>ERZ859738.17-NODE-17-length-117866-cov-4.946652_pt1 | contig 117866 bp, 106 predicted proteins | sample MGYA00510122_ERZ859738 | MGnify/ENA primary metagenome ERZ859738 (study PRJEB30046, sample SAMN00715139) | human gut metagenome | study: EMG produced TPA metagenomics assembly of the A metagenome-wide association study of gut microbiota in type 2...
TTCGAACCCCCGACCCACGGCTTAGAAGGCCGTTGCTCTATCCAGCTGAGCTACGAACACATATCTGTCAGTCATCTGCATTAGCAAACCGACGAAGCATATTGTAACTTATCCGACATCATTTGTCAACAGTTTTGTACTAATTTTTTGAAAAATAAACACAAAACTCAAGTTACGCATCGGGGTGACAGGATTCGAACCTGCGACCCCCTGGTCCCAAACCAGGTGCTCTAGCCAAGCTGAGCCACACCCCGAGGCTGCGTCACATCGGAACCTCCGACAACGCAGGTGTAATTATAACCTAGTTTTTTTCTATCTGTCAAGAGAAAAGTTGCAGAACTCCTACGTCTGTACTACGTGTTTTACACCGGAACCATTATCGCAGATATGCAATGGTAAAATGTACTTTTTCCTCTCTATCGATCTCCATAATGGCATAAGACGGCTGACGTCCTTCCTGTCTTGGATAAGACAGGCTTCCGGGATTCACCGCGATGATATTGTCATCGATATCGATCACCGGGCGGTGTGTATGTCCATACAATACAATATCCACACCACGATCAATGGCTTCTTTTTTGATCGTCTCATTCCCCATGGAGACATAATAATTATGTCCATGAGTCACCCATACCTTATAGGGTCCGATATCCAGGGTGATCTCTCTGGGCAGATCCGAAAAAAAATCGTTATTCCCCAGCACAATATATACCGGACATTTTGCAGCAGCAGACAGGGCATACTCACTCCCCTCCGCATCACCGCAGTGGATCACCATATCCGGATGATGCATTTCCAGCACTTTGAAATAATTTTCGTTCTTTTTATGGGTGTCACTTACGATCAATATTTTCATATTTCTTAAGTTCCTCTTTCATCAGCTGCAGCGCTTTTCCTCTGTGACTGACCTGGTTCTTCTCTTCTTCTGTAAGTTCCGCGGTTGTCTTTCCGAACTCCGGTACATAGAAAATGGGGTCATATCCGAATCCGTTCTTCCCTTTTTCATCATATCCGATCCTGCCCTCAATCGCAGCGCGGGTCGTCAGTTCTCTTCCGTCCGGTAATACAGCGGCAATGGCACACACGAATCTGGCTGTCCGTTGTTCCTCCGGCACCCCTTCCAGTCTCTGGATCAGATTTGCGTTTTTCACAGAATAAGGAGTATCCTCTCCCAGATATCTTGCAGAGTATATCCCCGGTTCCTTATTCAGATAGTCAATCTCCAGTCCGGAGTCATCCGCCATGACGATGTCATTCGTAAACGCCGCCACCGCTCTGGCCTTGATCAAAGCATTTTCCTCGTAGGTTTTTCCGTTCTCGTCAATATCTGCCGTAATCCCCGCATCTTTCATGGATACCACCTCCATTCCGGTGTCCTCCATGATCATTCGGATCTCTTTGATCTTACCGGCATTACCGGTTGCAAATACAATTCTTCCCTGCATATTCCACTCCTCACCGCATACGATCCATCATTGCGTATTAGTATAAACCTCGTTAATAGCTTCCGCAATACCTTGTGCAAGCTTTTTTTGATAGTTCTCCTGTATTAGCAGTTGTCTCTCAGCAGCGTTCGTCACATACCCCAGAGAGATTCTGGCTGACGGGATTGCGATCTCCCACAGGACATCTTCCTCTGTTGCCGGGAAAAGTCCCACTGCCCGATTACTGGCTGCCACCGTAACCTGCCTTGTAACGCAATCGGCCCACTGAAGGTTGCCGAACTCCGGAATATAATATTCATCATTATATTCTCCGCTGATCCCATAGACCGACGCATCCTCCGGATCTGACGACAATCCGATCTCCAGATACAGATCTGCTCCAACCCAGTCGGCGAACTGCCTTCTTGCCTCTTTCGTAACATCGATATCCTCTGTACGGGTAAGGTATACCTTCACCTGCCGGTCTTCCATCAGCTGGGCTGTCTGTCTGGCAACACTGAGTGCCACTTCTTTTTCCTGACAGCCGGAAGCCGTCACACCGGGATCTCTGCCGCCTCCCACAGGATCCAATACCACAATCCTGTCATAGAGTTCCTTGGGGCTGACATAATCGACCCATAAGTATCCTTCTTCCAGAGTGCTGTGATATTCCAGCACTTCCCGCATCGAAAGTCTCAGCAGCACACCTTCGTTCTGTGCCTCGCAGATTCCTTTTTCCACAGGATTCAGATCTCCTGTGATCCTCCGTTCCTTATAGAATGCTTTTCTTCCGTTTTCTATGTAGATCCAGAGTTCCTTCTCCATGTAATGGTTTTCCACCACTACATTCTCCGCCTTCGTCCCCGATTCCAGTGGTATACAGATCCGCCTGTCGGCTTTTTGATCCGTCTGCATGGGTAGCTGCATCTCTCCGGTCTGTTCCGTCCGGTATTCCGGGACCAGTTCTCCCTGCTCCTGGCTTCGTGCGGAAATCACCACCGTCTTGTGCGCCGCTGTCCATAGCATTGCTACCATGGAAAATGTTCCCAACAGGAGCCAGAGGACCAATGTCACCTTCCTATTTTGTTTTTGGTCTCTGATTTGCAATCGTTTCTTCATGAAAGGTTATATTTCTCTTCTCTTCGGCGGCTTCGGTCCCAAAAACTGGTAATAATAGGTTTTCATCATTCCGTTATAGATCTTCCTGTTCTTGTCTGCTTTCCGTCCGATATCTTTCTCTGCCTGCTCGTAAGCAGTGATCAGATACATGCTCCAGGAGTCCAGTTCACGAAAACGTTCCCCTATGGTACGGTAAAGTGCCGGCATCTGGCTCTTATCCTGCAATCGTTCTCCGTAGGGCGGATTAGTTATAATGAATCCATACTTTTTCGGATGATGGAGATCTTCCACGCCTCTTCTCTGAAAATGGATCAGCTTATCCACACCGGCCATACGCGCATTTTCCCGGGCTATTTTTACCATATCCTCATCAATATCATATCCCTGGATATCCGTCTCCACCGACAGGTCTACCATCTCTTCCGCTTCATCGCAGGTGTCATACCATATTTTCTTTCCTACAATATGTGGCCATTCTTCTGCCGTAAAGCCCCGGTTCCTGCCGGGGGCCATATTGGCCGCCATCATGGCTGCTTCTATCGGAAACGTACCGCTTCCGCAAAAAGGATCCACCAGGATCCTTCCTCCGTTCCAGGGAGTCAGCATGATCAGCGATGCTGCCAGGTTCTCCGCAATGGGCGCTTTTGCCGTCAGCTTCCGGTATCCTCTCTTATGCAGGGATTCTCCGGTACTGTCCAGTCCCACCGTTACTTCGTCTTTCATAAGGAACACTCTGACCGGAAAGCTTGCACCATCCTCCGGGAACCAGGAGATTTCATATTGTGATTTCAGCCGGTCCACCATGGCTTTTTTCATAATAGACTGGATATCCGAAGGACTGAATAATTTGGACTTTACGCTGGCCGCTTTTGCTACCCAGAACTTACCGTCCTTAGGAATGTAATCTTCCCAGGGCAGACTTTTCGTTCCCTGAAACAGTTCCTCAAATGTCTCTGCGTGAAAGCTTCCGATCTTGATCAGAATTCTCTCCGCTGTGCGCAGAAAAATATTAGCTCTGCATAAAGCTTCTTCATCACCGAAAAAAGTCACACGGCCATCTGCCACTTCCGTAATATCATATCCGAGATCTGTAATCTCTCTCTTAAGCACCGATTCCATGCCGAAATGGCAGGGGGCGATCAATTCAAAACGTCTCATTCGTTCCTCCGTATCTCAATCAAACATAGGAACATTATATATGCATTCCAAAAATATGTAAATAGGGGCGTTCCTGCGAACGCCCCTGACTTCTTATGCACAAAAACTAGCAGTTCTTATTCTGCTCCTTGTTCTCGCTCTGATCCCTATTCTGGTTCTTACTCTGATTCTTGTTCTGATTCTTACTGCTCTGCTTATTCTGAGAGTTCTGGTTCTCGCCATAAGAGTTACTATACTTGTTCTCGTTGTTCTGATCGTAATTATTAGACATATCTGTGACCTCCTAACAGGATTTTTAGTTACAGGAGTAGTATGTCTATTTTTCACAAAAATATGCTTTTAAATTTATGGTACTTTAGAACCAATTTTTATCTTGCATTTTTGTGACATTAGTACTATAATCATAAATGTGAATAGAACAACCCTTCATGATTCTATTTGCACCCTTATGTATTATTTATTTATACTCCCCTCAAAAGAGCCATCAGCTTCCCCCTGATGGCTCTTTTATTATCGTTATTTATCAGTTCAGCCAGTCTCGAAACAGTTTTACCAAAAACAGTACTACCAGAATCGGGATCAATACCGGTGCCAGGAAAGATAGTACTGAAAATACCGCGCTGATCACCAATACCACCACAAGGGTCCCCAGAATAATCCAGACCCAGACCGGCAGCTTCGCTAATACATCTGCCATTTTACTCCGATGGGTGCCATATTCGCCATTGCCATCTCCGTTATAACTGTGATGTACCGTCGATCCTGCTGCTTCTCTGTATTCTCCGTTTCCATAGACGGTATTACGATAGCCGGACCGATTATCACCACCATTGGTCTGAATGATCGTACGCGCAATCAGTCTCGGATCTCCCAGACTCTCCAGTACTTCCTCTTCCGTACGGCCCTTCCGGATCTCCGTATTAATATAGTCTTCGTAATAATTGACATTATCCATAACCAAGCCGGGGGACACACGTCCGTTCAGTGCCATCCGCAGCCGGTCTATAAAATCCTGTTTGTTCATACTAATACAGCTTCCTCCATTTACTTCATTATTTTAGCATGACATAAGTACTACGTAAATATACGGAGTGGGAAGTATTTCTAAAACTTTTCTAAAATGAAATACAAAAAACCCCGGAGACATCATCTCCGGGGCCTTAGATGTACGTGACAGGATTCGAACCCACGACCTTCTGGTCCGTAGCCAGACGCTCTATCCAGCTGAGCTACACGTACATTCACAGGTTTTCGCCTGCAACAGTATGTATTTTAACTGCTGCAGGTGAAAATGTCAATAGAATTTTTTAATTTTTTCAAACAATTTTATTTTCAGCAGATTTTTCCGATGCAGGTACGACTTTCGCGTCATACTTTTCCAGAATAGCCTGCTTGAACTCTTCGTAATTATCCTCATCATCGTAGCAGGCGTATTCAATCTCCAGCGGTTCTTCCGTCTTCATCAGAAGCATTCCCAAAAGAGACTTCGCATCCATTGCGGTCTTCTGAATACGGATATCGATCGCATCATCGAATTCATTGCAGGTATCCACAAAATGTCTGATTTCATCCTCCGAATGGAAGGTAATATATAGTTTTTCTCTCATCCTTCGTTCTCCCATCTGTCCGCTTGCGGACACCCCGTACCTTTGTATATTATGCCATCAAACGCATAAGCCTATCCCCACGCGCCGGTCAAACGTGGAGATGCGCGTCTTTAGCGTGCTGCCAGTGCCTGTGCGATATCCTCACGCATATCCAGCACGGCCGCGCGGGAAGCATCTGCATAATTCTGCTCACCGAACTGTGCATACTTCTCCTGCTGGTATGCAGCAATGATGCCACGGGAAGAGTTGATGATGGCACCCAGTCCGTCTTCATTGAAGAAGTGTACCAGGTCTGCACCCTTACCGCCTTGTGCGCCGTAACCGGGCACCAGGATAAATGCCTTGGGCATTACCTTACGAAGCACTTTGCCCTGCTCAGGATAGGTTGCGCCTACCACAGCACCTACATAGCTGTAAGAATCGCCCATGCAGTCAGCTCCCCAGGCTGCGACCTTTTCTCCTACCAGCTCATACAGCGGTCTGCCATTAATTAACTGATCCTGAAATTCGCCGCTGCTGGGATTGGAAGTCTTCACCAGTACAAAAATGCCCTTTTTCTCTTCCTTACAGATCTTCACAAAAGGGTTCACACCGTCGGATCCCAGATAAGGGTTCACGGTCACGAAATCCTCATCAAAACCGTAATAGCTCCTGCTACCTACCTGTACTTTTCCCAGATGTCCTACTGCATATGCTTCAGAAGTGGATCCGATATCACCACGTTTGATATCGCCGATGACGATCAGACCTTTTTCTTTACAATAATCCACGGTCTTTTTAAATGCCACCATACCGGGAATGCCGAACTGCTCATACATTGCTACCTGAGGCTTCACAGCGGGTACCAGATCATAAATTGCATCCACAATACCCTTGTTATACTGCCAGATTGCTTCTGCGGCACCTTCCAGGGTCTCACCATACTCAGTGAAAGCCGCCTTTTTAATATATTCCGGCACGAATTTCATCATAGGATCCAGTCCTACCACGATCGGTGCGTTGGTTTCTTTGATTCGAGTGATCAGTTTGTTGATCATATTTCCTCCGTTCTGCAATCATTTTCGTTGCATTTTATTTTCTCAATTGTGTAAATTCCCTCTGCGGTGTATCTGTAATGACCGTAGAAAAGGCACCGCCTTCGGGCGATGCCTCCTGACCTGTTTCTATTCTACCCCAACTAATGTCAGTTGGTCAACGTACTTCTTGATATTTGAAGCATTTACATATTTTTTATGGCTGTCGCCGTTTACTACCACCAGTGTCGGTGCCTGCATTACGCCGTAACGTCTTGCCAGCTCCATGTTCTCCTCCGCATCGATGGTCACGTAGGGCACATTTTTCAGATATTCCTTCACCAGCTTGCAGTTCGGGCAGGTCTTGGTCGTGAACAGATACTTGATATCCTGCGGCTGCTCCACCTTCACTTCCACGTCCTCCGCAAAATTGGACAGCGTTACCACACTTCTGGTGGGACGCTTTAAGGAAGAATGGTCAATGTCATACTCCGTTCTGTTGGCATATTCCTGTAACTTACCATCATTCCAGTTCTGCACCGGACGATAGTAACCGGTGATTCGGCTGTACACCTCGGTCTTCGCCCCACAATGAGGACATACCTTCACCTCTCCAGCCAGATAACCGTGTTCCTTACAGATGGAATAAGTCGGCGACAGCGTATAATATGGCAGCTTGTAATTGGAAGCGATCGTCCGCACCAGGGAAGCCGCTGCTTTCCAGTCGGGAAGCTTCTCTCCCAGGAACGCATGGAACACCGTGCCTGAAGTATACAGGGTCTGCAATTCATCCTGAATATCCAGTGCATCGAAAATATCCACAGTATAGTCCACCGGCAGATGGGAAGAGTTCGTATAGTAAGGAGTATCTCCGGGCTTTCCTGCCGTCTTGATACCAGGCCAGCGCTTTCTGTCGTGCTTTGCCAGACGGTAAGTGGTACTCTCCGCAGGAGTCGCTTCCAGATTGTAAAGGTCTCCGTACTGCTCCTGATAATCCGACAGGCGCTCTCTCATATGATTCAGTACTTCCTTGGTAAACTCCTGAGTTCTCGGATCGCTCATATCCGCTCTCAGCCAGTTGGCATTTAAGCCCACCTCGTTCATGCCGATCAGACCAATGGTGGAAAAATGATTCTCAAAGGTGCCCAGATACCGCTTAGTATAAGGATACAGTCCTTCGTTCAAAAGCTTTGTAATGACACCGCGCTTGATCTTCAGAGATCTCGCCGCGATATCCATCATATGATTCAGTCTTGCGTAAAACTCATCCTTATTGGCAGACAGATACGCGATCCTGGGCATATTGATGGTGACAACACCCACGCTTCCGGTGCTCTCGCCGGAACCGAAGAATCCCCCGGTCTTCTTACGCAGTTCCCGCAGGTCCAGACGCAGTCTGCAGCACATACTGCGGACATCGCTGGGCTGCATGTCGGAATTGATATAATTGGAAAAATACGGTGTACCGTATTTTGCGGTCATCTCGAATAACAGTCTGTTGTTCTCGGTGTCGGACCAATCAAAATCCTTCGTGATGGAATACGTCGGAATCGGATACTGGAAACCGCGACCGTTGGAGTCGCCCTCGATCATGGTCTCGATGAATGCCTTGTTGACCATATCCATTTCCTTTTTACAATCCTTGTATTTGAAATCCATCTCCACGCCGCCTACCAGTGCCGGCAGTTCTGCCAGGTCATCGGGCACCGTCCAGTCCAGTGTAATATTGGAAAAAGGAGCCTGGGTACCCCAGCGGCTGGGCGTATTCACACCGTAGATAAATGCTTCGATGCATTTTTTCACTTCAGGATAGCTTAAATGATCTACTTTCACAAAAGGGGCAAGGTAGGTATCAAAGGAGGAAAAAGCCTGTGCTCCCGCCCATTCGTTCTGCATGATCCCCAAAAAGTTCACCATCTGATTACACAGTACGGATAAGTGTCTCGCCGGTGCAGAAGTGATCTTGCCGGTGATGCCGCCCAGTCCTTCCTTGATCAGCTGCTTTAAGGACCATCCCGCGCAGTAACCGGTCAGCATGGACAGATCATGGATATGGATATCCGCATTGCGGTGTGCCTCGGCGATCTCTTCGTCGTAGATTTCGGACAGCCAGTAGTTCGCCGTTACCGCACCGGAATTGCTTAAGATCAGACCACCTACGGAATAAGTCACCGTGGAGTTCTCCTTCACTCGCCAGTCCTCGACTTTGACATAGCTGTTGACCACATCCTTGTAGTCCAGGATCGTGGATTTCATGGCACGCATCTTCTCGCGCTGCTTGCGATACAGAATATACGCCTTCGCCACTTCCTCATAGCCGGCCTGTCCCAGTACACGCTCCACACTGTCCTGGATATCTTCTACATGGATCTCATCATTTTCCACCTTTTTCTGGAAATCTGCGGTCACACGTAACGCAAGAAGATCAATAATGTCATTATTATAGCTCATCTGCGTCGCAGTAAAAGCCTTCATAATGGCATCATTGATCTTCGTCAGCGTAAAGTCTGCTTTGGAACCATCTCGTTTGATCACCTGAAACATCTTATGTACCCCCTTAATCTCATGTCCCCATTAGCAGCTGTCCTTTTCCCGGCACAGTTGCTGTTAAAACCTATCACGGTCTATTCTACAACACTTTGTGGGGGAAGTCAATTATCGAGTACAATATCTTGTGTATACATCAGTTCACCCGTCGATTTGTGCGGAGACGGCTTTACGCTCGCGTAAGGAGCCGGCTCTGTGCAAATCGACGAGGGGAGCGCCATCTCATGAGCAAAAGCAGCTGCGAAGCAGCGAAAAGCCTCGAAGAGGCGTTTTTGCGAATGGCGCGGGGTGAACGGCCGTTTTACGCTCTCTTCCATACTCTGTGGTACAGCACATACGCCACCATTGCAGTCACGCTCTCCGTGCAGACAAACGCCCACCATACACCGGTGACACCGATGAGGCGGCTTAAGACAAATGCCGCAGGGATGATCACCGCCACATACCGCATCACAGAGATCACCAGGGAAGCCATACCCTGTCCCAGTGCCTCCAGGGCTCCGGAGCTGGTCACCGACACAGCGGACAGAATAAAGCCCAGACTGATGATATGCAGTGCCGCGATACCGATGGTGATGGTCTCCGGATTCTCAGTAAACAGTCCGATCAGCTCTCCGGGGATCAGCCAGCACAGTGCCGTACCGGCAGCCATGATCCCGGCCGTCAGTTCCAATGTCAGACGGTAGATCTGCTCCACACGCTTTCTCTCTCCAGCACCGTAGTTATAGCCGATCAAGGGGCGGATACCCTGAATGATACCATTTGAGGGCAGATAGATAAAGGTCTGTAGCTTGTAATAAACTCCCAGCACCAGTACATAGGCTCCGGAATAAGCTGCCAGAATACCGTTCAACGCGGAGATCAGCAGAGAAGGCAGTGCCATATTCAGGGTCGCCGGGATGCCGATACCGTAAGTTTTGCCGCAGATATCCCCTTCCGGACGCAGATATTTTTTATGAAGTTTCACCGGCAAAGGATCCGCCACATAATAGATGAGATATACCAGTAACGTGATCACCTGTCCGATGCCGGTAGCAAGCGCAGCTCCGGCGATCTCCATCCGGGGAAAAGGTCCGATGCCGAAGATCAACAACGGATCCAGTACGATATTTGTGACAAATCCGGCGATCATGCTGACCATGGTAGCCCGCATCCGGCCTACCGCCTGGAATATTTTCTCCAGTGTGATACCTCCGGTCACAATGACGGAAAACAGGAACACTACATTGGAATATTCCATGCCCAGTGCCCGCACCGCATCGCTTTTCGTGAACATCCCCAGGAACCAATTCATTCCACAGAGAAACAGCAGCATGAGCAGCACACCGTGCAATACACCCAGCACCATTCCCTGGGTCGCCGTCTTATCCGCTTTTTCCTGATTCTGTGCTCCCAAATAGAAGGAAATCATGGCATTGACCCCCACCCCGAAGCCCACCGCCACAGCAGTCAGCAGATTCTGTGCCGGATAGACCAGGGAAAGCGCTGTCATGGCATCCTCGCTGAGCTTTGCCACGAAATAACTGTCCACGATATTATAGAGGGAATTGAATGCCATGGAAAGCATCATGGGAAGTGCCATGGACATCACTAGCGGAAATATTTTCTTTTCTTTCATATAAGTCTGGTTCATTTTCTGCTCCTTATACAACAAACGCCACACAACATTTCTGCTGTGTGGCGAAAATAAGATCAAAATCTTGAAAAATCCACTGCCCTTACGGGTTTTGTAATCGAGATTTACTTTGTTCCAGTGCGTATTATAGGGGAGAAATCTCTGTCTGTCAAGCCAACACGCCTAAAATTTCAGCAAACCCTTCACAGTAGCTTGCTCTTCGCATTGGCACTCTTGCTATCCGTATATTCCAGCATGGATAGTTTTCCATTTGTACAGTCGAGAATCGCAGTGGCGCAGTTGCCCATATGCACCCGCCAGAAATCATCCACGGGAATATTCAGAACCGGATTCAGAATACTACGGTTCACTCCTCCGTGTGCTACTACCAGCACCGTCTCGTAAGTGCCTTCCAACGGCAGAAGCACCTGTTTCACGAATTCACCGCTTCTATGATACAACTGTGCAAAGCTCTCCGCTCCCTCGGGTGGAATATAGCTGCCCGGATTGGTGAAAGGCTGGCTGGCAGCATCCCTGATCGTCCGGATATCCACGCCTTCCCAGGGGCCGAAATTCAGTTCTCTGAGTCTTTCGTCTGTGGTGAGGGTGATCTTCCGGTCGCCTATGATGATCTCTGCCGTGCGCTTTGCCCGGATCAGCGGCGAGCAAAATGCAATTTCGAACGGAACTTCTTTTAACCGCTCCGCGGCATCGTGTGCCTGTTCCAATCCCTGGGCATTGAGGGCAATATCCGTCTGACCCTGCAAAAGGCCTGCCTGATTCCAGTCCGTCTCACCGTGTCTTACCAAATAGATCTTCATGTATTTGTATCCTCATAACTTCCGATAATATTTCTGTTACAAAATACTACTGTTTTCTCTGCTTTGTCAATCGTATCGTCTTAAGTGTCGAAAAAAGAAAGCCACGCAAAGCATTATACTTTGCATGGTTCTCATCTTACAGCTCATTCTTGTTTTTAATTGGTCTTGCCTTCGTCCATTTCCTCTTCGGTAGTAATGGCAAATGCAATGTTGGTCGCATGGTCTGCAACTCTCTCCAGACCGGATACAATATCAGAGAAGATCATACCGGCTTCGGGAGAACATTCTCCCTTGGTAAGACGCTCTACATGCTTCTTCTGCAGTTCGCGTTCCTTTTCATCTACCTGATCCTCTAAAGTGATGATCTCCTGCATATGGGTTTCATCGCTCTTGGCAAACATTTCTACGGCATAACGGATGATCTTATTGACCATCTCCAGCATGTCTCCCAGTTCCTTCTGGGCTTCCTTGCTGATGGATACTCCTTCTTCCTTACGCTGTCTTGCGGCATCCGCTACATTCTCCGCATGGTCACCGATACGCTCGATATCATTCACCACATGGAACAGAGCACCCAGACTGTTCAGGTCTTCGATGGGCAGTGTCGTCTGGTTGATCTTCACCAGATAATCTGTAATGGCATGATTCAGGAAGTTGATATTTTTCTCTACCTCGTAGACTTCCTCAATGTCTTCTTCATCCAATGTGATCAGGGCATTCATGGCACGGTTTAAGTTCTCCTCCGCCAGAGAAGCCATACGCTCCAGCTCCTTGACAACCTCTACCACTGCGGTAGCGGGGTTGAACACCACTTTGTCTCCGATGTATTTTAACTGATAGCTTTCTCTGTAACCAACCTTCTGATCTTCGCCGGGTACGATCAGGTAGGTCATCTTTACCAGCCAGCCGGTGAACGGGAACAGCATGATTACCTGAGCGATCTTGATCATCGTATGCGCATTTGCCACGAACCGGCCGTTGTCTGCAGAGATAGACTTGATCAGCTCCACGATCTGATCGCCCGCCACGAACAGTGCAATATAGATGATCACGGTACCGATGATATTGAACAGCAGATGGATCAGCGCAGCTCTCTTTGCATCCTTTTTACCGGTCATGGAAGCTAACATAGCGGTAGCACAGGCACCGATATTACATCCTAAGATAATGTACAGTGTGATCGGTAACGGCAGCAGATCCTGATTGGCGAGCAACAGTACGATGCTGACCGTTACGGATGAGCTCTGGATAATCGCAGTCAGGGCAAATCCCATCAATGTTGCCAAAAACGGATTTTTCAGAGACATCAGCAGATTTACTACCTGCGGCTCATTTTTCATGTTGGCCATTGCCTGGGACATGGTGCTCAGTCCCACGAACAGAATACCGAAGCCTACGACCACTTCCGCTACTTTACGGACTTTTTCTTTCTTCGTAAACATCATCACGACCACACCGACTAACAGAATTAACGGTGCGATCTTGGACAGATTAAATGATACCAGCTGGGAGGTAATGGTGGTACCGATATTGGCACCGAGGATAACTCCCGCTGCCTGATACAGATTCATCAGACCGGAGTTAACAAAGCTGACGACCATAACCGTACATGCGGAGGAAGACTGGATGATACCGGTGAAAATAATACCCACGATCATCCCCATGAAACGGTTCGTGGTGAAAATCTCCAGAATACGACGAAGTCTGGCACCTGCTACCTTCTCAATGGAATCACTCATCAGTTCCATTCCGAATAAAAACAGTCCCAGACCTCCGGCCATTGTCAATATTGTTCCAAAGCTCATTTTAAATCCCTCAATCTCTCTTGCTTTTCCCCAATAGGCAAAGCAATCATTCTCAATTTTATTCTTTACAAACAATCTAAAATATATTTTACGAGATAGATTTAAAACTTGCAATGGATATTTTACTTTTCTTTTACGTTTCTTTACATTTTTTTACTCAATTTACGCGTTTCGCCCATCCGCAATATCCAGGTCCAGCTGTTTCTTAAGCTCGTCCAAAGATCCGAATCTGCGTTCCGGACGCCGGAAGCTTTTCAGTGCCACTTCAATCTCCTGACCGTAAATATCCTGAGCGAAATCATATAGATAAGATTCCACTCCCATCATTTTTTCGGAAGAAACCGTCGGCTTGGTCCCTACATTACTGATAGCTTTGTAGACCTTCCCATTATAACGTACTGCCGCATAATAGACACCGTTGGGCGGCAGGAGCTTGCCTGCGGGCGGCAGGAGATTTACCGTGGGGAATCCCAGGGTATGCCCGATATGATTGCCATGTTCCACGCGTCCCACCAGAGTATAGGGCATTCCCAGCATCTTTTCTGCCTCTTCCATCCGGCCCTCTTCCACCAGCTTGCGGATGTAAGTGGAGCTGACCTCAATGCCATCCACTTCGATCTTCTCTATGGTCCGGACGCAAAAGCCTAACTGCGGAGCCATTTTCTCTAAAAGCTCAGCATTGCCTGCACCATTTTTTCCAAAAGACAGATCTTCCCCTGCCGCCACAAACCGAGTATTCATCTGCTTCGCCAGAATCTCCGTCACGAAACGCTCCGGTTCTGTGGCCGCAGTCTCTTTTGTCAGCGGGAACTCGATCAGAATGTCGATGCCCAGACGTTCGAAGAGACGTCTTTTCTCTTCTCTTGTTGTCAGTTCTTTTCCATCCGACAGTCCGAACAGCACCGCCGGTGTGGGATCAAAAGTGAAAACGCAGGCTGCCAGTCCGTTCTTTTTCTTATTCAGGATTTCCTCTAAAAGTCTTCTGTGCCCCAAATGCACACCGTCAAATTTGCCGATGGCTGCCGCTGTATCTTTTTCCAGATAAAAGTCTGTTGTTCCTGCAATGATTTCCAAGTCTATTTCCTGCTTTCTGTGTTACTTGGGAAGATTTTCACGGGCTTGTACCATTCTTTTGCCCCGTCATACGCATAAATGCCCACAAAGCTGTCATCCTCTCTGTAGACACGCACCCACTCTCCCGCAGGATAAGTAGTCTGCTCCATGGTCTGTCCCGGATAAAAAGCGTTCCCGTTATCGATCAATTTCCGCCATTTTTCCTCTACATGTACTGCATGAAAATCCGCAAAAATACGGTCCGTGGGAAGCAGTGCCTCCTCTAATCTGTCAGTATCCCGGAGTTCCTGCAGCTGTGCAAGTGTCAGGGCATCCGCAAGCCGGAATTCTCCGACCCTGGTGCGCACGAGGCTCTGCATGGTACCACCGCAGCCAAGCTTCCCGCCGATATCGGCACAGAGACTGCGGATGTAGGTTCCCTTGGAACATTCCACACGGAACTTCACCACCGGAAGTCTTATTTCCAGGATCTCGATTGCCGGCAGATCCACGTGTCTTGCCTGCCGTTCCACTTCTTTACCTGCCCTGGCAAGCTCATAGAGCTTTTTTCCGGAGCCCTTCCGGGCGGAATACATGGGCGGGATCTGGTCATAACCGCCGACAAAGCTTCCGATCACTTCACGTACCTGTGCCTCATCCACCGTTACTTCCCGCTCTTCCAAAACGGTTCCCGTGGTATCCTGGGTATCTGTGATCTGACCCAGTAAAAGTTCCGCCACATATTCCTTGGTCCTGTCCGTCAGCATTTCGCATGCCCTGGTAGCGCTCCCCAGACATACAGGGAGCACACCGGTAGCCTGTGGATCCAGTGTACCCGTGTGCCCTATCTTTTTCTGCCGGCAGATCCCACGAAGCTTGGCTACCACATCATGAGAGGTAAAACCTGCTTCCTTGTATACATTGATAATGCCGTCCATTAATCCTGTTCTCCCCGCAATTGCTTATCGATGTGCAGTGACAAATTATTGATACAGTCATGGAAAGTCCCCTTCATGGTGCAGCCTGCGGCACGTACATGTCCGCCGCCTCCAAAGAAAGCTGCCACCTTCGCCACATCAACCTTCTCATTGGAACGCATGCTGACCTTGTACTCCAGTACACCGGTCTCATACATGAAGATTGCACAGTCGATTCCCTTAATATTGCGCAGCTGGTTCACTATGCCGTCCAGATCTCCCGGTACCGCATTATAGAAATCCATGGTCTTGCGGTCCACCATGCTCACGATGCAGCGACCGTCCATGAAACGTATGCTCTCCATCAGGGCTCTGCCCATGATCTGCGTCTGCAGATATGTCTTCTGATAAAAGCTCTCCTCGATCAACTTAGGGAAATTGAATCCGAAAGAGATCAGAAATGCTGCTGCCTGTAAGGTCTCCGGTGTCGTATTGGAATACTGGAATACACCGGTATCGTGGATGATGCCGGTGTACAGTGCTTCCGCAATATCTCTGTCAATAAGTTCCACATCCATGATGTGATACAATACCTCGCAGGTACTGCCCACCTCGGGACGGACGAGATTTACATCACCACAGCCGGAATTGCTGATATGATGATCGATATTGATCTTCTTTTTTGCATTCTGGAAATATTTCTCCGCGTCTCCCAGTCTGTCTCCACTGCAATCCAGCGCAAAATATACATCAAAAGGATCCTGCTCCAGACATTCGGTCTGAATCTCATCGTATCCCTTCAGATAGGAAAACTCTTCGGAAGGCTTCTGTAAATATACCGTAACCTCTGCTTCCGGAAGGAGTTTACGCAGGTACCTCTGCAAGGACAGACATGCACCCGCGCAGTCTCCGTCGGGACGAATATGCCCGCTGATGCCGATTCTTTTTGCGCCACGACATTCTTCACGCAAGTCCATTATTCGTCACCTTCCTCTGTCTCTTCCGTGATTTCATTTTCCGACTTCTGTGACTGTTCGTCCGCAGCAATGACTTCATCAATCTTGTGGGACATATTGACACCGTATTCGATGGACTGGTCCATCACAAAAGTAATGTCCGGAGTATTGCGCAGATTAATGGTACGCGCCAGTTCTCTGCGGATAAAGCCCTCGGCGCTCTTTAAGCCCTGCAGGGTAGATTTTCTGACTTCTTCATCTCCCAACACACTGATCCATGCCTTACAGCTTTTTAAATCCGGTGCCACTTCCACAGCGACCACACTGGTCCAGGGACTGATCCGGGGGTCCTTAAGACCGCCCCGGATGATCTCTGCCAGAACGCGCTGTACCTCCCCGTTGACACGGGTATTTTTCACACTATTTTTTCTCATTCTTATTCCTTCTTACTTCAAACCTAAACCATGATATACCGGAAGCTTCGCTTCGTATCACACCGGAAGTTTCGCTTCGTATCACACCAGAAGTTTCGCGAAGCGAAACTTCGCGCTAAAGCTTTAGAATATCTTAGGCGTGGTATTTTCACGCCTTAGATATTCTCTTTAGCGTGGTACCTCCACCATGATATAAGCTTCTACGATATCCAGCTCCTGCATCTTGTCAAAGCCTTCGAATACAAGACCACACTCATATCCTGCCTTAACTTCCTTCACATCATCCTTGAATCTCTTCAGGGAAGCCAGGTTGCCCTCGAAGATCTGCTCTCCCTCACGGGTGATACGAACCTTACAGCCTCTCTGGAATACTCCGTCTAAGACATAGGAACCGGCAATGTTACCGATAGCGGATGCCTTGAAGATCTGACGAACCTCTGCATGACCGATCACCTTCTCCTCGTATACGGGATCCAGCATACCCTTCATGGCAGCTTCAATATCTTCGATGGCCTGGTAGATGACCTTGTACAGACGTACATCCACACCCTCTCTCTCTGCGGTTGCCTTGGCAGTCGCATCGGGACGGACGTTGAATCCGATGATGATCGCGTTGGACGCACTTGCCAGGGATACGTCAGATTCGTTGATGGCACCTACTCCGCCGTGGATACATTTTACTACTACTTCTTCATTAGACAGCTTCATCAGGGACTGTTTTACTGCCTCTACACTACCCTGTACATCAGCCTTGACGATCAGGTTCAGTTCCTTCAGATTACCCTCCTGGATCTGGCTGAACAGATCATCTAAGGACATTCTGCCCTTGGTCTCCTCCAGCATCTTTTCCTTGTTCTGTGCCAGGTAGGTCTCTGCATAAGATTTTGCTGTCTTATCATTATCATGTGCTAGGAATACTTCGCCGGCACTGGGAACATCGGACAGACCCAGGATCTCTACGGGAGTAGAAGGTCCTGCTTCCTTGACTCTGCGTCCCTTGTCATCGATCATGGCTCTTACCTTACCATGAGCCACACCTGCGGAGATAAAGTCTCCCACATGCAGGGTACCCTTCTGTACCAGTACGGTAGCCACAGGACCGCGTCCCTTATCCAGCTCTGCCTCGATGACCAGACCTCTTGCCTTTCTCTTGGGGTTCGCCTTCAGCTCCATGATGTCTGCTGTCAGCAGGATCATGTCAAGCAGCTGGTCAATACCCTCACCGCTTTTTGCGGATACGGGTGCAAATACGGTGCTTCCGCCCCAATCCTCAGGGATCAGCTCATACTCTGCCAGTTCCTGCTTTACACGGTCAATGTTTGCAGAGGGTTTATCGATCTTGTTCACTGCTACGATGATCTCCACACCTGCTGCCTTTGCATGGTTGATTGCTTCTACAGTCTGGGGCATTACGCCGTCGTCCGCTGCTACCACCAGGATAGCGATATCAGTCGCATTGGCACCACGCATACGCATGGCAGTAAATGCTTCGTGTCCGGGAGTATCTAAGAAGGTGATCTTACGGTCTCCCACATTTACAGTATAAGCACCGATGTGCTGGGTGATACCACCTGCCTCACGATCGGTTACGTTGGTCTTACGGATCGCGTCTAACAGGGAAGTCTTACCATGGTCAACGTGACCCATAACACAGATTACGGGAGGTCTCTCCACCAGATCTGCCTCGTCCTCTTCGTCTTCCTTCAACAGTTCTTCGATGACATCTACCTTGACCTCTTTTTCACAGAGAATGTCATATTCCATGGCGATATTCTCTGCATCTTCATAGGAGATCTCCTGGTTCACGGTTACGATCTTACCTTCCAGGAACAGCTTCTTGATGATGGCTGCAGGCTGTAACTTCATCTTCTCAGCCAGTTCTTTGATGGTAATGGATTCCGGCAGCACGATTACCTTGATCTGCTCTTCCTGTACCTCTTCCTTCTTCTTTTCCGGCTTGATGAAACGTCCGGGCTTGTTCTTCAGTGCGTCCTCGTCTTCGTAGATATGGTCCTTCTTGGAACGCTTGTTGTCCTTCTCCTGACTGAAACGTCTCTTTTCATCTTCGCGCTTCTTCTCAATATCTTTACCTGCAGGTTCCGGAGCGAAGCCCTTATTCTGTCTGTTATCTCCGAATCGATTACCCGATCCGCCATTGCCTCTTTGGTCGCGGCCGTTATTGCCGTAACCGCGCTCACCGTTGCCGTTATTCCTACGATCACCCTGGCCGCCTTCCATACCCGGACGACCCTGTCTGTTAAATCCGCCTCCCTGAGGTCTGCCATTGCCCATGCCTCCTCTGTTTGCGTTCTGTCCGCCCTGACGGCTGCCCTGACCATAGCTGCCCTGACGACTATCACGGTTACCATCTCTGTTGTCACGATTATAGCTGCCCTGACCACGATCGTTCTGTCCACGATTATCACGGTTCTGTCCGTAATTATTCTGACCGTAACCACCCTGGCGGTTGTCTCTGTTGTCACGGTTATTGTTCTGCGGTCTGTCCGTAGATCTGTTCTGTGCTGTATTCTGAGGTGCCTGTGTCTGAGTTGCTGCGGTATTCTGTGTTGCCTGTTCTTTTACAGGTGCCTGTGCCGCGGTGTTGTTTGCGGGCTTCTTCGGCTGCTGTCCTCTGTTTCCGGGTACCATATCCACACTGGGGGTGGGAGAAGGCGGGGTCAGCGGCTTGATGGGACGTACCGGAGCCTGTGTCTGTACACGGTTACCGTAGGAATTATTCTGGTATCTGCCTCCCTGTCCCTGATTCGGACGCTGTCCGCCGGCGTTTCTCTGTCCCTGTCCGTTCTGACCGCCCTGACGCTGTCCGGACATCTTGGAATTCTGAGGGTTGCTTACGAAGATAATTTTTTTCTTTTTCTTCGTCTCATCCTGACCCTTATTCTCTGTTGTGGGCTCCTGCACCTTATTTGCTGCGGGCTTTGCTTCTTCCTGTGCCTTCACAGGCTCTTTTTCTGCCGGAGTGGGAGTTTCTGTCTTCTCTGCCGCGGGAGCCTGCTTTTTGTGTCCCAGACTCTTACGAACCAGCGCTGCCGCATCCTCTTCCAGAGAGCTCTGTGCTGCCTTAGCCTCAATTCCTTTTTCCTGTAAAAAATTCAATATATCCTTACTCTGTAGTTCTAATTCTTTTGCGAGTTCATGTACTTTGATTTTCGCCATGCTTTCCTCCATTCTGCCTAACCGGGCAAATTCGCTTCCAATTGCTTGATGAGTGCATCTGCCAGTCCCGCATCACACACACCGATCGAAGATCTTAAGTTCCGGCCGATTGCCCAGCCGAGCTCTTCTTTTGTGCCATATTCATATACCGGGACTTCATAATAGGAACATTTGTCGTGAAACAACTTTTTCGTATTGGCGGATGCATCTTCTGCAACGATCACCAACATGGCAGAACCTTTTTTCACAGCGTCCTCCGTCTGGAATTCACCGCTTACCAGGTTACGCCCCCTCATCGCAAGTCCCAAAAGGGAATAAATCTTATTCTGTTTCAAGCTGATCAAACTCCTTTTCCAGCATATCATAACTTTCCGGAGAAATACTCATCTTGAATGAACGCTCTAAGCCTTTATTCTTCCGGGCCTTCTGCAGACATTCCTTCTGTCTGCATATATATGCACCGCGTCCGTTCTTTTTGCCCGTCGTATCTAAACAGATCTCTCCTTCCGGAGTCTTCAGAACACGCAGCATTTCTTTTTTGCCTTTCATTTCTCCGCAGCCTACGCACTGCCTCAGTGGAATCTTTTTTGCCATTGATTATTCCTGCTCTCCATCAAAATCGTCTTCGGTTTCATCCTCGTAATCGTCCACATAATCCTCATAACGGAAGCCGGGAGCATCCTTGGCCTGTGTCTCGGATTTGATGTCGATCTTGTAACCGGTCAGCCTTGCTGCCAGTCTTGCATTCTGACCTTCCTTACCGATCGCCAGAGACAGCTGATAATCGGGAACGACTACCTTTGCGGTCTTCTCATCGGGATCCGCAAATACTGCTACGATCTTGGCGGGAGAAAGTGCATTCTGGATCAGATTACCGGGGTTCTCATCCCAGTTCACGATATCGATCTTCTCACCGCGCAGCTCTTCTACAATAGCATTGACACGTGCACCGTTCATACCTACGCAGGCACCGACCGCATCCACGTTCGGGTTGTTGCTCCACACAGCGATCTTGGTACGGCTGCCGGCCTCTCTGGCAATGCTCTTGATCTCTACGGTACCGTCCTTGATCTCGGTAACTTCAGACTCAAACAATCTCTTTACCAGTTCCGGATGGGTACGGCTGACATTGATACGGGGTCCCTTCGGGGTGTTCTTCACTTCTACGATGTAGACCTTGATACGCTCCGTGGGTTTGAAGACTTCGCCCTTCACCTGCTCATTCTCGGTCAGCATGGCATCTGCCTTACCCAGGTTGATGCTGATGTTTTTGCCGACATAGCGCTGCACTACACCGGTTACTACATCCTTTTCCTTCTCATAATACTGATTGTAGATCACACTTCTCTCTTCTTCACGGATCTTCTGTAAGATCACGTTCTTGGCATTCTGAGTAGCGATACGTCCGAATTCCTTGGATTTGATCTCTACATGGAGCATGTCGCCGACCTGTGCCTTTTTGGAGATCTCCTGTGCATCCTCCAGAGCAATCTGTAAGCAGTCATCCTCTACATCATCCTTCGTGGGTACGACTTCCTTTTCAGCATATACCAGGAAATCGCAGGTTTCTCTATTGATCTCCACATGGACATTGTCAGCCTTTCCAAAATGGTTCTTGCAGGCTGTCATCAGGGAGTTCTCGATGGCTTCAAACAAGGTCTCCTTGCTGATCTCCTTCTCCTTCTCCAGAACATCCAGTGCCTCCATTAATTCCTTATTCATCATTTCCTCCATTCCGGCTTTCGCCTTTTCTTAATGTAATATTCGTATTGAACTTATAATCTTGTACCTATTCCTTCGCCCTTGGCTCTGAATAGTATCAAAAATCCAGTGCCAGGCGGATCAGTGCGATGTCTGCTCTGGCAAAAGTTCTCGGGGTTCCCTCTTCTGTGATCGTAACCGTATCTGCATCAAAGCGATCCAGAATGCCGGAAAATTCCTTGCATTTGTCGATGGGTTTAAACAGTTTGAGCTCCACCTCTTCGCCGATGCTCTTCTGTAAATGCTTATCCTTTTTCAGCGTTCTGCCCAGTCCCGGACTGCTGACCTCCAGAATGTATGCATCCGGAATGAAATCCGCCTTGTCGAGAGCCTCGGATAATGCTCTGCTGACATTTTCACAATCCAGAATGTTCACACCCTCCGGCTTGTCGATGTAGGCTCTCAGATAGTAATCACTGCCTTCCTTCACATACTCCACATCGTAGATCTCCACCTGACTTACTTCTGCGATAGGTGCAAGCAGTTCTTCTGTTCTGCTTTCGTAGTCCTCTCGTTTGGACATGTATGCCCTCCTTTACTGATATAAACTGTCGCTACAACAACAAGAAAGAGTGGCGCGCGTCCACTCTTACTCTAGTAATCATCTTTAAACTATACACAGTATAGCCCCTATGTAGGAAAAAGTCAAGGGGTATTGTAATACCCGCGAATCGCAAATCGCTTCTTCCCCATGTTTGGGCGCTTTTTGGTTCAGATGCCTTATCATGCAGGCATGAACGGCATCTAAACCAAAAAGCCAGTATTACAAATAGTTGTGTGTCTCGAAATACAACTCATTCACATGCTCGGAATGTAAAAGCTTGTGCGCGGTACGGCTAAGCGGTTTCTCCAGGAACTCTTCATAGGCTTTCTGCACCTCCGGATTCTCGTGGGAAAATCGAAGCTTTCTCTCGCTGTCCAGACGGTACAGAGTACCGCCACGTTGCTCTGCGAACTCACATCCGTCGTGGATCGGCTGTCCCCCGCCTCCCACACAGCCGCCGGGACATGCCATGACTTCCACAAAATCATAAGCCGCTCTTCCTTCCTTGATGTCCTCCATCAGCTTCTCCGCATTGGCCAGTCCGCTGACCGTACAGGTATGCAAAGTTTTGTCACCCAGTACAAAATCCGTTTCTCTCCTGCCTTCTCTTCCTCTGACTGCTCTGAAGGCATCTGCTTCCGGATTCTTTCCTTCCACTACCGCATATGCAGTACGAAGCGCAGCCTCCATAACACCTCCGGTGACACCGAAGATCACTCCGGCACCGGTACTTTCTCCCAGAGGAGAATCAAACGCCTGCTCTTTTAAAAACCGGGGATTGATATGCTCCGCACGGATCATCCGCACGAATTCTCTGGTAGTCAGTACGATATCCACATCCTGTCCGGCTCCGGCACTCTTCATATAAGAAAGAGCGGCTTCTCTCTTCTTGGACACACAGGGCATGACGGAAATACAGCAGATATTATTTGGGTCAATGCCTTTTTTCTGTGCAAAATAAGTCTTCGCCATGGCACCGAACATCTGCTGGGGAGATTTTGCCGTGGACAGATTCCGCAGGTACTCCGGATATTTTTTGGACACGAAGCTTACCCAGCCGGGACAGCAGGAGGTAAACATAGGCCATGCGTATTTCCGGGAGTTGCCCAGGCGCTCCAGCAGTTCGCTTCCTTCTTCCATAATGGTCAGATCCGCTGCAAAATTGGTATCAAATACATAGTCAAAACCAATGCGCTTTAATGCTGCCACCATTTTGCCCTCGGAAGCTTCCTCTCCATGCAGTCCCAACTCTTCACCCCACGCAGTTCTCACCGCCGGTGCCACCTGGACTACCGTAATCTTCTCAGGATCCGCCAGTGCTGCGAATGCTTTGTCAGTATCGTCGCGTTCTCTCAGTGCTCCGGTAGGGCAATGGGTAATACACTGCCCGCACAGGGTGCAGTCGGAACAATCGATGGTCTTGTTGTCCGCCACATCCACAGTGGTACGGGATCCGGTATTTTGTACATCCCAGACATGCATGGCCTGGACTTTATCACAGATCTGTACGCATCGCATACATTTGATGCATTTCCTGGAATCCCTGATCAGAGGGAAAGAATGGTCCCAGGGAGTCTCCGGGACTTCCTCGGTAAAAGGTACTTCCAGAATTCCCAGATCATTGGATATCTTCTGTAAATTACAGTTGCGGCTTCTGACACAGATTGCACAGTGACAGTCATGTTGGGACAGGATCAGTTCCACGTTGGTCCTGCGCACACGTCGTACCTTAGGAGAGTTGGTGAACACCACCATTCCCTCTTCCACCGGACTGTTGCAGGCTGTGATCAGCTTACTTTTCCCCTGCACTTCCACCACGCAGACCTTGCAGGCACTGATTTCATTAATGTCTTTCAAAAAACACAGATGCGGCACTTCTATTCCAACACCCGCGGCAGCACTCATAACACTGGTTCCTTCCGGCACCTGTAATTCCACACCGTCTATTGTAAGGTTAATCATTTTTTCGCCCATAGTCTGCTCCTCTTTTACCAGATGGCTGCACGGCCGCCCTTTAAGCTTCCGTAACCGTATTTGTCACAGCGTAAGCATCTGCCCGCTTCCTGGCAGGCTTCCTGCCTCGTCATGCCACACTCAAAAGCATCGAAATTCTTCCTACGTTCCCCGGCTTCCTTTTCACCAGGCTGGATCCGTCCGCAGGGTTCCTTGTCCTCATAGGATACGGGAGGGATTTCCACATCACAGGGAACCACATGATGATAACCCAGATATTCATCAATATTAGCGGCGGCTACTTTTCCGGCGGCAATGGCACGGATCACAGTGGCCGGGCCAGTCACACAGTCTCCTCCGGCAAATACGCCGTGGACATCCTTAACTTCACTGTCGCTCATGGCTGTGATGGTACCGCGCTTCACAGAGATACCGGCTTCTTCAAAATGGCGGGTCTCAATCCCCTGACCGATGGCCACTACCACAATATCACAGGGAATTCGAAGCAGGGGGACATCCGCCTGGATCGGACGGGCACGTCCCCAGGCATCGATAGGACCGATGATCTGCGGCTCCACCCACAGAGCCGTCACATTGCCGTTCTCGTCAGCTTCGATCCTATGAGGGGCGTTCAGGCTATAGAGTTCCGCGCCTTCTGCGATGGCTCCTTCCACTTCCTCGGGAAGCGCCGTCATATCCGTCTGTCTTCTGCGGTAGGCGATCCCCACCTTTTTTGCACCCAGACGGATAGCAGAGCGGGTACAGTCCATGGCCACGTTACCCCCGCCGACTACGACTACAGTCTTGTCCCTGAAGTCCGGCATGTCATCATCGCCGATACGGCGAAGCATCTCCACTGCGGACATAACTCCGTGTGCATCCTCGCCTTCGATACCGATCTTTTTATCCGTATGGGCACCGATGGCAATGTAGACCGCATCGTATTCTTCATGTAATCTATTATAAGAAATCTCGCCTTCGCCGTTGCCGACTTTGGTGTTCAGCTTCACCTCCACACCGGTGGACAGGATGGTATCAATATCCTCCTGTAAGCGTTCTCTGGGAAAACGGTAGTTGGGGATTCCGTAACGCAGCATTCCTCCCAGCTTGTTTTTTTCCTCAAATACTACGGCGTGATGTCCCATCAGCTCCAGATAGTATGCTGCAGACAATCCACCGGGACCTCCTCCGATGATGGCCACCTTTTTGCCAGTGCTTTCCGCCTTCTCGGGAACGGGAACCGTGTTGGCTCTGGCATTGTCCACCGCCATACGTTTCAATCCCCGGATGTTGATGGCGCTGTCGATCATGTTGCGGCGGCATCTTGCCTCGCAGGGATGCTCGCAGATCAGCGCACATGCAGTAGGAAAAGGGTTGTCCTTGCGGATCAGCTTCACGGCATCCGCATAGCGCTCCTCCCGGACCAGTGCTATGTAGCCAGGAATATCCACCCCTGCCGGACACAGTGCCACACAGGGAACCGGCTGGGTGATCTGGCAGGAGCATTTGCCGCCATGTTCGATATGGTAGACATAATCCTCCCGGAAACCCTCCAGTCCGGCCAGTACCATATGAGCTGCTTCATAACCGATGGCGCAATCTGCGGAATCCACGATATCGGATGCGGTGTCCCTGATCAGATCCAGGGTCTTCAATGTTGCCTTGCCTGCCAGTACATCTGCCATCAGGTTCTGCAGCTGTCCCAGTCCCACCCGGCAGGGAACACATTTACCGCAGGTCTGGGCATGACACATTTTCAGAAAGGAAAGCTGTAAATCCACCGGGCACAATCCGGGTGGACTGGCAATGATCCTCCTCTCCAGATCCTTATAGAGACGTTCCACCGTAAGCTGCGCTTTGTTCGGGGTTGCAATCTTCAGTCGGCTCATAATCTTCTCCATTCCGCAGACACTACTGCCTGCCTTGCTGTATTGTAGCTTTTAGTTTTCTTTATGTAAGCGCTTACATTTCTTTTTTTAAAAAATAGCCGTGTTTTTGCGGCTATTTTTTCTATACATGCGTAATTGTATCCCAAATAATAAAAACTATCAATACATTTCCCAAAAGTTAATTTTTTATCTATCTAAGAGCTTACATTGTTTCTCCCCAGCCTTACCTTAAAATCCTCATACCCAAAATGCACCAGTTCTTCACAGGTTCCATCTTCCCGGTACACCCATATCGCCGGGAGGGGCATTCCGTTAAAGGTATTGTTCTTACAGGTGGTGTAGATCGCCATATCTCCAAACAGCAGCCTCTCTCCCGCAATGACCTCCCTAGGAAAATGGTAATCTCCGATCACATCTCCGGCAAGGCAGGTCGGTCCTGCCAGCCGCCATGTCCTGCTGTCCGCATGATCAGCGGCTTCTGCTCCTAAAACGGGCGGCAGATAGGGCATTTCAATAACATCCGGCATGTGGCAGGCAGCACTGGCATCCAGAATGGCGATCTGTGTATCTTTATTTTTCACAGTATCCAGTACCGTTGTCAGGAGATAACCGGCGTTCAGGGCACATGCTTCTCCCGGCTCCAGATATACCATGACACCCCATTTCTCCCGGGCATGCCGGATCACTCTTTTCAAGCGCTCCAGATCATATCCCGGGCGGGTGATATGATGCCCTCCCCCCATATTCAGCCACTTCATCCCGGGAAGAAGATCCCCGAACTTTTCTTCCACAGCCTCCAGCGTCTCCTCCAGAGCATCGGAATCCTGCTCACATAAAGTATGGAAATGCAGTCCATCCAGAAGCTCTGCCAGTGCCGGATCCTTTTCCAATGCCAGATCCCACTGTTCTCTGGTGGTTCCCATGCGGCTTCCCGGTGCACAGGGATCATAGATGGCATGTTCTTCCTGTGTGGAATGCTCCGGGTTGATCCGCAGTCCCACACTTTTTCCCGCAGCCTTTGTCATAGGACCAAACGCAGCAAGCTGCGACGGAGAATTAAATACGATATGATCTGCATATTTCAGCAGCTCCTCCATGTCCTCCGCCCGGTAAGCTGCGCAAAATGCATGGACTTCCCGGTCTGGCATTTCTTCCGCGCCGAGCCTTGCTTCATATAAGCCGCTGGCCTCTGTCCCTGCCAGATACGGCTGTAACACCGGATACAGGTCATAATTGCTGAAAGCCTTCTGTGCCAGCAGGATACGGCAGCCAGTCTCCTGCGCCAGTTTTCCTAAGATTTCCCCATTCCTGCGCAGAGCTCTCTCATCCAGGATATAACAGGGAGTCGGAAGATCCTGAAAAGCTGCCGGGATTCTTCCTCCGGTTCCGGCAAAAGCTGCCCTGTCATCCCTGTATTCTGTTCCTGCCATCAGTCTACCAGCTCCGGGCTGCGATTTTCCCTGCGCGGCAGACCGTATTTATCCAATGCCTCCAGATAAGGGTCCGGATCAAATTCTTCCACAGTGTAGACTCCGGGCTTATTCCATTTTCCGGTGAGAAGCATCAATGCTCCGCACATGGCGGGGACACCTGTGGTGTAGCTGATCGCCTGGCTCTCTACTTCCCTGTAACATTCCTGATGGTCACAGACATTGTAAATATAATAGGTCTTCGGCTTGCCATCCTTCGTTCCCGTGAAAATACATCCGATGTTGGTCTTGCCTTTCGTGCGGGGACCGAGGCTTGCAGGATCCGGAAGCAGTGCCTTCAAGAACTGAATCGGAACGATCTCCTGCCCCTGAAAAACGATGGGTGTTGTAGACAGCATTCCCACATCTTCCAGACATCTCATATGATCCAGATAGCTCTGTCCGAATGTCATGAAGAAACGGATTCTTTTCACCCCCGGGATGTTCTTCGCCAGAGACTCTATTTCTTCATGATGCAGCAGATACATATCCTTCTGCCCCACCTGGTCAAAATCGTATTCTCTCTTAATGCTCATGGCCGGGATCTCCACCCAGTGACCGTTCTCCCAGTAGCTGCCCGGTGCGGATACCTCCCGCAGATTGATCTCCGGGTTAAAATTGGTGGCAAACGCATATCCATGATCACCGCCATTACAGTCCAGAATATCGATCGTATCAATGGTATCAAATTCATGTTTTGCGGCATACGCACAGTAAGCCTGGGTCACACCGGGGTCGAAACCGCTGCCTAAAAGTGCTGTAAGTCCGGCCTCCTCAAATTTCTTTTTATAAGCCCACTGCCAGGAGTAGTCAAAATAGGCGGAAAATCCTGCTTCCTTACAGCGTTTTTCATAGATGGCGCGCCACGTCGGATCCTCTGTATCCTCCGGCTCATAGTTGGCAGTATCCATATAATTGACACCGCAGGCAAGGCAGGCATCCATAATGGTAAGGTCCTGATAAGGAAGCGCAATGTTCATTACCAGCTCCGGCCGGTATTCCCGGATCAGTGCGATCACCTGGTCCACATCATCCGCATCCACCTGTGCTGTGGTAATGACAGTCTGCGTCTTTCCTGCCAGCTTCTGTGCCAGTGCATCACACTTTTCCTTCGTCCGGCTGGCAATACACAATTCCGTGAATACCTCACTTACCTGACAACATTTCTGAATCGCTACACCGGCTACACCGCCGCAGCCGATCACTAATACTCTGCTCATCTTCTTTCCTCCGTTTTTCTTTTTTATTTTAACTTTTCAGTGGACCTGTTCGCTGCAAGGACAAGCAGCAGTTCCCTCAGCACCTTACATGCCATAGCGGTGGATGTTCCGCTCTGATCCAGCATCGGCGCCAGTTCATTCACATCCGCACCGACGATATTCAGTTTTGCTGTTCTGCCGATGGCATCTGTCAGTTGGACAAAGCTTACTCCCCCGGCCTCCGGTGTTCCTGTTCCCGGAAAACAGGACGGATCCAGGCAATCCAGGTCTATGGTCAGATATACCGGTGTATGGTTCCTCTCCAGTTCCTCCGCAAGCTCGCCCAGCCCCGTAAAATCAAATTTCTGCATCTGGGTGTGTTCTGCCGCAAAACAAAATTCCTCTCTGTCCCCACTGCGGATACAGAACTGATGGATTCTTCCATCCCCCAGAATATCATGGCATCTGCGGATCACACAGGCATGGCTGAGTGCCGCTCCCAGATAATCCTGTCTGAGATCTGCATGGGCATCAAAATGAAGGATATGCATTCCGGGATATTTTTTGGCTGCTGCCCTGACGGCGCCAAGCGTTACCAGATGTTCACCACCCAGTAAAACCGGCAGTTTGCCATCCTGTAAAATCTCCGCAGCTCTTGCTTCTATGTCTGCCAGCGCCGCCTCACTGCTTCCAAAACATAATTCCAGATCTCCGCTGTCAAAGATTGCATAGTCTGTCAGATCCCGATCCTGATAAGGACTGTATGTCTCCAGTCCGAAGCTTTCATGCCGCATGGCGGAGGGTCCGAATCTTGCCCCCGGACGAAAGCTTGTGGTGGAATCATACGGTGCTCCATACAGGACAATCTCCGCAGATGTGTAATCACTGTCACAGCCGATAAAATTTTCTACATTTCTCTCTATCATTGCGATCATGCCGCCTTCCTGTCTGTTTTATATCGTGCTTACTCTACTTCCCTGAGCATCTCTTCCAGAAATGCCGGCAGGTAAAACGCACCTTTATGAAGTCTCGTCGTGTAATAGCGCGTTCTCATATTCAGGGCATTCCATGCCGCAGGGTCAAGATCGTCCACCGGATGATATTTTTTGCTGGCAAATCCAAACAGCCAGTATCCTGCCGCAAAAGTAGGAATATGCGCCTGATAGACACGGCTGATGGGAAATGTGCTGGCGATCCTTTTATGACTGCGCTGCATGGCTCCGGCATCCTCTGCATAAAAAGGGCTTCCCTGCTGATTGACCATGATCCCGTCCGCCTTCAGGGCATTATAACAATTCCCGTAAAATTCCCTGGTGAACAGTCCTTCCGAAGGACCAAAAGGATCGGAAGAATCCACAATGATCAGATCGTATTTTGTCTCGCAGCGTCTGATAAATTTCAATGCGTTTTCAAAATGAATCTGTACTCTGCGGTCATCCATCCGGCAGGCATTGCCCGGCAGATACGCACGACACGCTTCCACTACCATCGGATCCATCTCTACAAGATCGATATTTTCCACACGGTCATAGCGGGTCAGTTCCCGCACTACTCCACCATCTCCGGCACCGATCACCAGAATATCTTTTGCGTCTTTATGGACTGCCATGGGCACATGGGTGATCATTTCGTCATAGATAAATTCATCCCGTTCCGTCAGCATGACGTTGCCATCCAGAGTAAGAACCCTTCCGAATTCCGGAGTCTCAAAAATGTCGATCCTCTGATAATCACTTTGTTTGGAATACAGATGTTTCTCCACACGAAGACTGTGTTTTACATTGGGAGTATGAAACTCCGAAAACCACATTTCCATTTTTCGTCCTCCTTTTTACTCTGCCAGCACATTCAGGTGCAGGATCTCGGGATCTTCCGGTCCGGTCATGCTGCAGCCCTTGGCTTTCGCGTATTCGATATAATCAAGAATTTCTCCCGTGATCCTCTCCCCGGGTGCCAGAATGGGGATTCCCGGAGGATAGCACATCACGAACTCACAGCATACTTTTCCCTTGGTTTCCCGCAGCGGCAGACTGCACTTATTCGCATAAAACGCATCCTGCGGACTGGCAACCACCTCCGGATCAATATATTCCTGGTTCAGCAATCCGCTTCCGTCCGTCTGATAACGGCGCTTGATCTCCGCAAGTGCACTCACCAGGCGCTCCACTTCCTGAGAGCGGTCACCGATGGACAGATACGCCAGTATATTTCCGATATCGCCGAACTCGATCTGAATATCATACTCATCTCTGAGAATGTCATATACCTCAATTCCCGCCAGTCCGATATCCCGTGTATGCACACTCAGCTTGGTAATATCGAAATCAAACACGGAGTCTCCGTTGACCAGTTCCTTTCCAAAGGCATAATATCCTCCGATCGCATTGATCTCTTCTCTGGCATATTCCGCCATATCCGCCACCTGATGAAAAATCTGTCTCCCTCGCAGTGCCAGATTTCTTCTGGAGATATCCAGACTGGACATCAGCAGGTAGCTTCCCGACGTCGTCTGTGTCAGATTAATGATCTGGCGTACATAACCAGCATGAACATTCGGTCCGGTCAGAAGAAGGCTGGACTGTGTCAGGCTTCCTCCGCTCTTATGCATGGATACCGATGCCATATCCGCTCCCGCCGCCATGGCAGACACCGGCAGTCCTCCTCCGAAATAGAAATGCGTTCCGTGCGCCTCATCTGCCAGACAGAGCATGCCGGCATCATGTGCCATTTTTACGATGGCCCGCAGATCGCTGCAGATTCCGTAATAGGTCGGATTGTTGACCAGTACCGCTACCGCCTTCGGATGCTCTGCGATTGCCTTTGCCACCTGCTCTCTCTTCATTCCCAGCGAAATTCCCAGCCGCTGGTCCACCTCAGGATTTACATAGACCGGAATCGCTCCGCACAATACCAGTGCATTCAGCACACTACGGTGGACATTACGTGGCAGGATGATCTCATCCCCCCGTTTGCAGGCAGTCAGCACCATACTCTGTACCGAGCTGGTAGTGCCTCCCACCATAAGAAAAGCATGTGCCGCTCCAAATGCATCCGCAGCCAGCTCTTCCGCTTCCCGGATAACGGATACCGGGTGGCACAGATTGTCTAGCGGCTTCATGCTGTTGACATCCACGCCCACACATTGTTCCCCCAGGAATTTTGTCAGTTCAGGATTGCCCCGGCCTCTCTTATGTCCCGGCACATCAAAAGGTACGACTCTCATGCGCCGAAAGTTTTCCAGTGCTTCATGGATCGGAGCCCTGCGCTGATCCATATGGGTATGCTTCTCGCTCATATCCCATTCCTCCCTCTGTTATCAAAAGTATCGCAGTCTGTTTCTGCCACCGGGCAAATTTTCTCGTATACACAAAAAACAGGCTGCGCATTTGCACAACCTGTTTATCTTCTCAGTCGATTTTCTGTCATTGCAGAAGCACCGTTTTATCCGGAAATACCACCTGCTACAAAATTCTGCAACACATCCTGCCGGATGCATTCAACATCTCTGTCTTTATTACATGGATTTCCATTTGCTTCTTTGCATTTATTTTGAAAAGATATTCGTGTCAGAGTCTATTTAGCAATTATACTTTTACTACTCTTATTGACCGTTTCACAAGTTTGCGCATAACGCATTGCGGTTATAAAGGAACCAACTTATAAAATTTGAGCTTCTAACTCAATCAATAAGGCAACCCATAGCTGCCAATTAATAAAACAATTGCTTTGAAAAGACTTTCACACATCCTGTCTCTCAAAATCGATTTATTTTAACATTACTATAATTATTTTGTCAATCACTTTTGATCTGTTTCTCATTTTCTTTGCCGTTCTATCTTAGATACAGATGAAAGAGGTGAAAGAGGAAAAATGTTGCAAAGTTTTAAATTTTTTTATTTTTTCAAAAAACGCAAACGGGACTGTCCTTGCGAACAGTCCCTGAAGAGAAAAAGAGAAACCAAAATAGTTTTGGATAAAAGCTGATTAATTCTGAACGTTGAATGCGCCCATGCCGGGATATACCGCTGCCGCGCCCAACTCTTCCTCGATGCGCAACAGCTGATTGTATTTTGCCACGCGCTCTGTTCTGCTGGGAGCTCCGGTCTTGATCTGACAGGTATTCAGTGCCACAGCCAGATCGGCAATGGTAGTATCCTCGGTCTCACCGGAACGATGAGAGGAGATAGCGGTATAGCCGGCCTTGTGTGCCATCTTGATGGCTTCCAGAGTCTCGGATACGGATCCGATCTGGTTCAGCTTGATGAGGATGGAGTTACCACAGCCCAGGGAGATTCCCTTTGCCAATCTCTCGGTATTGGTTACGAAGAGGTCATCACCGACCAGCTGTACCTGGTCACCCAGTTCTGCGGTCAGCTTCTTCCAGCCTTCCCAGTCTTCCTCATCCAGTGCATCTTCTATCGAAATGATGGGGTATTTCTCCACCAGTTTCTTCCAATGTGCGATCAGTTCTTCGGAGGTAAATACGGTGCCTGCCTTAGGCAGCTTGTATTCGCCGACCTTGCCGGTCTTCCATTCGCTGGAAGCGGCATCCATAGCGATCTTGAAGTCCTTGCCGGGCTCGTAGCCTGCTTTCTTCACAGCCTCTAAGATTGTCTCGATAGCTTCTTCGTCAGACTTTAGCGCCGGTGCAAAACCACCCTCGTCCCCTACGGAAGTAGCCAGTCCTCTTTCCTTTAAGATAGAAGCCAGTGCATGGAATACTTCAGCGCACCATCTTAAGCATTCCTTGAAGGATGGAGCGCCTACGGGCATGATCATGAATTCCTGTACATCCAGTCCGGAGGACAGTGCATGACAGCCACCGTTGATAATGTTCATCATGGGAACCGGAAGTCTGTTGCCGGAGATGCCTCCCAGGAAGCGGTACAAGGGAATATCCAGGGAAATCGCTGCTGCTCTTGCGCTGGCAATGGATACTGCCAGAATTGCATTGGCTCCCAGTCTGGACTTATCCTTGGTTCCGTCTGCATCGATCATTGCCTTATCAATGGCGTAAATATCGTAAGCATCCATTCCCTGCAAGGTCTCATTGATCACAGTGTTGATATTTTCAACAGCCTTCTGCACACCCTTGCCCAGATATCTGCTCTTATCGCCATCTCTCAGTTCCAGTGCCTCGAATTCACCTGTGGATGCTCCGCTGGGAGCCATACCACGACCGATCGTACCATCTACCAGAACCACCTCCGCTTCTACGGTAGGATTTCCTCTGGAATCCAGAATCTCTCTTCCGATTACTTTTTCAATCTCTAAATAGTTCATTTTATTCTTCTCCTTTATCCTCTATTCTAAACTTTTTATTCCCAAACCTTCTCTTTCGCGAATCCCCTATAAGGGCTGAAAAACTCCTCCCGGAAGATGACCTCCCGGCAGTCTGCGGATTCAGCAGCTCCGTTTCCTCTGAGGAGTTTCACATGATTCACTCAATAGTTAGTTGCACCTAACTGTTTAATTATTATATCGGGTATTCTCCGAAATAGCAATAGTTATAAATGAGAGGATTTCTCAAAGAGTCTCCAAAAGGATTTTCCATGTATATCCCTTTGTTTTTAGGTAAGATTAATTTCAGACTTTCTTTTATACATTTTTCATCTATTTCTAAAATGTCATTCCTTTAAAACTAAAATATAGTAAAATAGACTTCATCAAATCTTAAAAGAAAACATTTAAATAGTGCTGCATCTGCGGCAGAATGAGAGGCAATATGAGGAGTTTCGGTGAGATCCTTACATCCCTGCGGGAAGAACGGGGCATCTATCAGAAGGAACTGGCTGCCATATTAAAAGTATCCGTTGGCACCGTCTCTAATTATGAGAACAATATTCACTTCCCGGATCAGGAAGCATTACTGCAGCTGGCTGATTATTTCGGAGTGACCGTTGATTATCTGTTGGGGCGTACTTCCTATCGTTATAGTCTGGATACCCTGAATGAAGAGTATGCTCCCGGCATGACCGTGGCTGAGCTGGTAGACATCATACAGCATTTCAGTCGCCAGAACACGGCATCCTTTTTGGATTATATCGAACTCCTGCAATTACGACAAAAGGCAGAGGATTGCTCCTCTACCTCGTAGATAAAAACTGCTGTTCCCGGATGGCCGCCTGGTCGTCCGGGTAATTTTGTAAGTAGGCATTTAACAGCACTGCCGCTTTCTGATAATCCTGCAGATATTCGTATGCTACAATCTCGTTGAAGGACAAGGTCTGCATCAGGCTGTTCCCTTCGATCTGCTTTCCTGCCTGAAATGCTTCCAACGCCTTCTGGTAGTCCTTTTTCGCCAACTCACATAATCCCAGCTGATTATAGATCTCCGCATCCGGTCCCTGCTTGGACAGGTAATTGCTGTATACACTGGATGCATAATTATAATCTCCGGTGGCAGCATAAGCTTTCCCCAGGTAGAGATAACTGTCCACTCCACCCTTACCCTTGGCTTCTTCCAGTGCCAGATAGGCTTTCTGATAATCTCCCAGGTAATAGTAAATACGACCGCTGTCATAGGCATCCAGCTGTTTTGCCGTATCCAGTACATTTTGCAGATACTCCTGCCCGACTTCCCGGTATCCGTAGTCTGCCAAGGCTTCGTAGATCTCGATCAGCCGGTCATAATTTTTCGGATCCATAGAGATTGCCTTGTCGAAATCCGCCTTAGCACTCTCGTAATCTCCCAGTTCCAGTTCCGCCGATCCCCGCAGGAAATAGGCGTCCTTCTCCTCCGGCTTCAGTCCCAGAATGGCATCATATACCTTTTTTGCCTCCGCAGGCTGTCCGTTCTTCCGGTAGGCGGCTGCGAGATAATAGTTCATATCGTAGTCTACGTTCTGCACCCAGCCGTCACTAAGCTCCAACGCCTCTGTAAAATACTGCACTGCCTGATCATATTCTGTCAGCCCCATGCTGGCAATCCCCCGGCCTCTTGCAATAAGACGGCTGTTCTCTTTCTGTGCTTCCGCTTCGTCAAAGGCTGTCAATGCACCCTGATAATCCAGTATTTCCACCAGCTGCATCCCTTCAGTGATTTTCGTAGTATCATTTCCGCAGCCTGTCAGCATGCTTATCATCAGACAACAGACTCCTGCCATCACTATTTTCTTATGTGTTTTACCCATGCTTTCCTCCACGGTCTGTTTCGATCCTTACTGCTCTATTACTTTACTGCTCGTCCAGTTTGGATGTGCAATGAGGACATCTCGTAGCATCAATGGCGATCTCACTCTTACAGAACGGGCATTTCTTCGTCGTAGGTGCTGCCGGAGTCTCCTCTTTGTGGTGCAGGGTGTCTCCCAGCTTGTTGATGAATTTTACCAGGCAGAAGATCACAAATGCTGTGATCAGGAAATTGATGACCGCTGTGATAAAATTACCGTACATCAACACCGGTGCGGTGTCACCGCTTCCCAGCTTCACATATAAATTAGAAAAATCAGTGCCTCCGAAGATTGCCAGAACCGGAGTAAGGATGTCCTGATTCAGAGAAGTAACAATAGCGGTAAATGCGCCGCCGACGATCACGCCGACTGCCATATCCATTACATTTCCCCTCAGAATAAACTTTTTGAATTCCTGCATGAATCCGCTTTTCCTGCTCATTTTTCTCTTCCTTCCTCTTATGGTATGATGGTCGAACCGCGCTGTTCGCAAAATCATGCAAGCATGATTGTGTCTCTCGTATATGTTCATGGTCGAACTGTTTTGTTCCATAATAGCATACACCCCTTGAAACCTCAATAGGAAATGGGGTATACTCTTTTCAGGAAAATACAGTAAGACATAGAAGGAATACTATTTATGCAGCGGATCAATGAAGACATCAAAACCGGCAATTTCAAACAGATCTACCTGCTCTACGGAGAGGAACGTTATCTGAAGAACCAGTACACGACCCGTCTGCGTAAGGCGTTGTGTCAGGACGGCGACGAGATGAATACCCATTTCTATCAGGGGAAGGATTTCTCCTTGGGACAGGTCATCGACCTGGCAGAGACGCTGCCTTTTCTGGCAGAACGCCGTGTCATGTTTTTCAAAGATACCGGGCTCTTCAAATCCGGTGGGGAAAAGCTGGCAGAATATCTGGCAAGCCCCAATGACACCACCTTTTTCGTGTTCACGGAGAGTGAGGTGGATAAGCGCAGCAAGCTCTACAAAGCCGTGCAGTCCAAGGGATATGTGGCAGAGTTCACAGTACAGGATGAAAATACACTGAAACGCTGGATTGCCGGTATTCTGGGCAAAGAAGGGAAAAAGATCTCCGAGAACACCGCACAGCTCCTGCTCTCCAAGACCGGCACCGATATGGAAAATATCCAGATGGAGTTGGAGAAGCTGATCTGCTATTGTCTGGACCGGGATGTGGTCACCGCGGAGGATGTGGAGGCTGTCTGCACCACCCGTATCACTAACCATATCTTCGATATGGTCAATGCCATTGCAGAAAAACAGCCGCAGAAAGCCTTACAGCTCTATTATGATCTGCTGGCATTAAAAGAGCCGCCCATGCGCGTACTGTTCCTGATCGCCAGGCAATGTAACCTGCTGCTCCAGACCAAGGAATTAAAAAACAGAGGTCACGACAATAAGACCATTGCCTCCAAGATCGGCGTACCGCCCTTTGCTGCCGGAAAATATGTGGCACAGGCATCCCATTTCAAGACTTCCGTGCTGAAAAATGCGGTAAAGCAGTGCGTGGAGACTGAAGAAGCCGTAAAATCCGGGCGGATGAATGATATGATGAGTGTGGAGATACTGATTTTGTCGGTATTGCCCTCGTAAACTTGCGAAATGCATTGAGTGAGTTCTGCTCACGATATATAAAAGTCCATGGACAGTTTTCCTGCTCATGGACTTTTTATTTGCATTACTTTTATTACCATGTTACATATTCAGATTCAAAGTAATGGTCTTCTGTAACGATACCTGTGACGCCTTGAACTTTTTTGGATATACATCTTTGTATCTGTAAATACTCAGGATAATTCCCACCAGTGCGTAGCACAGTAAAATATTATTTCTGCCAACAGATAAGAACGGCAGGAAGGTCGATGTCAGCGGGATCCATCCCAACATTCCCGCAAAGTTCAGAGAAATATTTAATAAAATGATCATTCCGCATCCGAATCCCATCACCATGCCTAGTTCATTTTTCTGTCGGGCCGCAGCTCCGAACAGAAACACTACCAGTGCTGCCAGGATCGCGGCTACAAAGATTCCGGCCAGCAGTCCGTAACTGTTCAGAATATAAGAGAAAATGTAATCCTGATTGAATTCCGGCAAACCTCCCACCACATCTTTTCCACTGTTGCCCCAAAGTAAAATATTTTCATTAAATTTATGAAGCATGGCCGTCATGTAATTGGCATCTCCGGAATGGGATAAATAGGAGCGGATCCTGGCTTCCTGATAGGCTTCCAACATGTGAAGTGCATACATTGCAGTCAATAACAGGACAGGCCCTGCCGTAAAAAGCAGCCACATGCCGATAATCGTCTTTTTCACAGGCAGTTGAAACCACCCCTTCCAGACAGCCACCGTAAGTTCTATCAGCATACTGACCATCATGATGACAGCCACACCGAGGCTGGGGATTCGGGATGTAATAAATACCGGAAGGATCAGCCACAGGAGTGCTTTGCACAGTGCCATAAACCCACCATCCCTGTATTTGTATAAGATAGCTCCATAGATGGGCACATAGAACATCATCAGGGAAGTAATCGACACCCGGAACATTCCAAATCCAACCCAGTCGCCGACTCCGTTAATATCCACACCGAAAAAGCTGGTCAGCCGCAATCCTCCCAAAATAAGTATAAGGACTCCAATGAACCTGGAGTACTTTGCAATTAATGTATAATCCAGAAAGTAGATCACACACATGAGAAGGAATCCTATCACAATACATGAGACAAACCCCTCCGTAGTATAGCGGTACACTTCCTGTCTCCATGTTTCCAGCTCCTGATAACCGGGTTGTCTGAGAATGGATTGCTGTATCAGAATGCCCAGCAGGCTTAAAATTCCTACGATCACAAGTAACCTCCATGCAATCTTAGGCTTGTGGATTCTGTCCAGTGAGATACCGACTTCCACCGGATCTCCCATGTCCGCAACCGCATTTTTCTCTGCTTCCTCAGAGGTCATCCCTTCGGAAAGATTGTCCGCAATCTGGCATTCTATATGGTCTCTTATCTCCTCAGCGATATAAGGTCTTGCCTTTTTGCAGCGAATCTGTGACAGCAGTTTTTCCAAATATGTCTCCATCCCTATACCCCCATTGCCAGAACACTGGTAACTGCAGACTGATATTCCATCCACTCCGCTTTTTTGGTTTCCAGTAATTTTCTGCCCTCTTTCGTAATACTGTAATACTTCCTCGTCTTGCCTGCATATTCCTGCTCATATACCGTAAGCAGGCCCTTCGCTTCCAGCCCATGCAACAGCGGATACAGCGTACCTGCTTTTAACTCGAACACGTTACAGGATTTTTTCCGCAGTGTATCGATCATCTCGTATCCGTACATATCCTTCTCCGCCAGTAATCTGAGCAAAAGCATCGTCATACTTCCCGACATCAGTGATTTGTCCACAGCCATTTTTTGTCCTCCTTATATAGATAGCCGATATATATCGTTGTCTATAATATATATCGGCTATCTATATATGTCAATATTTATTTTTCAAATCGATCACTAATACAGTTCGACTTCATCTACGATTTTGTATTTGTTATCCGTATCTTCTTTTCTTATCGTTCTGTCTAACAGCGTTCCTCGAATCATCAAATCATTATTTGCTGTATTTTTCTACATTTTCAATGCTTTCCGATACCGTTGCATTCTCCGGCTCCCATTCACGGATCTGGCAGCTGGCAACCATCTGTGAGATAATCTTTTTATATTTTTTATAATCCTTTTGTGACATAGAGATGGTAATGTTATAGAATCCCTGACCGATGAAATCCCCCTTAAAAACATAGGATTCGCTTATCCCTTCACCGCTTGTTTCGATTCCATGAAGTGCTGTAAGTTCCTCATTCACTTCCACGGTCTCCAGATCATTTTCATCCCCTGCATAATAGGGAGAAAAGCTGTTGCAAAAATAGATGCTGCTCTCCTGGCTGTCATCCGTATAAATCCGGATTCCCTCGTCGGGACTGGCTTCCTCTGTCTCGGTCGCAGGCCACCCTTCCTGAAGCTTCGCTGTCCATTCTACCGGTCTGTCTATGCTTAAGGTAAATCCTGCTGCCTCATTTGTGTATTCGCAGCGGATCATCTCCTGCTTTCCACAACCGGCCATTGCCCATAATGCTGCTAAAATCATCAGACCCACAATCCATTTTTTACCCATAAGCACCTCCGCCATTCTACTCTGCTGTTGCTATCTTTACACCCTGGGCAATATCTTCTGCCATCAGATCAATGCTCCTGATATATCCGGCACTATTTACGGTCCGTTTTATCAACCGGTCCCCATAAGTAACCTCCTAATATTCCGGTCAGAATAAATACCATAAAAAAGAGTCCCGGAACACCTGCGACAAAAGCATAAAACGCTATCTGGAAGCTCCAGATGGGGATTAACAGATTGAGCGCTGCCACACAGGCAACGCCAAAAGCAACATATTCCGCACCTTTTGCTTTGTCCCGTCTGGTTCCTGTCGCTATCAGGAATCCCCATGCCGTATAGAGCAGCATACGTACCACCGTCCGGACTCCGCTCATTCCATCAAAAGAAGTTTTGTAATCCTCCTTTAGTGCCACTAGGACAATCAGGATCACAACAGACAAAATAATTTTGTAGTAATTTGAAAAAATCTTCTTCATAGCTACTCCTTTCATTCTACATTCAGAAACACATATCCCCAGTCCGGATCACCGATATATCTTGTGCCTATCTGCTGATATGCAGGTTCTCTTTCTGCATGATGTTTTTGCTCCTTAATTGTACTTGATAATGATATCATTATACAATTGAGCAATCGGAAAAGCAATTGAGCGGATGGAAACCTTCCTCTTCATTAACCATAACGAAAGATCTTGCGCTATTTGTTACAAATGCGTTGAAGATTTATACTTAAGTTTATACTTATTTGCATTTTCAGAATAGCATATTTCAAAAAACGAGACATCCCTTCCGAACCGAAAAGCAAAAACTAAGGAAAAAATGGGCGAAAACGACATTCTATTTTGTGTTTTCTTATTATATAATGATGCCAGGGTCAAAAGGTCTAAGCCCACATGAGCTTGCTCATATGTGGGTGAAAGACCTTAGGACCCGCCCCGATATGAGCATAAAAGTGGGATGATAATCCCACGATATGCGAATATAGGGTAGGATTGTGGGAGTGCGTAGCACGAAACAATCCGTAGGCATCAATGAATGGAGAGTATAACATGCGTATTCTTATTTGCGATGACGATTTACTGATCGTAGAAAAACTGCAAAAATATCTGAAAAGCTATTTCAGTCATCTGCACCTGAGCTGTCCGGAGATCGTCTGCTTTTCAGACGGGGAGTCCCTGCTTGCGGATCCGGGAGACAAGGATATCCTTTTTCTCGATATCGAGATGCCGGGGCTTGACGGAATCTATGTAGGAAACGAACTGAAAAAGAAAGATAAAGATATTATCATTTTTATTATTACTTCTTATTCCGAATATCTGGATGAAGCCATGCGGTTCCATGTATTCCGTTATCTGTCCAAGCCCATAGACAGGCAGCGTCTGTTCCGGAATCTGAAGGACGCTCTGGATCTGTATCATTCCAGACTGATGAAGGTGCCTATTGAGACCAGGCAGGGCGTACACGTTCTTCCGGTCTCTTCTATCATTATGGTGGAGGCACAAGGGAAAAAAGTGATCGTCCACACCACGACGCAGGACTTTGAAGCCATCCATACCATGCCATACTGGCTGGAGCTGCTGCCTTCCAACCGCTTTTTTCAGACGCACCGGAGTTTTATTGTCAACTATGAGCACATTACCGACTTCGACCGTATGCTGGTGCATCTGGCGAACAGTCAGTTTGACGCTTATCTGACGAAACGGAAATACAGCGCCTTTAAGAAAGCTTATCTTCTCTATTTAGAAAGTACGAGGTAAGTTATGGAAAGTATTTTTTCTATTATTTTTGCATTTCTGGTGGAAGCCATCATTCTCCTGCAATATGCCAGCCGACTATTTTCTCCGAAACGCCCCCTGTCCGACAGGCTTGTCGTGCTGAGCCTTTTGTATACCTGCCTGTGTGCCGTAGCCTTTTTTAACATCAAATGGCTGAATATGCTTTTGTATCTGTTTACTAATTTTCTGTTTCTGGTCACACAATACGATGTCAAATGGCGCGCAGCTGCCTTCCATTCCACATTGCTCGCTGCTGTCATGGGGATGTGCGAGCTGATCGTATATAGTATCATCGCCCGGACCGCTCCCCATTTTTATATGCAGATGGATTCGCTTCACAATACGATTCTTTTTATCCTGTGCAGCAAGATCTCCTTTTTTGCAGTCATTTATCTGCTTACACATTTGTTCAAAAGTCTGCAGGAAACAACGGATCCCTACGATAACTCTGTTTTGCTGCTGATGATCATTCCCGTCACATCGGTATTCATCATGCTTACTTTTGTGGGAATGGGTGATCAGTATACATTGACTCCCGGGACGAACCGGATGATCTCTCTCAGTGCCTTTTTCCTGTTACTTATGAATCTGCTGGTATTTGGAATCAATCAGTACAATCGGGAAAAAAATCGGAAATATACAGAGGTGCAGCTGTTACTGCAGAAGGAAACAGATTTTACGGAATATTATAAGATGCTGCTTTCGCAGAGCGAAAACCAGGCAATTCTCATTCATGATATTAAGAAGCATTTGCAATCCATTGCATCTCTGAACGAGCAGAATGCCCCGGACAAAGTCAACGCCTATATTAACGAACTGCTTCTCTCTTCGGATTTCAAAGAGTCCGCCCGCATCTGCGACAACGAACTTCTGAACGCCATTATGGCAAGGTACAGGCGGCAGTGTACTGAACAGGGAATCAGTTTTACCGCTGACATCCGCAGTGGTGTACTGCATTTTCTGCCGGACAGTGACCTTACTTCTCTTTTTTGCAATTTGCTGGATAATGCCATGGAAGCTGCCGGGAAAGTTCCCGACGCTTATATCGAAGTTAATGGCAGCAAGCGGGAAAATACACCTTTTGTTCTGATCACAGTGGTCAATTCCTGCCGCGTAAACCCTTTTAAAAATGATGTGGCAGATCCAGCCACTACCAAAGCGGATAAGCGTTCTCACGGCTTCGGGCTGAAAAGCATCCGCAAGATCTGCGAAAAATACCACGGGGATATCCAAATGTACTATAACGATGCTACTCTGACCTTCCACACGGTGATAACGCTCCGGGGATAGGTTCCCTTATTCCCACATTCCCGTCACGAAGCACATCAGTGCCGCCCAGGTATATAAGGGATAGAAAAGCGCCTGATCATCCACGCCGTCTTTTAGGATTTTCTGTGCTTCTTCTCTGGTCAACAATAAAAAGCCGTCAAAACATTCCGTGCCAACGGCACCATCCTGGCTTACCTTAGGCATTTCTTCCCTGTTCAGAGTGATCTGCACCAGTGCATTGCTCTCGTCCGTCATGCCCGGGGTACTGAATACCAGGGGATTCACCAGACAGATGCTGTCACTTTCTTCCAGTGTAATGCCGGTCTCTTCCCGCAATTCCCGGATGGCTGCATGGAATACGGGATTTTCCTGTGCCGCATCCTCCGGATCTAGCAGTCCTGCCGGAACGCTTAACAGGAACTGCCCTGCAGGATAGCGATACTCACGGCTCAGGCAGAGTCTCGGCTCCTGATCCTTAACGTTCAGGATCACGACACAGCTCACCGCATCCGGCAGCATCTGTTTAAATTCTTCGTCATTCTTTACTGCCGCCAGATTCTCAACGCTTCTTCTGGTGGCATCAAAATAATGTTTTCCCGGCTCATATTGCAGATCAAATACCTTGATGAATCTGCTGTCATAGACGGTCTCTACCTGTTCTTTTTTTATGATCGGTCTGTTCTCCATTTTCATTTCCTCTTTCCAGTCTGCAGAGGACCTGTTCATAACGTCTCTCCGCCTTTTTCCAGTGGAGCAGCTTATGCCACCCTTGTACATAATCCGGTCTGCGGTTCCGGTACTGTAAATAATAGGCATGTTCCCACACATCTATCAGCAATATCGGTGTATACAATCTCAGATCCGGCACATCCTGGTTCGCTGTGGTCAGGATCATAAGGGTACCGTCCTGATCACTTACAAGCCACGCCCATCCGGAACCGAATACTCCTATGGCACTCTGCGACATCTGCTCTTTCCATTGTCTCAATGATCCGAAATCTCGGATCATTGCCTCCGCCAGGGCTCCGCAGGGCTCCTGCCCTGCAGGACTTCGCATACTGTCAAAATACAGCTGGTGGTTATATGCACCGCCACCGTTATTGTGAAGGCTTTCCCGGGCTTCCTCCGGTAGGGATGCAAGTTTATTATCCCCCGAAGTGAGCAGTTCCGTCAAGGTCATCTGCTGCAGCTGCGGATAATCCGCGAGAACTGCATTCAGTTTGTCCACATAGGTCTGATAATGCTTATCATGGTGAAAATGCAGTGTCTCCTCATCCAGTACCGGCAGCAGGGCATCATATTCATAGGGCAGGGGCTGTGCGACAAAAGGATAATGTTCTTCTAACATGAGACTCCAATCCGCCTGCGGGATACAGGCTTGCGATCATACAATATTTACCATACGCCTATTATATGCTTTTCTCACAGATTTTATTTTACGTCCGCATTTTTTGTCATAAACATAAACAGTGGAGCCACTTTCGCAGTTCCACTGTTCTGATGCATTTTAATTTAATATTTTTACAGCTGTGCAATATCCACCAGTGTCAGTTCCTTGCAATCGTTCATATGCTCCATGCTGGTCACGAGAGCATTGGCGGTGTCCATTGCGGTGATGCAGTAGATACCGGTCTCGATAGCGGTACGACGGATCAGGAAGCCGTCTCTGGTCTTGTCGCGACCCTGGGTAGGGGTATCGATGACAAGGTCGATCTTGTGTCCCAGGATCAGATCCATCACGGTCGGGGATTCCTGAGAGATCTTGTTGACCTTTCTCGCCTTCACACCTGCTTCATTCAGAGCAGCTGCGGTACTTCTGGTAGCATAAATGGTGTATCCCAGCTTTTCGAAGCGTCTTCCGACTTCAATGGCTTCACCCTTATCCGCATCCTTCACGGTGATGATCATGTTCTTATACTTGGGCAGTTCTACGCCTGCTCCCAGGAATGCCTTGTACAGAGCCTCATTGAAGGTCTTGGCAATACCCAGACACTCACCGGTAGACTTCATCTCCGGTCCTAAGCTGATCTCGGCACCACGGATCTTCTCGAAGGAGAACACGGGCATCTTGATGGCAAAATACTCTGCCTCAGGCTGTAAGCCGGGCTCGTATCCAAGCTCACGGATGGTCTTGCCGATGATCACTTCGGTAGCCAGATCCACGATAGGAATGCCGGTTACCTTACTGATATAAGGTACGGTACGGGAAGAGCGGGGGTTAACCTCAATGACATATACTTCCTCACCGATGGCAATGAACTGGATATTGATCAGTCCCTTGACATGCAGTGCCTTTGCCAGTCTTCTGGTGTACTCTGCGATCTTCTCTTTTACTACTTTATCAATGGTCGGAGCCGGATATACGGAGATACTGTCTCCGGAGTGGATACCGGTTCTCTCGATATGCTCCATGATACCGGGGATCAGGATATCGGTACCGTCGCATACAGCATCAACCTCGATCTCCTTACCCTGTAAATACTTATCTACCAGGATCGGGTGATCCTGTGCGATACGGTTGATGATCTCCATGAATTCTTCGATCTCTTCATCGGAGATAGCGATCTGCATGCCCTGTCCGCCCAATACATAGGAAGGACGCACCAGTACGGGATAGCCCAGTCTGTTGGCCACCGCCTTAGCTTCCTCTGCGGTGTATACGGTACCGCCGGCTGCACGGGGGATCTCGGTCTCTTCCAGAATCTTGTCGAACAGTTCTCTGTCCTCAGCGGCATCTACATCCTCCGCCTTGGTACCTAAGATGGGCACGCCCATCTTCATCAGGCTCTCGGTCAGCTTGATAGCGGTCTGTCCGCCGAACTGTACCACAGCACCATCGGGATGCTCAATATTTACGATAGATTCCACATCTTCCGGAGTCAAAGGCTCGAAATACAGCTTGTCCGCAATATCGAAGTCGGTACTTACAGTCTCCGGGTTGTTGTTGATGATAATGGTCTCATAGCCTGCCTTGGAAAATGCCCAGGTAGCATGTACGGAACAATAGTCGAACTCGATACCCTGTCCGATACGGATAGGACCGGAACCCAGTACCAGGACTTTCTTGCGTCCGGTGGTCTCCTTGGCTTCGCACTCGCCGCCGAATACGGAGTAATAATAAGGAGTGGATGCTGCAAACTCTGCGGCACAGGTGTCTACCATCTTGTAAACAGCCTTAATGCCGTTGTCATAACGCATCTTCTTGATCTCTTGCTCGGTCTTGCCGGTCAGTCTTGCGATGACGTTATCCGGGAACTCGATTCTCTTGGCTTCCTTCAGCAGTTCCACTGTCAGAGGCTGTGTCTCCAGTGCATGCTCCATCTCGGTCAGAATGGCGATCTTGTCAATGAACCACAGGTCGATCTTTGTAATGTCGTGAATCTGTTCATAACTGATACCCTTACGGATTGCTTCAGCGATCACATAGATTCTCTGGTCATCCACGATCTTCAGACGCTCTAACAGTTCTTCTACGGACAGTGCGCTGAAATCATAGCTACGCAGGCAGTCCACATGCTGCTCCAGGGAACGGATGGCCTTCATCAGTGCTCCCTCGAAGTTATTGCAGATACTCATAACCTCACCGGTTGCCTTCATCTGTGTGGTCAGAGTACGTTTTGCAGTGATAAATTTATCGAAAGGCAGTCTGGGGATCTTTACTACACAGTAATCCAGTGTCGGCTCGAAGCTGGCATAGGTCTTGTGGGTAATGGCATTTTTGATCTCATCCAGAGTAAAGCCCAGTGCGATCTTCGCTGCTACCTTTGCAATGGGGTAACCGGTCGCCTTACTTGCCAGTGCGGAAGAACGGCTGACACGGGGATTTACCTCGATAACACAATATTCAAAGCTGGTGGGATGCAGTGCAAACTGTACGTTACATCCACCGGTGATCTGCAGTTCGTTGATGATCTTCAGAGCGGAAGTACGTAACATCTGGTACTCCTTGTCGCTCAGGGTCTGGGAAGGCGCTACTACGATACTGTCTCCGGTATGCACGCCGACGGGATCGATGTTCTCCATATTACATACGGTGATGCAGTTGCCTACGCTGTCACGCATTACTTCGTACTCGATCTCTTTCCAGCCAGCGATACAACGCTCTACCAGTACCTGTCCTACACGGGACAGACGTAAACCGTTCTCCAGGATCTCTTCCAGCTCTACCTGATTGTGTGCGATACCGCCGCCGGAACCGCCCAGGGTATAAGCAGGACGCAGTACCACGGGATAGCCGATGGTGTTGGTGAATTCCACACCGTCTTCCACGTTCTCAACGACCTTGGATGCTGCACAGGGTTCGCCGATACGCTCCATCAGATCCTTGAACTCCTGACGGCCTTCCGCATTACGGATGGTAGCCGCGGTAGTACCTAACAGCTTTACATTGTGAGCTGCCAGGAAACCGGACTCCTCCAGCTCCATGCCAAGGTTCAGACCAGCCTGTCCTCCCAGGGTGGGAAGAATGCTGTCGGGTTTTTCCTTTTCAATGATCTGCTCCAGAACCTTTACATTCAGGGGCTCAATATATACCTTATCTGCGATATCTTTATCGGTCATGATGGTCGCAGGATTGGAGTTCACCAGGATTACCTCTACTCCCTCTTCCTTCAGGGAACGGCAGGCCTGGGTACCTGCATAGTCGAATTCCGCTGCCTGTCCGATGACAATAGGACCGGAGCCGATTACCATTACTCGTTTTACATTAGGATTCTTGGGCATCTTAGTTCTCTCCTCTCATCATATGAATGAACCGGTCAAACAGGTAACCGGAGTCCTGGGGTCCCGGACATGCTTCCGGATGGAACTGTACGGTAAAAATATTCTTGCCGGTGTAGGACAGACCCTCGTTGGTACCGTCGTTGACATTGATGAATGCGGGAACCGCTACGGACGGATCCAGCTTATCGGTATCTACCACATAGCCGTGGTTCTGAGAGGAAATATATACTCTTCCGGTCATCAGATCCTTTACCGGATGGTTGCCTCCTCTGTGTCCGTATTTCATTTTATGGGTATCTGCGCCGGTAGCCAGAGCCATCAGCTGATGTCCCAGACAGATTGCAAAAATAGGGATCTCGGTATCGTATAACTTTTTGATCTCGGCGATCACACCGGTACACTCCTTAGGGTCTCCCGGTCCGTTACTTAACATGATACCGTCAGGATTATCATCAATGATCTCCTGTGCGGGAGTTCCAGCGGGGTATACGGTCACCTCACAGCCTCTCTCTGCCAGGGATCTGGCGATATTTTTCTTAGCTCCCAGGTCTAACAGAGCTACCTTCAGTCCCTGTCCGGACAGCTCCGTTACCAGTGCCGGCTTAGGCTCTCTGACACCTTTTTCATAAGCTTCTTTATCAAAACGCGCTGCACCGGAGAGAGGTCCGTTCTGTGCCAGCTCCGTGGTGGGCGCTACCACATATTTTTCCCTGCAGGTCACCTTTTCCACGACCTTGCCTGTGGTGTACTCCTTCAGCTTCGGAAGTACTTCGTTCAGGTCATAGGCTTCGTTGGTGGTGATCATGCCGTTCATGGTACCCTTCTCACGCAGGATCTTGGTCAGCGCACGGGTATCGATACCGGCGATACCGGGCACACCGTTCTCCTCTAAGTATTCCTGTATTGTGCAGTCACAGCGGAAGTTGCTGGGAATACGTGAAAGCTCTCTGACGATGAATCCATCCGGCCAGGGTCTCTCCGACTCGCAGTCATCCCTGCATATGCCATAGTTACCGATCAGGGGGTAAGTCATGCATACAGCCTGTCCTGCATAGGACGGATCCGTCAGGACCTCCAGGTATCCGGCCATGGATGTGTTAAATACGATTTCACTGATGATCTCTTTATCTGCACCGATGTGCGTTCCTTCGAACACCGTTCCATCTTCCAAAATCAAAAATGCCTTCATTCTTTCCTCACATTCTGCCGCTTTTTGCGACGTTTGTATTTCCAGTGTGTTTCTCTACTGCTTAATCGATTTATTATATCATAAAAAAAAATGCGTCGCAATAGACCCTGTCTGCGTAAAAACCTACAAAAAACCTCTCCGCAATCCCGATACTCCTTGGAGAATCTGACAAAGCTGTGTAAAAGCTTACAATTTCCATTGCTTTTTCCACCGGGTCTGATATAGAATAGATATGTATTTTCTATTTTTCAATTATCACAAAACGTTGTTTTCATACAACAGATTGGACAGGCATCTATGGATCGTATCGAAAATGCTCAAATGAACTCCCTGGGAACCCGCAAACTCTATTATGAAGATGTACATCAGACGGATTTCACCGCTGTGGTAATGGAATGTGTTCCCGACAAGGAAGAGGGATATTACAAGATCGTTCTGGACGCTTCCGCTTTTTTCCCGGAAGAAGGTGGTCAGTCCGCCGACAAAGGCACCTTAAACGGTCAGGAAGTACTGGATGTCAGCATTAAACAGGGCATCCTGTATCATAAAACGGCCTGTGAGTTTCCTGTCGGCACCCGGATCACCGGTCATGTGGACTGGAACCGCCGGTTTGATTTCATGCAGCAGCACTCCGGAGAGCATATGATCTCCGGCTTACTGCACTCCCATTTCGGACTGGAAAACGTAGGCTTCCATTTAAGCGACAGAGAAGTGACACTGGATATGAATGGAGAAGTCTCTCTGGCGCAGCTGCGTCTCATCGAACAGGAAGCCAACGCTTATGTCTGGAAAAATCTTCCGGTCAACATCAGCTGGCCCTCCTCCGAAGAACTGTTAAGCTTAAACTACCGCAGCAAGCTGGCTCTCACGGAAAATGTACGTATCGTCGAGATCCCCGGCGTGGATCTGTGTGCCTGCTGTGCTCCGCATGTAGATACCACCGGACAGATCGGTCTCATCAAAGTTGTAAATGTGCAGAGCCACCGGGGCGGTGTCCGCATCAATATTCTCTGCGGAGACCGTGCTCTGGCAGATTATACTGAAAAACAGGATTCTGTCTGGGCAATTTCTTCTCTGCTCTCAGCGAAACAGCCGGAAGTAGCAGGTGCTGTTGCCCGCGCCAAAGAGGATGCAAGGCTGCAAAAAGAACGTGCCAATGCCCTGCAGGCGGAGCTTCTGAACGTACAGATGAACGCACTCCCCTCCCCGGAAGAAGTACACCACGTGCTTCTCTTCGTCGGTGAACTGGATGCCATTGCCCTACGTAACGCTGTGAATACCCTGACCGGAAAATATTCCGGTTACTGTGGTATCTTTGCCGGAGACGATACAAACGGTTATCGATTTATTGTAGGCAGTGCTTCCTGTAACTGTCAGGAACTGGCAGACCGCATGCGCCGGGAACTTTCTGCAAAAGGTGGCGGATCCGCTCCCATGATCCAGGGGAATGTTGCTGTCACGGCAGATACCCTACAGACAATGTGGGCGTCACTGTAATGACCATCCTTTCTGCCTATATACGCAGTTCGGCACATGAATTCGTATCAATATTTTCACATGGAAAACCCCCGGCATGACCATCTGTCATACTCCGGGGGTGTGTTTATATATTTTATATATTTTTTTTCGGAAAATCTGATTATTTCTCTTCTGTTGCTGCATTCTTCTTCAGTGCTACGCTGACTGCCTTCGCAACGCCACCACCTACTACACAGCTCATAGGCATCTCCAGTGCTCCGTTGATACCACAGAATGCTACGGCGAACATAAACAGATTCGCTCCGGTTGCATTCATGCTCTGCAGATACTCGGTATGACCGAAGCAGATCATCAGAGTGGACATGAAGAACAGGGTGTTCATAAATGCTCCCAGCAGACCGGTCACGAAGTAAGTTACGGTCTTCGTCTTGTCAATCTTCCACAGTGCCTTGAAGATCACGCCGGACAGCCATCCCATCAGAGTTCTGGTGGGGATGCATACCAGGAAAGTGAAAAACGGATTCATTGCTACCAAAGCTGCTCCAAAAGGGTCTCCTGCAAAACACTGGTAAAAGCTGGTAAGTCCAAATACCAGTCCCAGTACGGCTCCGCCTGCTGGTCCTAAGATCATTGCACCGATTACTACGGGAATGGTCATCAGGGAGATTGCTAACGGTCCGATGCGCAGATACCCAAGCGGGGTAAACGCCAGAATCAGCATGATCGCGATGAGTACGGCCAATTGTACCATCTCAAGTGTCTTGTTTTTTTTCATATGAAATTTCCTTTCCGCGCTTTTTGCGCCTTTGCTACTATTCCTCCATCTGGCGTCCTTTGGACTGCCGGAGGATATAATTACAAGTCATTCAAGAAAATAACATAAATGTATACAAAACACAAGTACATTTTTTAATACAATCAACGTACGGTGCGATACCACTTCAACGCCGATGTATAGGCTTCATATACTGTATTCATATCAATATTCTTTAATAGCATCAGGCGGGATACCTCCGCCCAGTTGGCTGTCTCATACTGCAGCATAAAATCGTACACCGGTGCCAATACGCCGATGCGGTAGATCAGTGCATTGCTGATCTCGCCAGCCACATGGACCACCTTCAAAGCCTCTGCCATGGGTTTCTCGAGGATCACATCCAGCACGGAGAACAATCCCATCAGGAACAATTCATCCTTCTGCGCCTTCAGGCCAAACGCTTCCGCCAGATTCTCGGCAAATTTCGCACGAAGCAGAGATAATCTGGTGACCTCATTCGGCTTATCCGCATACAAAGCATTGGCTACTGCCGTGTTGATCCACTTTTTCAGTTCCCGCTGTCCCAGCATGGCAGCCGCATGACGGATAGACGTAATCTCCGAATTTACAGCCAGTGGCTGAACCATTTTCAGCAGATCGATCGTGAGTGCGGTATCACGGCTGATGATATCCGCCGCTGTCGTGAGTTCAAAATCCGGGCTGTTCACAATATTCAGCAGATCAATATAGTTACCCTTCAAGGGGGCCACATCTGTCTGTCCCTTCGTAATGGGAACTCGATAGAACTTACCCTCATAGAAACGATATCCACCGGTCTCCTTCAGTCTCTCGAAGTCCTCCATGGTATCAATATTACCGGCACACAGACTGATATTCGGGAATAATTTTCCGAAATAAATCTTGGCTTTATCAATGGCTATTTTACGGTTATTCAGAAGGACATAATCCATCAGCTTCAGGACTTCTCTGTAATTTTCAAAATCACTGACCGCAAGCTTGCGAATGGCTAGTTTATAGCCTTGCTGTTTCAATTCCTTCAGACGATTGACATACATTTCAATCGGCGGAATGGTATTATCGATCAAAAGTACGATTTTTTCATGAGGTGCATCGCACTGCTCCGTAATATCCGCAAAAATAGAAATATTGGTGATCGGTACAAAAATCTCTTTTCCCTGAGACAATGTATCGATTCCCATCTTTTGGATCAATTCCAATCCGGTGATCTGTGATGCTCCATCAAATTGTGCTGTCCCAAGCAGCAACGGATTCAACAGGTAATTTTCTCTCTGAGTAAAAAAGGAATAGGCACATACGGCCATATTTTCATCAAAAAGCGGTACTAATGTAAGCAGCATATTTTTACCTCCCAATTACCTATATTATACCGATTCCGACAGGACTTTACAAGTGGTACTATCAGCACAGAGATGTTATAAATTGAGAGTTCGTGAAATACATTGGCAAAATCCACGAACTCCCGGAGCATGCGATACACATGTCTCGATGTAAGGTCTCCGGATGTGAATTTTCTACGAAAAGTGATGAGTAGTTCTCGTCATGACGGGGCCGCCTACAGTCGACATCCATGTCGACAATCGGCTGACGCGGACATCGTGTCCGCTTTCCCCCTGTCTTTCAGCACTTTTCAAGAAAATATCAACACCCTCCGACAGACATCGCGGCATGACATTCCGTCCACTGTGGGCGTTCTGTTTACTGATTCCACTAAAATCCATCGAATAACAGGAAATAGTGGAATTATTGTTTTGGGAGTAAATAATTTCCTCCCATAATTGCAGAAAAGATCTAAAACAGAGGAATTGCTTCTTTTATAGAACTTTTTTCTATTCATTTTCCACCATTTTCATTAGTTTAAGGCTGTTTTAAAGGAAACCAGTAGCCCCAATGCGGGCTACGGGGATTCGATAGCATTTCTTAATTAACTTTCAATTTAAAATGTAAAAACCTCTAGATGACTTCAGCATCCACTCGGGTGACGATTTCCTGCATCCCTTTGTGGATCTGGTATTTCACCGCAGGGATCTTGGTGTAGAGCAGATTCGTGTTGGGATCTGCAGTAATCATATGACCCACGGGCGGCTTGTCTGCCAGCTCGTTGACCTGCACATTTTCGTCTACTATCGCACTAACCATGCAGCTGCAGAATTCATTGCTTGCCCGAGCGGATACACCATCCACTTTTTCCGCGAAGCCGATCTCTCTGAAATCCCCTCTGCTGACTGCAAATCCGCAGTCATATGCTACGCAGTCGATCTCACTGGTAATCTTGAGCACTCCAAAACGGGTGATCGTCGGGGAGCAGCAAAAAGACAAATACTTTCATCCCCCAGTAAGGAGAACCGGGGCATTGTACCGCTTCGCCATGGTCAGCTTCGGTTAGCCACATCCAATCGTCTGCACATGATCTCTGTCGAATATTTGGCGTTTTAGCCTGGTGCGCAGATGTCTTGCGATCAATCCCTTCATCACGGGCACCGCGAAGGGCTCCAATCCTGCCAATAGGCACACGCCGAAAACGCTTACCTGGGAAAAGCGGTAGGTCAGGGAATGACTGGTACAGACTAGAGAGACAAAGCTGGGATGCGAATTCCAGGTAATCCGCGCCACAGATTATATGCGTTTTAAAAGATATGGAGATTGCGTTGCCTTTGAAGTGCTTTATTTTGACAAACCGGCAACGACGGCTGCTGTGAAGAAGGTGCCCAGTACTATCACTATCGTCACGCTGGGCTGTGCCTGTACGGGCCATGACAGTGCTTAATACCGTTATGGGCGGACATTTTGCCTCACTGTTTCAGTGGGATAAAGCGAAAAATATTGCAGCATATATTTTAAATGTGCATATAGATGATAAATACTATTTTAACTTTTTTCGACGGCTCTCCCATCACCGGTCACGCCAGAGTCCCGGAATATCTCTTTGGCAAATCCACCGTGCCGGATCTGACCTATGTTCGTAAGGTGACATTAAAAAAGCCTTCCAACACTGTCGTATTGGAAGACCACACAAATGCACAAGATGTTATTCTTAATTTTATTACTTATGAAAAACCTGTTATTCTTTCTGACGGTAAACTCTCCATCGGAGAAGCATCTGCCTCCTTCGAAGGGGCTGATCTGCTCGCCATAGAAACGCTGCCGATCACGGACGCACGCCTGAAAACGGCATGGGATCATGATCTGTACCGGATCCGGCTGAAGGGCAACGATGCCGGCTTCCGGCTGACTATTCAGTAACGCCTGAAATTTCAGGCTTTTCTCACGGAATGTTTATTCTTGTACATTTCATCATCTGCCCGCTTTATGGTTTCTTCCAGAGTTTCTCCCGTCTTGCGAAAGGCTCCGCCGATTGCAAGACGGCAATAAAACTCTGCCACTCAAAACTTAGTTTGCCGTCAATATGGCTTTAGGCGTAGTCTACTTTTTCTTTTTTCCTTTCAGCAAACAATATACTATTATGATTACAAGCAAAATCAGAAATACTTTTGAAAACATTCCAAATCCTAGCAAGATCAACATTATTCCATATTTCCAACGATTCTGTACTTGTGACTTTAACATAAGTGCAGATGCTAAAAACGCAATTACTGCTATCAACAGTTTTTCTATAGAAAAGGTGCCTGTGTTCTGCGTAGCTGTATTTGCAGTTTGTTGTGCCACAGTTTGAGCTGTTGTATTTGCCGTCTGTGTAACCTCTGTAGTATTTCGTAATCCTGTCAGTAAAAAAATTCCTAATGTACACAATAATACACATGCTACTGTAAGTAATCTGACCACGTGTGTGGAAACCGCAGCTTTAGGGTGCAAATGAAATCCTGTATTGGCACCTATAATTTCAGATGCCATTACTACACCATTTTTATCTTTTTTCCCTTTGACCCGTACAACACTGTTATCACTTAGTAAGGTATATCCAGCATCCCCATACATTACTACTTCATGTCCATTGATACCCACAGTAGACATTCCGTCTCCCTCATATAAGGTAAATTCATATTGAATATTGGACTGCGTATAAGGTACTCCATACCACAGTGCATGCATCCATTTCCAAATTGTACTCTTTTTAATTTCTGTCCGTTGAAAATTATGGACTGTGCCATAATATTCCCCATCTGTGTTTTTCATTTTTACAGTCTTTGCCGGTTGTGTATATAAGGGCTGCTGTGTTTGCAGATTCTGCGGCTGTCCTGTAGTATATGTTCCCTGTATATCAGGTACCGGAATGTTCCCTTGTATGCTGTTTTGCTTTACCTGACAGGCGATACATACCTGACCTCTTTTACTGACAATTGCCTTCCCGCATACTGCACATTTTACACTCATTTTCTCTCTCCGTTTTCTAACTCGGTATATAAGTAGAAAAATACTGGTACCACACATATAATGCATAACCAACTGTACAAACAGTCATAAAAACAAAAAGTCGGTACCTTTTTTTCCCCCAAGCTATTTCTTCCAATGGTTCTTTCTTTTGATGCAAATATTGATATAATCTATTTTCTGCTACCTGCATATCAACCGTTGTAATTCCATTTGATGCCTCTAGCTCATAGATACGCATATCATCTAACTTTTTTTTACACACAGTGCAATTCTGTTTATACTGTGCAATGTAATCTGATAATATTTGTTTTTCTTTTTGCAACCGTCTTTTTGTTCTTTTTACGAGAATTTTTCTCCACTGTCTCCATAACATCACTAGGCCAAACGGAATACATGCTTTTATAAATTCTTGTCCCCCCTGCTCTATCTGAATCAATCTGGCCCATAAAAGTAAAATCACTACCAAAGAAACAACCCATATCAAAAGATCCTGTGTTCCTTGCTCTTTCCATATTTGTTCTAGTGATTTCAAATTTGGGCGTTTATCTATAGAAAAAGCTTCCTGGGTTAATGTAATTATCTGACTTTCCAATTGGCTTATTTCTATTTCAATTTTTTGAGTAACTTTCTTCTCATACTGTATCAGTTCCCGTTTTCTTTTTTCCAGAAATTGTCGCACCTGTGTCTCATATTGCTGTTTTGATACCCATTGTCGATATACTCCGAAAGGAACAGAAAGTTGTTTCTCCTCGTTCGATACAGTAATAAAATAACCGCAGATAGTATGCGAATAAACAGCATAATCTTTTTTTTCCTTTTGGGGCTGCCAATTGTATGTTGTTCCATATAAATATGGATTGTTTAAAAACTTTTCCTGTATTTTATGATATGCTGAAAGTGCTTCTGCCGTATAAGTATGTATATTGCTTCCATACTTCACAAGCTCCTGAAAATCCTGTTTTGCAGATTCTTTTACAATATAATAATTTTGATTTTCCACCATCCATTGCACAGCTTCTATTTCTCTGTTCATCTTTTCCTCCTGATCGTTCACAAAAGCAAACTGCTATCTTACAATCAGATAAATCCCCAATGCCGCTGCCGTAAGTACTAATAATACCACTCCTACAATTACAACTCTTGACCAGAGAATTCTTTTTTTCTTCTTTTTATTTTGATTATACTGTATGGTTCTTTTCTGTTCTGTCCGATAGGTGCTCTGTGCCTTTTGTTTTCTAGTGACCATTTCCTCCCATTCATCATCATTTTTCCATGTGCTGTCATCCGTATCCTGCCATTCATGTATAGCCCTTTCCTTTTTCATATATTCCTTAGGAAAAAGCCCTTCTTTCTTTAAAGAATCCACAAATTCAGGCTGATTCGTTATACAATATAGAAATTCTTTTTCCGTTACCTCATCTGGCACACAGATAAAACGGACTGCACTAATCAACTCCTGCGTTTCCAAATCATATTCCTTCTGTCCAACCGTAACAATATACATGGGTATATCTACTTCATTCTTCTCTGCCAGAATTTCTATTTTTGCAAGTGACCGATAAGCATCCAGAACATCCCTACGCCTCTTCCACACCAGTCTTCTTTCTTTTTCCATTTGAATTACCACATCTCCCTTCTCTTTCAACTGACGCCGTAATTTTGTATAATCTTCTTCCGGAAACTTACTTTTGCACTGTTCTGTAAAGCAGATATACGTCTGAAATTCCGCATAATTGCGAAAACACTTTCTCTGTTCCAAATAGCTTTCATATGCCTGTGTAAACTCTGTCCTGAAAAACTTATCATTTACCTTTGGATATTTTATACTGTCACCATATTCCAAAATAGCCTGACTATCTTCTCCCGACCATTTTTGTCTTTGGAAATACTCTCTGATTGCTTGCTGTTCTTTCCGGACGTTTTCCTGTATTTCCTGTTTTGTCTTCTGCATCTGATCCTGTATCACCTGTTCCATCCGGTTCCAGATTTCCTGCAATTTTCCGTACTGTGAACGATACTGCTGAAAGCTCTGCAACATTTCTGCCAATTTCTGGATTCTTTCCAGATCCTCGTATTGCTCCAACAATTCCTTTAATCTGTCCTGTTCCCATTCCTGAAAGACTTCCTCTTTCTGCTGAATACAGGATAATGCTTCTCCCAATGCAAGATATGCCTGTGTCCGTTTATCAAAAGCAGGTGACTTTTGTTTTTTTAGACATCTATTTATGATTTCCTGATATACTGCAATATAGTTCTCCTTTTCGAAACGTTCTGACATAATGTTGCAAAATAGCTCAAAGATGACCGTTTTTTCATTTTCACTGAATTTCTTATTTTGCTCCTGCCACGCATACATGGAAATCTCGTCAAAGATCGTTCCCAGTTCTGCCTCTCTCCAACGGCTGACATTCTCATAAAAAGTAAGATGCTCTTCCAAAGATACTTCCTGATTTCCAAAGGCCTCTTGAAACTCTGCAAACCATTCTGTCCGTACTTCAGGCTGCTCTACCAGCACTCTTGCCATTTTTACTACCCTGTCCGGTATCTCTGCCAGTATTTTTTCACAATCCAGTTCTTTTAAATCCCATACCTTCCCTGAAGAACTGTTCTTCTCTTCTCTGCTACATAATTGCAGCTTTACTCTGGCCGAAACCGCTTTTCCAACAACAGCATAAGTGGAGAATCCAGCTATCTGTCGGATTCCATAAGGAAGGCAAGAATAAATTGCGGCAATCACTTCTGATGCCCTCCGGTTATATTTGTCCCCTTCTTCATCAATCATCAGCCAAATTTGTCCTGAAATGCTAGCGGTCGTTTGCATAACAGCTGCTACTAAAGCAAGCCGCTGTTCCTTCGGTAACGCGTCTTTTGGAAACTCTGCACTTTTTTCCGGTATGCTTTGGAAACTATCAATACTTTTAGCTGCATACTCCATTACTTCCCTATCTTTAATATAGGATTTTTGCAAAATTTGAAAAAACTTTTCCCCATAAGAATCCTGTGCCGGTGTAGTCAATTCAAAATGTGCATAGTAGGATGGCGTAAGATACTCCGTCATTCTCGCACTATGTATCACCAACAGTTTTTTTTCCGGTAACGTATGAGATAAATCAGTAGTTACACAAGTAATTGCAACAGGTTCTGCATCCAAAGAAGAATAGATACTATCATCCGATACAAAATCATAACGCAAATAATCCTTTAACAACTCCTTTTCTTGTGCAGGAGTCATTTCACTGCTTTTTGCAATGGTATGATAATTCATTCCATCATTTCCATATAATAGCTGCATTTTTGTCCCCCTATTCGGCATACAACTTTTCTTCCGCATTTTCAAAAATAGTTACCGGCTCTCCTGCTTCCTTCTGGAAAAGTTTCTTTTTCGGATACTTTTTTATCATTGCTGTAGGTATCAAATAACCAAGCGCTGCTTCTGTCCATAAAAACGGTAATGCTATACCGTAAGGCGCCTTTTGCACTTTTTCTTCTCCCGTAATGGGAACCCCGTAGGCTGCCACAGAAAAATAATTACATTTTGGGAAACTTGACCTTATCTTTCCTACAATATCCTTTACATTGGAAGATTCCAGATAAGTCTTCACATCACGCGTACAATATGAAAAAATATTTGTGTCAAATCGTTTCCCGGGCATCAGACATTTTTGCAGTAACTCCGGCTCCGGATTCCAAAACATCTTCTTTTCCGGTGCTATCAGATCACTCTGGGTAATGATTACAGCAAGCGGGACATCCCCTTTTCCGGTGCTTTTCATTAACTTTACCATTTCACTTACATTTTCCAACACCGCATCTATATCATCCTCCACCTTATCCTGTTGTGCCATATCAGCCTTTACAGATAAAAGTGCACGATCAATCTGTTGTGGTGCAATACATAACCAGAACGCATCTGCGTAACAGCAGATTTTCTTTTGGTTGATGATAAAATCGGTATCTGCTTCCCCTCTTTTTCCGGTATCATCCGTACCAAGGAAAATTTCCCCCGGCAAATCTACCAACGTCAATATCATTGTCTTCTTTTCCGCTTGCGTTTCCCCAATCGCGCCTTCCCCTGCTCCAATTTCCACCTTTAGGGAAAACAGTGAGGAATCCTCTTTGGAAACTGCCGTTTTTTCAATTTTTCGGCCTTCGCGATAAGGCTTTAAAATGCTTTCCTTAAAGTCATGAAATGCTTCCTCTGCCCCATCCTGTAAAACAATTTCTGAAAAGGGAGCCTTTCCATATTCCGGCTTCAGCTTTTCTACCAACGCTGCCAGATACGCCGTCTTTCCCACTCTGGCACTACCAAGCATGACCACAACATGCTCTTTGTACTTTCCAGCATCCCGCAAAAAGGTGTGTCCACAGTGCGGACACACCATGCGGTTATAAACCTTACTTTCCTTATCCAAAAAGGTCACTGTCAATGAATTCAGAAATTCTTTTCCATTTTCATCCTGTTCCACTGTAAATTTACAGTCACATTCCAGGAATACCTCCTGTCTATGTTGCATCAGAAAAATCAGAAATTCTTTTACCCTTCTACGCTTATCTTCTATTTTGACATCTTTTTCCCGCTGTAAATGAATTTGGGGTAAAAGCTTATCCGACAATTTCCGTAAGTCTTCCTCTTCTTTCGCTTTCAAATATTTCCGTAAATCTTCCTCTTCTTTCGCTTTCGAATTATTCTTTTGCGGCTGTTTCTCCGTGTCAGCTGCTTTCTCACCAAAAATATCTCCAAACAGATCATCAGGAAGCGGCATTTCTATCTCTTCCTCCTCTGCTTCTTCCCGGTGAGCAGGAAACTCAATACCATACCTTTCCTGCATTAATTCCATGATATTTTTTCCGGTAAGACACAGTCTGGTGTTATCCTTTAACAGATTTTTCATAACAATCTGATATTTACTAAGGTACATCCCCATCTTAATATCCTCAAAAAAACTCTTTGCTTCTCTGTAAAAAGAATTTTCTGCTGTTACGGCCATTTTTTCCAAATAAATTTTACAAATATTATCCAAATCTACTGCCATGGTATCTGCCGTGCAGATCTCCCCACAGCAGGTACAATGTACTTCATAAAACACATCCGCCATTTTTCTCTCCTGCCTTTCCTATCATCTTTTGCCTATTATTTCATAAGCCCTGTCATAAGGTTCTTTCGCCGTAATTTCCGATACATTTGCTATTTTTATACCGTCTTGTGGAAGATGCAGTTTTACGGAACTATTTATCTCGTAAGCAGGTGAAAAGTAAAAGGTCTGTTCATCGTATCCAAAGGCTATCCTGATCCAGTTACCGGAAAGTTTCTCTGTTCCACAGTCAAAATAAAGATTAGTACCATATTTGTCCTGCTCCAGTCCCCAGTAAAATTTTTTTCTTTCGCCCAGCATCCTATCTTCACACTTTATTTCATTCTCCGTTCTTCCACGGTTTTCTCCCTTTAAAATGGGACAAAAGGTAAAGGTATATAGTCCCCAGCTTGTGCCGATCTTCTGGCTGACAGAACCGGTTTTCATACCCGGAGTTTTAAATATGGGGTCTCCAAAAGCTATTCCATACGAATTTTCCTGAAATTCCCTTTTTTTCCAGTAAACCAATACTTTTTCCACACTTTCATCGTACCAATCCCAGTAAATCGTGAGATTTTCTCCGTTTTGTTTCCATTTTATATTTTGCAATTTTTCCATATCGTATCAGTCCCCTACCGCAGACATATCCGTAAGTTTACGCAGTACAAACAATTCCACACAATATTCCTTCTGCCATGCCCGGCTCTCCACTTTGCAACCGGGAAGATAACTTTTCATCCGTTCTCCAAGTCCCTCTACTGTCAAGGGCATTTTATCCCATGGCTTTATATAAAAAACTTCTGTTTTTCCATCGTGTATCGTCAAAGAAACAGCGTTTAATTTTGCGCCATAATATTGCGTTGTTTCCGCAAAAATCTTTTTTTCACTCAGGCTTTTGCCAAAACCGTCTAAAACAGAAATTGCCCTGTCCCTCTGTACCATAAGTTCACTCAGTTTTTCCAGCAAAAGTTCCTCATGCTTTTGGGCTGCTTCTTTTCCCACATCCGCTACATCCTCAAAAATTCCCTGCTCCAACAGGTTCTGTAGATTCTGTAGCAGAGTTTCCCGCCTTTCCAACAGATAGTTCTTTTCTTCCCATATAAAATAACTGTCTACTACCGACATGGCTAACAGTTCCTCCGGCTGGATGCCCTTTTTTAACCAGATTGTCTGACCTGCTGATTCTTCTTTTTTCAAGCTTTGTTTTTCCCTACGAACTTCTTCTAACAGTTCTTTCAGATATTCCCCAAGATACTGTTCTCTTTGTAGAGTGCTTCCCTTTTCTTTTTCCCAGAACTTTGGCAGTACTTCCTGTAAGGGTGGCATATTTTCTTCCAAAAATTGTGTAAGGGGCTGCATGGTTCCATAAAAATACTCCAGCAATTCCGAAATCTTCAGACTCACTCCGCTTTTAAACAGTCCCTTAGGCAGAATCTTCTCCACTGCCTGCCAACAAATTGGCGCCATGGCAAAACCTTTTCTTTTTTCTTTACAAAAAAGACTGGCTGTTTCCTCTATTGCTTTTTTAACTCTCTCTTTATATCTTTCAACCGGTTCTATTTCTTCTGTCTTCTGGATTTGTTCCCGTAAATCCAGCGTATGACATCCTGCCGTATACAGCGTCCCTTTTTCTTGCACGGAACTTTCTCTTCCCTCTACATCGACTACTTTCCCTGCATTATCTTCTACACAATTTAGAAAACAGTTCATACATATTGCATGAACCGCTTTTCTGTATGCTTCCTTTCCTGGCTTTAATAGTTCCTGTGTAAAAACGGCAACTGAAGCTTCCTGACGCAGTTTCTCTAAGATTTCCATTACTTTCTTTTTTTCTTCCTGTGCTGCCGTAAAATCATAAAAAGCATAGATTTGCAATTCATATTCGTAATGTCCAAAAACCTCCCTGATGGCAGAAAGTTGCTCTTCTACCGGTTCTCCTTGATCCGGTTGTGCAAAAAACAGAAACGCTATCTGAAATTTGGTCAGATCATGTCCTGTCTCCAGCTTCAGTTCCTCTTTCCACTCTGCAAGATTTTCGATAGCCTTTTTCAATATCTGCTTTACATTTTCCGATTCCTGTGTATTTCCCGGCCGATTCATTTTATAGGGTAGTTCTTCGGCTGTGCGCTGCTTCCATTCTTCTTCAAAAAGTTCCTGCAGTCCTTCCGGGAAATTGCCGCATAGCCAGAAGAGGGGGAGGCAGGTAAGATACCTGCCAAGTCCCGTTTTCATTGTTGCTTCCATTTTCTCTCCCTCCTCTGTTGAATTTGATCTTGACTTTCTGTTTACTTTTTAATCAAATCCCAGTAAGCATAATAACCGGCAAACTTGTCTAATAATTCGCCCATGTCCAAATCAATAAATTTCTTTTTAGTTTCCAGCTTCTTTAAATTTTTATCACAGGCATTTACTTCATTTATGAAATCATCCGACAGCTTCTGATATGTTTTTAGGATTTCCATATCACGTTTCTCCGTCAATTCTTTACAATAGGAATCCCAGTATTGTTTTTGTTCCTCTGTAAATTCCTTCGAAAAAGCTTCAAAGGCATAGCACCATTTCTGTCCCTTTTCCACCTCCCCTAAATTTCCAAGGAATAATACTTCTATTTCATTTCCACTACTTTCTGTCAATAAAATAGACATTTCATTACTTCCTATGATGCCTGTGCGGATATACTCATAAAACCGTTGTAAATCCCGCTTTTGCTGTTTTTCTTTTTGCTGTTTATCATTTACTTCCGCAATCAGTCTGATACAATCCTGATATACCGCATACGTTTTTTGCAGCTTCCGATACAGGAAAATATCCATACGCACAAGTTCATGTACATTGCCATTGTTAATTGTCGCCATATAAACAGATGGTATCTGTACCTGATAAGTGTGAAACTCATTTGCTGTGCAAAGCTGGCTCACAAAATCCTTACCGGTGTCTATTTCTCCCACATCAGTACGTATCGGATTTGTCAAATAGGTTGTATGACACCAATCCAGTACAGTTTCCGGTGTATGTTTAACATTATTTTCCGGCAAACAATACGCCACATAGCTCAGGCCAGTATTTGCAATCAATCCACAATCCAGATACGTTTTAACGTTCTTTTCTACCTGTTCTGCAAACTCCCTTTCCCTTGAATTAAAGTCAGGAGTATCCCAAATCTTTTGATTTGATAAAGCAGGTAGGTCTTTCCAACTGTTTTCTATCGTTTCTTGAATATGAAGCCCTGCTTTGGTACACTGTTCGTAGGAGTATTCATAGTCATCTATTCCCAATAAAGCAAACAATGGTACTCCAATAATCAAGTTATACCAATAGATGCTGTTCTGATCTTCTCCGTTTGCAACATTGATATCCTGCCCTTGTGTAAAAGCAACTACCTGTGACATAATATTTGTTGCCTGTGAGGGTACTAAAACATATCTATGAGAAGCAAGCGTATTTAAATTTAAAATAACATTTGTAGGAAATGTTACTGCAGCTTTTGATTGTAATTGATTACATAATGCTAGCATTCCTGTATTAAACCCTGCTGCACCATATTTTAAATTCAAAAAATAGTCCAATGTCATATTTGATAAATTTGGATATTGTGCCTCTATAAACTGCACAAATACTTTTAAAGGAGAAAACTCTTCTGTGCTATGTAGCCAAAGTTTTTCTGTTGTCTGAAGTTTTTCTTCCAATGCAGTCACCAATCCCTCCGGTGTTTTTGCTGCCATTAAGCTATCCAAATAGGTTAAAACTTTTTTAACATCATCATCTTCTTTTGCTTTACTAAAATCCATAATAGCTGCGGCATATTCTGCAGTAGGTAATGTACTATTCATTACACTGTCATAATTTCTATCTATGATTTCTTTCATATAGGTAAAGACATCTATATATTTCTGAAGGTCTTCCAGCTTTTTATCCAGCCATTTAACTATCTGTTCCAGGCAGTCAGAAGTGTAGTTCCTGTACATAATTATCCAATCTTCCGCTACCAAACTTTGTACACAACAGCTTCGGTATTCTTCTATCAGTTTGCCTTCCCTTAATGCTCCAAAAATAGGACTATCCAGTTCCTTCTCGATTTCCCGCATTCTGCTTTCTGCCTGTTGTCTGACAACCTCCTGTCCATTTATCAAGCCCTGAATAGCATCCACATACCCCTTCTGTATTCCTTCCTTTAGTCCATTAAAGCCATTACCGTCTACCACACGAAAACTGATTAATTCTTTTAAAAAATATATTCCCTTGTTCTTATCCTGAAAGCTACTGTTATAACTTCTATCCAATACAGAAATAATTTCCTCCAAACAGCTATTCTTTGCTTTATCCCAAGCATCATACAAGGAGACATTCTGGCTCATCCATATGTTTTTGATAGAGTTATATAGAGTTTTGTCTGCTATCTGCTGTTTCTTTGCAACTCCTCCAATGCCTTTATGGTATTCCAATACCTGGATTCTAGATAATGTACTAATTCTATTACTGATTTCATCAGGTGTAGCATGCAGGCATGTTAATACATTTTGCACCTCTGTCTGATTAGCATGTTTATTCCACCCTTCTACCATCTTATTCATAGTACCGTGAGCAATATATGCCAATATCTGTTCCAACGGAAGAATTAGCGCCCCTACGCCAATTACCATATATTGATAAAAAGCATTTCTTGGTACAACCTTATCTAAATTTGATACTTTTGCCTGTATTTCAGTAATAGAATTATCCAAAAAAGAATTCACCAAAAAAGTGGGCTTTCCAGTTTTAGCATCCGTTATGGTACTGTCCGAAATCATATTGACTATATTGTCTACTACTACCTTTCGAGTGTACGCATCTGGATTTGCTACCGTGCCTATCCCTGCTTGCTTTCCAGAAATCAATACACAACTGTCAAAAATTTTTACCTGTGAATTTACAGTAAAGCCCGCTTGATAGGTTGCCTGAAAACTGGCTGCTCCATCCATTTGTCCAAGATTCATTAATGTATCAATTTCTTTTAATGCAGCATACGCATTATATTTTAAATGTTCACTTTGTTTCAGATATGTATCCGGCAAAAAAAGATAAGAACATATCTTTACTTTCCAACGATTTTCCTGGCAAATTTGACGAATAATATATGGTATGTCAATAATCGTACCGCTTCCTGTTCCTCCACTAATGCCTGCAAGAATGTATACAATTAGCTGTTCTTTTGTCGAATCTATTATCTGATTATGAAGTTTTTTCAATTTTGCTGTCAGCTGTCCTTCTACTTTAGGAAATGCTGTTCCTCCAAACAAAAGATACCTTCCTGCCTGTCTAATGCCTCCTGCACCATTCCCGGTTAATTCTTGATTCATCAATGGATGTATCCACATTTTAATATTAGCTGGTAACTTATCTGGTGCTTGTAATTGTTCCGCCGCGGTATCATCATACAATTGACAAGTCTCCATATCTTCTGGTGCATCACTTAAACCTATTTGTCCGCCACCTCCACTCACAAGCAAATTTAAAGCATTGTAATCTGTATCAATTGCCAAATATTCAAAATTATCCGGTCTTTGCTTATTATCAGCACATCGAATTCTCTTATATACCTCTGTTTTAATAGCAGCTACAGTTTCACATCCTTTTCCCCCTAAACCTACAAACAAAATTTTACTTCCCGTAGGCTTCAGTTTTTGCCTACCTGTCAGAAAATCTGAAAAGCCTCCTCCTGTTGCAAAATCAAGTTGGTCTAATTTTTCCTTCTCTTTGATTGTCAACGCCATTGTTTTGTCCTCCTGTATTTTCTGCTATATCATTTGATATCCAACATTTATTTGTACATAGTTTTTCCCATCACGGGTAAAGCGGATTGCAAATTTTTTCTCCCTTGCCATTGCCATAGGCATACCGTTTACTTCCTTGGCCAGACGCACCTGTAACGTTTTTTTACTGCTTTCCACCTGATTTTCCAAAAGCTTTACCTCACTGCTGTTATTGATAACATACAGTTCATAGCTTTGCTTGCTTCCCTGTATCTTTACTTTTTTAGATTCATTCGAAGGAATATCCTGTATGCAGGCCAAAAATGCGTCTTTTTCATCTTTGTCCAGTACGTCATAGTATTGGGGAAGAATTTCAAGTAAATCGTTTATGGTAAACATGTATCTACTATGCTTACAGAAGCTGGATACCGGAATGGTCATGGGAATGTTATAATATCTAATATCATTTGTTCCCGCACTGTTTTCTCTACTTTCCTCCACAGACAACTTGAAATTTCCCGAAAGCATTATACCTCTTTTCCTAAGCATAACTAAAAGACCGATCAGCACCGCTACTGCCGCTGCAAGGACTACCAGTACTTTGAGCCATTTTCCCGGTGCTTCACAGACAAGTTTCACCTGAACACCGGTATTTTCTACCGCTCCGTTATCTGCGTAAATATACAGTTTTCCTTCCATCGGTTTTTCTGCCGTCAGACGTAGCACACTGCCTTCAATCTCTGCCTTTACCTCGTCAGAATCCGTATCCACCCCATAGGTAATTGCACTGCCCTCTTTGTCCTCAAAATACTCCGATAAATCTACTTCCTTGGTTTTGTCCTGATGCAGCTTTATTTCTGACAAAGATTTTACGATTACTGGCGCATCTTTTGACACGTAAACAGGAATATCCTCACTATCTCTATAGAAACCATTTCCTTCCAGATGAACCCGCATATTGTAGTTCCCGGAGGCTTCAAATTTTAAGCCGCTTTTCATCATGCATTTTTCTGTTTCATCCCATTCCAGCGGTTCCTCCCAGCTTTCTTCTGTCTGGCCTGTAATCTGTACATAGCCTGTCATGGTTTGATAAAAGGCGCTATCCTGTAAAGGTGTATCTGCGGTAGCGAGGTACGCTTTCAGATTGACTTCTCCTTCTGTTGTGAGTTCTGTTCTGTCTGCTTCCACTACAAGCTTTAAGTCATAATTGAATATTCGCCCGATTTTTATTGCATCGCCATCTACTCCTTTGACATTGACGCACCACTCACCTGTCTGGGGCAAAATGAGCTTTACAATGGTATATTTATCTGATTTTGTAAAAACAACCTTTTCGTCTGATTTTAGATCTACTGTTTCGCCAGAAGGATTCTGCAAAGTCACATCCTCTACTTCTTTTGAAGACAAGATGACAATATTGGCTTCCATAACATTTGCATTATCAATTTTGAAGCGGACTTCATGGTACTCTCCATCTGACACATACTCGTCCAGACTGCTGATGTCAGAGTTTCCGATATCTGCAAAAATCCTTTCAAAAAAGTCCGTTATGGAAGAAACATCTGTCGTCACCAGATATTGTCCTCCTGTTTCCGTAGCAATTTTCGCAAGCTGCTCCAGATCCACACTGTTATTGTCATTCAGCCCGATACAATAGATGGTATAGCCTTTTTCCTGTGCTGCCTGAATTGCCCTGTCTACATCTGCAAGGGAATCCTCTGTTGTTCTTCCCTTTGTTCCCGCATCAATATCTGTCCTTCCGTCCGTAAATAAAATTATGGAACGCTTTTCATAAGAACCTGATTGTTCCAAAAGTGAAATTGCTTCCAGCAAGCCTGCTCCTGTATCTGTATGAGCTTTTCCGCTGTAACTGATACCATTCATTACTGCTTTTATGGATTCTCTGCCTGACTGATCCGACATATCCAATAATCCTGTGCTCTTAATTACATTGGAAAATTCTACCAACCCTATTTTTGCATTGTCCAGCTTCTCCATATCCACAAACAATTTTGCCCCTTCTATGGCAATTCTGTCTGTATCTGCCTTGACCATAGAGCCACTTTCATCCATTAAAATCACTACATCTGTACCGGTACTCGCTGCATTTCCTACGGTTATACCCTTGTAATCCGCTTCGCTCTGTTCTATGCTTTCTTCTTCACCTTTACCTGCACAGGCTGTCAACAGGGCTATCATTAACAATCCTGTTAAAAGCAATCTTTTGAATTTTTTACCAATCCTTTGTCCCACTGGTTTCATCCTCTTTTCTACTGCTTTGTCTTATCGCAGTTTCCTCTTTTACAAACTTCTGAAATATCTCTTCTAATTCCGTAGGCATATCCGGATCATGTATCCATTCTCCATTTTCTCCTACTGATAAATATACGGTTAATTCTTCAGGTGGTAGTATTATCATATTCTTGTTTTCTCCTTTCATATTTCTCATGAACTGCTACAGCAAAGGGTCTCGGATGTTTTCTAGTTTCATACTCTGACATTGCTTCTGCAAAACATTCTCCCATATCATGTGCTCCATAAACGCTTATCGCAGCGGCTAGTTCCCTTGGTTCGATATGTTGTTCCTGCATTGTCTCATAACATATTTTCGTTACAATAGCATTTCTATCATAACGTTTTTGTACCTCCCAAAACTTTATTCTGTTCTTTTCTCCCAATGCAAGTCCTTCCTCTTTTGCTATCATCTGCAAATGAAGCAAATGTGCCATTTCATGCTTTAATATTGCATCATATCCTTCTCCGGCAAACCAACTTTCTCCTTTCCAGTTTGGAAGTTCATAGCGTTCTATTCTGCTTTCCAACCCTTTGTTTTCAAAAGCTTCTCTATTTACTAAAATCTGTGTCTGAAATCCCTCTGATGTCATGGTTGGTCCTGCACAAGCAAAAGTTCTACTTTCTAAATCCGCTACCCGAATAGAATTAATATATCCTTTTAATTCCGGATAAGATTCACACATTTGTTCTACCGAAGAAGCTATCATTTCCTGATATTTTTCTCTGACTCCTTCCAACTGGATATCTTTTACACCACATTCCTGTAGGCGTTCTTTTATTTCCCTGTCTGTTTCTTGTACTTCATTTTTTTCAAACCCAAAAAGATACTTTATACCGTCTGTCTTCATATCCGACGTTTCCATAGATGTTTCACTTACAACTTCTGTCTTTTCTTGATTCAAAAGAAAATTTTTTTCGACACCATCTATATTTTGCGAAATTTCTCTGTTTCTTTCTTCTACCGTATTTTTTATTTCATTTTTCTTGTTTTTTTCCAAACGCATTCTTTTCCTCCCTCTTGTTTATTCAGGGTAAAGCTGCTTTATAAGAGATACCAAGATTTCTGCCTGTCTTTCTTTTGAAAAATCTGAACAATTTAACAAATATCCACTCAAACACAATTTCTGTTGTTTGGAAAGCCGGCTTCCCAAATACTCTTTCTCCAAAATCTCCAATGCCTTTATCCCATCCTTCCACAACAGATCTGCTGGAAATCCCTGCATTTTCTGAAGAAGCTCCTTTGTTGGACAAGATCCTTGCTCACAATACGAACATCCTATATGTACTTTTTCCAGCCGTTCATAATACCCCTGAAATTTTCTCAGTACATTTTGACGTATTTTCGCTATCTGCGCATTTCTGGGCTGTTCCTCCTGTGTCCGCACCAAAGGCATTGCCACCAGTTTCGGACGGTTATCTCCCTCCGCATAAACAGCAGCACAGCCTCTCCGCAGGGAACTTAAATAATCAATTTGCTCCTGTGTCATATTCATGGCAGCTCCGATACATTTCCTGTCATCCTCCATAACGGTGCGATGTACAAGCTTTAAATTTGTATTTTTAATTGTGTCAGAAGCCAGCTTGGTCGGAACCTGATCTGCAATCAGAATCCCCTGTCCGTAGCTTCGGATTTCCGCAAGCATATTGCAGAAAAATTCCACCGCCTTTGCCCTGCTGTTGTTTCCTTCCCCACTGGGTACATTTTTTAACAAGCGATGCGCTTCCTCCACAACGAGTACTCCCAATAACTGATGCGAACCACCCATTGCTTTGCGGTATTCGTACAACTGTACCAGTAAAATGCCAATTACAAACGCCTTTATATCATCATCTCCGATGTCTTCCAACTCAAAAACCACCGGTTGTCCTAACAGTTCACTGATGGGAATACTTTTGGCGGTATCCAACATTGCGCCTTTACCACCTATCCGCAAAGAATGGATTCGTGCCTTTAATGCTGCTTTTACATTGGACTGTACTTCTTCGTCATACCCCAACCGATCCGTAATAGAATCCACTTTGTAATAAAGCTGGCTCAGCGTAGGATAATCCTTTAATCCTCTGCTATTTGTCCCGGAGAAAAGATTCCAACCCTTATCCTCATATACTTCATATACTGCCCGCTCTAACACATATGGCAGCGGTGCTGTCATTTCAAAAGCCGCATTAAAGGTAGCAAGCAGATAATCAATGTGGGTCTGCAAAGGGATTCCTTCCATTACTTCAAAAGGATTTAAACGATAGGGAACACCTTGCAAGGTTTCATTGCCCAACGTGTACACATCCAGATTTTCAAATTCATTTTTTGCTCCACCCAGTGGCATAATCTGCCGCAATTCGATATATTCCCGTTTTGCCGATTCGATTACCAAAAACGGAACTTCATTTTCCCGCCAGATTTCACTTAACAATACTTTCATGGTATTGGTTTTTCCACCTCCGGTGATTCCTACTACCAGACCATGCCTTGTTAAATCATCCAACGGGATACTGTATAAATTAGAAAGCTTTCTTGTTTCCTTTCGCCCTGCTTCCGTAATGTTTCCTATCCGGATCTTCTTTCCCACTATATTTGTTCGCATCATAACGTCAAATTTCACAGAATTATCCACATAATACCCAATCGTTTCCTGTTTTGGCAGTACTATATAATCTGCAAGGTAATTGCTGCTCATCAATGTCTGATACAAATACTGGTAGAATTCCGGCGCATTTTCTATGACATAGTTTAAGGGATGGCTTTTTCGCTGGTTGTCCTTTTCCACAGGAACTACCGTTCCACGCTGTAAAGCAGCAAGACCTCCCTGCAAATCAATACATCGCAGTGGCTCCATACAACTTTCTGTAGCTCGGGAATATCCTGATCGCAACAGACTTTTTAAACGATTATTTTCCATTTCAGTTGCCGTTCCATAAAAAACACTTACGTTCCATATACCACTGGAACTACCTTCCCGGAACATTTTTCGCTGCTGTTCCAACTCCTGTCCATAATTCTGCGCTATCACATTGATGACCGTCTGCTGCCAACCACCTTCTCCAGTTCTGGAAGAATTTATTCTTACATTATTCTGCATCCATTCTTTATCCAGTTTTTCCAGTGCTTTCCGTACAAAAATGTCAGGTTGTCTCTGCGCTATAACAAGTAATGTAAAATTACTTCCTAACATTCCACGGCAAATTCTGTCTATAGGTAACAATTCCTCCTGTTTACTTTCTTGCTGTCTCCGTTCCCACTCCGGAATTCCCGTCATCATGCCGCCATATTCCTGCGCCATAAAAAGTTCTTCGCCAAGAATACGATTGGACAAATCAATTCCCGGAAATACCGCCTGATAAGAATTTCTGAAGCACTCATATAAGTCCTCGTCATCCGTTATTCCTGCATAAATACTGATTCCTTTTTCTTTCTGCCCCAGCACCAGGAAGCCAATACAGCAGGAAGGTATCATACAACCACTTAAAATTTCCCGAAAAATACCACTATATGAACTACGATCCATTTTTTCATAGCAATCTGTAATTCCATTTATCTTAAACCACCAAAGTGCTCTTTCCTCCCATGGAATTTCATATGCAGAAATCATGTCCTTGTCCGCTAAATATGTTCTATGCATGCTTTTCTCTGTTTCACCCGTTTCCATGTCGCACCTCCTAAAACACATTTACTTTTTTTCTTAATTATGACACAATAATGTTATCTTTGCAATGAATACATTGCAAGCTTTATGGTAGGTACTTACATAAAGACAATTTCACAAAAATAGCCGATATTGAAAATCAAATCTCAATATCGACTATTTTAATTAATTATTCTATAAAATTCTTTTTGTCCTACTATCATATTTTCCAGAAAAGTATTTTTCCAGCACTTTTTGAAAAATAGACGGACCCTCCGATGCAATAGCAAACAGAGTCATAGATGAACAAAGCTTTTTATCATCTGGTTTTCCAAAAACTTCCGTTGGATTATTGGTCTCCAAGAGTAACAACGCTTCACAAATCCCATAAAGATTTTTGCTCAAATACGGATTTTCCAGAAAATCTTTTGCCTCTTTTAAATTCTTGATTCCATAGTATTGAGATTTAAAACTTCGTCCAAGTCCCTGCATCTGTGGAAAAATATACCACATCCAATGTGTCTGCTTCCTTCCCTGTTTAATTTCAAAAAGAGCAGTTTCGTAATCTCTTTGCTGTGCTGTAATAAACCTCTGTAAATCATCCTGTTGTGTCATTTTATCCTCCGGTGATGTCTAATCATTTAAAAATTTGTACAAAATATCTGTAATAATTGTTCAATGTTTTAATTTTCCATGTTTTTCATAGCTTTAAGATACTACTCTTTTGTCCGTTTTGCAATTTATTCATTGCATATTAAATTTATTTCTTCTTTAAAATCAATAGCATATACAGGGGAATACTTATCATTATAATTCATTTTCAAAGGAGATTCTCATGCCACAAAAAATCAAATCAGACGTTACTCTCGGTCAAAATATCCGGTCAATTCGCAAAAGTAAAAATTTAACTCAAGAACAGGTAACTACGAAATTACAGTTGCTTGGCATTGACATTACACGAAGTATTTATTCTCAGATAGAGTGCGGAACTTATAATATAAAAGTGACCGAGCTTGCAGCACTCCACCTTATTTTCGATGTAGATTACAATGCTTTTTTTGAAAATATAGAAATTGTAAAACCACCTGCAATTAATGAAAAGTAAGCACCTCATATACTCTATAATTATAAATTGAGGGTAGTTGCAATAGCTCATTATTGCAACTGCCCCCAATTTGTAGATGTCAAACGACATTCACTTCATATCAAGTTTAGTATTCACATAATTTACACTTGATATGATCGCATTCAGAAGATGCGTCATTTCTTTTTTCTGCATAACTCTGCTTAGTTGTTTTTGCTTCTACGATAATCTTCATGTCTATTCCCTCCTTCCTATTTATATTTAAGAAAGTCTATTTTAATAAACATTCTTCAATATACTCTTTTACGGAATCTTCATTAAAAGCGCATGCATATCGTTTTAAGTGATATCTATGGAACTTACAGCCTCCAAAACATATAGGCAAAAAAGTGCAACTGCTACATTTTTCATCATCAAATACATTATCGCCCATATATCTCAACATACTTTGATAATTTATATCATTAGGTCTTAATATATTGAAGCAATAATCTTCATGTCCTACTTCATCCCAACACTTATAAACATTTCCTTTATCATCTATAACACACGAATTTTCCAATTCTGCTGCACAAAAATAGCAACGATCATTCGGAATATTACCTACATCATTACTAATTGGTAATGATGACTCTTTAAATTTAAATAATCCTTTTTTTCTTGTTATAGAAATGAAATCATCATAACTGGAATCCGTCATATAGTTTTTTTGTCTTTCTTTTTTCCGTTCATTTATTTTCTCTGTAACTGCAGGATATAATATCATCCTCTTATTTTTCAAACTATCTATAAATTCACTTAATTGAGGATAATCTTGTTGATTATAATTGTCTACGTTCATTCGCACATAAACATCTACATTTTTTCCTTCAAACAGTCTTAAATTATTCGCTATACGTTCAAAGGTTCCTAATCCATTTTTTAAATATCTTCTTTTATCATGATTTTTTTCCATTCCATCTAAAGTTACTTGAAACGATATATTATATTTTTCAAGAAAGCTTACTATTTCTTCCGTTAACAAATATCCATTTGATATCATTCCCATCTTACATTTTACATTCTTTTCTTTGCATAATTCATTAATCCGTTCACAAAGATATCGAATAATTGAAAATTGGAGTAATGGCTCTCCCCCATACCACGTAATTTCTATTATTTTTACTCCATTTTCTATTTTTTGTTTTACAAAATCTATTATTGCCTCTTGTATTTCTCTCGACATCGTCCCTTCTCGTTTATTTTCAAAACAATACGGACAATCAAAATTACATTTTAAGCTAGGTGCTATAGTTAATGAAAAATATGTTGTTGAAAATCGTGCTTTATTATTATAATATTTCAAAAAATTATTTTCATCAAAATCTGCTTCTACAAGAAATCCATTATCTTTTAGTATCTTAATAGTTTCATTATTATCTTTTATTATATCACTATTTAATATTTTAATAGTTTCCTCATCCATTAATATTAATGCCTTTGAAAAAGTGTTAAAAACTACATACTCATTGCCCCTTAAATATATATAATTAAATTTTGAAGGTTTTAAATCTTGTACATTTTGCACATTCATTAATATGTCCCTTTCTCTTCTATTATCATCTTTTCCCGCAACTGTCCTTTCTTTTTTGTCTAAATTCAAGAATCTCTAACTGACATACTTGAATTTAGACAAAATTGGCTTCCATATAAACAAGAAAAAGTCTCCACTATACCGACATTTTCATTGTATTAATTATTCTTACAAATATACTTTATATGTATTCTATCCTTTGTCATCTCCATATACGCTTAAGCCTTCTACATCTAGATGATGTTTTCTTAGAAATTTTCAATCCGCAGCCAGGACATACCCAACCTCCAAAAGGCGCCATTTGCCATTTACTTACTTCTTCCATCGCTGTACCACAATTAGGACAATTCATAATCTTTTCCTCCTGAAATTTATTATTTTATTTGTTCTAGATTTTCAGAAAATCTTAACAAATAACTTCATCTAGAACTTCATACACCAAACTATAATACATTTTTTCAGCTTCAAGTTTCTTTTTGCTTTTTCCAATTGATCCTAACGCTCCACCTATTGCAGAACCTATTGCATTTCCTATTGCAGAATAATCCTCTGCGTCCGCACGAAAATAATCTTTTACACCCTTTTTCGCAATCTCACTTCGATATGCCTTGTCCATCTGTTTACTCTGCCCATATTCCCGAGTACAAACAACTGCATCATTGCCATCGTAAATTATATAGATACAAAACTTAAAGTAATCCTTTGTATGTTCTGGATGATACATTACTAAACAATCCACCGAATTACTATTAAAAATACCTCCTGTCTTTATCTGATCCTTTTCAAATGCTACAGGTGCACTTGCATTGTTCATTGCAATCTCCAATTTTTCTCGAACAAGGTTCAGAGTTATTTCCCTCCCGTTCTTATATTGAAAATCCGGTCTAAAATCTCTTAATTCCTTTTCCTTAATCATAATTGTATCCTTTCCTTTTGTCTGTTGGCTCAATGATTTTGTTCACCATCGAATTTAATCATGAAAGTTCTTTTGTATACAATCTACATGGAAAAAATATTTTCCGTTTTCTCCTTTCCGAATTTCTAAATCTGCTCTTTCCTCTCAAAAGAATCTTCTTTTATTCATCCAGTCTTACTTAAAAATCAGCTTTCCAAATAAATTTGTCCGAAATCTTTTCAAAAATCCCTCTGCTTCTCCAGAGCCATGCCATGCTGCATTCTGAAACATTTCCTGCGCTTTCTGTAGATCAAATTCTAAATACACTTTTCCAAGTTGCACATATTGCTCTGCTATTTCTTCTCTTGCACCATCCTTGATATACTTGTTTCTTTCTACGTAATTATCCATTTTTCTTAACATATTTTCTATCTTTTGAAGGCAAAGCTGCAAATTGTTTTCGTAAAGATTAAGATAATATGCTGACAAAGCTACAATTAACTGTCCAAGAATCGTGCGAATCCTTTCCTTAGATTCTTCATCGCTATATGTTAAGCCAATATTTCCTATCTTATCTAACAGATATTCATATTCCTGCAGTATGTTTTGTTGATAACCACTTATTTGTGTAATCCTTTTTAAATACTCTTCTACTGCATAAATAATCAGCTCTTTTAAAGTGCTATTACTACTTTGATCCAGGAATATTTTAGCTGCTTGAATTCCTTTTGTCGGATTATACCAGTTTTCATTTTGCATATCAGGTAATAGGTTGAGAATTGCCACTTTAGAAATAGCATCCAAATCTCCTTTTTGTTGTGCCATTTCATAATATCTTACAGCTTCATTCATGTTGATAGGAACACCCTTACCTTCCTCATACATTTCACCCAGTTTCGTCAGAGCGCTCCCATCTCCAACCTTTAAAAGACATTTTATCGCTGCATCAGCATTCACAGGAATTAGTTCTTCACCATTTTCGTGAACACCAATTTGATAGAATTGTCCCATCATATAATTAGCCCACCTGTCCTCTGGATTAAACTTGTAGTATTTCAAAAGGTAGCGGCAGCCTTCCGGTACATTCTGTGTCACACCCCTTGCCATAAAAAGAGCCTGTGCCACTTCTCGAAATGCAACCACATTTCCATTGTTATCCGCTGCTTCTTTAAATAACTGAAATGCTTTTTCATCATTTTGATGCATTCCCTCTCCATTTTTATACATATCTGCCAAAATCAGCTTAGCTGTAGCGTTTCCGCCCTCTGCTGCAATACTTGCATATTTGAACGCCTTACTATAGTCTACTGGAACGCCATATCCATACTTATATATTTCTGCAATTTCCGTATATCCATAGCTTTCCCTTCCACCTCCACTCTGTATCACTTCTTCAAACAGTCTAATTGCCTTCGTTGCATCCTGCTGTACACCGTTTCTTCCTATCTTATAACATGTGCCCAAAAAGAAAGCAGCATCTATGTTTCCCTGTTCATATAGTATCTGTAATTCCTGTGCAGAAAGTTGCCTTAAATCCACTGAGGTATTTTTCTCACTTTCTTTTTGGAACTTTTCTTGCAAAAATTCCTGTGCATCTTCAGATCCTTCTGCAGTTGCTTTTTCTAATACTCCCTGCGCTTCTTTTATCCTTCCAGCATAGAAAAGCAACTTTCCCTTCGTTGTCTCAGCCCTTACAATAAAATCCTCAGGGACTTCTGATAAATATTTCAATGCCTGATCTATATTAGGTTCAAGATATCCTTTAATTCCTATGCCATAAATTGTTCCAATATAATAATTTGCACTATTGTCTCCATATTTTAACGCTTCTTGAAAGAGTTCCAATGCTTTCCTATCATCTTCCTCTACCAGTTCTCCATAATAGTACAGTTTCCCTTGACTGCAAGCTCCCTCTCCTTGTATTCCATTCTTATATGCCAGGCGGTACATCCCCAATGCTTTTTGTCCATCTTTGGGTACTCCCAACCCTTCCTCGTACATATTTCCGAGCATAATATAGGCCTTCGGTTCTTCTTTTACTACTTTTTCATAGCACATTTTTGCCTTATCATATTGGCCCAAATCAGAGTAACTAATTCCCAAATCATAATACGCATAAGTATATCCCTGCTGTATGGCAAGTAGAAAATATTCCTTTGCTTTCTCTGTATCCTTTGTTATATACTTTCCTTCAGCATATACGATTCCAAGGCAGGTAGAACTATGCCCGCTTCCCAACTTACTGGCTGCCTCATAATACTCTATACAATCATTCTGATTTTCTTTGCCTAATCCACCTTCTTCACAAATTACACCCATGCACCTTAATGCCCACGCATTTCGCTGATATTTCAATACTTCCTGATACAGTTTAAATGCTTTTGAAGGGTTTTTTTCAGCTCCATCTACTCCAATGCGGAATCTCGCTGCAAGTTCACCAATTGCCGCAGGGATTCCCCGCCTGCACGGTTCTTCCAAATCACTTATATCTACCTTGTCATAAGTTCCGTCATACTCTAATACTAAAGGAAGTGAACTGTTCAAAATTTGTTCTAAATCAGCTCTCATCTTTTGATCCCCCTGCCACATATTTTATATTTTCATAGTATCACCGTTTTCTTATATTTGCAATCTATACATTGCAAATATAAAACTTCTTTTATCATCTCATATATGAATTGCATTTAATAATTGCAGTACTATAAAAAGCCTGACGCTTCCAAAAAGAAGCCTCAGGCTTTTGTTGTTTTACTATTCTACTGAAGTACACTCAGATCAATCGAATAAATATATTCTTCTATTTTCTCTTTTTCCAGAAAACCGATCATGTAAATCGGCAGATATGTGACTTTCTCTTGCGTACTGACATTTTCATTGCAGAATACAAACGCCTGTGGAATTGCATATCTTTCATCTTTCAATACATTGTCTAATGCATTATGCCTTGTGTATGCTTTTCCGGATTTTATCTCCAGTGGAAGCACATTTCCCTGATATTCTATGACAAAATCTAATTCTCCCTGTTTCTTGCTGTTAAAATAATACAGCTCGAATCCATGCGCCTTTAATTCCTGTGCCGCAACATTTTCATAGATGGCACCAAAATTGATATCTTTTTCTCTGCTCAATATCTTAAGCTGCAATCCATCCACATACATGGATGCCAGTAATCCGACATCTGATAGGAACAATTTAAACAGGTTCGTTGATTTCGACAGAAGTAATGGTATCTCCGGCTCCTGCACACAATATACGGGAAGCGCAACCCCTGCTTCCTTCAGCCAGATAAAACTGTTCTCATATCGGGAGAATCGGAAATTTTCATTGAGATCCTTCATGATGAACCTCTTATTTTTATGATTCAGTTCACTGGGAATCAAACTAAATATCTCATCCAGATACAGCTTATTATCTTTATCATATTTTGCAATGTCCTTGTAATACAGCTGTACAATACCTTGCTGGATCCGCAGCACTTCTTTTAGATTATTGGTTCGTATATAAGCATCTACCACAGCCGGCATTCCGCCCACGATCAGATATAACCGGAACAGTTCCATCATTTTCTCATGGATCAGTTCATCCACTGGCTGCTTTTTTTCAAAACACTCCTTCAGCTTATCCATGACTGTCTGTGACACCCTGTTTGCCTCACAAAATTCCCGAAAATCTAATGGATACATTTCCAGAATAGATAAATAACCCACCGGTACAGAACGGATATCTTTTAATTCCACACCCAGCAGCGACCCGCTCAGTATATAACGGTATTGTCCGTCTTCCACCAGGAACTTTATTGCCGTTACGATCTCCGGGCATTCCTGCACTTCATCGAAAAAGATCAGAGTCTCTCCAGGAATCATCGGTACATCCGTCAATGCGGAAAGCCGCAGCAGAATATCCTTACTGCCCGTGGTATTTGCAAACAACTTTACTGCCTGCTGATTCTCCACAAAATTGATCTCTACAATATTTTTATAAATCTCTTTGGCACATTCCCTGATAATATAGGTCTTCCCTACCTGTCTGGCCCCAGTTACCATCAGCGCTTCTTTCCGATCACCGTCCAAAAAATCACGAATTTCCTGCTTTATGCGTCTCTCTAACATCAGCCTTCACCTCTTCACCATAACGTTTTGAAGCTTTTCTGATATCAGTATGCCATATTTTCCACTTTTCCACAATATTTCAGGCAGATTTTGTACACTTTTCCAACGTTTTTGTCTATATTCTGTACGTTTTTCCATTTCTTTAGAAAACAGTGAACACTAATTCATTGACTTTACGCAAACTATATGCTAATGTTTCTGTAAAGAAATTCTTATGACCATTCGGTCATTTTTCCCATTTATTTTTTACTAATAATTTTTTTGCATTTGACAATATGGAATATATTCCATATACTAAGGAGGTAACATGAATTCATTTGAAATTGTCTTTTACAAAACATCAAATAATATTTGCCCTGTAAAAGATTTTTTATTAAACACAGATATTAAGATGAGAGCAAAACTTTCTTCTCTCATGGAAATTCTCGAAGAATATGGAAATCTTCTACAGGAACCATACAGTAAATACTTACGTGACGGTATTTTTGAATTAAGATGTCAGTCCGGCAATAATATTTCACGTATTTTATATTTTTTCTATTGTGGCAATAAAATCATAATGACCAACGGATTCATAAAAAAGACAAACAAGACACCTAAAAAAGAAATCGAATTGGCAAAATTAAGAAAAGCCGATTATATAGGAAGGATGATGAATAAATGAGTGATTTATCTGCATTTCTCAATGAACAAATGAACAATCCGGAATTTGCGCAAGAATATAATGTTGTTCAGCCGGAAATGGATGCTATCCGTTCTATGATCAAAGCACGAAAATCTCAAAATCTCACACAAAAACAATTAGCTGAACTCGTCGGCATTGATCAGGGTGATATCAGTAAATTGGAAAATGGGCTGCGGAACCCTACCATTCAGCTACTAAAGCGAATTGCCGACAGCATGAATATGACCTTAAAAATTGAATTTATCCCTAAGCAGCAGAACAATAAGAAAAAGATATAATGATGGTACAACTTCTTTCGTTGTGATATGATGGAACAAGACAATGTTCGACAATCTTCCACGAAAGAGGTGCCCTTATGACAATATCCTGGTTATCCCTGTTCTGGCTGTTTTTCTTCTATTCTTTTATCGGATGGTGTATCGAGGTATGTTCTGCCGCGGTACAGCACCGGAAATTCGTCAACCGAGGATTCGTAGCGGGTCCCCTATGCCCGATCTACGGTTTCGGTACCATGCTGTTCGAGATCTTTCTGCCGGAGCTGACGGAATATCCGTTCTTCCTGTTCCTGGGCGGCTTTGTATTGTCCTCTCTTTTGGAATATTCCACGGGAATGTTTTTTGAAAAAGTCTATAAGAAAAAACTATGGGATTATTCCCGCTTCCGCTATAATATCGGCGGTTATATCTGCCTGCCGTTTTCCCTGCTGTGGGGCGCATTAAGCGTTGTGACCGTGATGTTCGCGGATCCGCTGCTATGCGGGCTTTTTGACCGCATTCCGCATTTTCTCTCCGTAATACTTCTGTTAATCCTCGGAGGACTGCTCCTGTTAGACACCATCGGTTCCGCCCTGTCCACGATAAGCTTACAGTTGCAGGCGAAGCACCGGGCGGACTATGCATTAGAAAAGCAGACCGCCCGGCTGGATCAGATCACCGAAGGATTAGGACAGACTTCCCGTTTCCTGGAAAATGCTCTGACCAGGCATATGCAAAAGCGTCTGCAGAAGTCTTATCCTTCTATCAGTCTGGATGCCCTGGTAAAAGCCAGAGCTGAACATAAAAAAGCCACTGTTTTCGCCGAGGGTTGTTGCTTTTATAAATTGTTTTCCCTCTTTTTCATCGGTGCCTTTTTAGGTGATATCACAGAGACGATCTTCTGCCGTATCACAGCCGGGGTCTGGATGAGCCGCAGCAGTGTGATCTACGGGCCCTTCAGTATCGTATGGGGACTGGGTTGTGCCTTTCTGACTCTGCTGCTCTATCGCTACCGGAATAAAAGTGACGGTTCTATTTTTCTGGCAGGAACATTGCTTGGTGGTGCCTATGAATATATCTGCAGCGTCTTCACGGAAATGGTCTTCGGCACGATTTTCTGGGATTACAGTGGATTCGCCTTTAACTTAGGCGGTCGTATCAACCTGTTGTACTGCTTCTTCTGGGGAATCGCCGCTGTGGTATGGCTGAAGTTCATCTATCCGAAGCTGTCCGACTGGATTGAGAAGATTCCGAAAAAAGCGGGTACGATCATTTGTAATATTTTAATTGTATTTATGATTGCCAACATGCTGATCTCCGCACTGGCACTTGCCAGATACACCGAACGCAACGATACCTCCTATTCTGTGGAAACCACAGAGCTTAACGGATGGCAGAAATTTTTAGATGAAAACTATCCTGACGCACGAATGGAACGCATCTATCCGAATGCGAAAATGGTGAATTAATTTAGATTTATTAACGATGGGAGACTGACCGAACCATGCAGATCGATGACTTGACCGCAGGGTTATCCATTAGCTTTATCATTCATCTGAACAACGAAGAACTTCAATTTGAATCCCGCATTTTGGAAGTCTATTCCCGCAGACATACACTGTTGGCTGAGGGTGTGTTTACTGATGATAAAATCATCTCTTTCCGGGGAAAAGGGCTGCTCGTCGATCTGCTGGTCACTCTCTCAGACGATAAACCTCAGCTGTTCAAAAATGTCACCACCAACGTGGTGAAACGCGCCGACGGAACTCTCTGTTACACTGTCTTCAGCATCGCCGGAAGCAAAACCTACAACCGCAGGCAGAGCTACCGCTGTTATATCGGCATCGAAACCGCCATTCAATGTGGACTAAACCGTGCTGCCCACGATGTTATTATCAAGGATATCAGCTACAACGGTTTTGCCGTGGTCAGCAGGGAAGCCTTGAACTTAGAGATTAACCAGACCGTCCATGCAGTGTTAAATGACCACATGGATGAAACCGCTGAGAATTTCAATTTTCATCTATACGGTCTCGTGGCACGGATACAGGAGTTGGAAAATGGTCTGTTCCTCTACGGCTGTCGCCTGAATAATCCGGTTCCCGGGCTGGAACAATATATCGTAAAAAAAGAACGGGCTGTCTTACGAAAGAGACAGTTATCCTAAAATAGTAAAAGGTACTCTGAATTCAGAACAAAAATCAGAGTACCTTTTACTATTTCACTTTACTAGTTACCATTCTGCAATAGATCCATCCTTATGTCTCCATACAGGATTTTTCCAATGATGAGGCGTCTTGTTTTCCTCCATCACCAGTTCTTTATTGATGTCTACACCAAGCCCTGTCTTTTTCGGAAGCTTTACATATCCATCGGTAAATACGAAATCATCTTTATTCGTAATATAATCCAGTACACTCTTGCCTACATTATAATGAATTCCAATACTTTGTTCCTGAATAACCGCATTATGACAGGTTGCATCTACCTGAAGACATGCTGCCAATGCGATAGGACCTAACGGACAGTGCGGTGCAAGTGCAACATCATATGCTTCTGCCATGGAAGCTATTTTCTTGACTTCAGTGATGCCTCCCGCATGTGACAAATCCGGCTGGATGATATCTATTCCACCGGCATGAAGCAGTCTCTTGAAATCCCATCGTGAGAACAAACGTTCTCCGGTAGCTATCGGGATATTACAACTGGTCGCAATATCATGAAAGTCTTCCATATTTTCACATAAAACAGGTTCTTCTATAAACATAGGATCAAATTCTTCCAACTTTTTCGCCAGAATCTTTGCCATAGGCTTATGAACTCTTCCATGAAAATCAATAGCAATTCCAAAATATTTTCCGGTTGCCTCTCTGATAGATGCCACACGTTCAAGTACTGCATCAATTTTATCATAGCTATCAATATACTGCAGTTCTTCTGTAGCATTCATTTTAATTGCACTAAATCCCGCATTTTTTCGCTCCAATGCCGCCGCTGCCACATCAGAAGGACGATCTCCGCCAATCCATGAATACACTTTCATTTTGTCACGGCATCTTCCTCCCATTAGTTCATATACCGGTGCATTATAATATTTTCCCTTAATATCCCACAGTGCCTGATCGATTCCGGATATTGCACTCATTATAACAGGACCCCCGCGATAAAATCCTGCTCGATACAGAGTATTCCATATATCCTCAATACGCATCGGATCCACATCTATCAGATATTCTGTCATTTCCTCCACACAGGCTTTCACGGTAGAAGCCTTGCCTTCTATCACCGCTTCTCCCCATCCACACAGACCTTCATCTGTTACAATTTCTACAAAGCACCAGCGTGGACGAACCAAATATGTATTTACTTCCTTGATTTTCATAATGTTTTCCTTCTTTCCGTTCTACCCTCAGGAAACTTTTTCTTCTTTCAATTGTCCACATAGCTTCTGGTAAAACTGTTTTACATCTTCCGTTATCTTGTCCCAATTCTTTTCTTTTAGATCTTTCTTATTCACTAATGCACTGCCTATTCCCACACCACAGTATCCATGGCTAAAGTAGTCAATGGCATTCTGCGGAGTAACCCCGCCTACTGCCACATAACTGGTTCCCGGAAACGGTCCTTTCAAACTTTTGTTATAATTCATAGGCAGTTCTCCAGCTGGGAAAAGCTTTAATGTAGAAAATCCGTATTCCTGGCATACACTCACGTCTGTCGGTGTCATAACTCCCGGCAAAAGTCTGACCATATTTTCTTTGCAGTATTCTAAGACTGCCGCATTTGTCGAAGGAGATAAGATAAAATCCGCACCGACTGCCAGCACTTTTTCAGCTGCCTGCACATCCAAGACCGTGCCAGCTCCGATCAAAGTGTCTTCCGGCATGGCTTGCTTCATATTATGAATTTGTTCTATGGCATTCCCATGACTGATAGATATCTCAAAGCACCGCAATCCTGCATGATACAAGCTCATCATATATGGTAATATGTCAGAATCAGAAATATTTCGAATAATAGCAATCACGGGATTTTTATCAATAATATCTTTCATAATGTACTCCTATCTTTTTACACCTGGTAAGATGAATCAGTTTACTAACGACAAATTGGAGAAACATTATTCTGTGATTCTAATAGCTCTTCTTCGTATATCAGTCCTTCAATATCCCCGGATGTTTCTATGGCTCTCGCTCCACAGATAGCACCTATTTTACCGCTCTCGGAATAAGAATAGTTATGCAATATTCCATACAGGAATCCGGCGTTGAACGCATCCCCAGCTCCGATTGGATCTACACAGATTGCATTTTCCGGTAATATCTGCAATATACGATCACCATCATAGCACCATGCTCCACGGCTTCCATCCTTAAATACTACACATTTCATATTTCCAGAGTGGTAGAGTTTATCTCCCAACGTATTTATATCAGAAGTTCCGTAAATATACTCAGCTTCTTCCATTCCTAAAAATAAATATGTAGTTTTCCGGATCAGGTCCTGCATAAGCGGTCGATAATCTTCCTGTTTCCAAAGTTTTCTCCTGATATTAGGATCAAAACTTATTCCTGTCTTATGCTTCATTGCCTGTTCCATAGTAGCATAAGTCAGTTCTTTACAGGATTCACTTAAAACAGGCGTTATTCCGGTCAGGTGTAATATATCTGCCTCTGCCAGTTTTTGTTCGGGAATATCACACTTTGTCATGTGCGCTGCTGCTGATCCGTTCCTGTAATAATAGACACGCGTCTCCTGGTTTGCATGTATTTCCTTAATCATGAGACCAGTAGGATTCTCTCTGTCTACACATACATCAGAAGTATCAACTCCTTCTGCCCTAATCATCCGCAACACATATTGCCCAAGAGTATCATCTCCAACACGACTGACAAAAGCTGTGGATACACCTAATCTTTGTAGTGCGATTGCCGTATTGCTCTCAGCTCCTGCTATCCTCATTCTCAATGATGGTCCATAGCTAAGAGATAGCTGCTCCGTCGGGACAAATGATACCATTGTTTCACCTATAGATATAAACTGGGGCATAAATTCCCCCTCCTTTCGGATATCTCTTATATGAGATGTTCCATATCCATATCTACATTGTTAAGAATGGTTTCTATTTTATTCTTGGAATCAAACAAAAGCGTCCTGACCAGTTTCGCCCTTTCTTCTGTGTAGCGAAATATAGGAATTGCCACGCTGATCGCTGCAACAACCTTTCCCTTTTTCTGTATGGGTACCGCGAAGCAGCAAATGTACTGTGTAGACTCTTCCATTTCACAGGTGTAGCCTAAAAGTCTTGCCTCACTCAACTGATTCGACAAGTCCGTAAAATCCGTAATGGTATTTTCCGTTAACGCCTTCAATCCATTGGGATAAAGCTTTTTTAATTCCAAAAACTCCGTATCCATTAACAACGCTTTTCCTATTGCAGTTCCGTATGCCGGAATTCTCATTCCTACACGAGATGTCATCCGAATAGGCTCCGGAGAATCGATCTTTTTCAAATATAAAACATCTCCGCCCTTCAATATACCAAAATGTGAAGTCTCCATACATACATTTGTCATGTTGGTTAAGATCTTCTCCACTTCGTCCAGGAAATTCAACTGTCTAAGATAAGAATTTCCCACCTGATATAATGAAAAATCTACCTTATAGTGTCCATTGTTATCTAATGCCAAAAAGTGTCTTGCCGTTAAGGTATACATAATCGGATACAGACTACTTTTTGGTGCTTCCATCAGCTTACTGATATCTGTAAGGTTGTATTCGGAAGGGTGTTCTGCTACTAATTCCAGTATATCCAGAACCCTGCTTGTGGAACGATGGATATTTTTGTCTTCACTCATTAATAGTTCCTCCATGAAACGGATATAAGATTAAGATTCGTATATAAGAACATTTAGATTATAGCACTCAATTTTTCCATATGTCAACAATGAAACTTTAGTTTCTTGGTATTTTCTATCTATTTCATCCATTTTTGTGAATTTGCACAGTTTTTTATTAATTCATTTAGTATTTATCACGAAATATAACTATGATATTTACAAATCACTTTCCTCATGCTATTATTTGAGCATGAAACGGATATAGGTACGCGGTTCGTATATAAGAACTCATATTCTAATTTTACTTATTTATTCAAAGGAGGATTTACTTATGAAGAAAAAGTTAGCAGTCATTCTTATGTCATCTATCTTAGCAGTTTCGTCACTGGTTGGTTGTGGCAGCTCCTCTGCTTCCGAAAGCGGAACAGAAAACGCTAATACCGGTGCAGCGGAAGCAAACACTTCCTCTGATGCAAAAACAATTACTGTATGGGCTTGGGACGACAACTTTAATGTTGCAGTAATGAAAAAAGCTGCAGAAGTATATAAGAAGACGAATCCCGACGCCAATATCAATGTAGATGTTGTCAGTCTTTCCAAAGAAGATGTATATGTAAAACTGCAGACTGCTCTTGCCGGAGGTGGTAGCGGTCTTCCCGATATTGTCTTATTAGAAGACTATGTGTCCGGAAAATACTTAAATACCTTCCCCGGTTCCTTTGCTGATCTTACCGACAGTTTCGACTATTCACAGTTTCTGGACTTCAAAGTTGATGCTGTTACCGTAGATGGCAAGACTTATGCCGTTCCTTTCGATACCGGAGCGACTGCTTTATACTATAGGGAAGATATTCTTGAACAGGCAGGTTATAAAGAGGAAGATATGCAGGATCTGACCTGGGATGAATTCATCAAAATCGGTAAAGACGTAACCGAGAAAACCGGCACTCCGATGATTGTAGAAATTGCCAATAATAAAACCACTCTGGTTCGTGCCATGATGCAGTCCTGCGGTCTGTGGTACTATGATCAGAACGGCGATATCAACATCACGAACAACGAAGCTCTGAAGGCAGCTTTTGAAACTATTTCGGAAATGAAAGAAGCAGGAATTCTTTACGAAGCAGAAAGCACAGAAGGAAGAGCTGCTGCATTGAATAACGGTCAGGTTGCTTCCGTTGTAAATGCCCCCTGGTTTATTTCTTCTATTAAACAGGCAGAAGATCAGTCCGGTCTGTGGAGAGCAGTTCGTATTCCCAGATTTGCCAATATTTCCAGTTCTGTAAACGCATCCAACGTTGGCGGCTCCAGCTGGTATGTACTGGAAGGCTCTGCAAACAAAGATGAAGCCATCAAATTCCTTCAGGGTGTATGGCAGGGTAACACGGATTTCTATGATACTATTTTGTTAGATCAGGGTGCTATGGGCTCTTATATTCCCGCATATTCTACCGCAGCATACGATGCAGAAGATGAGTTCTTCGGCGGGGAAAAGATTAATGCTTTGTTCGCAGAAATTCTGCCGGATGTTATCCCCGTTAATTTCGGAGGTTATGTAGCTGAGGCAAATGATGCCATTACTACCGCTCTTGCGGATCTCTTCGCCGGCAAGACAGATATTGACGGTGCGTTAGCGGAAGCAGATGCACAGCTGCGTAACCAGTTAGGCAGATAGGATTTCATGGTTCTGCGGAATAGAAATATTCCGCAGAATCTTTTCCTTAAAATATCCGGGATACCTTATATCCTATATTAGTTTTTATAGAAGGAGTCATTATGAAGCGAACAAAGAAAGCGGGCCCTAATTATAATGTTTACGGCTGGATATTTATTTCACTTGCATTTTTATTATACATAATATTTACGATTTATCCTGCAATCGATTCCCTTCTTCTTGCTTTCCAGAGTTTTGAAGGAGGCAAATATGCCTTTGTGGGTCTGAAGAATTTCAAGAGAATGTTTGGCGATGCCATCTTTTTAAAGTCTCTTGGAAATACTTTCCTTTATATGGTTATTCAAGTACCTTTAATGCTGTTATTTGCCCTTATTATTGCCACTCTCCTCAACAGTAAATTTTTGAAATTCAAGGGATTTTTCCGCACAAGCGTTTTTCTTCCGTGTGTCACTTCTCTAGTAGCTTACTCTATCATATTTAAAATGCTTTTTTCACTGGATGGTCTCTTGAATCAAGTATTAATCAAACTGGGAATTTTAGATGCGCCCTATCAGTATCTGCAGGATTCCACCTGGGCACGCGCCGTTATTATTATCGCAATGATCTGGCGTTGGACCGGTTATAACGTTATTTTTTATTTATCCGCCATGCAAAATATCCCCAAAGAGACTTTTGAAGCTGCAAAGGTGGACGGTGCTAATGCAATCCAGACATTTTTTAAAATTACAATTCCGCAGTTAAAGCCTATTGTTCTGCTTACAACCATTATGTCTACCAACGGCACCTTGCAGTTATTCGATGAAACAATGAATATCACACAGGGTGGTCCTGCAAATGCAACCATTACTGTTTCACACTACATATACAACCAGTCTTTTGTCTATGCTCCTAATTTTGGATACGCATCCGCTATCTCTTATATGGTTGTATTTATAATGATTATTTTGGCAATCATACAGTTTACTGTTGCCGGAAAGGAGGATTAATTATGCACAATAAAGAATATCGCGTTTTTAAAAAGGTATTATTGCATATCGCCTTACTCATTGTTGTTTTGATTTCCATTTTTCCATTTATATGGATGTTAACAGGTGCTACGAATAAAAGTGTAGATGTCACCGGCGGTGTTCTACGCTTTGGAAAATCTCTGGGAGAAAACTGGACCAACCTGCAGTCGAGTGCTAATGTATTTCTAGTATTTTTGAATTCCATGAAAATTACACTTATTTATACTTTCGTATCCATTTTGATATGCTCCATGGCAGGATACGGCTTTGAAAAATACAGATCAAAAGGTAAAAATTTGGTATATTCCCTGTTCCTTTTCTCGATGATGATACCTTTTTCTGCCCAGATGATTCCTTTATTTAAAATGGCATCTAAGGCTAATATGTTAGATTCACACACTGCGGTAATTCTTCCTACTCTGGCAATGCCTTTTCTGGTTTTCTTTTTCCGTCAGAGTTTTCAGTCTTACCCCACAGAGTTGATAGAAGCTGCACGAATCGATGGTGCCAACGAATTCACTATTTTTTTCCGTTTGGTAATGGCTCCAATGAAATCCACTTTTGCAGCCGGCGCCATTTACGCATTTATGAAACAGTGGAACAATTATCTGTGGCCTCTGATCGTAATACAGACAAACGAAAAGAAGACCTTCACGCTCCTTCTTTCCTCCCTTGCCTCTGCTTATTATGTAGATTACGGTCAGTTAATGTTAGCCATTGTCCTTGCAACCATACCTATTATCATTGTATTCCTGACAATGCAGAAGCAATTTGTAGAAGGCATTGTAGGCTCAAGTAAATAATCTGGAGGTAATCATGCGACAGTATTCCATTGATGCAAGAAATATTAAAAATCCCATATATCCCTGCCCAATACAAATGGGCGGAAAAAATGCAAATGGTCAAATGTTATCCATCGGAAATTACTATCTTTCTCTGGATGGAAAACCTTTCTTCGGGGTTTGCGGAGAAGCCCATTTTTCAAGAATGAACCGGGAATTATGGGAAGATGAGATCATTAAAATGAAAGCCGGCGGCTTAAATATAATAGCTACTTATATTTTTTGGATACATCATGAGGAAATAGAAGGTACTTTCGATTTCTCCGGCAATAAGGATCTTAGGATTTTCCTGGAATTATGTAAAAAGAATCATATGTATGTCATTTTACGTATCGGTCCTTTTTCTCATGGAGAATGCAGAAACGGTGGTTTCCCCGATTGGATGTATGGACAGCCTTTCGATATTCGCTGCGATGATCCTTCCTATTTGTATTATACCAGACGCTTTTATGAACAGATCTATCAACAGGCTAAAGGACTGTTATTCAAAGACAATGGTCCTGTCATTGGTGTACAGCTGGAGAACGAACATGAGCATGCTTCCTGTCCCTGGGAAATGACGACAGAGAACAGCAAAGAATGGGTCGTTAGCGGACACGATGGCAAAAACCATATGAACACGCTGAAGAAAATAGCCAAAGAAGTGGGATTTGATGTTCCCCTTTACACAGCTACCGCCTGGGGAGGTGCCTGTGCTCCCGAGGATACCGTATTTCCTCTCTGGGGCGGATATGCATTTCGTCCCTGGATGTTTTACGACGGAAAATTAAAAGAGCATCCTGCTACTGCGGAATATCTCTATGGAGATTTTCATAACAACAGTGCTCCAAAATATTACAATTTCGACCCTGAATACGCACCGGAAGACTTTCCTTATGCCTGCTGCGAAATGGGCGGCGGAATGAACGTCTACTATCCTTATCGTTTTCAGTTGCCCTATGAAAGCGTCGCTGCACTTTCTCAGGTAAAATCCGGAAGTGGCTGTAATTTCCTTGGATATTATATGTATCACGGTGGCACACATCCCAGGGGAAAAACTGTTCCTTACATGAATGAATGTGATGTTCCAAAGTTTTCCTATGACTACCAGGCTCCTTTAGGAGAATTTGGACAAGTACGGCTCTCCTACCATCAGTTAATGCTTCAGCATCTGTTTTATCAGGAGTTTACCTCCGAAATTACGTCTGCTAAAACCATTCTTTCTAAGGAAGCCGCGGTTCAGACTCCCGAAGATGTGGAAACTTTAAGGTATGTTGTGCGTGCAGATGAACAGGGTCGTGGCTTTCTCTATTTAAATAACTATCAGGATCATGTGGAAACGATCGATCAGACGGATTTCTGCGTTACTGTTCAAAGTGACCTCGGAGAAGTACGTTTTCCTCAAGACGGAAGTTTAAATCTCTCCAAAGATGCCTGTGCAATACTGCCCTACTGGTTCTCTTTGGAGGGACATTTACTGAAATATGCCACGGTGCAATTAATCACAAGAGTTGTTTACTCTCATACAGCATATTACTTTTTCAGTAAGATTCGCGGAATGTCGGGAGAATTTGTATTTCCGGAAGACGAAATTATTCCTGTCAGCGGATGCAGCGTTCAGAAGCATAAAGTTATTCTGAGTAATTCCGAAACATCTGTATTCACATTTGGTCAGGGGAATCGCTGCATAGTTACCGTTTTAAATGCAAATGATGCAGAGCGTTTATGGCAATACGATACTCCCGAGGGACGTAAACTTTTCCTGTGTGACTGTCCTGTTTTATATAAGGATAACGAATTTGAACTGGAATATCCCATGGGAGAAGAAGTCGCTCTTTCTGTTTTCCCTTCCGAGAAGGAAAGCATTGTCATCCACAACCGGGAGCTTTCACGATCGGGCAACATAGGTCCTTTCATCACTTATACTGTTTTTCAGGACAAAAAGGAATATCATTTTTCCGTAAGAGATGCCAGTTCCGTAAATTCCGATGAGGAAAGCACTCTGAAGCGCCCTGTTGTCGGAAGCCCTATTACCTCTTCAAAGGTTGTGAATGCAAGAGCTGTTCTGCAGTTTGAGCCAGATGTATTTACCGGAATGAAGCAGGTGATGCTTCGCATTCGCTACCAGGGCGATATCGGATATGCTTTTTCCAACGGTGAAATGTTCCATGATAATTTCTGTAATGGAGCTCCCTGGGAGATAGATCTGCTACCTTACAAGGAAAAACTGTTGAATAAGGGCATGTATATTTATGTTTCTCCCAAAAAATCCGGCGGCTTTATTGACTCCAGTTCAGCTATGGCAGCAATGGTAGAAGTATTCAAGGATCAGGTGGCTCATATTGATTCCATTGAACTTCAGGGCATTAAATCCCTGCCTGTTTCTCTTTGATTTTATTCTCTTTACCTGTTACAATTTAATTTATAACAGGTAAAGAGAAATTATCTGATCTAATTGCGAGGTACTTATTATGAAATGTTTTAATGTAGGAATTCTTGGTACCGGCAGTATTGCACAATCTATGGCATTCACCTTAAATGCTCTCAAAGATAAAGGTGAGGTTGTTCCCTATGCAATTGCTTCCCGTTCCCTTAAAAAAGCGGAAAATTTCGCCCGGGAATGGCATTTTGAAAAAGCATATAGCAGCTATGAGGCTCTTGTCTCTGACCCTGCTGTGGATCTTATCTATATTGCTACTCCACACTCTTTACATTATGAGCATGCTCTGCTTTGTCTTAATCACAGTAAAAATACTTTAGTAGAAAAATCTTTTACCGCCAATGCCCTACAAGCACAGGAGCTCTTATCCTTAGCGGCTGATAAAAAAGTGTTGTTAGCAGAAGCTATATGGACTCGTTATATGCCCAGTCGTAAAATAATAACGGATCTTTTAGATTCTGGTGCTATTGGTCGGCCTACAACCTTAGAGGCTGCATTTTCCGTTCCAATTCACGAAATTCCCCGTATGCATGATCCCTCTCTCTGTGGTGGTGCACTCTTGGATCTGGGAGTATATGTTTTGACAACAGCTTCCATGTATTTTGGTGACGAAATTATAAAAACTGATTCTTCCTGCTCCTTATATCCTACTGGTGTAGATGCTACGGACAATATCACTCTAACTTATGAAGATGGCAAAAAAGCGGTCCTGCATGCATCCATGACGGAAGAATCCTATAACTGTGTGAAAATTTGCGGATCCATAGGTTATCTTACATGGGAAAGTAATAATAATCCTCGTAATATTGAATTACACAGTTCTGACGGTTCCCTACTTCAGAAAATATCGGTTCCCGAACAGATCAATGGCTACGAATATGAAATTCTTGCCTGTAAAAGAGCCATTGAAGATGGAAAAACAGAATGTGAGGATATGCCTCATGCAGAAACGCTGACAATCATGAAGCAAATGGATTCATTACGCCAGGAATGGGGAATTAAATACCCTTTTGAATTATAAAGCATACAAAAAACCGCTGTCCCTCACGGGGCAACGGTTTTTGTATTCAGAGATTATCCCTCAATGGCGATGTATTTATTGGTCTCCACTGCAGGTTTTGCTTCCTTCTTAGGAACATTCAGGGTCAGAATACCATGTTTGAACTCACCCTTAATATCCTCCTGGGTCAGATTGTCACCAACATAGAAGCTACGCTGGCAGGAACCTGCATAACGTTCCTTGCGGATGTACTTGCCGGATTTCTTCTCCTGCTCATCCTCATCCAGACCCTTGGCAGCCTCGATGGTCAGATAACCATCCTCCAGAGATACCTTGATCTCATCTTTCTTGAAGCCGGGCAGATCAACGATCAGCTCATAGCCATCATCGGTCTCCTTAATATCGGTCTTCATTACGTTGTGTGCATGTCTGCCATACAGTTTCTTCTCTATCTGATTCTCTGCTCTGTTGTCAAAGAAAGGTACATCATCAAAAAAGTCATCAAATAAGTTCTCTCCAAAAATGCTAGGTAATAACATAAGTCATCTCTCCTTTTCTATTAAACATATGTCGGTGTCTTTCGATACCTCTTACCTTTTCCATCCTCCGGTAACCACCATCGGACTTCCGAACCGGTACTGGATTTCTGATCTCGATCTTCTTTCCATCTCTTGATCTTTCTTCCTCTCCCTTGTTCTATTTGTACTATAACACGCACATATTGGTATGTCAATTAAGGAAAAATTATATAATTATAAATTAAAAATAAACAACAAAAAAGACCGGAGCACTGTGATCCACAGTACTTCGGTCCTTACGCTCATAAATAATATGATTGATCTTACTTATCCTTTGCAGTGAAATATACAAAGAATACATCTCCCTCGGTCTCATTGGAGAACTGCTCCAGATAAGAAATAGAGTAATCCTTGGAATCCTCAGGTACTTCAAATACCAGCAGACCGGTTCTCTCTTCGTTGACACTCAGATCGTACTCTTCCGGCAGCTGATCGTCGCTTACGGCATCACTATAATAGGTGATCGGTGCATCAAAGGCATCATCGTCGTCATCATCGCCCCACTGGATCTGGAAATCGGTATCATACATAGTAACGGTAGAACGATCTGTGTTCTTAACCGTTAATTCTGCCACCAGAAGCTTATTTCCCTCTGCAGGTGTATATCCTTCAAATTCCTTGCAGGTATACGCGCTGTTTACTGTGTAGTCGAAGAAATAAGTTCTCATTACATCTCCGATACGTCCCTCTGCATATCCGTCGTCATCTGCGGTTACCACACCACTGCCCTTGTTGGATGCTGCTCCTGCCAGGTTCTGAACAGCGCTGTCCACAGGACCACATGCTACCAGGCTGAAAGCCAGTACAGTTGCTACCATAATTCCTGCAAATTTCTTCATTTTTCTTTTCTCCCTCTCATAAATCCTAATTGCATGCGGCTATTCACATGCGAATCCAGTATAACACACAAATCGACAGAATGCAACGCTTTATTGCGCTACTTTGTGAATGTAAGCGCTTACTCACGGGTCAGCCGCAGGATCACTTCCCGGTGTTCCGGATATTTTTCCAGCAGTTCTTTCCGATCAAACAGTTCAAACTCTTCATATTTAAAACAGGGTGACACCATACATCCCACCAGGCTGAACCCCTCCTCTTCCATGGCGGAACCGAAGATCATCCCCTTCGGTACCAGTACCTGGGGTACTTCTCCCTTCTCCAGATCCAGTCCCAGCTTTGCCGCTGTCAGCTTTCCTTCCTCATCGATCATATAGATTGTCAGTGCATTGCCATCATGGTAATACCACACCTCGTCCGATTTCAGGCGGTGAAAATTCGACACTTCACCCTTTGCCAGCATAAAATAGATGCTGCTCCACAGATCTCTGTCTTCCTTTTCCAACAGGCATTCCTTAAAATATCCACCCTCCACATGGGGTTCCATTTCCAGATGTTCAATATAATACTCCGCTGAATGTTTCATAAATGCTTTCCTCTTTCCGACTATTTCTTTTTCCATAAAATTAGTGTATACTATGCAGAGAAAAAGCGCAATTGCAAAAGTACTGCATGGCGCGGAATGGAGAATATTATGGAAAAAATAGCCAGCTTCACCATTGACCATATCAAACTGCAGCCCGGTGTCTATGTATCCCGTAAGGATCACATCGGAGCAGAAGTCATCACCACCTTCGATCTGCGCATGACCAGTCCCAACGAGGAGCCGGTGATGAATACCGCAGAAGTTCACACCATCGAGCATCTGGGTGCGACCTTCCTGCGTAATCATCCGGAATATAAGGACAAGACTGTCTACTTTGGCCCCATGGGATGTCGTACCGGTTTCTACCTGCTGTTAGCCGGTGACCTTTCCTCTAAGGATATTGTCCCCCTGATGGTGGAAATGTTCGAGTTCATCCGCGATTACAAGGGCGAGGTACCCGGTGCTTCTCCCAAGGATTGCGGCAACTACCTGGATATGAATCTGGGCATGGCAAATTACCTGGCAAAACGCTATCTGGATCATGTGCTGTACAATATTGATGACAGCCGCCTGGTATATCCGGAGTGATTACAATTATTTAAGAAAGAACAGGAAAACACTCATGAAAAAAATCGGAATCATCGGTGCCATGGAGCTGGAGGTAGAGACCCTCAAAGCTCACATGACCACCACCAAGATCACTACTAAAGCCCACATGGAATTTCACGAAGGCACATTAAACGGTACTCCCGTTGTCATCGTCCGCAGCGGTGTCGGCAAAGTCAATGCCGCTCTCTGTGTACAGGTTCTGGCAGACCTCTTCGAAGTGACTGCCATCATCAATACCGGCGTGGCAGGTTCCCTGAATGCTGCCCTGGACATCGGAGATATCCTGATCTCTAAGGATGCGTTGCATCATGATGTGGATGCCACTATTTTCGGTTACAAGCCCGGTGAGGTTCCTCAGTTAGGCTGCCGGGAATTTATCGCAGATGAGCATCTCGCCCAAGTCGCTGTCTCCACCTGTAAAGAAGTCAATCCTGACATTCACGTTCATACCGGACGCGTGGTCAGCGGTGACCAGTTCATTTCCAGCAAAGAGGTCAAGACTCGTCTGATTCAGGAATTTCAGGGAGATTGTGCCGAGATGGAGGGAGCTTCCATTGCCCACGGTGCATACTTAAACGACATTCCTTTTGTCATCATCCGTGCTATCTCCGACAAAGCAGATGACAGTGCCGAGATGGATTATCCTACCTTTGAAAAAGCCGCAGCACTCCACTCCGCTAAGCTGGTAGAAGCCATGATGCCCCGGATCTGAGACAAATGGCAGAGGATTGCGGCATCACCACTGCCGCCAGTACAGATTCACCCCAGAACGCAGTAGTCTGTAAATGAAGATTATGACGAAAGACAGGATCATTTCCATGAAAAAAGAAAAGAAATATATAGAATATATCTTAAAACAGGCAGAAGCCCTTCTTGCCATCGACAGCCCTTCCGGATTTACCGAGAAGGTAACCGACTATCTCTGTGAAGAATATAAACGCCTCGGCTACAAACCGGTTAAGACCAAAAAGGGCGGTGTCCTCGTAGAGATCGGCGGTAAAGGCAATGCTGTCCTGACCATGGCTCACGTAGACACCCTCGGCGGCATGGTAGCTGAGATCAAGAGCAACGGTCGTCTCCGCCTGACCAGGGTCGGCGGCCTGAATGCGAACAACATCGAGACTGAAAACTGCCGTATCTACACGCTGGACGGCAAAGTATACGACGGTACCGTACAGCTGACCGACGCTTCCATCCATGTCAACGACGATTATCAGAAGTCCGAGAGAACTTTTGACTCCGTGGAAGTCCTGCTGGATGAAAAGGTATCTTCCAAAGAGGAAGTAAAAGCTCTTGGAATCGAAAACGGTTCCTTCGTCTGCATGGATCCCCGTACCCGCATCACCGAGTCCGGCTACATCAAGAGCCGTTTCCTGGATGACAAGCTCAGCACCGCTATTTTGCTGGGATTTGCTAAATATGTAAAGGACGAGGATCTGAAGCTGTCCCGCAAAGTCTACCAGCATATCACCGTCTTCGAGGAAGTCGGCCACGGTGCCTGCGCTTCCGCACCGGAAGATGTGGAAGAATTGTTGTCCGTAGATATGGGTTGTGTCGGTGAAGGCCTGGAATGCACAGACCGCCAGGTGTCCATCTGCGTAAAGGACGGCCATGGACCGTATCATTATGATGTCGTAAAAAGCCTCATTCAGGCAGCGAAGGACAATCATATCGACTATGCAGCGGATGTATATCCTTATTACGGTTCCGATGCCGATGCGGCTTTAAGCGCCGGCATCGACGCCAGACACGGACTCATTGGTCCCGGTGTCTACGCATCTCACGGTTATGAACGGTCACATAAAGATGCCGTTGCCGCAACACTGGAATTATTAAAGGCTTATCTGGCACAACTCCAAATATAAATTGCACATAAAAAGCAGTCCGAAGACCGACAGATTTTCTATCTTCTGCCGGTTCCGGACTGCTTTTATAATACTCTTGCAAGTAATATACCTATTTTGCCTCTTCCGCTTCGCCGTCTTTTTTCTTATTGAATACGAACAGCTTACTGAACACATAATTTCCAATGATGACCAGAACCGCAGAGATCACGGTTGCAACCAGCAGGTTTACACCAACTGCGGTCAGCACCTGCATCACTACCATATCCAGGATCAGGGTAGATACTCTGGAAAGGACGAATTTCGGAGCCTCCGAAAGCATCGGTGCGTTGCTCTTAAATACGAACTTACGGTTTGTGAAATATGCAAAAATAACACCGGCGGTCCAGTTAATAATACTCAATACAACATTTTGGAACGGTGTGGGATACATCGTATTATCAAATAACAGGAAGTTTGCCAGGAACTTTGCTGCCCAGGATACTACCGTTGTCAATCCACCTACGATCAGGTATGCAATGATTTCTTCATATTTGACCCACAGTGCTTTTATTTTTTCTACCATATTGTTCCTCATTTCTCTGTGCTTGGATTAATACTATTCAGAACCCCATTCGCAAAATCGCTCTTTCAGAGTTTTCCCAAATAGTTAAACTACAGATAACAAATATACACAAATATCCCCTTAAATGCAAGCATTCCGAAGACATTTGTGTATATCTTAATCACTGTTTATGAAATTCTATACCGTAGCAGCGCTTATAAATTTACCACGTTGCGGTTCTCGCCGCGCATAAATGCCTTGATATTCTCATAGACACCCTGCACGCAACGGGTACGTGCTTCCACGCTGGCCCATGCCAGATGAGGGGTAATGATCAGCTTGTTGCTGTCCTTCAGTTTGCTTAACGGATTGGACAGTTCCAGGGGCTCCTTCTCCAGCACATCCAGACCTGCTGCCTGGATCTCTCCTGCCACCAGCGCCTCATAGAGATCGGCGTTGTTCACTACCGGGCCTCTCGCCACATTGATGAGAACCGCCGTTTTTTTCATCTTACGGAGAGCTTCCTTGTCGATGAAGTTGCGGGACAGATCACTCAACGGACAATGCAGGGACAGAAAATCACTCTCTTTTAATAAAGTATCCTTGTCCACCTGGGGATAATCCGTGCAAGTGCTCTTGCCGGTGATGGAATAGAAGATCACCTTACAACCGAAAGCCGTTGCGATCGCTGCGGCTCTTCTACCGATATTTCCCATTCCTACGATGCCCCAGGTCTTGCCTTCCAATTCATAAAAAGGTCTGTCAAAATTAGAAAAACGGTCCTGTGCACTGTAAGCGCCGGATTTTACATATTCATCATAATAAGGCAGCTTCTGGCTCAATGCCAGTGCCAGGGTAAAGGTATGCTGTGCTACCATGGCTGTGGAATAGTCCACCACATTTGCCACCTTGATTCCTCTGGACTTGCAATATGCCAGATCGCAGTTGTCATATCCGGTAGCGAGTTCACAGATCAGCTTCACGTTCGGACAATTTTTCAGGGATTCTTCTCTCATCGGAGCCTTGTTGCAGACGATAACATCCGCATCTCCTACACGCTCTGCCACTTCTTCTACCGTAACCGTATTGGGATAGGATGTTACTTCTCCCAGTTCATAAAAACAATCTACCGGCACATCCGTACCCGCACTGTTTCTCTCCAGCAATACAACCTTCATTTTTACCGTTCTCTCCTGTTCTTTTGTAGTATTTGAATCATCATTCTATGTCACATAAACCTCTTCGTATCATGTTCATCAATAATACAAGCATCTTGATTCTCTTACACTCATTATTCCATAAAATATAAGCTTATAATACAACAACAGCGTAATGAAATCAATTCATTACGCTGTCTTTTATACTTTGCAGATATATGATTGCTTGTAACAATTACAGTCTCTTCAGCAGTTCTTCTCTCTGTGCCTCATAACCGGGCTTGCCAAGCAGAGCGAACATGTTCTTCTTGTAGCTCTCTACACCGGGCTGGTTGAAAGGATTTACGCCCAACAGGTATCCGCTGACACCACATGCGAACTCGAAGAAGTAGAACAGCTCACCCAGATAGAACTCATTTACTTCAGGAACGGTCACCATGAAGTTAGGAACCTGACCATCGGTATGTGCCAGAATGGTTCCGTTCATAGCGCTCTTATTAACGAAATCAACGGTCTTGCCTGCCAGATAGTTCAGACCATCCAGATCAACAGGCTCCTCGCCGATCGTAAGCTCCTCTCTCGGAGTGTCGATGTTGATCACGGTCTCGAACATTACACGGGAACCGTCCTGAATGAACTGACCCATGGAATGCAGATCGGTGGTCAGATCCACGCTTGCAGGGAACAGACCCTTGTTGTCCTTACCTTCGCTCTCTCCGAACAGCTGCTTCCACCACTCACTTACATAATGAACAGCGGGCTCGTAGTTCGCCAGGATCTCAACACTCTTGCCCTTGCGCAGTAAGATGTTACGAAGTGCTGCATACTGCAATGCATCGTTATTTTCAAAATCATTTTCCAGTGCACGCTTTCTTCCGCTTGCTGCACCTTCCATCAGCTTGTCGATATCAGCACCGCTGACAGCGATAGGAAGCAGACCTACAGCGGTCAGTACGGAGAAACGTCCTCCGACATCATCGGGTACTACGAAGGTCTCGTAGCCTTCCTCATCGGACAGATGCTTTAAGCTTCCCTTTGCCTTATCGGTGGTAGCGTAGATTCTCTCTGCCGCACCCTTTTTACCGTATTTTGCTTCCAGTTTTTCCTTGAATACACGAAAAGCGATAGCAGGCTCGGTAGTCGTACCGGACTTGGAGATCATGTTGATGGAGAAATCTCTGTCGCCTACGACATCCATCAGATGCTTCAGATAGGTGGAGCTGATGGAGTTACCACAGAAGTAGATCTCCGGAGTCTTACGTACACTCTTATCCAGTACATTATAGAAGCTGTGGTTTAAGAACTCGATAGCCGCTCTGGCTCCCAGATAAGAACCACCGATACCGATAACCAACAGAACGTCGGAATCGCTCTGAATCTTCTTCGCTGCTGCCTTGATGCGGGCGAACTCTTCCTTATCGTAATCTACGGGAAGGTCGATCCATCCCAGGAAATCATTGCCGGCACCGGTCTTGGATACCAGGGTCTCCTTCGCATCCAGGGTAAGCTTCTTCATGTAACCGATCTCTTCCTCAGAGATAAAAGAGTCGGCCTTGGAATAATCAAATGTAACTTGTCTGCTCATAATGCTCCTCCTTATATCTTACAGATATATCACATACTTAACAAAACTATTCTGATCCATATTTGCATAACTTCTTGTGAAGCTTTCTTTTTGCAAATATGCCTCAGATAGTTTTTATTTTAACAAAGCTACATTCGATTTTCAAGATGTATATCGAAATCGTTTCCATTTATTATACAGTAAGCAATTCCTGCAAAAGTGCCTGTAATTCTTCCTCCGTGACCCTTGAAGATTCATCCTGCTGAGCCATGCCTCTGTCTTCCGTTTTCCCGGACATCTCATGTTCCGTGGAAAATACCTCTCTTCCGGTCTCCCGAACCATCTCCTGCGGCTGTGCAGCCCTGCCCCGGATCGGCATCAATTCCACCGTCCGCCTGCCGGGGAGCTTCGACGCTCCGTACAGTCTCTCGTAGTCCTGCTCCGTCACCGGGATCCTGCCGGACAGGTGATTTTCCAGATAATCGATCAGATTCGTCTTCAGTACCCGCCGCTTCCCCTTGATATCTATCATCGCCGACAGAGAAAAATAGAGATACAGCCCCAGAAAACTCGCAATATAATATGGCAGGATCTCTCCAAGCATTCTTCCGTCCAGAATCCCCTTACAGATCCCCGCTCCCGCAAATACCACCGAGAACAGCATGAACTGCCCGGACAGATGATACCATGCATCAAAGGATAAATGTCCGAAGGACAAGCGGTTTAAGAATTTGTCCACAAACACCGGAATATTGGACACGCCTCCGTTTAACTGGTAACAATTCGCGAATTTGACCTTACACTGTTTCAAAAGCCGGTTCCCGGTGGTCGCCATATTGTCCGTCTCACGGATCATTGTATGATACATCCACGCCAGCATCAGACGCACCAGAACGCTGAGACACAAAAATACCAGGATCCCCGCCGTGATCACTTTTTCTTCTTTAAATATCGTAAACATCCTCAAAACTCCTTTCCGTCGTTTCCTCAAGTATAACGTATATATGTCCTGTTTTGTACGGTTTTTCATCGTCATTCTTCTACTGCGTCAGACAAAAATTATGAGCTTTCTACATTTTTTATAACAAGAAAAGCATTCTGACATTATTGTATAAACCATAAAAATCTGCTATAATCAGTCTTTAGTGATTCTGTTAGAAAAGAGGTTGATTTACTTATGATATACAAGACAAAGGGTACTTGCTCCACTATGATCGACGTAGAATTAAAGGACGGCGTCATCGATTCCGTTAAATTCACCGGCGGATGCAACGGCAACCTCCAGGGCATCAGTGCTCTGGTAAAGGGCATGAAGCCGGAAGAGGCCATCAGCCGTCTCAAGGGGATCCGTTGTGGTTTCAAACCTACCTCCTGTCCTGACCAGCTGGCTCACGCTCTGGAAGAAATGATCGCAAAATAATAAACAGGTTACCGAAAGGCATTGAGATTTTATGAAAAAAATAGTACTGACCGGCGGCGGAACTGCCGGACACGTTACACCGAATATTGCATTGTTACCGGCGCTGCAGGCAGCCGGCTATGAGATTGCCTACGTCGGTTCCTACGAAGGCATCGAGAAGAAGCTGATCGCTGACTTCAATATTCCTTACACGGGAATCTCCACCGGCAAATTTCGCAGATACTTAGATCCGAAGAACTTCTCGGATCCTTTCCGTGTCATGAAGGGATTCGTGGAGGCACGCAATTATCTGAAAAATTATCAGCCGGATGTAGTATTTTCCAAGGGAGGCTTCGTAAGCGTCCCCGTGGTCCGCGCCGCAGCTTCCTTACATATTCCCTGTATCATTCACGAATCGGATATGACTCCGGGGCTGGCGAACAAGCTGTGCATTCCCGTTGCGGAAAAGGTATGCTGCAATTTCCCGGAGACCATAAAAAACATTCCGGCAGACAAAGCCGTCCTCACCGGTTCTCCCATCCGCACAGAACTGGCCGAAGGCAGTAAGCTTGCGGGACTTAACATGTGCGGATTTACTGCGAATAAGCCTGTGATCATGGTCATCGGCGGAAGTCTCGGTGCTGCCAATGTCAATAAAGCAGTCCGTGATGCCCTGCCGAAGCTGTTAGAGGATTTCCAGGTCGTACACCTCTGCGGCAAAGACAAGATCGACAATCTGTTATTAAATACCCCTGGGTATAAACAGTTTGAATATATCAAGGCCGAATTAAAAGACATCTTTGCCATGGCGGATGTGGTGATCTCCCGCGCCGGAGCCAACGCCATCTGCGAGCTTCTGGCACTGAAAAAGCCCAACATCCTGATCCCCCTGCCTGCTGCCAGCAGCCGCGGAGACCAGTTGTTGAACGCTGCTTCCTTCGAAGCCCAAGGATATTCCATTGTCCTGAATGAGGATGATATTACGACGAATCTTCTGGTAGATAAAGTACATGAACTGTACTTTAACCGCCAGAATTATGTAGACGCCATGAGCAAAAGCCATCAGATGGATGCCGTTAAGACCATCATGGAACTGATCAACGCTGCGGCAGATAAAAAGACGAATTAGCATCTTAACAATCTAAATAAGATCACTCAGCTGTGCAAATTGTTCCAGCGTCAGTGCCTCTCCGCGAACGGTAGGTGACAATCCCATCTGTTCGAGAGCTGCTGACGCTGATTCTTTTGTAATTCCGGGAAGTCCCGCATTGCCGAGACCGTTCACCAGAGTCTTCCGGCGCTGGTTAAAAGAAGCACGGATCAGAGAGAACATCTTCTTCTCGTCCTTTACCTTCACAGGTGGCTCTTCATAACGGGTCAGACGGATCACCGCACTACCCACGTTAGGTCTCGGAATAAAACAGTTCGGAGGAACGTTAGCCACGATCTCCGGCTTCGCATAATACTGCACCGCCAGGGATAATGCACCGTAATCCTTCGTGCCGGGTCCTACCTGCATACGATCCGCCACTTCCTTCTGTACCATGATCGTAATGCTTTTCAGCGGTACACGGCTCTCGAACAGTCCCATAATGATCGGTGTCGTGATGTAATAAGGCAGATTCGCCACCACTTTAATGGGGCGTCCACCGTTTTTCTCCTCCACCAGTCGGTTAATATCCACTTTCAAAATATCATCATTGATCACCGTAACATTGTCATAATCCTGCAGAGTCTCCTCCAGGATCGGAAGTAACGCCTTGTCGATCTCCACCGCCACAACACTGCCCGCGCGCTCCGCCAGATACTGTGTCATGGTGCCGATGCCCGGACCGATCTCCAGCACACAATCCTCCTTCGTGATCTCCGCGGAAGATATGATCCGGTCTAAGACCGTCGTATCTATCAGAAAATTCTGTCCGAATTTTTTCTGAAAATTAAAATGGTATTTCTGAAGTACCGCGATGGTATTCTGGGGAATTCCCAAATAAGCCATGGTAAACCTCCTTAATTACTTATGTTAATAATGTGAATCCTTAATAGAATTTAAAATCCTCTAAAAAGTGAATGCAGTCATACAGTACCAGCACATCCATGCCCTGCTCGGGCTCGTACTGCTCCATGAGCTGGAACAGTTTCCCGTTAAAATACCGAAGATCCACCACATAGATCGTCTCATAGTGCGCCGCGAGCAGCGGGATCATGCTGTTCGCATAGGAATCCTTGATCACAAAAAGCGTCTTGCCAGGGTTATAGCCGGTATGAATCTCTATAAAGGCATGATTATCATTCAGGAAAAATCCGTACTGGTTCTTGGTCTCCAGATATTCCGGCGCATACAGAGAGTCCGCCGTGTCTGCGAAATCATAGGTGACCGATACCGACTTTTTCTCCGTCTCGGGAAAATACTGTATCCTGTCCTTCGTCCAGGCCACATTGATCCGGGACTGCAGTGTCCCCTGAAAATCCTCCGACACTGTCTTCATGCCTGCCGTATTATACGGATAGGGGAATTTTCCCATGTTGTCTGCCCATGCCAGGAATCCGTAATAGGCTCCGAGGCTGGTCCAGTGATGATCCGTGCGGTAATAGATCGGTTCCCCCGCATGCTCCTGCAATGCGGAATACACATCGATATAGTGCTCCTCACCGACAGACTCCTTCACCTTCGCAAGCAGTCTCATCTCATCATAATGCGGTGCAAAAGCGGGCAGCTTATCTGTCAGAATATTATCTGCGGTAGGTACCAGCATGACTTTTGCATCCCACCGGTTTACCAGCTTTTTCAGGGACGCAATCCGGGAATCTTCCATCTGTTCCGTGTATTTTTTCGGATCATTTACCCCGATCAGATAACGGTCTGCCCCCAGATAGACTCCATTGATCTCCTTTTTCTGAAACAGAATATCCGCGCGGGTCTTTATTCCCACCCATTTATCCCGTCCTACAAACTGGTCAGACATATATTCTTCGTAATCGTCGCCATACTCTCCCGACAGCAGGCTCTCCCAGGAAAATGTCGGTCTGGAAGCCAGCACCCTGTTCTCTGTCTCAGAATAAATTCTGTCACTGTTACACAGATCGGCGATTCCCAGAACGAAAAGAACCGCACATATCAGTCCGACAGTCAGCAGAGCATTTCTCTTATCATCCACACACGGTTCCTCCTTCCCTGTCAGAATCGGAAATACAAAAACGGGTTATAAGATGCATCCACTATATATGCTACAGACAAAATCAGCAACGCCGCCGGAATGACTTTTTCACCTACGCGGTATAATGCCATGGCTGGCCCTGTCTTGCTGCTTTTGAGTCTGTGCACCAGCAGACTGCCGACGGGCAGACATGCCACCAGTGCAATGATCAGAAGCACCAGATACTCATTTCCCAAAAACATTGCCTGTGTGTTCATAAGTCCAACACCATTTAATCCAAACATCGCCTGCAGATATGCCGGAATCTCTCCCGGCTTCTCCAGTGCGAAAAATACCCAGCTGATCAATACCACTGTCAGCGTATAGACTCTGCCAAACACCACCGGAGCATTTTTCAGGAGCTCTCCCAAAAACAGTTTTTCCAGAATTAAAAACAGGGCAAACCAAAGTCCCCAGAACAGGAAATTCCATCCCGCACCATGCCAGATTCCGGTCAATGTCCATACGATCAGTATATTGAGGATCTGTCTGGCAAGTCCCTTGCGGTTACCGCCCAGGGGAATATATACATATTCCTTGAACCAGGTGCTGAGGGAAATATGCCATCTGTGCCAAAAATCCGTAACAGAGGTGGCAATATAAGGATAATTAAAGTTCTCCGGGAAATGAAATCCCAAAATTGCTCCCAGTCCGATCGCCATATCCGAATATCCGGAAAAATCAAAATAGATCTGAAAAGCGTATGCCACAATTCCTATCCACGCCATCAGCACACTCATCTGATCATTTTTCAGGGAAGATATCTGTGTCCACAAAAGTCCGAGATTGTTGGCCAGAAGAACTTTTTTCGCAAGTCCCGTCACAAAGCGTTTCGCTCCGTAGCTGATGGCATCCAGATCGGAACGCCTTTCCTGAAGATATTTTTCGATCTGATGATACTTTAGGATCGGTCCCGCGATCAGCTGCGGGAACATGGTCACGTAGACACCGAACTGTAAAATATTACGCTGTGCTTTGGCATCTCCTCTGTATACATCAATCACGTAAGACATGGTCTGGAAGGTGTAAAAAGAGATACCGATAGGTAACGGAAGACCCAGCAACGGAATCGATGTTCCGAACACTGTATTCACCGTCTGCAGCAGAAAATCGGCATATTTAAAAAATCCCAGGATAAACAGGTTGATAACAACAGAACATAACAAAAAGATCCTGGAGCAATCCTTTCCTCTATAGTCCTCTATCAGCCTTCCCCATACGAAATCCGAAATCGTGGAAAAAAGCATCAGAAAAATATAGACCGGCTCTCCCCAGGCATAAAAGACCAGGCTCCCCAGAAACAGAACCAGATTCTTCATGTTCCGGGGAACCAGGAAATAGCAGATCATAAAAATCGGTAAAAACCGAAAAAGAAACAACACACTGCTGAATACCATTCACTCTACTCCGCATTTACTCCAGAGTCTGTCTGATAGCCTCCAGGGCAAGTTCATTCTGCTCCTGACAGTAAGTGATCACGGCCTCATCCCCCTGCTCTTCCACAGAGGAAGTGTCCGCGCCCAACTGTACAAAGCATACATAATCACCTATCCGTTCCACTCGGGATGCCTGTATCTTGCCAAGATTCATGGGATACTGCATCGTGTCATTCACCAGACTGTCACGATAGGCGTTCAATGCATTTTCTACATCCTCTACCTTACCATCTTTTGCGTGAATAATCAATAAAGTATCTACATTGACACTGATCATAGGACACTCACCCAGATAAGCATCATACAGATCTGCACTGACACCATAGGTCTCATTCAGCATTTCCTCCGGGATCTCGGAATCGGGCCAGTAATCATCACCCAGCGCGTCTGTCACTGCTTTTTTGGCGCTCTGTAATGCCGATGCCACATCTCCACTTTCCTGCTGTGTGCCGGCATTTCCCGCCTCAGTGCTCTCTACACTCGTCCCGGTGGATTCTGCGGTGCCTTCTGTACTTTCCACACTGTTCTCTGTAGCAGCACCGGTATCCTTGTCCTGCCCGTTTCCGCAGGCCGCCATGGACAGTGCCAAAGTACCCATAAGTAACATACATGCTAATTTCTTCTTCATAAAGTCTCTCCTCTTTTCTATGGGATATGCCCATACTTATTGTTATAGTGTCCCCACTATGGGGATGCCTATTCTATCAAACGACAAATACAACGAAAAGTTTCACATTACATTACATTTTCCTGCATTCAAAGTCTTTCATTTTTACTGCGTAAGCGGATACATCATAGCACAGATTTATAGCACATCACAACTCAATTTTGCCTTTTTCCCGGCTTTTTACTTTGATTTTTGCCCTCTCCCCGCTTTTTACTTTACAAAAGGATAAACCCTACGCTATACTTGCAAAGGACTATTAGCGTGTATCCGCTGCATACGCAGCAGAATGTGAGGAATTATGAGTATATTAAACGTAGAACACCTGACCCACGGCTTCGGCGACCGTGCTATTTTTAACGATGTATCGTTTCGACTGCTAAAGGGCGAGCATATCGGTCTCATCGGTGCCAACGGCGAGGGCAAATCTACTTTTATGAATATTATCACCGGCAAGCTCATGCCGGATGAGGGAAAAGTAGAATGGGCGAAAAATGTCCGTGTCGGCTATCTGGACCAGCATACCGTGCTGACTCCCGGCATGACCATCCGCCAGGTGCTGGCTTCCGCCTTTGACTTTTTATATGATATGGAAGCACAGATGAACGAGATCTGTGACAAAATGGGAGATGCCACTCCCGAAGAGCTGGAACAGTATATGGAAGATCTAGGGACGATCCAGGACCTCTTAACCATGCATGATTTCTATATGATCGATGCCAAGGTGGAAGAAGTGGCAAGAGCCTTAGGGTTGATGGAGATCGGTCTCGATCGTGATGTCACCGAGCTGTCCGGCGGCCAGCGTACCAAGGTCCTGCTGGGGAAACTCCTGTTGGAGAAGCCGGATATCCTGCTCTTGGACGAGCCTACCAACTATCTGGATGCGGAGCATATCGAATGGCTGAAGCGTTATCTGAACGAATACGAGAATGCTTTCATTCTGATCAGCCATGACATTCCCTTCCTGAACAGTGTCATCAACCTCATCTATCATATGGACAATCAGGAGCTGACCCGTTACGTGGGCGATTACGACAAGTTCCAGGAAGTCTATGCCATGAAAAAGTCCCAGCTGGAGGCCGCTTACAACCGCCAGCAGAAGGAGATCGCCGATCTGAAGGACTTCGTGGCAAGGAATAAAGCCAGAGTCTCCACCCGTAATATGGCGATGTCCCGGCAGAAGAAGTTGGACAAAATGGATGTCATCGAGCTGGCTGCGGAGAAGCCGAAGCCGGAATTCTCTTTTAAGGAAGGACATACTACCGGACGCATCATTTTCGAGACCAGAGATCTCGTCATCGGGTACGACGAGCCGCTGTCCAAGCCTCTGAACCTGTCTATGGAGCGTGGCGAGAAGGTGGCGCTGATCGGTGCCAACGGTATCGGTAAGACCACTCTGTTAAAAAGTATTCTGGGTCTGATCCCGCCGTTGTCCGGCGAAGTGGAGCAGGGCGATTATCTGGAGATCGGATACTTCGAGCAGGAGATGTCCGGCTCCGGAGACAACAGCTGCATCGAAGAGATCTGGCAGGAATTCCCCGCCTTCACCCAGTATGAGGTACGTTCCGCCCTGGCAAGATGCGGACTCACCACCAAGCATATCGAGAGCCGCGTGAAGGTATTGAGCGGTGGCGAACAGGCAAAGGTACGTCTCTGCAAGCTGATGAACCGCGCCACAAATGTATTGCTGTTAGATGAGCCGACGAACCACCTGGACGTCGATGCCAAGGATGAGCTGAAACGTGCCCTGCAGGAATACAAGGGCAGCATCCTCATGGTCTGCCATGAACCGGAGTTCTATGACGGACTGGCTACCCAGGTATGGGACCTCTCCCGATGGACCACGAAGATATAAAGAAGATATAAATTAGGGGGATTATTTTGAAAGGATTATTGGAAATCTGCTGCGGCAGCTTCGAAGATGTGAAAACCGCCTGGCAAAATGGTGCCGACCGGGTAGAACTTAACAGTGCGCTGTATCTGGGTGGTCTCACACCTTCTACGGCCAATCTGATCTGTGCAAAAGAGCAGTGCAGCATCCCTATTGTAACAATGGTCCGCCCAAGAGGAGGCGGCTTCTGCTATTCCCAGGATGAATACGAGACCATGCTCTTAGATGCCCGCATACTTTTAGAGCACGGAGCTGACGGTATTGCTTTCGGCTTCCTGACAGAGGACCATGCCATCCATAGGAACCGGACACAGGAAATGATCGACCTCATCCATAGCGCCGGAAAAGAAGCTGTATTTCACCGGGCGTTTGATTGTGTTGTGCAACAGGAACGTGCGGTGGAAGCATTGATCTTACTTGGTGCGGACCGGATCCTCACCAGTGGTGGTGCACCCGATGTATGGTCGGGCAGAACGCAATTGCAAAAGCTGCAAAGCCAGTATGGTAAGGATATCACATTTTTAGCCGGAAGCGGCGTGAATGCACAAAACGTAAACGCTCTGATGGAATATACGAGCATAGAGCAGGTTCATACATCCTGCAGAAGCTGGCAGCCGGATGCGACCGCCTCCCTGCAGGACGTGGACTTCTCTTATGATAGAAACCGAAAGAATGCATATGAAGCAGTGGATGCCGGAAAGGTGAAAGAAATGCGGGCAGCAATGCTTATATTGTAATCAGCCCATGTTCTAAGCAAAAATCGTAGACTCCGTCTTCTTCCACCGATTTGCACGTGCAGGTGGCGTGGGCTTTGATCTCATCCTTCGCATTCCCCATGGCCACACCGGTGCCGACTGCTTCCAGCATCTCGATATCATTGAAGCCATCTCCAAAAGCGATGGCTTCCTCCTTTGTAAAGCCAAAATGCTGAAGTACCGCGCGCACAGCGTTTCCCTTCCCACATTCCAGAGGAATGATATCAGCCGCTCTATCCCACCACGCTGTAATCTGTGTATGGTGCGTACCATAGAGAATCCTCTCATACTCTTCTTCCCGGCAGGCACACATCATCTGATAGATATCCTCATGAACCCGTTCATCGAATTGTTTATCTATTTTCAGCATCTCATTACCGAATCTGAAATACTGCTCCAGATCCGGATCTGTACCGTTGGTGATGATAAAATGTTCGTTACTTATTGCTACCGCCCTATGCATGTCTTTCAGATTCTGAAGAAGCTGAAGCTTGTCCACCCGATCAAGCGGGCACTTAAAAATAATCTCGTCTCCTACTGTTACATAAGAACCGTTAAAGGTCAGAAGAGCATCGAAATCAATTCCCGGAAAACGCGGCGCCGACAGATATCCTCTTCCGGTCGCCATACACAGCTTCACCCCATTCCGACGAAGAGAAGTTAACGCATGCAGTGTCCGCTCACTTAACTCTTTATGCCCCATCTTCAGAAGTGTCCCATCGACATCAAAAAATGCAATTTTAATCATACTTGCCACCTCCGTCCGGCTCACAGGATATATTCCATCTGCCGTTCTTTTGTCTTCATTCCCATCTTTTCATAAAAGTGCTCTGCTAGCTCGCAGGGGGTGTATTTCGTAGTACCCGGTATAAAAATATCCGGACGGATCTCTGCATGTATCTGTAATACCTGCCCCAACAGTGCTAGAATTCTTGGAATGTCCTTTTTCTCTGCCTTGCGAATCTTCATTTCTATTTTGCTCCTTTATTCGACAAATCCCGTTTTATAGTTTTATTCTTTTTATTTGATTCCATCCTTTGTCTTCCCCAGCCTTCTTTGCAACGGAAAATTTATAATCCTGCAGTTCTTCTTTTCTTACTTAATACCCCAAACAAAGCCAATAAAAATATTCCAATTCCAAGCAATACTCCAGCCACTTTCATTAATTCATTGTTTGTATACTCTGTATCCGGAAGAATCCCATACTTGTAATAAGAATAACTAACATGGTCTGTGGTATATGCAGCTATGGAATCTCCTACATCATATTCCGAATATACAAATACCGGTACTTGCATTCGCTTGTGATAATCATTCACTTTTCCATTGTTGTAGTAGAAGAAATAATTCTGAGATATCGTATCAGCCGAAGCATCTTCAGCCCTTTTACCTGTAATCACAATATCCTCCATATAATAATCTTCTCCCAGTACCATCTCTTCCATTTGTGTATGAAATGCTTTAGATGTCAAAAGTATATTTATCAAGACTGTAATGAAAGATATACTTAAAATAATGAAACAAATCCAAAACAAAATTTCCTTTTGCTTTCCACTTAATAGTTCTTTTGATTCTTGATGCTTAACCAATTTATTACTCATTCCATAATACCTCTAAAGTACTTTTCCTTCTTCCTTCCCTTCGCCCAAGAAGTGTATCTCACTCAAAGAACTCGGGCAATCCCGATTGTATAATCACTTAATTTAAGGGTTTCATTAGCTGTTATATTTTATTAATAAACTCCCCGCTAACCCTTATAAACACTAACTTTTCTGTAGGTGAGCTTTCCCTTAGGTATTCCCTTGTGTTATATCGTTTCACAAGGCTTTACGAACCCTCGTAAGGGAAAAAATAAGGGAAGCAAAATCGCATAACACATTATAGCATAATATGAACGGACTGTGTGAACTGCTTGAAATGCTTTTTGAATTTTACAGAAAAGAGGATTGATTGTGCAAAGGCAGAGGAAGGATTAAAGACAATACCTAATTCAGAGTGTGCCTTGAATGCTTTGGCAATAGACAATCCTGTGAAGTATGCTCGACTTTATCTTGACGGTACTATGCAGATGTGGATAGATGCGGAAGATTCGTTGGTTTCTTTAAGGAGCATTTTTCTCCCCATAGTGTTCTTTCATCTGGCAACATTTAACTGTCACATGAACATAACAGCTATTTCTGCTTATTCGCATTGTGGTTCATTATATTGAATAAAAATAGCATAAAACACAACGTAATCGGAAACAGGAGTCCAATGCGCATGCCCACATGAATACTACCTCCAAACATGTCCGCAACCCTTCCTACAATGGCTGGACCTATGCTTCCTCCAAGATCACCTGCCATTGCTAAAAGTGCAAACATTGCAGTTCCTCCTGTTGGAAATTCCTTGGAAGAGATGCTGATTGTACCGGGCCACATGATTCCTACAGAAAACCCACATACAATACATCCAGCAAGTCCAATGATCGGATTTTCTGAAAATGACGCTAATAAATAACATACAAAACATAAGATACCGGAACCAATCATAAATCTGTTTAGTTTTATTTTATCACCGGCTTTTCCAAACAACACTCGTGAAATTCCCATCGTCACAGCAAACATACAAGGTCCGGCAATATCTCCCACTGCCTTTGAAAAGCCTAGGGCTGATTCTGCGTACGCAGATGCCCATTGTGCCATTGCAAGCTCCGATGCCCCGGAACAGACCATCATCACAATGGCAATCAGGAACATGGGATTTGAAAATAATTTTCTGATTTCCATTCCCTGTCCTTCCTCTACTAATGATTCAATCGGACAAGTTGCAAAATTAATAATATTGATAGCAGGAATTAATGCAAAAATAACAGCAAGCCATTTCCAGCTGCCAATTCCAAATAGCAGAAAGAAAACGGTCGAAACAAGTATAGTTCCAACTGCTCCCCAACAGTAAAAGGAATGCAGAAGGCTCATAGTAGCCTCCTTGTTCTCAAACGGACATGCTTCCACAATAGGACTTCCTAAAACCTCGATTAAGCCACTTCCAATCGCATACAAAATGACACTTATAATAATACCAATAAACGGAGATGGAATTATTTCCGGTAAAAATGCCAAACCCACAAGGCCTGCAGCCGAACATACTTCAGAAGCAACAATGCATACTCTATATCCAATTTTGTCCACGTACTTGGCACAAAACAAATCTACCAAAAGCTGTGTAAAGAAAAAGGATGTTGATATCATAGCAATGTTTCCAAGTGAAATATTGTAATCTGTATGAAATTTCAGAAATAGTAAAGGTGCAAAATTCGCAGCAACTGCCTGCGTAATAAATCCCAAATAACACGCCAATTTTGTCTTTTTATAATTCTTCATCATTTTTCCTAAACTCTCTTTGTTGTTATTCTTAGATAATGCTCATCTCCACACCAAACACTTCCCTCATAGAACGCACCTAAGTATCTTGGTTCACAATTCACTATAAATGACTTTTCAATAAGCATTAACATAAATTCATTTACCTGTTCCTCATTATCTAAAATGATAGAAATACATTCTTTTTCATCACATAAACCAAATTCAACCTGTGCAAACATTTATCTTCTCCTTACGGCTAAATAGAACTATATAGCAATTTTGTTTATTTTTCACTATATAATATCGCAATTATGCTGTATAATATCGTAAAACAGATTGTTCAGGAGGGGACTGCCATGTCGCAGAAAGAAAAGAAAAAGCTTGTAAGTATAAAAACCGATGATACACTGATGGAAACTGCTTTACATGGGACTCATCTTTTTCCATACAAACTCTATGATGATAACATAACCGATTATGATTTTAACTGTATTGACTGGCATTGGCATACCGAATTTGAATTTGTATATATCGAATCCGGTATAGTTCACTTTAATGTAGGAGAAGATAATTTTGACATGTCCAAGGGACAGGGAATATTTATTAATTCCAAAGTTGTTCATAAAATGCATTCCGAAAATGACGCTGTAATTCCAAATTTTCTCTTTCTTCCGTCTCTGATTGCTCCGAAAGAAAGTTTAATCTATCAGAAATTTGTGTTACCCTTTCTGAACTCATCTTTGGGTTATTACATTTTTTCTTCTTCACAGGAATGGCAGAAAGAAATTTTGTCTGAAATGCAAAAGCTTATACAGTTTAGCAGAGGTGAAATAAATGAACTACAAATATCTGTTCAATTACAAAAGATATGGGCACTCATAACTTCAAATGTTATTTGTTACCCAGAAACTCAAAATGTGAATTCTTCCTCACTTGCACGGTTACAAATGATGATGCAGTTTATACATTCGAATTACCCTGAAAGCATTTCTCTTTTGGATATTGCCAAAGTTGGGGAAGTGAGTATCAGTACTGCCTTGAATTTGTTTCGTAATGTACTGAATACATCTCCTGTCAACTATCTGATATGCTACAGGTTAAGGAAGGCAGCATTACTTCTTACCAATACAGAAAAAAAAGTAAGTGCCATTTCAATAGAAACTGGATTCAGTAATACAGATTATTTCTGTAAAACATTTAAGAGAATGTATTCCTTAACTCCTACAGAGTATAGAAACGTAAAGAAATGAATTATCCGACGAAAAAAGGGCGACTTATCTCGCCCCTTTATCTCTGCTATGGTAATTCCTTTGTGTATGCTGCTGATCAGCTTCTCTTTCACTTCCACACATTAAGGCATACCTACACCACCAAATTTCACCTGTTTTATTAAGGAATTTAATAATTGTTATATTTTGTTATCAAATTTCTCACAAACTATTGAAAACACTACGTTTGTGACAGGTGAGTTTTTCCTTATATGTTCCCTTGTGTTATATCATTCCACCAGTGTTTACGGACTCTGGTAAGGGAAAAGCAAGGACACAAGATGTCCGGTGGACATCTGCTCTGTGCCGACCGAAGCGGCAGCGGAGACCAACAAATCATATAACACAGTATAACACAAAATGAAACTGACATTAAATAAACTTAAGACCGAATTTCATCAAATATGAATTTCGGTCTTTTTACTCAGTTCTACTTCCGGTTCCAAAGCGTCAGCAATTGTTCGCGGATCGGTGCATAATGCTCCCCCATAAGTCCAAAATCCATCTCCTTATAAGTCCAGACAGCACAGCCGATACCAAACTGCCGGAATACGGTATCCACATCCGTGAACCAGCGCAGGGTATCTTCTACGGGAGCCTGATCAATAACACCGAATTCTCCACAGTACAAAGTCACTCCGGCATTTTTCGCAGCAGTAACTGCTTCCATCACCATTTCCGTGATAAATTCGGTTCCCATAGTCTGTGACTGTGCCTTGCAGACTACTTCTCCCTGATATCCGATGGGCAGCGACTTTGTACGATAATAGTCCATTGCTTCCGGATAATAGATATCTTCGGTCTGGCTGATGGTCGGTACCCAGTGTGCTTTCTGATGGGTAAACAGCAACGGCTCATAGAAATGGAACGTGAACAATATATTTTCATCCTTGGGCTTCTCTAACAGCTTCAATGTCTTCACACTGTTCCATTGAATTCCGCCGTATATAATAATGGTGTCTCTGGCTATTCGGCGAATAGCGTCCACCGTTTCCGCAATGAGCAGATTCCACGCTTCCGCATTTTCCTGCTCTACCACTTCATTCAGAAGTTCAAACGCAACATGAGTCTCGTTCGCATAATGCTCTGCAATCTTGATCCACAGATTTACAAAACGCTTCTGCACCATTTTATTTGTGAACAGAATATTCTTTTTCTGATCCCCGGCATTATTAAAATCATAGCCATACGCTTTATGCAGATCCAGTACAATATTCAATCCCTGCCGTTTACACCATTCCACCACTCTGGTCACGTAGGCAAAGCCCTCTTCTCTGGTTCTGCCATATTCATCTTCCAGTACTTCATAATCAATTGCCAGACGTACATGGTCAAATCCCATGGAAGCAATCTTACGAATGTCTTCCTCCTGAATAAATGCATCGTAATGTTCTGTGCTATGCACACACTGAGATAAATAACCACCTAAATTAATACCTCTCTCTAATTTCATGCTCTTGTCCTCCTGATCCTTTGCAACGGAAAAGTTATAATCCTGCAGTTCTTCTTTTCTCTATCATAATAATTTGAAACAAATTTCATATATCGTTTCTATATTATTTTTGTCGTTTTTATGCTATATTATTTATAGCATCAGCGTGCCACTATCTTCACTCCACAAGAGAAAGAATCGCAAAGCGGTTTTGAAAAGCATTTTCATAATTTCAGAAAGGTGTCCATATGAACATTCCTCAGGAACTTCTCTATCAACAATATGTCCGCAGAGAATTAGAGACTTATCGTGCCCCTTATGATCCTGAGCTGGAATTCTACAGCTATGTCAGGCAGGGAAATACCGAAAAAGTAAAAGAATTATGCCTTGAATCTTTTCAGGAAAAGAAAGGCCTGGGTATCCTCTCGGATTCTCCTCTGCAAAATCTGAAATACCACTTTGCCATCACCGCTGCCATGCTGGCAAGATACTGCATTGAAGGCGGCATGGAAGTCACAGAGGCTTATGATCTCAGCGACTACTATATTCATAAGGCGGATCTCATGAAATCAAAAAAAGAAATTTCCACCCTGCACTCACAGATGTGTCTGGATTACACTACTCGTATGGAAAAAATGCATAGAAATCATGCCTGCTCCCGTCCGGTTGCCCAGTGTCTGGAATATATCTATGACCATTTACATAATCGTATCACTGTCCCGACGCTCGCCGCTCATGCCGGCATATCTCCCGGTTATTTAAGTCACCTGTTCGCAAAAGAGATGGGAATCTCTGTCAGTTCCTATATACAGAGCAAAAAAATAGAGACCGCTCAGAATATGCTTTGCCATTCCGATTATGCGATCTCTGTAATTTCTACTACCCTGGCGTTTCCCAGTCAAAGTTATTTCACATCTGTTTTCCGGGAAAAGACCGGGAAAACACCAACGCAGTATCGTGCAGAACACTTCCGCACTTCCGGCATCCAATAAAAAACCGGAAATGTTCTTATCTCTGCCGGGCCATGGCAGGTGAAGATTTACAGGATAAAACGCCATGATTATATATCACTCGTTCGATACCCTGACTTCGTGCAATTTCACAGACAGGAAACATTTCCATCAAAGATGCTCCTGTAAAAAGAATTTGTCCTGTTGAATCCCGATTTTCTTAATTCTACAAACTTGAATTTTCAAATTAGTCTTTGCAAATAACCTTTGAACCTTCACCATCAATTACAATTCCCTGACGGTTGTTAATTGGGCATAGATTCAAATC
>ERZ859738.19-NODE-19-length-115590-cov-6.389562_pt1 | contig 115590 bp, 126 predicted proteins | sample MGYA00510122_ERZ859738 | MGnify/ENA primary metagenome ERZ859738 (study PRJEB30046, sample SAMN00715139) | human gut metagenome | study: EMG produced TPA metagenomics assembly of the A metagenome-wide association study of gut microbiota in type 2...
TAGTATTTCTTACAGTAAAAGTAGTACTTACTCCATCAGTATAATTATATACAGGTGCTAAATTAGTTATATTAATATCTGGACCACTAGTAAAAGTTACATCAGCTAAATTACCTATTGATAAAGTAACACTAGTATTACTAGGACTAATCCAAGTAAACCAAGCATAAGTACCAGCACTACTTACTAAAGATATTAATAATATAAATATTCCTATATACATAAATTTCTTATATTTATCCATTATATCACCACCAAAAAGACTATGAAAAATTACTAATATTTCTATTAGTTATTTCATAGTCTTTATTATTTACATATTTTATTATATTATAAGAATTTACAGCCCCCCCCTAATTAACAATGTGTTAACATTTACAAATAGCATATTTTTCATATCAGAGGGGCACTTCCTTTCTTTATCTTACATATAAATAATATCATAAAAATATAATTAAAACAAGAGATAAATAATTAAATTGGAGACAAATAATTTGGCTCCAATTTACCTCTTAAGACCTTAGGCTTAAGAGGATAACTATTCTTTAAGTAGATTACTTAATGGAACTATATTATATCCTTTACTATTTATATATTTTATTATTATATTTAAGTTATTGGTATCATTTATAAGTATTATACTACCATTTGATATATTATTTTTTATCTCAGTATAATCTCCTATTATATTTGGAATAATTGTATACATATTATTTTTATTACATACTTCTAATACTGTATTATCTTTATTTTTTGATAAGCAATATTTGGATTCGTTATTAGATATTCTATTTATAATACTATTATCATTTGTTAATAATTCGTTAGTATATATACCATTATTGCCATAAGTATATATTTCTTTATTTTTTAACTTAGTTATATTTTTTATATTTATATCTTTATGATTTATAAATAGTGTTATATTATTATCTTTAATATTATCTATATCTTTTATATTTAGTATTAGTATTAATGACACTTTATTTTCTTTATTATTTCCTTTTATTATATATTTATCTTTATTATTTGATAAGAGACTACTTGGATAGAGATCTTTATATACTAATAATTCTTCTCTAAATATACCTGATGATTTCATTTCCTCATAGCTTTTTAATACATCTATTTGTCTACCATTTATACCTGGTATTATTGTATCATGATCTAGCATAGCATTTACTGGTTCTACTTCATATTCTTCTTTTAGGCTTTCTATTTTTATCATCAGGGGATCTTTTTGATTTATTATATTCATTACTTTATCAGTATAAAAAAAACTAAAACATACTAATACTAGTAAGGAAATTGTTTTAATTATATTTTTCACTTTACCACCTAGTATAATATATGTTTTAGTTTGTCTTTAATACTTTTATATTATTTCTTTGCTTGATTTAATGCGTTATTTATAGCACTATATAATGCATCTATTTTAATAGTACAACCACTTACTGCATCTGTTTTTCCGTCTTCATTTAATGTTAATTTATCTATTCCTTGGTTGTCTACGACATATTTTTCTAATGCTTCTGCTTGTTGATACCATTCTCCTATGGTACTACCATATTCTACTCCATACATGCCATAATCACTACCTAATGCTTTTTTAGTAGTTTTTACTCCATCTTTAGTAGTATAAGTTGTATCTAATTTTACATCGGTAATTTTACCTGCTGAATCTATTGTTATAATAGCAGTAGCGGTATTTTCTCCTCCATATGTATCAATAGCAGTACCTGTATATGTTCCTTCTTTATAACCTTTAGAACATCCTGTTAATAGTAATAGTCCTATTAACCCCATTAGATATATTTTTTTCTTCATATTTTGTATCCTCCTTATATATTATAAAATATTTTATATTTTTTTTCTAGTCCTAAATTATATTTTTTGTACTATTTATTAATTTCTTAGCTATTATTCCTATTAATATTCCTGTTGGTATTGAAAATAATAATAGATATGGTAAATAATAAATAATATTATGATTATTTAATATTAGTATTCCTATGAGTACTTGTCCTATACTATGTGATATGCTTCCTACTATGGAAACTCCTATTATTGATAGTTTTGTTTTCTTTACTAATGACATAGCTACGATACTTAGAAGAGCTCCTCCTAAAGAGAAAAGAAAATTGAAACCAAAGCCTGTTCTTATTAGGGCTACTATAAATACTCTAATTATTGATATCATTAGGGCTTGGTTAAAGTTATATTTATATAAAGCAAAGAGTATTATTACGTTGGCTAATCCTAGTTTTAATCCTGGTATTATATCTCCTAAAAAGGTAAAATAACTTTCTATTATGCCTATTACTACACTCATAGCGGTTAATATACTTATTATGGTTATATCTTTTGTTTTCATTAGTAGATCACTCCATCTAGTTTATCATCTGTATTATCATTTGTTATTTTTATTATTATTTTGTTAGGTAGACATACTAATGTCCTAGAACTATCACTTATATATCCTTCTTTGCTACATATATGATTAGGAGAGTTTTCTTTTTTTACTCTTATTTTGTTTTCTTTTACTTCTATGATGACATCCCCTAATAAACCTTGTACAGTATATTCTTTATCTAAATTCATATCTATTTTTAGTATTTCTTTATTTTCATAATATACTATAGCGGTTGTTCCTTCTTTCTTTGTTTTATTTATTATTATAAGTGATAGTGATATTAGTAGTAATAATATTAGTATTAGTTTTATATCGTTTTTATTCATAATTAAAGCCTCTGCTTTTGACAATGTTGTTTTCATCTATATACCATATAGCCTCTATATCATCTGTATTATCCACTATTAGTTGGCCCTCTTCTACTGGTAATAGGAATAGATAAGTGCTATATATATCTGCTAAAGATGAGCTGGAACTTACGACTGATACTGAATGCGTATAGTTACTTGGATATTTTGTATTCGGATTTATTATATGATTATAATCTATATTATCCATAGTGCAATATCTTTGATAGTCTCCTGATGTTACTACTGATTTGTTATTTATATTTAATTTTATAAATATATCACTAGGATTAAGGGGATCTGCTATTCCTATTTTGTAATATTCTTTTTTGTAGGCTTTTCCTACTTTAACATTACCACCAGCATTTATGATATATGAGTGAATGTTATTATCTTCTAAATATTTGCCTACTAGTTCTGTTGTATAGCCTTTAGCTATGGCACCTAAATCTAATTTGATATTATTTTGTTTTTTATAGATATTATTTTCTAAATATATATCTTTAATATTTATATTTTTATTTAATTCTTCATTAAATGGTAGTTTTTCACATGTATTTATAAATTCTTTCCATACTTCGGTTAAATTTCCCGCTGCTATATTTAATAATCCGTTTGTTTTATCATAGTATTCTATTCCTAAATTTATAATGTCGGATAATCTTGGATCTATTTCTACTTCTTCATTATCTGGTAGTTTTTCATTTAGGTAATAAATATTTATGACATTGTTATAGCTATTATATCTATCTGTTAGTTCATGATAGGATTTATATAAATAGTCTATGTCTTCAAATATTTTATTCATTTCTTTTCTATTTTTGGTGGTATTTAACTTTATATCAATATAAGTATCCATGTAAAAATAGTTTTTATGATATGCTTTATAAGTACTTATGTTAACTAGGGTTAATGTAAGTGTTAGTAGTATTAGAATTAAAATTATTATTGCTATCTTTTTCTTCATATTTATCACATTTTAATTGTACTAAATATGAAGTTGTAAGTCAACTGTTAAATTAAAAGAAGAGTTATTTATACTCTTCTTCAATTCTTATTTTTTTGTTATCTTTAGTTATACCATATAATTCACTATTTTGGGTATGTTCTTTATTGTTTATTAATTCAAATCCTACTATGCTCGATGTTTTTAGTTTCCAGAAATAGAAATCTTTATTATAGTCAAAATCATAACTTGGATCTTTTTCTGATATATATACGTTACCGTTGGTAGTAAGAATTAGTATTCTACTATCACCAGTAGAAGAAAATGTCCTCTTAGCTATTTTATCTACTTTTTCTTGATTAAATAATAATTTATCATCTTTGTTATTGCCTTTTACATATAGCATATTGTTTTTTACATAAAAGGTATAATATATTTCTTTATCAGATGTTGATTCTGGATGGTTATAAAAATTTAATTCATCAGTTAACTCTATTGTTGTTATATCTCTATCTTCACTGCATATTTCTATATCAGATGGATATATTAATCTTTCTTTTCTTTTATTGGTATTTAAACATTTACCTACTATATCATATTCTTTGGTTATATATTTTTTGTTTGTTCTACCTCTAGATGTACACTTTGTTATCATGTCTTTAGTTATTTTAGTATCTTTATATGTATTATCTTTTAGGCATAAATACTCTACTTTATTTGAGTATTTATAGCCAAAGAATATTATTAATAAGCCAAATACTAATATGGTACTTAAGATGTTTGTTTTTTTGTTTTCTTTCACTAAATCACCTGTCCTTATTATTAATGTATCATAAATATTTGTATAAAGCAATAGTGATTATTTTTTTAGTATTTTAGTTGACATTTGTCTTGTTTTAATTTATTATAGAAACTAAATTAAGAATGGAGGATAGATATGATTTGTGATGTAACATTAGAAAAATTAGTTGAATTAAAGAAAGAATTTTTAAAAATTTCAAAGAAAGGATATATAAAAGGGATTAATAATAATTATTCTTCTATTGGTAGAACATTTGAAAATGAGCTTAAATTATCTGAAAATGAGTTTTCTGTACCTGATTATTATGGTATTGAAATTAAAACTAGAAGAGCATATAGTAAAAGCGCAATTACGCTTTTTAATGCTACTCCTGATGGGGAAGATTTATTTGAAATAGAAAGATTAAAAAATAATTATGGCTATCCATGCAAGAGTGATAGAAATTATAAGGTAATATATATTGAGGCCTTTGGAGATAAGCTTAATTTTGCTGGGGTTAAATATCAATATCGTATTGATGTTGATAGAGAAGATAATAAAATATATTTATGTATCTATAATAAATATTCTAAACTTGTTGAGAGAAAAATATATTGGTCGTTTGACTATATAAGGGAAAGAGTTCTATTAAAGCTTAATTATTTAGCGATTGTTAATGCTTGGACAAATCAAATAAATGGCTGGAACTATTTTAAATATTATAAAATTGACTTTTTTAAACTAAAGAGTTTTGATGATTTTTTGAATTTATTAGAAAATGGAAAAATTAAAATAGTAATTAAAGTTGGTATTTATCTAGATGAAAAGAGATATGGGAAAACTAATGATCATGGCTGTGGTTTTGCTATTAAAAGTGAAGATTTATTATGTTTATATGATAAAATAAATATTAATTAAAAAATATTGACTTTAATAATTATAAAAGAATATTTAAGGGCTAGAGCATCTGCCTGCACGGCTTAGCTTGGAGTAAAAAAAATAAACATCATGAGATGTTTATTTTTAGTTTGTTCTAATGGTCGGGAAGACAGGATTTGAACCTGCGACCTCTACGTCCCAAGCGTAGCGCTCTACCAAGCTAAGCTACTTCCCGAATGGTGGAGAATGAGGGACTCGAACCCTTGACCCTCTGCGTGCAAGGCAGATGCTCTAGCCAACTGAGCTAATTCCCCAGGACAATATAAATTATATCAATAATTTATACTGTTGTCAATATTTTTTAGTTAAATTTATTTTGTTTCGTATACACTTACTTGTTTTCTATCTTTACCAAGTCTAGAGTATTTAACATATCCAGAAATTTTTGCATATAGAGTATCATCTGTTCCTCTACCTACATTTGTTCCAGGATGAATCTTAGTTCCTCTTTGACGATAAATTATAGAACCAGCACTTACATATTCGCCGTCAGAAGCTTTAGCTCCTAATCTTCTACCAGCTGAATCTCTTCCATTACTAGTAGATGATTGACCTTTTTTGTGGGCAAATAATTGTATATTAAATTGTATTAATCTCATTATTTTCCTCCTTGATTTTTATATTTTTAGGATACGCTTTTTCTAATTCATATAAATTATTTATCATGTTATTGATAATTTTTGTGGTTACAATGTCATTTTTCTTTACTTCTATATCTAAACCATTTTTATCATCATATATTAATGATTCATTATCTATAGATAAAGAAGCATTAATTGATGTTATAATGGTACTAGATACAGCTGCACAAACGATATCTTTGCCGTAATCAGCATACATAGCATGTCCTTTTATAATAATCTTTTTAATATGATTATTATTTTTTATTAGTTTTACTTTAATCATAAAACCACCTTATTTGATCTTTTTAATCTCTACTTTAGTATATGGTTGTCTATGTCCTTTTTTAACTCTAGTAGACTTCTTATTTGGTTTGTATCTGAATACAGTTATTTTTCTTTGTTTTCCTTGTTTAACAATAACTCCTTCAACTTTAGCACCAACATAAGGATTACCTACTACACCGTTAGCCATTAAGACTTTATCAAAAACAACTTTGTCTCCTTCTTTTCCTTCTAGTTTTTCAACGTAGATAGTTTCTCCTTCAGAAACATAGTATTGTTTTCCACCAGTTTCAATAATTGCTTTCATTTTCTTACCTCCTTACATTATATTTTAAGACTCACTCTTAAGGTGTCATTTATGAACTTTTACCTTTTCAATGTGGTTGAGTAATTTCAACTCGAGGTCTTTAAAACAATATTAATTTTATCATAAAAATATGTATTAGTCAAACAATTGTTGTGTTTTTTATTAAATTTATACTATCTTTTGCTATATATGCTTCTTAAATAGTCATCTTCTTTTAATAATTGATTGTTTATATAAAAGTAATGGGATTTGTTTTTATACATTTTTTTCTTGTTTTTTATTATTTTTTTCTTTGGATATGTTATTTTATATAAATATCTTTCTAAGATAAATTTGTTATATATGTATTCTAAATTTTTATAGAAATCATAAATGTTTTTCATTAGTAGTCCTAATATTATAATGAAACTATAGTTGTATTCGTATATTCTAGTTATTAAAATTATTATAATGGTTATAAACGATATGATGATTGTTAGTTTATTTGATAGGTTATAATATAGATATTTGGAGAGAATTAGGTTTATTGTTTTGGAACCGTCTAGTGGAATAATTGGAAGTATATTAAATAAAAGAATGCTTTTGTTATATATTGTAAATAGATTATAAATATATTCTCTTATGTAACCTTTAGTATATAAAATTGTTATTAGGATAAAATAGATTGATTGTACTATTACACCTGATATGGCTACTAATATATCTTTATTGATATTGGTATTGATTATGGTATTGAATTTTGTCATACCTCCATAAGGATAGATAATTACTTTATCTAATTTATATTTGAAATGTAAGCCAGTAATAATATGTCCTAATTCATGAATAATGATAATGCTTGTAAATACTATTAGGTTGGAAAAATATCCTGCTAATACGAAACCTAGAGCTATTATTATGAATGTGTAATGGAATTCTATTTTACTTAATATAATCTTCATAATTTAGATATTTATCATCTTTACTGAAGACCATATATAGTGTTTTATCTGCTTCGCCGATAAATGAGCCTTCTTCGACGTAATCATATAATTTTAGAGAAGTAGTACTTATATTACCATACCAATAATATATGCCATTTAAATCTTCTATTATTATTGTTTTGCCATAATTATCTTTATCGCCTATAAATAATACCATGCCTTCTTTTAATGCTGGTACTAAGTAGTTGTCTGATACTTCTAGTTTTATACCATCATGATATATGGATATGTTATTATATTTTAATTTTTCACTGAATACTTTTTCGGTATTTACTTCTTTTTTTAATGGTATTATTCCTCCTAGATATTTATTGTATATTTTTTTTATTTTAGTAAATGATATATCTTCAGTATACAAATATTTATGAATTTTATTTTTTAAATTATCATTGCTTTTACAGGCGATGGCTAAGGATAAAAATAATATTATAACTATAACTACTCTAACTAGTAATCCTCTTAGATATTTTTTTAATTTGTTGTCTTCTTTGTTTTGTTTTGAAATTAAATATTTTCTATATTTATCTGGATCGATATTATTCATGTTTATCACCATTAAAATATATGTACAGGCATAAAGAAAAGAACTAATTGTTTTCTTTCTTAGTTCTTTTCTTTACTTTTTTTGTTCTTTCTTTATCATATATGCCCACTACTTTAGGAATTGTAACATTAATTATAGTGGTTCTTTCTAGATATTTTTGTTTTTCTTCTTCGGTTAGTTCGTTGTAAATATAGAAAAGTTTATCATTTACACTACTACCACGATAAGTAAGAGGCATTTCTGCAAAATAAATTTTATCTTCAAAGTCCCATAACATTCTTGGCTCGCAAGACATGTTTTTTGTCTCATCGCTAGTAAGATTATCCACTAATAGGCTTGTTTTTCCTTTTCTCTTCACTTCTTTAACTAGTGGGAGTACTCTAACTTCATACATTTGTTTTTCATTCATACCAATCACCTCCTTATAATTGTTATTTTAAATATCTTATTTTTATATCGGTATCGAACTTATTATCAAAGAATAAGTCGTTTAGTTCTTTTTTATCATAAACTATTGTTAAATAGTTATTCTCTATATACACTTTAATTATATTATTGAATTCAGAAGTTATTCTTTCTACATACTCTTCTTTTCTTCTTTCTACATCTTGTTTAGTTAATGATATATTAGTATTTTTGTCTGTAACTACTTCACCATTGCCTATAAGTACGTCTTCTTCAAATATTTTTTCGGCAATATATTTTTTCGTATAATTATATTTAGTTAATAGATCTTCAGTAGTTAGTGTTCTACCTGTACCTAGATCTATATTGGTAGTAATATTATAACTTTTTATATTATCATCAAATAAGTTTTCATCTAAGTTTATATTCATTTGGTAAAATACTGATAAGATAGCACCATTTATTTGAGTTTTAATATTGCTAGTAGCGGTATTAATTGGAACATAATCTGCTTTTGGCATTATTTCGTTATAATATCCTGAAATATAATTTATTATTTCTTTTTCTTCGTCTATAAAATCCTTTGTAATGCTACTATCAATGTTTTTTATTTCTACTTTTGATACATTTATACTACTATAAAAGTCATTATAATCACTAAATATTATTGGCGTTGTTACTATATAATCATTTACGTTATAATTTATATAATTACTTGTTCCTTTATTGTCATATCCTTGTTTTTCGAAAATATAATATAATACAGCCCCTGATAGTACTAAGAATATAGCAGATATTACTACTAATTTATTTGCTTTTTTATCGTTCATATTATCCTTCTTTCTGTTATATATATTATAATACATTTTTTTTATTTTGAAAAGTGAAATTGAAAAAATGTGTATTAAGAGAATATTGTTTTATATTTGGATATAATAAAAAGCACTATCTAAGTACTTCACTATGGTATATTAGTTGCCTGTGAGATAGACATAACGATTCTCCATGTTAAGATTTTGTTGATTTCTTTGTACTACTATTAATGTTACTACTACTAATAGTAGATAAAATACTAATACTCCTTTGTTTTTCTTTAGAATTTCCATATCTATCATCCCTTTCTTACAATAACAGTATAACACATACTAATGTTCGTGTCAATATATGTTTTTGTAAAAAGCGAATATTTGTTTGACATTTTACATTTTGTGTGTTAACATTATATATGAAAGGAGCATTTTATGGTAAAAGAAAAAAATGAATCTAAATTAACTAAAAGACAAAGAGATATACTTGACTATATAAAGAAGTTTTCAGCAGATAAAAAATATCCCCCTTCTATTAGAGAGATATCAGCTCATTTTAGTTTGAGCTCACCTGCTACTGCTCATGTACATGTACAAAAGCTTATTGAAAAAGGATATTTAAAAAGAGGAAAAGGAAGTAATCATCTTCTTGAACTTCAAGTACCTAATGAATATGAGGTTAAAGAAGAAAATGTTATAACTGTACCACTTCTTGGTAAAGTTACAGCGGGTAATCCTATTGAGGCTATCGAGGTTCCTGACGAAGTTATTAGTCTTCCTGCTTACTTGCTTCCTAAAAGAAAAGAGGTATTTACTATCAGAGTATCTGGTGATTCTATGATTAATGCAGGTATATATGATAAGGATATTGTAATTGTAGAAAGATGTAATACTGCTAAAAATGGTGATATTGTTGTGGCAATGGATGAAGAAAATCAAGTTACTATTAAGAGATTTTTTAAAGAAAAGGATTATATTAGATTGCAACCTGAAAATGATTATATGTTACCTATTATTTTAAAAGAAGCTACTATTCTTGGTAAAGCTGTTGGATTATATAGAAAATTTTAAATAAAAAAGTGTCAGAAATTTCTGACATTTTTTATTTAGTCTTCTTTTTTATATAATGTTATAGTCTCTACGTTTATAGTAGTTATATTGCTTCCATTAAAACCTGTTTGTGGTGGTAATTCTTCGATATTACCTGTTCCAATGTTTTTATCATAATAGTATGTTACATTTATTGTTTCTTCGGTATATATTCCTTCTGGTTCTCCTTCTACTGTAATAAATGTATATCCTTCAAAATTTTTCTTTTCAGTAGTATATTTTTCTCCTACTTTTCCTTCGGTAATTATTTCTTCTGTAAGTTTATTTCCATCACTATCTACATAGTTTATTATTAATGTGCCTTTGTCGTCATGAGCTGCTTTAATTGAAAATGCTCCCTCATAGATACCTTTGCTTATTTGATTTATATAGTTATCTGATGGTTCTTCAGCATGTGCTTCCCATCTTGCCTCTTCATTATCATCATACCAACCATTGATAGTATGATTACAATTATTTAATTCTTTTTCATCTTCTCTAACTTCGATTAGATCTCTGTCTTTAATTACTTCAGGTAGGTTTATTACTCCCTCACTATAAATATCATCACCAGATATTTCAGCACTATTATTATTTATTTCTACACCTTCGCTAATATTTATTGTTCCGTGATTATTAATGCCACCGCCTTGGCCTAATATTGCTGCAATATTCTTTGTAATTAAACCTGTCTCTAGAGTTAGTTCTGCTCTTTCTTTTATATAAATACCTGAGCCATTATTGTTGTTAATTGTTAAATTAGTAGTATTATCAATAATTCCATTTCCACCAATATATAGTGCTCCTGGAAAAGTCCATTTACTCGAAATATGACAATCGTTGTTAGCAATTGTTACTGTTGAATTATTTGTTACTTCTAATTTTCCAGTTACATGGATTCCGTTTCCACCATTACTATTTGCAGTGACTGTTGAATTATTAATTGTTAAATTGCCTGCTGATAGACCGTGACTTCCATTACTAGAGAAATCTACTAATGAGTTTATTAATTCAAAATGTGAACCATTTGAACCATTACCAATATTATTTATAACGTTTATGTTTGAATTTTCAGCTTTTACTACAAATGTTCCAGTAAAGCCTGAACGATTGTGATCTGAAGTGAATGTTGAATCTATTAAATTAATATTATATCCACCATCGCCTCCGTCCCATTCTAAGGCATCTTGGTTATAATTTTTAATGCTTAATGTTGAATTTGTTAAATTTAATTTATCATTACCTGTAAAATAGAGTGCATGAGCATTACCGGCATTTGTTCCATCCATAGTCATATTTGAATTTATTAAATTTAATTCTGAGTCTTTTGAAGCACAAATTGCTTGCCAGTTCCATTCTGCAGTATATGGTGTAGAACCTACTCCTGTCATTGTTATAATTGTATTTTTAAATGTTAACTTCTTTCCCCATAGGGCTATTCCTTTATCATTAAAAGTGATGGTTTTATTATTTCCTTCAATAATGATATTTTTGTTAAGATTCATACCTGCTGTTTCAGCATCATTAAGTAATTCGATTGTTGTTTCATCAGAAGCGGCATTTATTGCTTCATCTAAGCTTGTATAATCTGTGTCATTTATTCTAGCAACTTTTATTTCATCTGCTTTAATATTTGCTAAATTAATAGTAAACAGTGTTAATACTGCTAATAATATCTTACTTATTTTTTTCATTATAGTTCCTCCCCTGAATTATATTAATTCCCTTTCTTCTTTTTTATATAATGTTATGGTTTCTACGTTTGTAGTAGTTATATTGCTTCCGTTAAAACCTGTTTGTGGTGGTAATTCTTCGATATTACCTGTTCCAATGTTTTTATCATAATAGTATGTTACTCTTATTGTTCCATCTATATATGTTCCTATTGGTTCTCCTTCTACTGTGATAAATGTATATCCCTCAAAATCTTTCTTTTCAGTAGTATATTCATTGCCTACTAAATCTGTAGTGGTTACTTCTTCAGTAAGTCTATTGCCATCACTATCAACATGATTTACCACTAAAACTCCTTTTAAGGCACTATATGATAATTGCATATTAATCATGAAGTTATATCCTAAGTAAGCATTACATGTATAGGCTCCGTTTATATAAAAAGTCATTTTTAAGCCATTTGTTGTATTGCTTTCTAATAATCCTATTTGTTCTTTTATAGTATCTTCGCCTTTATCTTCATCTCTCATATATTCTCCAATAGAATATTTATTTGAATCGGCATCAGTTACTTCATCATCTTCTAATCCTAGTGAAAAGTTTTTATTATAGAAGTAATTATATGATAAATTTAAGATATCTTTGTTTGTTTCTAGTATATATGGTGACATTTCATTACCATAATTAGCGAAGAATTCATTTTGGGCTTCTTCACACATTGTATCAAATGATGTTACTTCTTCACCACACATTTTGCTATATTCATCTTTGGCAAAATTAGCAAATATTTCAGTTGCATCTCTACCAGTAAATCCGGCATATTTTAATACATCATCTTGATATGCTATCTTTCCTTGATTATCTTGTAGGAATTTATCTTTGTATATTTGAAAAGCATTATATAAGGTAGGAAATTTTCCTATATTTCTACTAACTCTTTCGATAGTATCATTATATCCTAGTATTTCTCTTATTACTCCATAGCTAAACTCATCTAGTCTTGTGTGATTGGTATTATATTTTGTATTATAGTAATCTACATAATATTTTGCTAAATCATTAATACCGTTTGGATATTTTTGGTTACCATTAGTATCTTTTAATTTTTTTAAAGCGGTATCTATATTTTCGTCTGTAACTTTATGGTTCTTATCTAATCCTAAATCTTTTAATGCTGGATTAGCTAGACGATATGTTATATAGCCTTCACCTATGTTTAATCCATTAAATGTAGTGTTTGTATCTCCTCTTGTGAATGTAGTATTCTCTACTGGAAATATATCAAATGATTTTTCATCATAAGTATATGTATATCTAGAATTATTTATAATTGTTAGATTTACTTTGATATTATCTCCTGGCTCTAGTGAATTATTTAATTGTAAATATTCACCGTTTTCTAATAACAGTTGTTCTTGATTTTGTCTTGCAAGTTCTTGAAGTACTTCGGGAGCAATTACAATAGTATTTTTATCATAATTACTTGGGATAGTTATTATAACATCTACAGAAATATCGACATTTAACTTAGTGCTTTCGTCGCAAATTAGTTCTTCTCTTTGATACCAGCAATCATATTCAAACTCTACTTTAGTTTGATATTCAATATCTATACCATCAGATGTTGTTTGTTTTACTGGCTGTATTGTATCCCATTTTGATTCTGCTAAAACAGTAGTGCTTGTTATAAAGACTAGTGTTAGAGCAAATAAGAATAATTTTAATTTTTTCATTCTATCTCACCTTTCCATTATAATTATGCAAAAGACTATAACTTCTTAAACATGATTTTTGCCTTTTGTTTATTTTTTGATTAAAAATTAGTGATCTAGAATATTAATTGTATAATCAAAACCCCCTAAACAAAAGAATATATCATATAACGTCCTTTGTTAGTCGTATATGATATACTCTTTTTATTGTTTTGTCAATCTTTTTTTATTTTTTTATCTTCTGAAGTATCCTTTTAGTACTTCTGGATAAGTATTTATATTTCTTGGGTTTAATGTATATATACTAAAATCGTTTATATGATAGCCTTCTACTACTGCATAATGAAGATGAGCTCCATCAGTACAACTATCGTATCCTCCATTTATGGTGGCGGTTGATTCCCCCCCTACTAAACCTATGATGGTGTTTTCGTCTACTATTTCTCCTAATGATACTTTTACTTCTAATAAATGGCCATATATGGTTGTATATGGTTTGCCATTAATATTATGATATATATATACTACATTGCCACCACATGATGATTTATATGTTATTGATGATATTATTCCATTTGCGGTAGAATATACTTCTGTTCCTTCTTTATTGCATGCTAGGTCTATTCCTTTATGACTTGATATGTCATAATCTTTACTTACACAGCCTTTATTTAATGGATAATTTAGCTTATTACTTTTTCTTATGTTTAGGCATGTATTTAAATTCATATATCTAGTACAGCCTAGATTTTGATAGGTAGTTATTTCTTTTTTTATTCTTTCGATATCTTCATCGATAGTACTTGTTATACTATCTTTGCTATATGTTCCGATACTTTTTAGCATTAATTCTAATTCTTTATATTTTTCTCTTTGGCTATTTAGTTTAATTACTTTGGTATTTAGTTTTTCTTTCTTTGTATTTAATTCTTTTATTTCTTCATTTAACTTTTCTATTAAATTATTATTATAATTTGTTAGCCTCTCTACTACCATATATCTATATATCATATCGGTATAGTCTTCTGATGAAAAAATATATTCTAGGTATATATTTTCTCCTCCTGTTATTTGGTTAAATACTAAGTAATTATTTACTTCTTCATTTAGTTTGTCTATGTTTTTTTCTTTTGCTTCTATATTTTTGTTTATATTATTTATTTCATCATTTAAGGTATCTATAACGATTTCTATATCTAGACTTGCACTTAGTATATTATTTATTTCGTCACTTGTTAGATAGTTATATAGATTTTTTTTGGTTTCTAGAGAGTTTAGTTCATTATATAAATCATTAATACTTTTAGCGGATACTACGCTTATACTTGATATTATTATTAAAATAAATGATATTATTTTTTTCATAAACTAAACCTCCTGTTAAATTATCATTTATTCTACTTCAATTATTTATGTTTGTCAATTTACATTTGGTATATTTAATATATTTCTTTATGTAGACACTTTACATTTTACTGATTTTACTTTACAAAATATAGAAAAAACACTTCATATTATTTGAAGTGTTATTTTAATAATAATTTTAAGGCTTCTTTTATTTGTTCTTCTACTGGAAGAGAAGAATTTACCTTTGAAACTATCTTTTTAACATCGGCTTGTTTATAGCCTAATCCTAATAATGCCTCTGTTAATTCTTTTGAATGATCTTCTCTGGCAAATAAACCTGTATTTATTACATTTAATTTTCCTTTTAAATCTAATATTACTTGTCTTGCTACTTTATCTCCTATTTTAGGGAATTTTTTTAGATAGTTTATATTTTCTGTTTCGATTGCTTCTTCGATTAAAGAAGTTGATCCAGTTGCAAGCATTGGAAGAGCCATCTTTGGGCCTAGTCCTTTTACGGATATTAGTTTTAAGAATAGTTCTTTTTCCTCTCTAGTTTTAAAGCCATATAATGTATATTCGTCTTCTCTAATATTGGAATATGTATATACAGTATATTCTTTACCAATGATAAAAACGTAAGGATTTGGTACATAAATTAGATATCCTATACCATTATTATCGATAATTATATAGTTTGAATCTATTTCTTTTACTGTACCACTAATATAACCATACATTATTTCATATTCCTTATATCTTTACTTGTTACATTTTTAAACATTTTATCATTTATTGTTTTTATCATGGTATCTTTTTTATTTACTTTGTCTATTGCCTCTTTAATCATAATACCTAATAATTCTCTATAGTCAATATTTTTGTCATCAAATAAGTGATGTGAAAAGAAATTAGGTATGGTGTTTATTTCATTTATATATAGTTTCTTTTCTTTTTGATCATATATGTAGTCTATTTTTGCTACTCCGGATAAAGCTAATGCCTTGTAAGCTTTCTTACTAGTTTTCTCTATCTCTTCCGCTAGTGATTTTGATATATTAGCGGGATATGTTCTTTTGAATGAGTCTTCTTTAGAGTCGTCTTCATCTTTATGATATTTATCATAATAAGAGCATGGTTCTTTTTTCTCTATTTCTTCAATAACAGAACCTATTAGTTTACCTTTACTTAATAATACAGACATATTGAATTCTCTTCTATTGGCTACATATTCTTCTACTAGTACTCGCTCATCGTTTAGAAGTACTTTGTCTATTGATGATTCTAACTCTTCTTTGCGATTAACTACTTCGATACCAATACTACTTCCTAATCTAGCGGGTTTTATTATAAGTGGATATGTTAATTTATCTATTTGTTTAAATATATCTTCTTTATCCATTTTATAGTCTATATCAGTAAAATCGACATAGTCTATAGTTGGAAGATTATTAGCTCTTAGTATTTCTTTTGTAAATACTTTATCTTGGCAAGCTGCTGATGAATATATATCGCTACCGATTACAGGAATACCTAAGGTCTCTAAATATCCTACAATGGCACCATCTTCGGTATTTTTACCATGAACCATTGGGAAAGCTAAATGTATTTCTTTATATTCTCTCCTAATAAGGCCTGTTGTTTCTAATATAAACTTTCCTTTTTTATTTACGATATTTACTTTTGTAGCATATTTGTTTATTAGGCGAAAATCTTTAAAACTATCTATATATCTTAACATGCCTCCGGCATATATAGTTAAATCTTTAGCTATATATATAGGTACTACTTCATATCTTTCTTTATCGATATTATCCATTGCCTGAACTGCTGTTAAAATAGATAATTCATGTTCTAAACTATTTCCTCCAAATATTACTCCAATATTTAATTTCATATTTACACCTCTATATTCATTATATAATATATTTTGTTTTTTTTAAAGGAAGAATTGGTAATTTTACAAAAAAAATAAGAAGACGTATCTTCTTATTTGAATAAATCTTTTACTTTTGTCCAAAATGTTACTTTTGAATCTTTAGTTTTTGTATTTTTTACTTCTTCTTTGGCTTTTTCGCCATCTACTATTAAGATAAATTTTGTATTACCTTTAACACTATCTTCTTTCATAGTAAATGTTTGATATTCTTCACCTAATTTTACTAATGATTTTAGTTTTGACTCCATGCTTTCTACTTGTTTTGAATAGTTATATAATACTGCTATACCTTCGTTGTTATATTTTTCAATGCCTTCTTTTAACATTCTACTACCATCATTTAAGGCAGTGACACCATTATATAATTCGTTTTCTTTACTCATAAGAATATTATAGTTTTCTTTGATGTGATTTGATGCATCTTCCATTGTTACTACATGGAAGCCTAATTCTGTTAGTTTTTGATTGATTATATCTACCATTGCATCTATCTTTTTATTTATTTCTTCTAGTTTTGCTAGATATTCTTCTAATTTTTCGCTATTGTTACCTATTATATTAGATATATTTACGTTATCATTATATGCTGATTCATATGCATACTTTGTATTTACTAGTTTAATGTTCATATCGAATACTTCATCTTCTGTTAGTGTTAAACCATAGTTTTTGTAGAAGTCTTCGGTTAAATTCATGATAGTTCTATTATCCATGTTTGCTAAATTATAGTTATCATATAATTCTTTGATATCTTTGATGTTTCCTAGTAATTTACCTAATGCTTCATGGTTTTGTGATATGATGGCTTTTATTTCTTCACTATCATCTGTACCTAACATTTTTCTTAATTCTGTTAGTGATTCTAGTAGTGATTCTAGTCCTTCCTTAGTATCTACATTGCCATTTTCGATATCCATAATGGTATTATTTATTGACTGTATATTAGTATGTATCTTTGTAGTAGCACTGCTTAAAGTACTTGTTCCTTCGTATAATTTTTTTGCACCTTCTTCAATAGTATCCATTGAACTCTTTAATAAATCCATGCTACTATATAAAGAGTCTAATTTGTTAAATACTTCTAAGTCACTACTTTCTATTACTTTTGGTGTTATTACTGAGTAGATACTTGGTAATTCGAATTTTGTCGTTTCCATATTTATGGCTACATCGTTCATAGTATTTAATGAAGCTATTCCTAGGTTATCTGATAATCCTGGAGCTGCTAAAGCTACGGCGATAGCATTAACACCATTATTTACTACTTTTCCGTTTGATACAGTGATATTTTTATTATTATCGGTATCTATTATAGTACCTACTACGGCAACGAATGGTGTATATAATCTATTTCCATTTACGTAATGGCTATCTTTGTTTTCATAGCTTAGTTTAATAGTTACGTTTCCTTTTTTACCTAGAATATCTTCTAATTTTTTCTCTTTACCATCTAGGTAATAAGTTATTTTTACTGATATTGGTAATTCTTTATTTATTGTACCGCTATAAGATATATCGTTTCCATTAGCTTTCCAAGTTAATGTATTTTCTTCTTTGGTATATTTTTCATCACCACTTATATTTAATATATCTTCTAAGTTAGATAAGTCTTTAATATCTTCATCGGTAGTACATGATAATCTTTCAACGGCAGAAGTGTTTTTTACTTTACCGGTATTATCTAATTTTGTATATACTGTCTCATCTTTTTCTAATGCATATACTGGTACTGCATTAAAGATCATTACTGCTAGCATTAAAAATGCTGGTACTTTTTTTATATTCTTTTTTGTTATATTTTTCATTTTTGGTTTCTCCTTTCTTTCCTTCATAGTTGTCTTTATTATTAATTTATCGAATATTAATAATACTGATGGTAATATTAATATTACGAAAGCCATACTTATTAGGGCTCCTCTTGATATTAGAGTACATAGTGAACCTATCATCTCTAATTTTGAATATACTCCTACTCCGAATGTTGCTCCGAAGAAGCATAATCCACTTACTATGATTGATGGTACTACTGATGTCATGGTAATTCTTATGGCATCTTCTTTTTCTTTGCCACTTCTTCTATTTGTTAAATATGTTGTTGTCATAAGTATTGCATAGTCAATAGTGGCTCCTAATTGTATTGTTCCTAATACTATTGGGGCTACGAATGGTAAGAGTTCGCCACTAAAATATGGTACTGCCATATTGGTAAATATTGCGAATTCTATTACTGATATTAGTAGTAATGGTAATGTATATGATTTTAATACAAATAACATTATTAGTAATATACAGATTATAGATGATTTGTTTACATTATTGAAGTCAGTATCACTTATTTTTACTAAGTCTTTCATAAGTGGTCCTTCTCCTGCTAAAATACCATCTTTGTCATACTTTGTTATAATACTTTGAATTTTATTTACTTGATCATTTAGTTCATTACTTGCTATATCGTAAGTTGAATTTAGAAATAACATTTCATATTTATCACTTTCGATAATACTTAACATATCATCACTTAATAAGTTTTTATCTATTCCTAATGAGCTGAACGATAGTACGAAATCTACGCCCGGTGTTTTTTCTATTTCTTTTACCATGCTATTTATATCATTTGTTTTCATATCTTTATCTATTAATATTATTTCTGGTGAAACGATATTAAACTTTTGTTTTAACTCGTTATTAGCACTTACACTATCTAATGTATTTGGAAGTGTTTCATCTAGTTTATAATATACACCTACTTTAGAACTTGCTAAGTACATAGGTATTAATAATAGTATAAATAAGGTAAATATTATCTTATGATTTTTTATTACAAAATTATTTAAATGAGTGAACTTTGGCAATAGGCTTTTGTGTTTTGTTTTTTCAATAGCATTATCAAAATATAATAATAATACTGGAAATACTGTTAATGTTGTTATTACTCCTAATAATACTCCTTTAGCCATTACTAAGCCTAAATCTTTTCCTAATGTTAACTTCATTGTACATAATACTATGAAGCCTGCTATTGTTGTTAGTGAACTTCCTAATACTGATATGAATGTTTCGGATATTGCTTCGGTCATTGCTTCTTCTTTAGTTTTATATTTATCTTTCTTGCTTTCATAAGAGTGATATAGGAATATTGAGAAGTCTGTTGTTACTCCAAGCTGAAGTACTGCTACTAGAGCTTTTGTTATATATGATATTTCGCCAAATACTAGATTGGTTCCTAAATTATATAGTATTGCCATACCAATATTTAACATTAATAATATTGGTACTAAATATGAATTTAGGGATAATTCTAGTACTAGAATACATAGTACTACTGCTATTACTATATATATGGTTATCTCTCTTTGGGCTAAGTCCATGGTATCTAGTAGCATGGCACTCATGCCGCCAACTTTACAGGTGTCTTTAGTTATTTCTCTAACTTTTGTTACGGCATTTAATGTTGTATCGGCAGATGTTGCATCATTATATGTTATTAACATTATATCGTTATTATCTTTGCTTAATTTACTACGAATATCTGTCGGTAAGATACTAGCTGGAATTTCTGTTCCTAGAACATCATATCCAGTTATAACTTTGGCTACACCATCAATATCTCTTATTTTGTCTTCTAGTTTTAAAATATCTTTAGCATTCATGTTTTCTAATACGGTAACTGAGAAAGCTCCCATGTTGAAATCATCCGCTAGAATATTTTGTCCTTTCATTGTTTCAATATCGTCTGGTAAATATACTAAAATATTATAATTTATCTTTGTTAGTTTCATATTGATAAATGATGGAACTATTAGTATTAATGAAATTAATAATATAATTGTTTTATACTTACAGATGAATTTGCCTATTTTCTTCATTTTTATATTCTCTCCCCTCAACACACAAAACATTATATTCCATTTTTTTATATATTTCACTAACAAATTTTTAATTGTTGTATGTTAACCTACACATGTAGGAAAGTGTCTGTTATAATCAACGTTGTGATGTTTATCTTTACAATTGTATGGAAAAGAGTTATAATATTGGTGGTGATGAAAAATGGATGAAAAAAAGAAAGATTTAAGAATAATTAAGACAAGGAAAGCTTTATATAATGCTTTTGAAGAACTTATGAAAAGTAAACCATTTGAACAAATAAAGGTATCTGATATATGTAATGAAGCACTTATTAATCGCTCTACCTTCTATGATCATTATGCTGATAAATATGATCTTTTAGAAGAATATATTAATAGTTTGAAAGATTCTCTTACTGAGGAAATTACTAAAGAAAATAATATTGAAAAAAATACTAAAGAGTATTATATTGAAATTATTAAGCTTCTTCTTCTTCATATTCAGAAAAAAAGAGATACTTATATAGCTATAATGATTAATAATAGAAATAGTATTACTAATGATATTTTATATGATATTTTGAATAGAGCTATTATTAATCAAATTAATGACAAAAAAATATCTAAAAATATTCCTAATGAAATTATTATTAGATTTTATATTGGTGGTGTTACTAATATTTGTTTTGAATGGTTAATGTATGGTAATAAATATACTAAAGAAGATATTATTAATTATATTGATTTATTAATACCTGATAATTTTGTAAATGAATAGGCATCTATTCATTTTTTAATTTAGAGACCTTAGGCTCTAAATTACTGCAGAAAGACCTTAGGCTTTCTGCATGGGTGAGAAACCACCTATTTTATTTATTATAAAAATATATAATAAAACTCAAACACTAAGTTTGAGTTTATAATCTATATGGTAGCGAGAGGGGGATTCGAACCCTCGACCCTTCGGGTATGAACCGAATGCTCTAGCCAACTGAGCTATCTCGCCGTAAATGCAATATAATTATATTACATTTTTTTTACTTTGACAAGTCTTTTTTAAAATTTATTTATATAATTCTTTATTTAATAGTTCTAAATTGTTGTTCATCACTGTTACATAGTTTTCATTGGAATTGGTTATCCCACCATCTACTGTTTCCATTGTATTAAAGGTTACTAACTCTACTCCATAGTCTTCTATTAACTTTTTACAAGTATTATTTGTTTCTGTTTTTGATGAATATATATATTTTATCTTGCCTTCATTTATTAGTTTTTTTACTTCATTTATTTTTATATCTGTAAGTTTGTCATCTTCTTCTAATGATATAACATTTAAATTGTATTTAGATAAAAAGTTAAATACATCATTGTCTACTACTATTGTATCATATGAGGATAATGATATTGTTTCCTTAATATCTGCATCTAAACGTGATAAATCATATTTTAATGCCTCATATTTATCTTCTACACCTGTTCCTTCATCATTTGTAATTAGATATGGATTTGATATATATTCTAATAATCCATTCTTGGTGTTTTGAGCCATCATTAAATAGTTATATGGGTTTAACCATAATTCTGCAACGTCATTATCATATGTCATTCCCATTGATACATCTATTATTTTTAATTTCTTATTTTTATTTATCATTTTTACAGCGTAATCTCTTTCTTTATCTAAACTATTAAAGACAAATAGATCTGCTTGGGAGTATTCTTCTAGTTTTTTATCTGATATTTGAAAGTCTTTTGGTTCTACTCCGGATGGATATATACTATATATTGTACTATTTGTTCCATATAGACTATCTATCAAATATCTTATTGGATATATTGTAGTATATACTTTTATGTCTTTCATTGAATCGGTATCTATATTTAATTTACATCCTGATAGTAATGTAAGAGTCATTATTAGTATTAATATTATTCTTTTTTTCACTTTATTCCTTCTTTCTTCCTACTATAATAATATTACTATATTTTTGTGATTTTGTAAATATGATAATGTTTTATTTTTATAATTGCTATAATGTTATTTTTGTTATATAATACTTAAGGAAAGAAGGAAAGATATATGAAAACTGATGATTTTGACTATTACTTACCTAATGAGCTTATTGCACAGGTTCCTTTAGAAGATAGAGCGGAATCTAGAATGTTGGTTTTAGATAGGGATACTGGTGATAAGATTGATGATAAATTTTACAACATTATTAATTATTTAAATAATGGTGATGTTTTGGTTCTTAATGATACTAAGGTTTTGCCTGCGAGAATTATTGGTGTTAAAGATGATACGGGAGCAGTTATTGAACTATTACTACTTAAGAATATTTGTGATGATAGATGGGAATGTTTAGTTAAACCCGCTAAAAGGGTTAAAACTGGTACTGTTATTTCTTTTGGGGAAGGAAAACTTAAAGCTAAATGCACGGAAGTTCATGATGAAGGTATTAGAGTATTTGATTTTATTTATGATGGTATTTTCTATGAAATTCTTGATGAACTTGGTAGTATGCCTCTTCCGCCTTATATTAAGACTAAACTTGAAGATAATGATATGTATCAAACTGTATATGCTAAAAATATTGGTAGTGCTGCTGCTCCAACGGCTGGTCTTCATTTTACGAAGGAACTTTTAGATAAAATTGAAAAGAAAGGTGTTATTATATGTTATATTACGTTACATGTAGGACTTGGTACTTTTAGGCCTGTTAATGTAGAGGATGTAACTAAACATAAGATGCATTCGGAATTTTATAGTATGAGTAAGAATAGTGCTAAAATTCTTAGTGATGCTAAGAAGGATAAAAGAAATATTATTTCTGTTGGTACTACTACTACTAGAACACTTGAAACTATTATGAGTAAATATGGTGAATTTAGGGAATGTTCTGGATGGACAGATATTTTTATTTATCCTGGATATGAATTCAAGGGTATAGATGGACTTATTACTAATTTTCATTTGCCTAAGTCTACTTTAATTATGCTTGTATCAGCTTTTTCTAGTAAAGATATTATTCTTGATGCCTACAAGTATGCAGTAGATAATAAATATCGTTTCTTTTCGTTTGGAGATGCAATGTTTATTAAGAAAAATGTAAAATAATATTTACTTTCTACTAAATTTATTATATAATTTAGTAGTAATGCCAGCCTGGCGGAATGGTAGACGCGGTAGACTCAAAATCTACTATCAGTGATGGTGTGAGGGTTCAAGTCCCTTGGCTGGTACCAATTAAAATTTAAAGTAGGAAGTGATTCCTACTTTTTATTATATTTTTAATTAAAATACATTGATACTATTAATAGTGATAAGATGACGCTTATTAAATCCGCTAAAAGGCCTACGATAAGGGAGTATCTTATTTTCTTTATACCGATACTGGAGAAGTATAAACTTATTATATAAATTGTTGTATCTGTTGAACCTTGCATTACTGATGCTACTCTTCCTATGAAACTATCTGGTCCATATCTTGCTAGAATATCGTTTAGAATTACTAATGAACTTGATCCGGATATTGGTTTTAGAATGGCTAATGGTAATACTTCTTTAGGAAATTTTATCTTATTTAATACTCCTCCTAATATGTTACTTATATCTAGTATTAAATTGCTATTTGTTAGCATTGTTATAGCTATTACCATGGCAAATATCGTTGGGAATAGATTTATTGATACTTTTAATCCTTCTTTTACTCCTAATAGAAAGGTATCAAAGATATCTACTTTTTTATAAATACCATAAATTATTATTATTACTACTAATAGGGGAACTATTATATTTATCATGTCTTCCTCCATACTAAGTAGAATATTCTATCTAATATTAGGGCTATAAATGTTGATATAAATGTTGTTAGAATAGTTACTGGTATTATTTCTGAGGCATCTATTGATCCATGTAATAATCTTAGACTTATTACAGTAGTGGGAATTATGGTTACAGAAGATGTATTTATTACTAAGAATGTTATCATACTACGTGAAGCTACATCTTTATTTTTATTTAATTCTTTTAATTTTTCCATGGCTTTTATACCAAATGGTGTGGCAGCATTTCCTAGTCCTAACATATTCATAACGATATTTGAGGATATATATCCGATGGCGGGATGATCTTTGGGAATCTCAGGGAATATTATTCTTACTACTTTTGATAGTTTTTTGCTTACTAGAGTTAATAGAGATGAAGCTTCCGCTATTTTGGTGATTCCAAGCCAAAGACACATAAGTGGAAGAATTGTTAATATCATATCTATAGAATTCTTTCCGCTAGTAAGGAGATTATTTGTTAGATTGGGATCTTTATTTATTATACTGTATGTTATTCCTAATATTATAAATACTCCCCATATATAATTAATCATTAAACCACGCTTTTATTTTATTTCTTTTTTTCTTTTTTTCTTTTGATATGTAGATATCTTCTTCATGTAGTAATTTTTCTTTTAGATATATTTCTATTACTCCTACTTTGTCACCACTATTATATTTTTTCTTTTTTTCTAATTTTATATGGCTTATTAGAGATTTTTTTTCACTTTTTAATAGTGGTATATAGACATCGTTTTTTATATAAAAGGTATTTCCTTTATAGTAGGTATCCCCTATTAGGTTGAATTTATTTTTATTTAATACTTTATATGATATATAGTTATCTTTAGCATAATTATATAATTCTAAATGAGTATTCCAGTCATCACTATCTCTTATTGTTACTACTATTAAATTCATGTTATCTATATTAGCAGTACTTACTAGTGTTCTTCCTGATTCTTCGGTATATCCGGTCTTTCCACCTGTTATATAATCGTATTTTAATAATTTATTTTTATTGTGCCATATATAGGTTTTTTTATTTGTTGCTGTTTTATATTTTTTAGTACTTACTATTTCTCTATACTCTTTGTTTTGCATGGCATACTTTGTAAGAATGGCCATATCATATACTGATGATAAATTACCATGTGGGGTTGGAAGTCCACTAGGGGTATAAAAGATGGTATTTTTCATACCTAGTTCTTTGGCCTTATTATTCATTTGTTTTACAAATTCTTCTATACTTCCCGATACATAAGCTGCTATCATAGAGGCAGCATCGTTACCACTTCTTAGCATTAAACCATATAATAAATCTTTTAGTTTTATTTCTTCCCCTACTTCTATATAAATACCTGAACCATATGCAGAAGTAGCATTATCATCTACTATTACTACATCTTCTGACTTACCACTTTCTAAGGCTAGTATACAAGTCATAATCTTAGTTATTGATGCTATTAGTCTTTGACTATCTTTATCTTTAGATAATAATACTCTACCGGTATTTTGATCCATTAGTATATATGATGATGCACTAGTGGTACTTGATTTTACTTCTGGCATAAGAATTAAAATGCTTATAAATACTACTAATATTTTTTTCATACTATCACCTATAAAATAGTATGAAAATAAGGACTGGTTTAGTCCTTATTATTAATTCTTTCTACTATTGTTTTTTCATCTTTTACAATAGTATTTGCTGCTATTACACCTCTTACTCTTGTAAGTGGATATATACTTGCATTTGAATAAATTATAGTTCCTGGATAAATAACGCTATTGCATCCCACTTCGACATGGTCATGAATTATGGCCCCTAATTTACGAAGAGAAATTTCGATATTATTTATTTTGATATTTGTACCATCGTTTTTTAAATTACTTATTATTACTCCTGCTGCTAAATGGCTATTGTTTCCAATGATGGAATCTCCTACATAATTAAAATGGGATATTTGACAATTATTAAATATTATACTGTTTTTGATTTCTGCAGCGTGTCCAATATGACAATTTTGTCCTATTATGGTATTTTCTCTTAAATAAGCATATGGTCCTATTATAGTATTATCATCTATGATACATGGTCCTTTGATAATACTTGTTTCATCTATACTTACATTTTTACCTATCCATATATTTTCTTTTATTTCTGTATAATGTTTTTCATCTATATTTTGCTTTAATAACTGAAAAAAATCTTTTATTTTTGGTATTACTTCCCAATAAGAATCTATATTGGTAAATAGGTCTTTTGCTAATGTTTCTTTTAAATTCATATTATCACCTAAGTTAATTATACATAAGTTTTTATAATAAAGCAATCATATTTTTTATTCTTTGGCATAATATACTTTAGGACTTGATTTTATTTTTATTTTGTGATAAAGTTAATAAACGTGGCAAAAGAAAGGATAATGTATATGAAAGATATTAAGTTATTAAAAAGTAGTTTTTTAAATAGTTATTTATCTGTTATGGAATATTTAATGTTTATTTCTAATAGTAGTGATGATTATAGAATTATTGTTACTAAAGATACTTTAAATAACTATTTAGATGGTATAAATATAATTATTGAAAAGAATTATTTTAAAAGAGAAAATAATTCTATATGTTATAAAAATGGTATAGTACTTGCTTCTGATGATGCTTCTGAACTTATTGATGCTATTAGAAATGATTTTAAAGATAAACATGATATTATGTATGCTTCAATCAATAATGGTGTTCAGGTTATTAAAAATAATAATTTTTCTCTTTTTGTTAATTTAAATAATGATAAAGATATTGAAAAAGCACGTATATTTAATAGTATTGTTAATACTAAGAATAAAAAACTTACACTTACAAAAGTTATTTAGGCTTTTTTTATTTTAAGTTATATTATATAATATTATCAGGAGGAAGTATGAAGTATTTTGTTAATGGAAATTATTTATTATTTGATTATTTAAGAAATAATATTGATGGTAAATCTAAAAATAATATTAAATCTCTTTTAAAAAATGAAGTTGTTTTTGTTAATGGTAAAATAGTTACTAAATATAATTATGTATTGTGTGATGGTGATGTTGTAGAGATTAATAAAAAGAAAGCTAATAATAATATTAATATTATATATGAGGATAATGATATTATAGTTATTGATAAGCCTAGTAAAATTCTTACTATATCTAATAAGAATGAAAAAGTTAATACTTTATATAGAATGGTGTCTGATTATTTGAAGAAAGAGCATAAAAAAGTATTTATTATCCACAGATTGGATTTTGATACTTCTGGTATTATTATATTTGCTAAAAGTCAAAGGGTACAGAAGTTATATCAGGATAATTGGAATGATTTGGCTAAAATAAGAGAATATACCGCTATTGTGGATGGAATAACTGCTAATAAAGGACATATTGAATCTTATTTGAAACAAACTAAAACTTTACTTGTTTATTCTTCTAAAAATAAAGATGGTCTATTTGCTATAACGGATTATGAGAAAATTGGTGGTAATAGTAAATATAGTATGCTTAAAATTCTTATATCTACTGGCAGGAGAAATCAGATTAGGTGTCATATGGCAGATATTGGGCATCCTATTTTAGGGGATTATAGATATAAATGTAAAATTAATCCTATTGATAGGCTTTGTCTTCATGCTAATAGATTAGAAATTATTAATCCTATTACTAAAGAATTAATGGTATTTAATAGTAATATTCCTAAGGAATTTAATAGTATAATAAAATAAGTGACAATGTCACTTATTTTATTTGTTCTATTATTTCTTTTACTACTTTATCTATTTCTTCTTTTTCTTTTGAATCATTTATATCTTTGAATATTGGATAGTTATTACTATCTTTTTCTAATAATGATACACATATATCTGCATTTTCTTCATCTTTATTTATTGCATATATAACATATTCTTTTTCTTTATAGTCAAATACAGTTATTATTTCTGCTTCTAGTTCGTTATTATTTTCATCTATTACTTTAAATTTATTATCCATTATTCATCACTTCCATTATATCTTTTACTGCTAGCATTGCTTTCTTCAATATTTTATCATCATTTATTTCTTCTATATAATCATAGCCATTGCTATCTGTATTAATATATGCAACTTGAAGGTTTGACTCATCATTATCTTCAAATCCTTCTAATGAAAATAAAACTATTTCTTTTTCACTTTCAGGAATTTTAAATACTGATAAGATATTTCCTAATTTAAATTTACTTTCTTCGTTTATAATATTAAATTCCATATTTTTCTCCTAATGATTTAATAATCTTCCAATTATAGTAAATATTGTTCCTGATAATATTAGTATCCCTATAATTGTTATAATACTGGTAGCTACATAGCCTCCACGACTATTTTGTTCTAATTCTTTTATTTTTGCCTTGTATAGATTTATTTCTCTTTTTTTAAGTCTATTTTCTTCTTGTAAGTTTGCTATTATTTCAAATAAATCATCTTTGGTATATTTTCTTTTTTCTTGTCGTTTTTGCATTTCTTCTTTTATTTCAGCAAAAGCAAATTGGAGATTTCTAGCATTTTCTTTAGATATATCGCATATCTTATTTTTAGTTTCATTTACTTTTTGACAAGTATTTTCTTTAAATCTAATGGTTCTGTTTATAACTTCATATTTTATATCACTTGCTTGTTCTTTTATTTTTTCACTCTTATTTTTTATATTTAGTCCTATACTTTTTACTTTATCTACTAATTTTTTTGATACTGTAGTAATATACGATTTTGCTATAGTTACTGTTTGTCTAAATGTTGGTTCGAGTTCTATTTGTTTAGTTAAACTATTTACTAGTTGATTTCTTCTAGCAATAGCTTCTTTAGAAAATAATTTATCATATATTTCTTCTTTTTTCTCTTCAGGACATTTTTTAAATAATTCTTCAAATAATTTTTGGTCTTCTGAAGAGGCAAATTCTTTTGGAGTGTATTTTTTGTAATTAAATATATCTTGATATATATTTTCATTTCCAACTGCTCCTGTTAGTGGTTGTGGTGAAGAAGTAATACCGGATGATAATGTTTTTGGATCTACTGTATATTGTATAATTGGTTTTGCCACTAGTTGTGGTTCATTTGTTTGACTTGGTGATGTTAAATTGTTTGTTTTATTTCCTTCTAATAGTCTTAATTCTTTCATTGTTTCATTAAAGTATCCTTGATACTTTCTTGGTATTGTTTTTTTATCACCATTATAAGTTACAATTATTTTTTTACCTTGATTTGGTAGTAGACTTGTAGCGAATATTCTCTCTAATCTATCTTTTGTTTCTTTTATTTTTTCATCAATTGTTAAATCTTCATATCCTTTTATCTTTGGCAGTACATACTCTACTTGTGCTTGGACAGGTGATATTTTTTCTTTTGTTTGAGTATTATTTACTACTGTTGTTATATTTTTTATATCATTATAGTATTTACTGAAGTTTGATTGTAGTTTTTTCTTATATTCCACTAATGATTTATACTCTTCTGATAATTCTTTATCTATTTTTTTATTTCTTCCTTCAGCAGAAGGAATTATTTCTTTTTCTTTTGTTGATTCTTTTGATAGTTTTTCTATTGCTTTTATGTCTTTGCATACTTTATCAAAAGAATCTTTACAACTAAAGTAACTACTTATTTTTGTTAGTGAATCGATATTATATTGGGCTATTTTTTCATTTACTTGGCTTAATTCTTTAGCAATTGTATTTATTTGTTTTATACTTGTTTCATCTCTTGTACCACTTAACTTTAATAATTCTTTATTTAGTTTTTCTTTCATACTTATTAATTCTTTATAAGTATTATATTCTTCAAACAACTGGTTCATTTCTTACCTCACTCCCATTTAAAATTCCTTATTTCTTCTGTATCTATACCATATTCTTTTATATATTTATCATGATATTTTAATTTTTCTTCCATTAATTTTATTATTTTTTTGCCTTCTTGGGTTTTAGATATATCTAGATGGTTTATTATATCTATAACTATATGATATCTGTCTATTTTATTTTTTACTCGCATATCAAAAGCTGTTGTTATTGTTCCTTCTTCTAAGTAACCATGAACTGAAATATTTTTATTTTCTCTTTCATAAGTAAATTCATGTATTAATGTTGGATATCCATGATAATTGAATATTATTGGTTTATCTTTAGTAAATAGTTTATTGTATTCGGCATTTGTTAAACCATGTGGATGCATAGTATTTGGCTGTAGTTTCATTAAATCTACGACATTTATAAATCTTATTTTGATATCTGGTAAATATTCTCTTATTATTTTTACCGCTGCCATATTTTCTAATGTTGGAGCATCACCTATTGAGACTAATACAATGTCTACTCCTTTTTTATCATTACTAGCAAATTCCCATTTTGATATTCCTTTAGCACAATGTTCTTTGGCTTCTTCCATAGATAACCATTGAGGACGCATATGTTTTGATGCTACAATTACGTTTATATAATTTTTTGTTTTAATAACATGGTCAAAGCAAGATAATAAGCAATTGGCATCAGGAGGTAAATATACTCTTACTATGTCGGCTTTTTTGTTGGCTAAATGGTCTATAAAGCCAGGATCTTGATGAGTATATCCATTGTGATCTTGCTGCCAAACATTTGATGTTAATATATAATTTAGTGATGCTATGTCTTTACGCCATGGTAGTTCTTTGGATACTTTAAGCCATTTTGCATGTTGACTAGCCATAGAATCTACTATACGAATGAAAGCTTCATATGAAGCGAAGAAGCCATGTCTACCGGTTAATATATATCCTTCAAGCCATCCTTCACACGTATGTTCACTTAAATATGAATCCATTACTCGACCATCTGGTGATAAGTATTCATCATCTTTCTTTCTATTTAAATACCATACTCTAGATGTTGTATCAAATAGATGTGATAATCTATTGCTCATTGTTTCGTCTGGTCCAAAAGCTCTAAAGTTATTTGGATTTTCTTTAATGATATCACGAATAAATTCTCCTAGAACACGCATATCTTCTTTTTCAATACAGCCTGGATGTGTTACATCTACTTTATATTTTTCAATATTTGGAACTTTTAATTCTTTTAGTAATCTTCCGCCATTGGCATATGGGCTTGCTCCCATTCTGTTATATGGTACAATTGATTTGATGTATGGTTTAATTTTTCCATTTTCATCAAATAATTCTTCAGGATGATAGCTTTTTAGCCATTTTTCTAGTTGTCTTAATTCTTCATCATTTTCTAGTGGTATTGGTACTTGATGACTTCTGAAAGTTCCTTCTATTTTTTTGCCTTCAACATACTTAGGTCCAGTCCATCCTTTAGGTGTTTTTAAAATTATCATTGGCCATCTTACACGTTCTACTTTGTTGTTATATCTAGCATTATATTGGATTTTTTTTATATCTTTAATTATTTTATCTAATGTACTTGCCATTTTTTTATGTAGTTCAATAGTGGTTGGAGCTTCTACTAAATATGGATTCCAGCCATAACCCCAAAATAGTGATAATAATTCATCTTCACTTATTCTGGATAATATTGTTGGATTGCTTATTTTATATCCATTTAAATGTAATATTGGAAGTACTGCACCATCTACTTTGGGGTTTAAAAATTTATTAGAATGCCAACTTGTTGCAAGTGGTCCTGTTTCTGCTTCACCATCCCCTACTACACAGGCTGCTATTAAATCTGGATTATCAAAAACGGCACCGAAGGCATGTGATAAGCTATAACCTAGTTCACCACCTTCATTGATACTTCCTGGTACTTCTGGTGCTGCGTGAGATGATGTTCCTCCTGGAAAAGAGAATTGTTTGAATAGTTTTTTTAATCCTTCTTTGTCTTCGGTTATGTCTTTATATATATCAGAATATGTACCTTCAATATATGTATTAGCTATTTGGCTATTGCCTCCATGACCTGGTCCTGAAATATATATCATATTTAAATCATTATTTTTTATTATTCTATTTAAATGGGCATAGATAAAATTCTGACCTGGAACTGTGCCCCAATGACCTACTATTTTTTTCTTGACATCCTTCCACTCAAGTGGTTTAGTTAGCAAGGGATTATCAACTAGATACAATTGTCCAACGGCTAAGTAGTTAGCACATCTAAAATAACCATCTAATGCTTTTAATTCTTTTTTTGATAGTTTCATAACGTTCACCTTCTATTTTATCTATGTTTAGTATATCATAATTTATAAAATATTAATAGTGTTTTATTGTTTTTTTGATGTTTTATATGATATAATGTTTATTGGAGTGATTTTATGAAAATTATTGAATTAACAGAAACACAATTTAAGAATTATTCTAAGTTACATAGTTCTAGAAATTATTTTCAAACTATAGAGTATGCTAATATTATGAACAACTATAATAGATTATTTTTAGGGTTTATTAACGAAAATGATAATACTATTATGGGAGCTGTTTTATTACTTGAAAGAAGTGTTCTTAAATTTAAAGTGGGATATGTTCCTGGAGGTTTTCTTATTGATTATGATAATGATAATTTATTCAGAGATTTTATTACTAGTCTTAAAAATTATTTAAAAGAAAAGAAATTTGTTTATTTAACTACTGATAATAAAACTACATATAAAATGTTTGATAAAAAAGGACAAGTTATTTATTTTGATACTAATATTATTAAATTGCTAGATGAGCTTTCTTTTGTTAAAACTAATAGAGCAAGTGAAAGAAAAGTTGTTTTAGAAACTGAAAAGACTCCTGATGAAACTTATAAAATGTTTAATTCTAATACTAAAAGGAATATTAAATTAGCTCTTCAAAGATCTATTACCATATATAAAGATGATAATAATAGTATTGATACATTGCTTAATCTTAATAATAAATTAAACAATGAAGAAATTAAGAAAATTATTGATAACTTTAATGGTGATGTTAATTCATCTGAAATTTATTTTGCTAAGATTAATCCTGAACAATATATTAATAATTATCGTTTTCTTTTGAAGAAAGAGGAAGAAAGAAATTATAATTTGAGTCAAATTATGCAAAATGCTAAGGCTAAAAAGAGTGATGCTTTGGTAAATAAGAAAATGGAATCTGATAGACTTATTTCTAAATATAATAATGAAATTATTAAGGCTACTAATATTTATACTAAATATCCAGAAAGTGTAATAATTGGTGCTATATTAATTATTAAAAATAATCGTGAGATATATTTTATGGATGAGGCTTTTAATGAAGAACTTAAAGGTTTTTACTCTTCTCATTTAATTAAATGGGAAATTATTAAGAAATATCTTACTTTGGGATATAAAATATTTAACTTTGGTAATATTAAAAGTATGGATAAAAAAGATGGCGACTATTTATTTAAAATGGGATTTGGTGGCAAGATATATGAATGTCTTGGCAATTATGATCTTATTATTAATAAATGGTTATATCATATTATTAAAATTATTAATAATTTAAAAAAATAGTAGGTATATTTTTACCTGCTATTTAATTTTGTTTAATATGATTGATAATACTATACCAAATAATACACCTATTAATGTTTCTATTGGTTTGTGGCCTAATGGTTCTTTTAAATTGGTTCCTAGGGTATTATTTATTACTTCTGCTTGTTTTCCACTTTCATATCTTATTCCCATTGAATCATAGATTACTATTAGTGAAAATATTAAGGAAATACTGAATAATGATGATGTTATACCATAATTTAAATATATTAATGTAGTAATACTTGCTACTAAAGATGAATGGGTGCTTGGCATACCACCCATACCATCAAATAGTCTTGATATGTTTATTTTTTTATATTTGATTGTTTCTATAATTGTTTTAACTATTTGAGAAAAAATGGCAATTAAAAAAGGAATTATTATATATTTTAATGAATTCATAGATTCACCTCTAATATATTTTATTTAATTCCTTCTAATAATATTTTACTTTTTAAATATATTCCTGAATAACGATCATAGTAATCGTTAGTGAAATCATCGATTTCTTTTTTTATTTTTTCTGATATTTCTAATTTGGTTATTTTTGATACATCGACATAATATAGCATTCTTATTAAACTTATTGTTTTGGGAGATACTATTTTTTCATTCTTATAGCAATTAGAACATACATAACCTCCTAAATAGCTTGATATAGTTATTATATCAGTGGTATTACCGCATTCTACACATCTATCGATTACTGGTTTTATTCCAAGATAATCTAATAGTTTTAGTTTTAGAATATTACTTATTACTAATGCATCATAACCTTCTTCTATTTTATTTAAACATGATATATATAATTCTAATATGTCTTTTCTGTTCTCATGTTTATATACTTGAGTAGCTAGTTCTGTTATATATGTTGCATATGATATTTTTTTTATATCTTTCTTTATGTTTCGATAATCATTACTTATACTGGCTTCTTTTAGCCTTGATAGTCCATTTTCTTTATATACAATATCAAATATTCCATAACATAATTTGTTTGTAGTGGCAAAGAATGGACTTTTAATTTTTTTTGCTCCTTTTGCTACTACTCCTACTATTCCATCAGTAGTAAATATATTTATTATTTTACTTGATTCTTCAATAGGATATTCACTTATTATAATGCCTTCTATTTTTTTGTACATATTATCCCTCTTTTTTACAAAGACTTTTATATTTTAAATAGTATTCTATTTTTCCTGTTTTTTTAAATAATAGCCAAAGATCTTCTTTATTCATTTTATCACCCTAATTATATATTGGGATTATCTACTATTATTTATTCAAAAAATCTTTGTATCCTATCATATTTAGAAATTTTTCTTTATCTCGCCACTTTGGTACTACTTTAACAAATAAATCTAAATATACTTTTTTATTGAAATAGGCTTCTATGTCTTTTCTGGCTCTAGTACCTATTTCTTTTATTTTACTACCATTTTTTCCTATTATTATTTTTTTCAGATTTTCTCTATCAACGATAATTGTGGCACCGATGGTCATCATTTTGTTATCTTCTGATAGTTCTTCTACTATGCAAGTTACTGAATGTGGTATTTCTTCTTCAGTTAGGTCTAATACTTTTTCTCTTATGAATTCTGATATGATAAATGAAGGTGAACTACTAGTAACAGTAGTATCATCAAAGTACTTTATATTATCTGGTAAATATTTTTTTAATACTTCAATTAGTCTATCTACGTTGTCTTTTTTTCTAGCAGATACAGGAATTATTTCTGTAAAGTTAAATAATTTTTGATATTCATCTATCTTTTTTAATATCTCTCCTCGTGGTAATTTATCTATCTTATTTATTACTAAGAATACTGGTTTATCTTCATCTAAGTTCTTTAAAATATCTATAACGAAGTTGTCTCCCTTACCTATTTTTTCTGTAATATCCACTACCATTACTACTATATCCACATCATTGATTGTAAAATAAGCTTGTTTGTTTAATACTTTTCCTAATTTATTCTGTGGTTTATGAATACCAGGTGTGTCTACAAAAACAATTTGAGTATCTTCATCATTATATATACCTTGAATCATGTTTCTTGTTGTCTGTGGTTTTTCTGAAGTGATAGCCACTTTTTTACCTAATATACTATTTAATAATGTACTTTTTCCAACGTTTGGTCTTCCTATAAAACTTACGAATCCGCTTTTCATATTAGTTCCCTTCTTTCCTTTTTATTGTATCATATTAGAAATAAATAAACAAGAAAAAAGCATCTATTATTAGATGTTTTGAATTTAATTATTTAATTTAAATCAGAGCTTCCAAATGGATATGGGCATAGTTCTCTTACTGTATATATTTCTTTTTCGCCATCATTACTATATAATATTACTTCACAGTCTTTATCAAAAAATTCATTTATTACTTGCCTACAGATAAAGCAGCTTGAAGCTATTCTGCTACTGTCACACATAACATATAATTTGCTAAAATCTCCTTTTGTATATCCACTGGCAATAGCGGATGTAATGGCTACTCTTTCGGCACATATTGTTGCTCCATAAGAGGCATTTTCTACATTTACGCCACCGAAGCTTTTTCCATCTTTCATTAAGCATATTGATGCTACTCTAAATCCTGAATAAGGACTATAGCTATTTTTTAATAATCTTTTTAAACTTTCCTCCATATTATCCTCCTATGATATTTATTATTTTACTGCCAAATATTATAATGCCTATTATTAATGCAAATATGGACATTAGAAGTACTGCAAATGCAGATACATCTTTAGCTATCTTTGCTGTTTCATTATATTTATTGGTATATAAATCAACAGTTTTTTCAATTGCGGTATTTATTACTTCACTAGTTAATACTAATGCTATCATGATTAGAACTATAATATATTCTGTTTGAGATATTTTTAATATATATGATAAAATTAGAGTTATGATACCAATAATTATTTCACGCCTAAAATTTTCCTCATTTGTAATGACAAATTCTAAACCATTAATACAATCCATGAAACTAGTTAAAAAACTTCTTTTATCTTTTGATCTCGTAGGCATTTAATAGTTCCTCCTGTTTTCCAAACATTATTTTTTCATCACTTTCTTTCATGTGATCATATCCTAATAAATGCAGAAGGCCATGAGTTGCTAGAAAACATACTTCTCTTTCTTTTGAGTGATTATATTCTTTTGCCTGCTCATAAGCTACATCAATGGCTATGTATATGTCACCTAGTAATCTAAAATTATCATAAGTTATATCTTTATTGTCTTCTAGAGCAAATGATATAACATCTGTGACTCTATCAACGTTTCTATATTCTTTATTAATATTGTGTATCTCTTCATTACTCACAAATATTATATTAAATGAAGCGTTGGATAAATCCATTTTCTTCACGACAAATTCCATATATTCTTGTAATTTGTTTATTTCTTTTATTTCTTTATTTGTCTCATTAAATATTTCAAACATGATTATTACCCCCATATACTAAATATATTAATATTAAATGAATATACTATTATTAATACTAAAAAGATTATTATTAGTATATCTAATACTGTATCATTTCTAAAGATTTTTATTTTACTTCTTATAGCGTCTAGACCTATAAATATTAGAAACCCTACTATTCCTCCTATAACATTAAGAATAATATCATCTATATCAAAAACTCTTCCTATATAATATTGAACAGTTTCAATAGTCAATGAAGCTATTACTGTAAGTATTGTTATTACACTAAATTTTTTATTGTTAAGTAGATATGATGCTAAAAAACCATATGGAATAAATAATATTATATTTCCCATGACGTTACGCATAAATTTATGTGAACCTATGTCATATCTAAATATTTCTTTAAATGGTGTGAAATTAGATGTTCCATAATTACTATCTTGAAAGGTTACTACATGGAACAAACATAATAAATATATTATTGCTAAGAGATAAATTATCTCCTTATGTAATTGAAATTTTTTATGTTTTGTTATTAAATATGTTAATCTAAGACTAACTATTATTACTAGGATAATTATAAGCATTGGCCATACGTCTGGTAATACTTCCATAAATACATTTTTTATCACCACTAGTACCTCCTTTTCACCATATATTAATTATAACTTTTTTTTATTATTTTTTCAATATCATTAAAGAAAAAAATACCAGTATTGGTACTTAATTATCTAAATCATATTTATCTAAATCTTCTGCTATTTCTAGTTGAGATTTTATTATATTTTTTACTCTATTTTTATATACAGTAATATTTTTTCTTAGAATCATAGCTTCATGTTCGGTCTTTTCAGCTGTTAGAAGCGCCTCATGAACAATAGCATTAGCATTATTTCGTGCTTCTTCCACTATCATATTTGATTCTTCGCGAGCTAAAGATTTTATTCTATCTGCTGTTTTTTGAGCGGCTACAATAGCCTCTCCTAAATTAACTTCTTCTTTTTTGCTTTTCTGCAGTTGTTCTTCTAATGAAGAGATTTTCATCTGCATAAGAGCGTTATCACTATTTAATTTTTCTAATCTCTTAATAACGACGTCAATAAATCTATTTACTTCATCGACATTATATCCGTTATTAACGATAGTAAACCTCTTCATAAAAAGTCACCTTTCGCCTTCTACCATTCTAAGTCAATATCGTTTTTCTTTTTTCCTTTTTCTTCTTCTTCTGAAATAGTTCCTTCAACATTTACATTTTTAGGTGTACATAAAAATATTCCTCCACCTATTTTTTGAAGGTCTCCACCAATTGCATATACAGTGCCACTTAAAAAATCTACTATTCTTTTAGCTTGATCGGGTGTTACTCTTTTCATGTTAACAACAACAGTATTTCTTTTCTTTAAATGGTCCGCTATTTGCTGACTTTCAGAATAAGCACGAGGTTCTAAAAGAATCATTTTACCACTATTAGGAACAGTAACATTCTCAGCATCGTAGTATTCATCTTCTGCTAGTTCGTCACTCATTACTTCCTCGCTTACGAATTTTTTTAGTTTGTTTAGTGCCATATATATCTCTCCTATTCTCTATAATTTTATCATACTTTTTTTTAAAATACAATATGTTTTTATTATTTTTTATAGATATTATATTTACATGTTAAATGCTAAATTTGTAAATATAATTGACTTATTTTATATTTAAATATATACTTAAAATAGAGGTGAGTGTATGGAAAGAAATGATTCTGATTTAGATAATGTATTTATTAATTTCGTTAATGAAAATGCTAGAACTAAAAGAATGGAAAATCAAGAATATTATGATCGAGCATGGAATAGTAGTAGTAAAGATACTACAAGTGTTCATGAATATGGTCATAATAAAAAAAAGAAAAGAAACAGTGAATTTAAAAGAGCCATTGTTACACTACTTGTTGTTACTAATGTTCTTTCTGCTGGAATAGCTACTATTGCTACTAAAGTTGTTACTAATAGTAATAATGTTGTAATAAATATATCTAAAGATGAAAAACAGGGTATAAAAAAAGAAATTAAATATTATGAAGATTTAATGGGATTAGATGGTAATAAATCTAACAAAATAATTGAAACTTATGGTAATAATCCTGATACTGGAGAAAAATATGTTAATTTTAATTATGCTAATTTAACAAGACATATTACTGAGGCTGCTAAAAAGTCAGAAACTGATATGCGTTGTGCTATTTTAGCGGCTACTAATGTAATTAATGCTCCATATAGAGAAGAAGTTTTTAATAAGGTATTTGGTTATATTGCTAAAAATAATCCTACCTTTGAATATTCTGATTTGTTAAAAGATGGATTTAAAGGATATCTTAAAGAATTAGGTTATGATAATGTTAATGATGATATGATTAAAATGATTGAAGATTATCAGAAAGATGAAACTAATAATATTATTGATATGGAAGCAATATTGAAAAGTGTTGATGGTAGAGGTATTAGAAAATGAATGAAGAAAAAGAATATAATGTAATTACTTTAGAAAATGGTATTGAGTATACTGAAATTGATAGGATTAATTTTAATAATAATTGCTATGTTGTTTTATCTAATCTTGATGATCCTAGTGACTTTTGTATTAGAAGGCTCGTTAATGATAATAATCAAGAATATATAGTTGGGCTTGAAAATAGAGAAGAATTTAATAATGTTTTGAAATTATTTAATGATAAGTATAATAGTTAAGTTTAATACTTGACTATTTTTTTATTATATAAAAAAAGAAGTATTTTTACTTCTTTAATAGTTCTTTTCTAGATAGATTTAGTTTGCCTTTTTTGTCATATCCTGTAGCTATTGCTATTACTTCATCTCCTACTTTGAACATATCGCTTGGTTTTTCTACTCTCTTTGTATCTAATTGTGATACATGAATAAGTCCTTCACAACCAGGCCATAATTCTACGAAGATACCGAAGTCTTCTACATCTACTACTTTTGTTGTATACACCTTTCCTATTTCTACTTCTCTAGCTATATTTTTTATTCTTTCAGCTGTTTTATTTATTATATCTCTATCTGTATGATATATAATTACTCTTCCATCATCTTCTAAATCTACTTTAACAGCGTTTATGTCATTTACTGTGTTTACGCCACTACACTCTAATATTATCTTAGTAATCATTTCTCCACCACGACCAATAACATCTTTAATCTTATCTGGATTTATCATAAATGTTTCTGTCTTAGGAGCATACTTAGATACATCCTCTCTTGGTTTTTCTATTTGTTTTGTAATTACATCTAATATTTCTAGTCTAGCTTTTTTTGCTTGAGCTAAAGCTTCTTTTAATATATCTCTATTTATTCCATCTATTTTGATATCCATTTGAAGAGCAGTAATACCATCTTTTGTTCCCGCTACTTTGAAGTCCATATCTCCTAGATGATCTTCCATTCCTTGAATATCAGTAAGTATTGTATATTCATCTTCATGTGTTATTAATCCCATAGCTATTCCTGCTACTGGTTTTTTTATTGGTACACCAGCGGCCATTAGGGCCATTGTTCCGGCACATATTGTGGCTTGAGATGATGAACCATTACTTTCTAGAATTTCACTTACTACTCTTATGGTATATGGAAATTCTTCTTCAGAAGGTATTACATAAGATAAAGCTCTTTCACCTAAGGCACCATGGCCTATTTCTCTTCTACCAGGAGCACCATATCTTCCTGTTTCCCCTACTGAAAATGCTGGGAAATTATAATGTAGCATAAATCTTTTGGCATCTTCAATACCTAGACCATCTAATATTTGATGTTCTCCTAAAGCTCCTAATGTTACTGTAGCTAAAGACTGAGTTTCTCCTCTTGTAAATAAAGCACTACCATGACATCTTGGAAGAAGATCTATATCGGTAGATAATGGTCTTATTTCATCCATGGCACGTCCATCGGCTCTTTTCTTTTCTTTTACGACAATATTTCTAAATAATTCATATTCTATACCATGGAATATTAGTGCTACTTTTGTTAGTAGTTCTTTTAACTGTTCTGGTTTCATATTATCTTCGTTTTCAGTTTTATATTTCTCTACTACTTCTTCCTCTAGGCTATCAATAGTATTATATTTTTCTAGTTTATCTTTAATTCTTAAAGCTTTATCTAATCTTTCTCTAACAATACTATCTACTTCGTTTCTTAACTTTTCAGTAATTTCTAATTTGTCATATTCCATCTTTTCTTCGCCAATAGATGCGATTACTTCTTCTTCGAAAGCAATTAGTTTTTTTATAGCTTCGTGACCAAATAATAGAGCCTCTAACATATCATCTTCACTTGCTTCTCTCGCGCCAGCTTCAACCATATTAATAGCATCTTTTGTTCCTGCTACGGTAAGATCAATATCTGATACTTCGGCTTCTGTAACTGTTGGGTTTATAATAAATTTACCACCAACTCTACCTACTTTAACTGCTGCTACTGGGCCATTAAATGGTATCTTACTAATACAAGTTGCTAATGATGATCCAAATAATGCTGTAAGTTCTGGTGAATTATCTTGATCTACTGATAACACCGTATTAACAATCTGTACTTCATTCTTAAAATCCTCAGGAAACAAAGGTCTAAGAGGTCTATCAATCATACGAGCCGCAAGTGTCGCAGCATCAGTAGGTCTACCTTCTCTCTTAATAAATCCTCCAGGTATCTTACCTACAGAATATAACTTTTCTTGGTATAAAACCATAAGTGGAAAGAAATCAGACAATAGATTAGCACTCTTACTAACAACAGCGGTACTAAGTACTACAGTATCTCCATATCTAATAAGAACAGCCCCATCAGCTTGTTTAGCAACTTGTCCATGTTCTACTACTATCTTTCTTCCATAAAAATCTAACTCAAATACTTTCTTATCCATATCTCTACTCCTTTTCTTTTACTTGATTCTTATAATCATTAATTTTTTTAAGTATTCTTCTTTTACTCATATTTTGTTTTTCAACAGATATAATATCACTAAAAGGTATAAATGGACCATTAATAAATAGACATCCTATTTCATTTTCACAACTTGTTAAAGCACCAAAAACTTTATATTTTTTCCCAGTCAATAAATCAATATACCTATTATTTTTTGTAGGTTTAACTATCGTTTGTCTAATAGCCTCATGATAGTAAGCAGTTTCTCCATTTCTTCTATACTCTTTTTTAGTTATCATACTTATATTAGCAAAATACAAATCATTTATATTCATAAAAACCTCCTATAAATATAAAGACACTCAAAAAAGAGTGCCTACTTTATTATTTATTATTTTCTTAAGCCTAGTTTTGCAACTACATCTCTATATCTCTTAACATCTGTTTTTATTAAGTAGTTAAGTAAACTTCTTCTTTTTCCAACTTTCATTAAAAGTCCTCTTTTAGAAGCTTTATCTTGTTTGTTGTTTTTTAGATGTTCTGTAAGAGCATTAATTTCTTTTGTAAGAATTGCTATTTGTACTTCAGGAGATCCTGTATCTTTTGCATCTCTAGCAAATTCTTTAATTAACTTAGCTTTTTCATTTTTATTTAATGCCATTTTTTATTTCCTCCTTATCTTATTTTCACCTTTAACCTAGTTATGGTAAGAGGTACCGATAACAAAGTTCAAGGAACATATTAATAATACACTATATTTTACTTTTTGTAAAGTGTTTTATAACTTTTACTTTAAATATTTATTTATTTTATTCTTTATTAATTCTTTTTTAGAACTTTTTATTAGATAATCTGCAAAGCCTTCTTCTATATATTCATCATCATAGTCATATTTATTTGTTTTGGTAAGTAATATTACTTTAGTATTAAATCCCGCTATTTGTTTTAGCTTTCTCATTACTTCATGGCCATCTAATGGTGACATTTCTTCATCTAATAATATTAAATCATACTTTTCTTTATTTCTGATTTTGTCTAGTCCTTCTTTACCTAATTTAACACTAACTATTTCTATATTAGTATTATTAAGAATCTTTTTGATTAGTTTTTCACTATTTTCATTATCATCTATTAGTAATATTTTTTTCTTATCTATCATATCTTCATATTTATCTAAATCATCTTGTTCTTCTACATATTTTTGGTCTAATACTATTTTCATAGTGGTACCATTATTATAAATACTATTTGGTATGATAGCTCCGTTCATTAAGGTTATTAATCTTTTAGCATTATATAAGTTATTACTTATATTATCCCTTTCATCTTTTTGATTAGTTTTTATAAATGATTTATTTAATTCTTCCGCTGTCATACCTTTTCCTGAGTCTTCAATAGTTATTATTAGTCTTACGATATTATTTTTTATTATTGTATTAACATCAAATTCAATATAACCTTTTTCTGTATATTTAATACTATTATCTAATAATATAGTTAATACTTTTTTTAAGCTTACGCTATCACCGTATAGGTATTCTGGTAGGTCGCTTGCTATATTAGTTATGAATTTTAAGTCTTTAGCATTGGCTTTGTTTTTATATCTTTGATTTATTTCTTTTAGTAATATTTTTATATTATATTTACTATTATATACTTTTATACCTGCACTATCGATATTTGATATATCAAATACTTCATTAGTCATAGTAGTAAATTTAGCAGCATTTCCTTTTATATCTCTTGCGGAGTCATTTATGACTTCCATATTTACTTTTTTATTATCTGTTTCATCTAATATATTATCTGCTGAAGTATTTATATCTTTTGCTATACTTCTTATATTACTTGTCATGTTGTATAAGAACATAGTTTTTTCTTCATTGGCATTGTCACTGATTTCTTTGGCTCTGTGTATTTCTTCGATTGTTTTTATATCAGGATTTTCTATGGTGTGATACATAATAAACGCAATAAAAATAAGAGCAGGGTTTATTATATAGTTTAAAGCGGGGTTTATTATTTGGACTATTAAAATTATACTACCAAATAGTATTAATAAATACAAAGGAATATATTTTTTATTTTTTAAATGTTTATAATTTGATATTAAAGCACACAATTGAATTATAAATCCAATACCAAACATAGTATATGTAAATAGAATAGCCGGTCCTGTGGATACTGCTCCTCCTCTAGAAGTGATACTTACTTTTATTGGCAAGATTAATATTAATATTACACTTATTATACTTATTATATCAAATATTTTATTATATTTTTTTACATTACTATTATTTTTTAGTGATATATAGGTAGTATAAAATGTTAATATGTATATCCAAAACATAAGGCTTATTAAATATAGTTTATTGAATATTGAAATTATCATTTCATCATATGGAAGTATTGGGCTTACAATAAGTCCTAAAAACAAACCACTTATAGATATAAATATGTTAGCTATTAAAAATTTCTTGTACAATTCATCTTCAACTTGTTTCAATCTTTTTTTACTGAAAAAGATTATGCTCGTTGCCAAAATTAGCAACAATGCATAAATATTTATTAGCATAAATCCCTGTATGTTTTGCATAGATATCACCCTTTATATTACCTTTATTTTTTTATTCTTATTTTTGATTTTTTTGTATCTTTATATATTTCAATGTGATCGACGGTTAAGTTAGTTTCGCTTACATCGACATTAATTTCACTACCATCTAGTGGTTCATTTTTTAGTGCATTAAAGTCTACTTTACTATTTTTAGTAAGTGGCATGCTTTCTCTTATTTTAAACTTAGCTGGTATTTGTCTTGATGACATAGTTGAGTCCCCAATGATATTATTATAAACAATATCTTTTATTACTTCTATTTTTTCTTCTTCACTTATATCATTATTTTTTAGGACTAAATGACACATAGGCATAATTCCTCTTTGCCTGTCATCAAAATATTCTACTAGTTTTGCATATTTTACTTTGTCATTTTTTTCAATTATGCTTTCTATTTCATAAGGTTTTATTTTATAACCATCGAATCTAGTAAATGATCTGTCTTTTCTGGCTTCGTGATAGAACACTCCATTTTTGTCCATTTGTACTAGGTCTCTAGTTCTTATATAGCTTCTACCATCCATTTCATATCTAGGAACAATGATATCACCATGAAGTATTCCTCTTGTTACTGCATCTGAAGAAACTACAAGTTCTCCTTCTAAACGTTCTTTTCCTTCTTCAAATTTTAATGGTACTAATTTATCTTCAACATTTGGATCTACTATTGAATAAATTGTATTAGGTAGTGGTATTCCTATTGAACCAAGCTGATTATATTCATCTTGGGCATATGAGCCACATCCAAGAAATTCACTCATACCATGTCCTTTTTCTACTTCGGCACTACTTCCATGTTGTTTAAGCCATTTATTTACTCTTTCTTCATCTTGTGGTGAAAGTGAATCACCGCCATAAATTATAGTATGAATGCACGATAAATCTTCATTAGTCAAATAACTATAATCAGGAAGTGCCGCTAACCATGCTGGTGTTCCCATAATTATATTTGGATGATATTTTTTTATTAAATATCCAAATTCATTTATTTCAAATTCTGGTACATCAATATTGTTTGCACAACTAGCTATATTAAGCAAGTAATTATCATAGGCTCCAAAAGGAGCAAAGTATGGAAGCACATGAAGTGCATTATCTCCTTTAGTGAAACTTACATTACCTTTGATTAATTGTTGTAATGTTGATATGCCATTTTTATTACTGGCAGTTATTGGTTTTGGTCTTGCACCACTAGTACCTGAAGTATGACCTATATATGTGATTGTTTCAGCATCTGTATCAGTTATATAACTAGTATATCTACATTCTCTTATTAAATCACTATATCTTGATACTTTTAAAATTGAACTTGCAATTGCTTCTTTAAGTAATTTTTCTTCTTTTTGCATATTGCTCATTCTAGCATATAGAACTTCATATGATTTTAGTTTTTTTACACTTAAATTATTATTTCTAATATTTTTTAATTCATTATATTTAAGTGCATCTTTTAAATAATCTATCTTTCCTGATAAGTTCATTGAATCACTTGCGGATATTATCACTATGTTTTCTATACCTAATTCTTTTAACTCTTTCTCTATTGGTTTTAACATAGCAAGATAGCATTTATCTAGAGCTACTATATACTTTGCTCTTTCGTATTTTATAACTTCTAATACTTTTTGAGCATTTGCCATTATATCCATACTATCTGGTCTTGGATCTATGAAATCCGCTACAGCACCTATATTGGCACAACCTAACCATATTTGAGCAGATTCTGGTATATTTGGCAACATATTCATTACTATTTCGCCTTTCTTTACACCTAATGATGCTAGAACTTTTGAGGCTGTAGATGCCTTATCAAATAGTTCATCCAATGTCATATTTTTTCCATAATAACTATGAGCAAGTAATGATTCATTTCCTTTTGTTTTCATTTTTAAATACTCAGTTATATTAGTTTTTGGATCCTCGATATTAGCAATTTTTTCATCATAATACTTCATCCATGGTTTATCTATGTGCGGATATCCAGTTTCTTTATTCATATTTGATTCCCCCAATCACTTTAATTTTACCATAAAAGGATTTGTTTTTCAACAATAATGATTAAAAAATAAGATAAGTCTATATTATGACTTACCTTATTTTTTTTCTTGTTAATATTTTGTGTTTTTCATTATTGGTATAGTATTCATTAAATTCTAATGTAACTAATTACTATTAAAGTGTCTTCTATCATTATCTGAGAATAGTACATCTAGTGAACTATCTTTTCTAAGGTTATTCATAGACTATCCTATTAGTAGCTATCTTACATCATCTACTTTATTAGATTTACCTGATTTATGGAGGCCTACTATACTATTTATATTTTACTAAATTTAATCAATAGGCTTTTATTAAATACATATATTCACATCATGTTTCTTTATTTTATCGAATTTTATAATAAAAAATAGTTAATTTATGTGATTTGTATATTTATTGCTATGAACATAAGAAAAGCACTCTATGTGTTAGAGTACAAATTTTAATAACATTAATACTACTACTAAAATGATGTATTGACAAATATTAATTTTTTATATGCCATATAAATATAATTTATACATAAAAAGATATAGTAAATTATTCACTATACCTTATCACCTTTTTTTAATCTTGTTAACTTTTATTTACTACCCAAATTCAAGTATTCTTCTCTCGTTATCTCGTAGCAGTAACAATCTACTTCTTCAGTTAAAATAGTATACTTAACTTTTTTAATTTTACCAGTTCTATGAAAGCCTAATTTTTCTATTACCTTCCAGGATGCTATGTTATCAGTAGCAACACAAGTTTCTATTTTATCAATTTGTACTTCTTTAAACATATAATCAAGTACTGCTTTAGCAACCTCACTACCATATCCCATACCATGATAATTAGAATCTAAAAACCAACCAACATCTCTTATATTATCACTATTTTCATTACCAAATTCATCATGACTTTTTTGACAACTAGCCTGACCAATACATTTATTTTCTGATTTTAATATTATCGACCACTGAAATACATCTTCATTATTTGCTTTTTTTAATTTTTTATATTGCCATACTTTTTCCTTTTCCCAATCATAATTAAATTTTCCTACAAGATAATGCTCTGCTACTCTCTCATCACATAGAATAGTCCAAATAATTTTTAAATCTTCTTCTTTAGTAGGTCTTAAAATTAACCTATCTGTTTCTAATACTCTTGATCCTAAATATTTCATTTTTATTACCTCTTTTCTTTATTTATTAATTTTAATATTTTTCAATAATATTCATACAAAAAAATAATTGTTATTTCAAAGACCTTAGGCTTTGAAATACCCCTTAAGACTTTAGGCTTAAGGGAATATATTTTATTTTTCTATTTTTAAATAGTCATATGTTTTATCTGTTACTACTCTACCTCTAGGAGTTCTCTTTATATAACCTTCTTTTAATAAATATGGTTCATAGACATCTTCTATAGTAGATGATTCTTCCCCAATAGAAGAAGCTAAGGCTTCTAAACCTACTGGTCCACCATTAAATCTTTCAATAATAGCGGTTAGTAGTATTCTATCTGTTTCATCTAAACCATTTTTATCTACTTTTAATCTATCTAATGAACTATTTAGAATCTCTTCATTAATAATACCACCTGAATATACTAAAGCAAAGTCTCTTACTCTTTTAAATAATCTATTGGCTATTCTTGGAGTACCTCTGCTTCTACTAGCAAGCTCACGAGCGGCATCATCAGTAATTGGAGTATCTAATACTTTTGATGTTCTTTTTATTATCTGATATAGTTCTTCTTCAGTATAGTAATTTAATTTTGCAATTATTCCGAATCTATCTCTTAAAGGACTTGATAAATCACCCGCTCTAGTAGTTGCTCCTACTAAAGTAAAATGGGGAAGATTTATCTTGATATTTCTTGATGAACCTTCAGTTCCGACGATAATGTCTAGATAGTAATCTTCCATAGCTGGATATAATACTTCTTCGATATATCTTGGTATTCTATGTATTTCATCTATGAATAAAACATCTCCTTCTTCTAAAGTTGATAATATTGCTGCTAAATCACCTGTTTTTTCTATAGAAGGACCACTAGCGGTCTTGATATTACTTCCTAACTCATTAGCTATTATATATGCTAGAGTTGTTTTTCCTAATCCTGGAGGACCATATAGTAATATATGATCTAGACTTTCTTCTCTCATAAGAGCAGATTTTATAAATACTCTTAGATTTTCTTTTATTTCACTTTGACCAACATATTCATCAAGAGACTCTGGTCTTATGGATAATTCTCTATCTTCATCTAATAAATTACTAGTTATTATTCTCTCTTCCATCATTATCTCCTTCCTTATATATAGAAGTATATAAGTCTTTAGGACTATTATCTTCTTCTAATAACTCGATATTAGGTAAATCTTTTATAGAAGCAAGTCCAAAATAATCTAAAAAATCATCAGTAGTTTTATATAATATTGGTCTTCCTGGTAGATCTGATTTTCCACATTCTTTTATTAATCCTTTAGCTAATAGTCTTCTTAATACATAGGTTGAATCTATCCCTCTTAATTTTTCTAAGTCACCTCTAGTAATTGGTTCATTGTAGGCTATGATAGCTAATACTTCTAAAGCAGACTCTGATAGATTATTAGAAGATGGACTTTCTAGTAATTTTTGATAATATTTTTGATGTTCTTCCTTAGTAGTTAATTTAATGGTATTGCCTAGATAATTTATTCTTAATCCTCTATTATTTTCTTCATAATAGTTTTTTAAGTTTAATACTAGTCTTTTTGCTTCTTCTTCAGGTACTTCTAGTATATCTTCTATTTGATTTATTGTTAATCCTAGATCTCCTTGGACATATAATAATCCTTCAATTATTCCTTCCATATTAATTCCTCAATTCTATTAGTATTTTTTCAAAGTTATTTTCTTGATTTATTATTACTTCTTTTTCTTTTACCATTTCTAAAACGGATAAAAACGTAACGACGATATATGGTTTATTATACTCTTCTAATAAATCTTCTAAAGTAGCTTTTTTCTTTTCTTTTAGAACATTTTTTATATTTCTTTTTCTTTCTTTGACAGAGTATTCTTTTGTGGTAATAGTGGTTTCCATTGGTTTTTCTAGTTCTTTTCTTTCTAAGAATTTTTTAAATGCTTCCATTAGGTCCTCAACGGTTCCTTCACCACTAACGGTATTTTCTATATAGTTACTTACTTTTTCAGGACTCTTAATATATATTTTTTTTCTTTCTTCTTCTAAGTGTTTAAATGTTGGTGTTAATTCTTTGTATCTTTTATATTCTAATAATTTATTGATTAAATTTTCTCTTGTTATTTCTTCATCGTCATCTTCTTCATTGTTTTTATTTTGTGGTAATAATGATTTAGACTTTAGATACATAAGTTCTGCCGCTAAAACTAGATATGATGATGATATATTAATATTTAAATCTTTTTGCGTTTCGATATATGTTAGGTATTTATCAGTTATTTCTTCTATTTTAATATCTAATATATCTATATTAGACTCTTTTACTAAATGTAGTAATAAATCTAAAGGTCCTTCAAAATTATCTATCGTTATGTAGTCCATCTTAGTCACCATCCTTGTTAATTATATCAAATAAAAAGAAATAAGTAAATATTTGTATTTAACTATTTATTGTATCTATGATAGTATTTGTAACCTATTTAGTTACATTAAATAATTAGTTTTTATATTATAATTAATGAAAGGAGATTATTGTATGAATAAAAATATTAATCTAGTGGTGAATACTTTGATAAAATATGATAATAAAGATAATTTATCTTGGATGATGGTATATAAGTCAATATTAAAAGAGCTTAATCTTGATAATATGATTAGTAACTCTATATTTCTTAGGGATGTTGTAAAAAAGATTAGTAGAGATGGTTATGATATTTATGATAATCCTTTTAAGCTTGTAAGATATAAGTAATTAAAAAGAGAGCCTCTCTTTTTAGAATGTTAGAAAAGTTTAATACTCTGAGTAGACTATGTCTACTTTCTTTATTATATATTAAAACGGAGACCTTAGGCTCCGTTTTTCCTCTTAAGATATTCTTATCTTGTCCATTCAAATTCAAAATCTAATATTCTTACAGTATCTCCTTCTTTAATGCCTAAGCTTTCTAGTTCTTCATCGACACCCATTCTTCTTAATTTATTTGAGAATCTCTCATAAGCTTCTTCAGTATTAAAGTTTGTCATTCTAAATAGTTTTTCGACTATATCTCCTTTTATTGTATAAGTATCATTATCTTTTACAATAGTAAATGGTTTTTCTTCTTTAAATTTATATAATACATGACTCTCTTGTACAGAATCTGCAAATAACTCTTCCCTTTCTATTGTTTTAGTTAAACTAGATAACTTATCTATTACTTTATCTAATCCTTCATTTCTTATTGCACTTATTTCATATATTTCTTTATTTTTTATTTTTTCTTTAAACTTCTTTAGGTTTTCTTTGGCATTTGTTCCATCCATTTTGTTAGCAACGATTATTTCTGGTTTTGTTAATAATTTAGGAGAGAATGCTTCTAATTCTTTTCTTATAGCTACATAGTCTTCATATGGATCTCTACCCTCTTCACTAGCCATATCAATGACATGAGCTATTATTTTAGTTCTCTCAATATGTTTTAGGAACTTATGACCTAAACCTGCTCCAGAAGAAGCTCCTTCGATTAATCCTGGAAGATCCGCTACGACAAAGGAATTATCGTTTGTTTTTACTACTCCTAAGTTAGGAGATAAGGTTGTAAAGTGATAGCTAGCTATTTTAGGATTGGCATTAGATATCATTGATAGTATTGTTGATTTTCCAACACTTGGCATACCTACTAAACCAACATCCGCTATCATACGAAGTTCTACTAGTACTCTTCTTTCTTCTCCTGGCTCACCTTTTTCGGCATATGATGGACAGGGATTACTTCTAGTGGAAAGACTTACATTTCCTCTTCCACCACGACCACCATAAGCTACTATTGCCTGTTCATTATTTTTAGTTAGATCGGCTATGACTACTCCAGTAGTGGCATCTTTAATGGTAGTTCCGACTGGTACTTTTACAATGACATCTTCACTGTCTTTGCCGTTTTTGTTTTTTCCTTCACCATTATTTCCGTTATTTCCTTTTACTTTCTTTTGATAACGAAGATCTATTAAGGTTTTTAATCCTTCATCGGCTTTAAATATTATATCTGATCCTTTACCACCATTACCACCATAAGGTCCTCCCATAGGGATATATTTTTCTCTTCGATAAGCCATACAGCCATTACCGCCAGTACCCGCTAGAAGGTCTATTAATACTTCATCGACAAACATTTTATCACTACCTTTCGTATTTTACTTTATAGATAACTACAAGTACAAGTATTATTATTAATATTAGATATATACCTGTTACCCATATTATTCTAGGAATGTTTTTTTCTTTCTTTTCTTTCTTTGATTTCATTTTTTATACTCCTTACTTTTATTAATACTTTGTCATATATCTCCTGCAAAAAGTCTATTATATAAGTATCTATAAAGGCAAGAACTGAAATAAAGACGATACTTACTATACCAAATTTTGAAACTAAAAACAAGTCTGGAAGTAAAATTAATAGTTCTAAGAATGATATTATACAAAATATTAATAGTATTTTTCGCCATAGGTTTAATGGTTTACATATTGTATATAGTTGTCTTAGAGTAATAAATCCAGTTAAGGCTACCACTACTAAACGATAATTTTCGAAATCTTTATGAAAAACAGTACAAAACATTATTATTATAAAGATGTTTATTACTACTGTCATTCCATTTGGAAGGGCATTTCTAAATACTTTAGATAGGAAGCCTTTAGTTACTTTGTTATAATTTGGTTCTAAGGCTAAGAAGAATGATGGAATACCTACACATACTGAGCTTATTAATGATAATTGAATTGGATAGAATGGGTATTCATATGTCAATACTATTGATAATAGGGATAATAGAAATGAATATGTTGTCTTTATTAGGTACATAGCCGCTACACGTTCAATATTATTTACTACTCTTCTTCCTTCATTTACGATATCTGGTAATACTGAGAAATCACTTGTTGTTAATACTACTTCAGATACACTTCTAGCGGCATTAACACCACTTTGAAGTGCTATTCCACAGTCAGCTTCTTTTAAGCCTAATACATCGTTGACACCGTCCCCTATCATGGATACGGTATTGTCTTCTTTTAAAGCTTTAATAACCATTTGTTTTTGATTTGGAGTCATTCGGCCAAAGATTACTTTTTCATGGGCTACTTTGACTAACTCTTCATAATCTTTTGGTAGGTCTGGTCCTGCTATAAATTTGTCATAGCCTTCAAAATCTAATTGCTTTAAGATATTGGATACGGAAATAGGATTATCTCCAGATATTATTTTTATTTCTACACCCTGCTCTTTGAAATATTTTAGTGTATCTCCTGCTGAAGGTCTTATATTATCTTTTATAATTATGAAGGCTAGTACTTCTATTTTATCTTTTTCTCTAGCTAAAGTAATTATTCTATATCCTTTTTGGATATATTTATCAAGTTCTTCATAATCGGTTATTTGTTTATCGATTATATATTCTAGGGCTCCTAAATAGTATTTTGTGTTATCAATAGTGGTTATACTACATTTTTTAGCGGAACTAAATGGTACTCTATCAGTAACGTTTAAATCATTTTTTATACCATATTTATTTTTAAGTGCTATATCGGTTGAGTTATTTCCTTCTTCGGTATTAATGTTAGCTATAATATTGGCTATATTTACTCTTTTATCTAATACGATGGTATCAACGACAGTCATAGTTCCATCGGTTATGGTTCCGGTTTTATCTAGGCATAATACATCAGTACATGATAATACTTCAATACCGTGTAATTTTTGAATGATGACATTTTTCTTGGCCATCTTTATTACTCCGGCAGTTAAGGCAATTGATGTTAATAGTACTAGTCCTTCTGGTATCATACCAATAATACCCGCGACGGTAGATAGTATGGCTTCGCTATAGGTTTGATTACTATGAAAGTATTGACTTATAAATAATAAGATTCCTACAGGAATAATTAATACGGTTACTATTTTTAGGATAGTATTAATAGTTCTTTGAAGGTATGATGAGTTATCACTTACTTCAGAGGCTTCTTTTATTAGATTGCTAGCATAACTATTTTTACCAACACTTATTACTTTGGCATAACCACTACCACTAGTAACTATGGAACCGGACATTATTTTATCATCTTTCTTTTTGATTATGGCATCTGATTCACCAGTTATTATACTTTCATCTACTTCTAGACTACTTGACTTTAGGACTTCTAAGTCAGTTAGTATAGAATCACCAGATGATATATAAACAACATCATCAAGTACTATTTCTTCTTTTTTAATGGTTTGTTTTTCACCATCTCTTATTACTACGACAGTATCACTATCAGTTACTTTTATATTATCTAATATTTTTTTGGCTTTTAATTCTTGATATATAGCTATTATAGTATTAAATAAAATAGTTCCAATAAACAAAGTATTTTGAATAGAACCTGTTGTTAATACTAAGATAAATAATGATATATTTAAAATGTTAAATAGAGTTATACAGTTTGATAATATTATTTCTTTTGTAGTTCTTGTATACTTTATTTTATCTTCATTTGATAAGCCATTATTTTTTCTATATTCTACTTCATATTTTGTTAAACCTTTCATAACATCCTCCTAGTTAAAAAGGGCTTATAATGCCCTTTATTTTCTATAAAAATATGCTCCATACTCGCCAGGTGAAAAATATAAAACTTCTTTTGAATTTGGATTTATTGAATTATCATTAAAATCCCAACCAGGAAGACGCCAGCCTCGCGCAACACCGAAATGTAAGTGAGCTCCATAATTTCCACCAGTATTTCCGGCATAGCCGATAATTGTATCATTAGTAACTTTGGTTCCCTGTCCTATACCATTCGCTATTTTGGATAAATGCATATATACGCTTGTATATTGTCGTCCATTTACATTATGATATATATAGACAGCATTACCTCCACCGCTTATCCATCTTGCTGCACTAACTTCACCGGCAGCAGCAGCATAAACAGGCATTCCATATACTTCACCATTCCATAAGTCAATACCGTGATGTTCTCCACTCCAATCAGTTCTTGGCGCTTTTCCAGTATATACTGATGATACTGTGCCATATGCTATTGGATATCTCCAACCACTGGCATATACTACATTAACACATGAATCAAGAGATTGATCTAGTGAACAGCCTATGCTTTTATAATAGTTAATTACTTTCCTACTATCACGAATATCTTCTTCAATAGTAGCTCCATCTTTGTCAAGAGTGTTTAGATTAGCTCTTAATTTTACTAGTTTAGAGTTATATTCATTATTTTGATTTTCTAACTGGACTTGTTTTTCTGCTAGTTCTTTCTTTTTTTGTTCTAATTCATTATTTAGTCTTTCTAATTCGTCCATCAATTCATTATTATGACCGGTAAGCTGTGATACTATTGAATATCTATATATAAAATCAGTATAAGAATCTGCTTCAAATAAATATTCTAGATAAACATTTTCTCCACTTGATATTTGAAGAAATTTTAATAGTTCATCAGTCTCTTTACTTTTAGCTTCGATTTCATTTTGATTATTAATTATTTCTTGTTCAGATGTCGCTATTTCTTTTTTTGTGTTAATAATATTAGCGTTAATAGTATTTATTTGAGAATTTAGTGTATTTATCTCAGACTGAGTAAGGCTTTTTTTATTTTTATTTTCATTATAGTCTTTTTCTAATTTATCAAGTTCTTCTTGTAATTGTCTTAATGTTTTAGCCTCTACTTGATAACTAGGAATAAGTATCATACTCATTATTATAAATATAAATATTAACTTTCTTTTCATATAATCACATCTTTCTAGAATAATTATATATTAAATGTTGATTTTAGTCAATATTTAGGTTTTATTTTACATTTTTTAGCAATCTTTATTTATATCTCTTTTAACAAATCCAACTAAAAAGATAAGTACTATTGTTAAATATAGTATTATTTTTATATTATTTATTAAATATCCTATTAGACACATAATGCTTCTTGTTATACAGAATATTAATTCCACTAATAAAAGATATCCTCCTATATTAGTATCTTTTTTGATATTATATATATTTTCAGATGATACTATTTCAAACATTTTAATACCTAGTCCTTCAAATAGTCCTATTATTAAGATTAGATATTTATTATATATATTTAATTTTAATAATAGGAATAGACAAAATATTATATTTAGGTATTTAAAATATTTTTTATCATTTACTTTTCTAGTAAAAAAATAGATAAATATACATGATGAAATACCAAGAATGACGTTATATATTCCTACATATGTTATTTTACTATTTACAAATAAATATAGATATAATGGCTGCAGAGAAAGATTTATTACTTTTGCTTGTTCCAAAATAAAGAATTTTAATTTATTTTTTTCTATCTTTTGATATTTTATTTTTTCTTTACCTATACTTGCTTCAAATTTGAATAATGGTATAAATGATACTATAGATAATATTACTACAAAAAGGGCTAAGGCAAATGTGGATAATTTACTTTGAATATATCCTCCTATTAAAGATGATAATATTATAGCTATATTAGTAAATATTAATATATTACCAATATTTTCTTTTTTATTATCTTCTAATGCCTTTATAGCATAATAATGTCTTAGAGTATGATATGTATAAGATCCTATAGAATAAATAATACTAAATATTAGAAGGCTTTTTGTTGTTTTTGACATAATAGACATATAATAAAAACTTAGGCTAAATATTATACTAGATAGTATTAAGATATATTTTGATTTTATTTTATTTAAGATGTATATAGTTATAACACTAGTTAATGCTCCTAGTAAATAGAGTACTGTAAAAAATAAGAGAATATCTTTTAAAGAATAATCCATCTTATATAATAATACAGCACTATATACTTCAGGAATATTTCTAGATAATGTTGATAGTAATATAAATATATTATATCTTTTTATATTATTCATGTTATCACCATTTATTAGTATGTATTTTATTTATTTTATGATACAATATTGATTGGGTGATTTGATGTTTAAATATACTTTGGATAATAAAAGATATCATACTCTTAATTATTACTTAAGGAATAAATTTAATTCTAAGGTATGTAAGATTAGTTTGAATGCTGGTTTTACTTGTCCTAATATTGATGGTACAAAAGGATATGGTGGATGTATATACTGCTCAAAGAGTGGTTCGGGAGAATTTGGTGGTAATCCTAGTAAGAGTTTAGTAGAACAATTTAATGATGTTAAAGAAGTATTAGCTAAAAAATGGCCTAATGCTAAGTATATTGCTTATTTTCAAGCTAGAACTAATACTTATGCTCCTCTTCTTGTATTAAAGGAGAAATATGAGAGTGTTTTGGGTATAGATAATGTTATTGGTCTTGATATTGCTACTAGATGCGATGCTATTAGTGATGATACTTTAGATTACTTAGAAGAATTATCTAAAAGAACTTTTTTAACTATTGAACTTGGACTACAAACTACTAAAGAAGAGACTTCTATCCTTATTAATAGAGGACATACTTTAAAAGAATTTGATGATATGGTTAAAAAACTTAGGGATAGAAATATTAATGTAGTAGTGCATATTATTAATGGTCTTCCTTATGAGAATGAAGATGATATGTTAAATACTGTAAGGCATCTTAATAAACTTGATATTCAAGGTATTAAGATTCATATGCTTAATATTGTTAAAGATACTCCTTTGGAAGTTTTATATAATAAAGAGAAGTTTCATATTTTGACTAAAGATGAATATATTGATATTGTTATTAAGCAATTAGAGTTATTGGATGAAAAAATAGTAATACATAGAATTACTGCTGATCCAGATATTAAATCTTTAGTGGAACCTAAATGGCTTGTTAAGAAATTTTGTGTTCTAAATGACATTGATAAAGAAATGGTAAGAAGAGATACTTATCAGGGTAAATATTTTAATAGTTAATATTAAGTACCATCTGGTACTTTTTTATATGTATAAAAGAAAAAGAACTTTAGTAGTTCTTTAGAATAATCTTAATATATCATTAAATGTTACATATATCATTAGAAGCATTAATAGACCAAATCCGATAGTATTTACCATTCCTTCTACTTCTCTTTTTATTGGTTTTCTTCTTATTTTTTCTATTATTAGGAATAATACTCTTCCTCCATCAAAGGCTGGGAATGGTAATAGATTTATTACTCCTACATTCATTGATAAATAAGCTGTTAGATATATTATACTTTGGATTCCTTGTTTTGCTTGAGAGTCCACTACGGTATAGATACCTACTGGTCCTGATAAGTCTTTTACCGATACTCCTCCTACGAAAAGTTGTTTTAATGTGGTTAGCATTAATTTATATAATCCTATGGTAGTATTTCCAGCATAAGATAAAGCATTTGTAAAGCCATGTTTTACGGTATTATCTAAACTTATACCTACTACGTAACTTTTATTTCCTTCTTCATTAGTAATGGTCTCTGGAGTTACTTTTACTTCTCTTATTTTATTATTAGTATCTTTTAAGGTGAATGTCATTTCTTTTCCTTCACTTATTCCTATATATAGTTGTACTTCACTCCAACTTGATATTTTGTGATTATCTATTTTTAGAATGGTATCACCTTTTTCTATACCAGCAGCAAAAGCTGGATATTCTGGATTTACATTGGCTACGATAGGTTTAGTTGATACACTTCCCCATATTAGACCTATTAGAAATAATAATACAAAAGCTGCTATGAAGTTGTTCATGGCTCCTGCAATCATAATAAGAAATCTTTGCCATACTGGTTTGCTATACAGCATTCTTTCTTTTGGTATTTTGCTGTTATCATCGGCATCTTCACCTGCTAAAGATACGAAACCTCCTATTGGAATTAGTCTTAGGCAATATTCTGTTTCGCCACCTTTCTTTTTATAGTGAAGTAGTTTTGGTCCCATTCCTATTGAAAATTCATATACATATACTCCGAACATTTTTGAAAAGATAAAATGTCCAAATTCATGTACTAATACTATTCCCCCTAAAATTACTATAAACCATATTATTCCCATTATTTTTTTCCTCCTTATAAAATACTAAGTAATAGTGCCATACCTAAACTTACGAATATTACACTATCGAATCTATCTAATATTCCACCATGTCCTGGTATTAGATTTGAATAATCTTTCTTACCGAAATATCTTTTTATACTACTAAAGACTAAATCTCCTAATTCACTAAGAACAGTTAATATTATACTTAATATAATTATCTTTATAATAGATAGGTCATTTATAAACATTATATAATACATACTTCCAATAAATGAACCTGTTAAGGCTCCTATTAAAGAACCTTCGATTGTTTTTTTAGGTGATATAGTGGTAAAATGTTTTCTTCCTATTAACATACCACCTATATAAGCATACGTATCTGTAATAAAAGATATTATAAATATATATATACACTTATGAATACTTAACTCTCGCATAGTAATTATATTGCTAAAGGCAAATGATAAGAAATATGTTATTCCTAAGAAATAAAAGGCATCATTTATATTATACTTTTCTTTATTATTATAAAATACTATTGGTAGTATTAATATTAATATTGGCAGATATATTAATACTTTTATATCTAGAGTATACAATGTATTATTTAGTAATATTAATAACATAGAAATTGATGATAATATTTTTATTGCTTTGATATCTTTATTTTTATATTTTATATCTATAAGTTCTTTTAATCCTAATAATGCCACTAGTGATATTGTTATAGCAAATGGGATATCTCCTAAAAGGATAGATGTTATTAGAACTATTAGAACTATAGCTCCTCCTAGAATTCTTTTTTTCATATTTCCTCCTTAAGTTATTTTTCTATTTCCTTAGTCATACAATACTTATCTATTTGTGTAACCAATAATTTTTGATTATCTAATTTTGTTATTCCTATAACATTGTTATCATTCGCTAAAATAGTTATCATTTTTAAACTCGCGGGATTCCGCTATTTTATTAATAACAATATCACTAGGATTGTCAAGATTTTTATATTGCCTTTTTGACTTTTGTATGGTTTATAAAACTTTAAGCTATTTTGTAATCATCTTCTAATGAGAAAACGACATTTTCTTCTATCCATGTTTTTCTTGGTGATACTGAATCTCCCATTAAAACAGATACTCTTTTTTCTGCTAGAGCAGCATCTGTTATATTTACTTTGATTAGTTTTCTTTCTTCTGGATTCATAGTTGTTTCCCAAAGTTGACTAGCATTCATTTCACCTAGTCCTTTATATCTTTGAACTCTATAGTTTGTTTTGCCTTTTGTTTCTTCTTTTAATTCTTCATTAGTCCAAGCATAGACATGTTTACTACCATGACTTACTTTATATAATGGAGGCATGGCTATATATAGATGTCCATCTTCTATTAAAGGTCGCATATATCTATAGAAGAATGTAAGAAGTAAGCACTGGATATGAGCTCCATCATCATCAGCATCGGTCATAATTATTACTTTACCATAGTTTATATCTTTGACATTAAAATCTGCTCCGACACCTGCTCCAATAGTATATATTAGAGTATTTATTTCTTCATTTTTGAATATTTCTTCCATTCTTGTTTTTTCGGTATTTAATACTTTACCACGAAGTGGTAAGATAGCTTGAGTTTTTCTATCTCTTCCTTGTTTAGCAGAGCCGCCAGCAGAATCTCCCTCTACGATGAATAGTTCTTTTTCACTTGCTTTTCTACTTTGAGCTGGAGTTAATTTACCTGATAATAGTTTTTCTGTTTTCTTGGTATCTTTGCCTTTTCTTGTTTCTTCTCTGGCACGTCTTGCGGCTTCTCTAGCTTCTTTACCTTTTAATGCTTTGTTTATTATTCCGGTAGCTACCGTTTTGTTTTCTTCTAGGAAGTATTTTAACTTTTCTGATGTTATAGATTCTACGATCGTTCTAGCTACAGGAGTTCCTAATTTGGCTTTGGTTTGTCCTTCAAATTGTAATAGGTCTTCAGGAATTTGAACGGATATGATAGCGGTTAAGCCTTCTCTTACATCTGAGCCATCAAAACTTTTATCTTTACCTTTTAAATAGCCATTAGCTTTTGCATAATCATTTAATACTTTTGTAATAGCAGTCTTGAAGCCTACTTCATGAGTACCTCCATCACTTGTTTTTACATCATTAACAAATGATACAATGTTTTCTGAATATCCATCAGTATACTGCATGGCTACTGAAACGTTTATTTTGTCTTTACTAGAAGTAAAACATAGTGGTTTATGTAGAGTGTTTTTTCCTTCATTTAGATATTCGCAGAAGGCTTCTAAACCATTTTCATATAAGAATTTTTCACTTCTTCCTTCTATTTCATCTACTACTTCTATTGTAAGTCCACTAATAAGGAAGGCACTTTCTTGCATTCTTTCACATATTGTAGAAAAACTAAATGTTGTTACTGGAAAGATAGCAGGATCGGGTTTGAATTTTACTGTTGTTCCAGTTCTATTTGTTGTTCCTACTTTTTTTAATGGTACTACTACTTTACCACCGTTTTCAAATTTGATATAGTATTCTCCACCATCTCTTCTGGTCACTACTTCCATAACACTACTTAGGGCATTTACAACTGATCCACCTACTCCATGAAGTCCTCCAGATACTTTATAACCACCTTCAGTAAATTTACCACCAGCATGCAATACTGTATATATTACTTCGGGAGTTGATTTTCCAGATGAATGCATACCTACTGGCAAGCCTCTTCCTTTATCAGTTACACTTACTGAACCATCTTTATGTAATACTATTTTTAAATGGTTACCATAGCCATTTAATGCTTCATCTATTGAGTTATCAACTATTTCCCATACAAGATGATGTAATCCTCTTTTATCAGTAGATCCAATATACATACCTGGTCTTTTTCTTACTGCTTCTAAACCTTCTAGTATTTTTATTGAACTTTCATCATATTTTGCTGCCATACTATCACTCTTTCTATTAAATTCATATTAATTATACTATAAATACTAGTTTCAATCAAGATACTTGTCATTTTTATTTACATTTATTAAAGAAAAAAAGAAGAGTGATTAATCTTCTTTAAATATTATTTTTTAGTTAAATAGCCATTAGTATAATTAGCCATACTAACATCAGTTTTACTCCAATCGTATGAAACATTGCCTTTTATTTTTTTGCTATCCGTAAACATTTGAGTAGAGTTAGTTACTTTACTTGTATTCCATAAATCAGAAACATATATTGTATTTAGTTCTGTGCAAAGCATAAATGTTCTATACATATTAGTTACTTTACTAGTATTAAAACTACTTAAATCTAATGTAATAAGTGAAGAACACCTATAAAACATATTAGACATATTAGTTACATTTGATGTATTAAAACTACTTAAATTAATATTTACAAGTGTGCTACATTTATTGAACATGTCTGACATATCAGTTACTTTACTAGTATTAAATCTACTTAAATCTAATGTTGTAAGCGATGAACATTTATAAAACATTGCTGACATAGCAGTTACATTCGATGTATCAAAATTACTTAAATTTAATGATTTAAGTGAACTACAGCCATAAAACATATCTATCATACTAGTCACTTTTGATGTATTAAAATTTGATAAATCTATACTTTGCAGACTACTACAATTCATAAACATATTAGCAAACATTAAAGCACTACTAGTATTAAAACTGGATAAATCTATTTTCTTTAAATTGTTGCAATCTCTAAACAAATTACTAAAGTTAGTTATTCTACTAGTATCAAAACTGGATAAATCTAAGCTTGTAAGTGAACTACATCCTTCAAACATACTAACAAAATATAATAAATTTGGTGTTTTAAAGCTGCTTAAATCTATTGTTTTTAAATTTGTATCTTGATAAAACATGTATGTCATATTATTAGTGTTAGTTGTATCAGTAAAGTTTAAATTAATAGAAGTGACATTACTAAGATAAGAAAATAAGTATTTACTATCATCAGGAAATGTTGTAATTCCACTCTCACTACCAATATATACATTATATAAATTATCACTACTTCCTTTTGTATACCACATCATTATACTACCATCATTATTATTGGATACATCAAAACTACCTATTGCATTAGTAGGAACTATATTATCATTAGTTATAGTAATTGATTCAATAGTATTTCTAACTAAAGTTGTACCAAGAAATTTAGAAGTGGCACTAACATTACTCTCAGCATTTTTTATCGTATTAACTTTTTTTATTTTCTGAGTAACAAGAGTAACTCCTGATGGTACAATTAAATTACCACCATTTTCATAGCCAAATACTGTATTTAAAGTAACTGTATCATTACTAGTACTATTATTTATTAGTTTTAGTTTAACAAATTTATTATCCTTACTGGATATAAGTCCAGTCTCAGGATCTTTAGAGTCTTCATATGCTTTAACAATAATGTTACTACTTTTATAATCAATACCATATTTAATTATACCATCGTTGGTGTTATTGATTTTATAATATACTATTTTACTACTTTTACTAGGTACATCAATGGTGTTATTGCTATTAGATAAATTTATTGTATAAGTATTATTAGTGCTAGCTGTATTATTGATAGCAAATGTATTGTAAAGTAAATAAATACCTAATAATACAATAATTACAAGTACTGATATAATTAATATTTTCTTTTTATTCATTTTTTCACCACCAAAAAAGATTATGAAAAATTACTAATATTTATATTTTTTCTTTATCCTATATAAAAATAGTAACATAAAAGTTAGTTTTTTACAAGTTAGTTTCATTAAATTTTAGAGATTATAAGCTCTAAAATTCTTTTTGAAGACTATAGGCTTCAAAAAACCTCTCACAACAAAGTGTGAGAGGAATTATTTAATTTAAATTTCCTTCTAGCATTTCTTTAAATTTTAAACAATCATCAATACTATAATTACTGATTAAACTTATATTAATAGCATCATCAACACTAATATTTGAACTATTAGTAAATTGTTTTAATTCTTTTAACATAGCAATCATCTTTTTATAATCCTCTAAAGTATATGTAGACTTACTAGTATGTGTTTCTTCTATTAAAGTATTATCTTCTTTTTCTGTATCCACTATTGATATTGGCTTTTCTATTATTTTTGGTTCCATCAAGCTATCTAGTGATATTGTGTTATTAGATAATCTTTCTTTAATATTTTTAGCTTTTTCTCTCTTAGTTATTTCTTCTACTGTTACTTTAGGTTCTTCTATTATAACTTTATTGGGCTTAATAGTAGGTAATACTCGATTTTCATCTATAACATCTTGGAAAGATATATTCTCTGATTTTTTATCTTTATATTTATTTTCATATTCTTCTTGTGGATTTGTTATATTATATTCGATATTTTTATTAGAATTATTATCATAATATATTGCTTCTATTGTTCCATTTAATATATCATTAAATGTTACTTTAGGTTCTTTTATAACATTATTTTCTTTTTCTTTTGTATTAACACTAGGAGTAACTATAATTTTATCTTTAACCAATACTGGTTCTTCTACTACTTTATTATTAGATGACTCCTCTAAAGGAATATTATCAATAACTATTTCGTTAGTAGTAGGTACTTTAGTTTTCTTCTTAAGAGTAATTCTATCACAAATTATATTTGTTAAATATACTACGATTAACGATAATAACCAAATTATTATCATACTCATATTTAATTCTAATATTACTACTAAATTAGTATTAGTGTATAGAGAGTTTACTGAGAAAATGTCTATCTTATTCTTAGCTATGATATTTAGTATTATGGCTAAGAATATATTATTTATAATAAATGCAGTAGTATTAATTACTTTATAGGTTTTTGGTAATTTTATACTTAGTATGCTCATTATAAATACTACTAATAACAATATTAATGTAGTTATATATAAATATATTGATGGAAAATAGATTCCTCTAAAAAATATTGTTGTAAAGTTATCAAAAGTAGTAGATAATATTTTATAATTACTAATAATACTGATACTAAATACTAATATAAATGATAATATCATTGATAATATATATTTTTTCTTATTTAATATTTTTACTAAATATAATAATGTCAGTATTATAAGTAATATAGTAAAAATTAGAATTATTTTATAATCTAGTAATATATCAAGTAATATTTTTAACTTTTCAAGTATTGTTAAATAGGTCATTTTCTCACCCCCTTTTTATATTATTTTTTATTCTTGACTTATTAGCTCCGCTATATAGATTGTTTGATGAGTATCATCATCTTTAGTACAGGTAATTAATGTAAGAGTTGTTTTATTTTTATTTCTAAATATTCTTACTCGTCCTGTTTTTTCTTCATTATATATATTTGTTATTTTATATATGTATTTGCTATTATTATAATGAATAGTAATTGTATCCTCTTTTTCTAATTTGTATAAATTGGCAAAATAACTATTATTATAGTTACCAGAATGTCCCGCTATTATAAGGTTACCATTTGTAACATCAGGATAGCTTGATTCTGGAAGTACATATAAATTAAATTTAACATTATTTAGATTTGATGTTTTATCATAAAATCCTTTATATAAACTAATTTTTGGAATATCTATTATTCCTAAATATTCTTCATAAGTGTAATCATTATTTTCTTCTTTTTGATTTTCATTTGTAGCTTCTTCATCAGTAGTAGTTGTTGCTTGACTTTCTGTAGTATCTACATTTGATAAAGCTAAATTCATTTCACTAAATACAACATCCCTTTTATCTTTTATGTAATCAGATAGTAAAACGAGAGTACCACTTATAACAAGTATTACTCCCGCTGCAATCTGGTATTTTAAATTATATTTCCCCATTATTCTTTTTATAGTTTCTGTATATTAATGCAGAACCTAGTCCTATAATAAGTAAACCTATTAAGGATGTTGTAATTGTTTTAAATGTTCCTGTACTTGGAACTTCAACAGTTTCAGGCTTGTTATACATAATTACATCACCATCTACTGTTCCATCTTCATTTACTGTAAATGTTATTGTTTCTTTAGATAATTCATAACCTTCTGGAGCTAAAACCTCAGTTAATGTATATTTACCAGGTTCAAGTCCTTCGATAACATGTGGTTCATTAGTAGAAACCCAAGCTTCTATTAACTCGCCTTTCTCATTTCTAAGCTCTAGTTTTGCTCCTGGAAGTTCTTCACCAGTAGTAAAATCTTTTTTACTAATTAATACTGACTTCTTAGGTGAGTTATACATAACTACTTTTCCATCTACTGTTCCGTCTTCTTTAACAACGAAAGTAACAGTCTTAGTACTTAATTTATAACCTTCTGGAGCCATTTCTTCAGTTAATGTATATTTACCAGGTTTTAATCCTTCAATAACATGTGATTCTTCAGTAGATGTCCAAGAATCAACAACATTTCCGTTTTCATCTTTTACAGTAAGTTTTGCTCCTGGTAACTCTTCACCTGTAGTTGCATCTTGCTTACTGATAACTACTTTTGATATTTTTTCAATATTTAATTTTACTGAATCATTAACATATTTTGTTTCTGGATATATTGTAGCAGTTGTTTGGAATCTTGAATGAGTTGGTGTATATAAATATGCTTTATTAATTGTTCCTGAACCACTTACTACTACAGAAAATTCTGTTGATAATTGATTGATACTTTTTACTGGTACTTGTACATAGAAAGTTAATCCTTTAGTAAATTCACTACCATCTTTGTTTACAATAGTTGTTCCTTTAGGAGCATTTGATGGTTTAATACTATAATATCCTGTTGTTCCTGATGCTGATATTGTAATAGCATCACTTCTATAATATTTTCCATCTTCTGTTAAATGTAATTTATTGCTTTCAGCACTTAATTTTAGAGTTGGATCAGTATAAGAATAAGATGCTGCTCCTGATACTAATTTATTTATCCATTGTACTGCGGTATTACTTTGACCACGATATGTACCATTTGCTATATCAAAATTAGCAAAAATACTATCACTTGGATTAATTAGGTACCAAATAGCTAAACCAGTAATATAATAATCTTCATCATTATTACCAGTTAAACTCTTATTTGGATAACCGTTTTCCATTACGTATGCATATTTTGCATCTAGTTCTTCACTTAAATAATATGTTTCTGTTCCATCTACAACGTCATTTTTTCTTTGCATACAATAAATAACTTTACCATCTGAATTAACCTTATAATAGAAGTGATAATTCATTCCGTTGAAGTAATTGGCTCCTGATAATCTATGTAAGTCTCTAAATCTAACTGTATAACTACCAGGGGCAGTTGTTTCGGCATTAACTGTTACTCCTAAAACAGCTACTAATGCCACTAATAATGTAAATAAAATATTTTTGAATTTCATAATATAAAACCTCCCTTTGAAATTGCTTAATATGTTATCACTTTTTTGCTATTTTGTCAATATTTTGATGCCTATTACGATAATATTCTTTCATTTATATTTTATTCTTTTTAAATATATTTTTATGCCTTCTTCGCCTTGTGCTGAATATAATAGCAATTTTTTACTAAAAAGTCAAGTTTATATAAAAAATGGATGCTATTTACATCCATTTGAATTTTATTTTTTCTTATCAATCATTTCATTTATTACTGTGCCAAAAGTAGCTATGTTTTGCATATCTGATGGTACTATTATCTTTGTTGATTGACCTTCCGCTAATTTTTCTAATGCTTCATAACTTTTTAAGGTTAAAACTGATGTATCTGCTTTTGCTTCTCTTAATAGTTTTATACCATCAGCTTCAGCCTTCTTTATTTTTAGTAATGCTTCTGCTTCTCCTTCGGCCATTTTTATTTGGGCTTCTTTTTGTGCTTCTGCTTTTAATATGGCTGATTCTTTTTCACCTTCGGCAATTAAGATACTAGATTTCTTTTCGCCTTCAGCTTGAAGTATTTTTTCTCTTCTTTCTCTTTCTGCTCGCATTTGTTTTTCCATTGCTTCTTGAATATCCCTTGGTGGTAAAATATTTTTTACTTCTACTCTGTTTACTTTTATACCCCATGGATCGGTAGCTTCATCTAAAATACTTCTCATTTTAGAATTTATAATATCTCTTGAAGTTAGAGTTTGGTCAAGTTCTAATTCTCCAATGATATTTCTAAGTGTTGTAGCGGTTAAATTTTCTATAGCACTTATTGGTGATTCTATTCCATAAGTATATAGTTTTGGATCTGTAATTTGAAAATATACTACAGTATCTATTTGCATTGTAACATTATCTTTAGTTATTACTGGTTGTGGAGCAAAATCTTTTACTATTTCTTTTAAAGTAACTTTGTTAGATATTCTATCTATAAATGGTATTTTGAAATGTAGTCCATTTTGCCATGTAGTTAAGTAACTTCCTAATCTTTCTATTACATATTCTCTTGCTTGTGGTACGATAATAACGTTTGGTATAACGAATAATACCACTAAAATTAAAATAATAATTAATACATTCATATTTAATCCTCCCATTTTTCTACTTTTAGTTTTACACTATCTATAGATAATACTTTTATGTATTCTCCTTTAGAAATATTACTACTACTATAAGCTGACCAAAGCTTACCATCTACTTTTACTTCTCCAATATCATTTTTGGTGATATCAGAAGTAACTACTCCTTTCATACCAATAATTCGATCTAGATTAGTGCAAACTTTTTTAGTATTAATTTTTTTATATATGCTCTTACTAATAGGCATTAATATAACACCCACTATTACAAATACTCCTATTTGAATATATAGATTATCTGTAAAAAGAGATATAATCATTGTTAATATTCCACTTATAACAAACCAGATACTTATTAGATTTGTTGTTATAACTTCTAATATTCCTAATAGTACTACTATTAAAAGCCATATATATAACATATTTACCACCTACCTATTTATATGTTAATTATATGTATTTATTTCCTTTCTTTTATTATAACAGAATATTATTATTTATTCTATATTTATTTACAATATTTTTAATCTTTGTTATAATTGTTATGGAGGATGAATATGGGGACAGATTATATTAGTTTTTTATTTCAAATTATGGCTTGTTTTTTACTTAGTGCATGCATTGGTGTTGAAAGACAATATAGAAGAAGAAATGTTGGTCTTAGAACTATTATTTTAGTAAGTTTAGGTTCTTTTCTATTTGTTAGGTTTTCTTTTGCTTTTCCAAAGTCAGATATGACGAGAGTGGCCGCTCAAGTAGTAGCTGGTATTGGTTTTTTGGGAGCTGGAGTAATCATAAAGGATGATAAATCTGTTAAGGGACTTACTACTGCTGCTACGCTATGGTGTAGTGCTGCTATTGGTATTCTTTGTTCGGCTAATTTGATTTTTGAGGCTGCTATTGGTACAGTACTTATACTATTTACTAATATTATCTTAAGAAGCGTCAATAGTAAAATTAATTTTTTAAGTGGTAATGTTAATTATAATTTATATCATTATACTATTGTTTGTGAGGAAAAAAACGATAGTAGTTTACTTAAAATTATTAAAGAAATAGTACGAAAATATAAAATTTCTATTAAAAGCTTAGAAACCAATGATTTAGAAAATGGTAATGTAAAAATATCGCTTTGTATATTAAGTAATTGTACTAATGATAGTTTTAGTAGTGAAATTATGCAGAAGTTATCTGAAAGACGTGATGTTATTTCTATATCACTTAATAAGGAAGATGGAAAGTTTTTATACGAAGAAGAGGAATTATAAAAATATCTAGTATTTATAATTTAATAATACTAGATATTTTTTTTATTACTTTTTTTTCTATTCTGGATATGTATGATTGTGATATTCCTAGCATATTTGCTACTTCTTTTTGGGTCATTTCTTTTTTTCCATTTAAACCATATCTTAATTCTATTATTTCTCTATCGCGGTCTTCTAATTTTGATACTTCTTGATACATCATATACTTATCTAATTCTTCTTCAATAGGTTTAGTAACAATATCATCGTCTGTACCTAGGACGTCCTCTAAATGTAATTCATTTCCTTCTGAATCAAAGGATAATGAATCTTCAAATGATACTTCAGTTCTTTTTCTTTTAGTTTTTCTTAAATACATTAGTATTTCATTATCTATGCATCTAGAAGCATAAGTTGCTAGTTTAATATTTTTATCATTTTGATAGGTATTTACTCCTTTTATTAGGCCTATCGTACCAATAGATACTAAGTCTTCTAAATCTATTTTTGTATTTTCATATTTTTTTGCTAAAAAAACTACTAATCTTAGGTTGTGTTCTATGAGTTTATCACGTGCTTTCATATCACCATTTAAAAAGAGATTTATATATTTTTCTTCTTCTTCTTTTTCTAGTGGTTCTGGTAAAATATCTGTGCTTCCAACATAGAATAAGTAATTTAATTTACTAAATATTTTTTTTAATAGTTTTAACATGTTATCACCCTTTCATTAAGTCTTTATGTAACAATACTTCGACACCATTTATTGTACTAGGGCTAGAAGAGAATGCCACTAGTAAATTGTTTTTATACCCTATTTTTTCAATATATACTTTTTCAGGCTTTATACATTTTAGTAGTCCTTCTCCATTAATTGTATGATATGGTACTAGAATAAATTTATCTTCTTTTTGATATTTTTTATCTACGAGAATTATTGGTCTTTTTTTATATGGATCATATAAATTGTTTCCGGTATCTAGAAATCCTATTAATGATATTTTTTCTTTATCTTTAAAATATATGTCTACTTTATAATAATTATTATAAGTGTTTTTTATTTTCTTATTTTCTTTTATATATATTGTCATTACTTCAATAGATAGTATTATTATTACTAAGTAGTTTAAATAGATATTTAATGTTACCTTGGAATTGAATAAATATATTAGTCCTCCTAATAAGATGCTTAGTATGTATGTATATAGTATATTGGTTAAGAAGTATCTTATGTTTTTATACTTAAAAGCTATTGTTATCATTAGTATTATGGTTATTAGTTCTAATAATAATCTATTTATACTTGTAAATAACATAAGAGATGATAATCCTCCTAATAAAGATGATATTAGTATTCGTTTATAGGTAGTTTTTCTTTTTAATAATATACTTACTGAGGTTATGATTATTATATCCATAATGGTATTAAATAAAAAAAATAAATCAATATATATTCTCATATATTGATTATAAAAAAAAGAATATAAATATTTTGTCGATTTATATTCTATTCAAATACTTTATTTTCGTCTCCAGCGCAATATCCCTCTCCGATTTTTTTGCCTTCAACATATTCTTTACCAGAAATATTACAGCCCATTTTAGTAACGGCATCTTGAAGATAGCCTCCAAATGCCTTTACTGCTCCTATTGCTATTACAGTAATTAAGGATATGATAAGTACATACTCTACAAGGGTTTGTCCTTTTCTATTTAACTTCATATTTCCACCTCACGTATTATTAAATATATCTAAGATAATTGTACTATATTTTTTTTAATATTGCAAGTACTATTCGCATTTATAATTAAAGTCATATGTAAATTGTTTAGTTTGACAATTAAATGTTACAGATACTTCTTTGTTTGTTAAATCATCATTATTTATTGGATTTTTTATATCACCATCTATTTTTCCAGCCTCTATTAGTTTAGATATAGAAATTTTTATGGTATTTGATATAGGAATTTCTATGGTATTATCACAAGTGAAACCTAAATCATATTTATTTTCATTTACATAGAGCTTAGTGGCACTAATGATATTCTTTTTTAAACTTTCACATGATTTTTGTTTATTTGTAGATATCATATTGATTACATTAGGAATTAAAATCATGGATATTATTGCAATTATGGCTATTACCATTAATAACTCTATTAAAGTAAATCCTTTTTTATTCATAAATACTCCTATTCTTAACCATTGGAACTATTAGAAGTAAAATAGTCTTCTTCTAAGTCTTCAGTTATTTTATCTATATTATTTTTTTTAGAGGATAATATTGCTAAATATGTACTTGTAAGTACAACGAATAGTATTAGTAATCCATATAAAACGCTAGTTATAGCAAATCCTTTATTATTTAATTTCATTAGTACCTCCTTAGTAAGTGATTATTTTTTTATCTGTATTAACTAATTTATCTTTATCTGTTTCTTTTATTACAATTGTATCTGGATTTCCATCAGATATATATTTGGTACTTTTTAACATATTAAATACCATGGCTATATCAAATTCTTTACCATTATTGTCATAGGCACGACATCTTTTTAGAAAGGTTTTATCGAAGTTTTTATCAAAGCATGATACTTCTGGTTCCCATCCTACTCTTAAAGCGGCTTCTGTAATATAATTTTTATCGTTGTAATTTGTTGATAATACGTATTTAAAATTGGCGTTATCTTTGCTATATGGACTACCAAATGGAAGTGCTATTATTTTTACATATTTATTAGGAATTGTTTTTTCTAATTCGTCATATACATAGGCTATTTCTTTTTGTACTCTTTCAGGAGTTGATTTTTTGATATCTAAGTGAGTTTGTGTATGGTTGCCAATGTCATAGCCATTTTCTACCATCCATTTTAATATTTTTTCGTTATATTCGCTCTGATTGAATATACCTCCATTAACAAAGAATGTAGCGGTTACTGTAACATCTTTGTGATTTTTTTTGAATTCTTCAAGTATACCGACTGCACTGTCTTTGTCAATAATTATATTGCCATTATCATCTAAGCCTGTTACTTTTATATTATCTTCGTTTCCATCATCAAAAGTGATAATGATTGGGCTTTTACCATATGATGCTGTTACTTTACCATTTATGTAGTCCTCTAAACGAATCATTTCATATCCATTCTCGTAATAATATTCTAAATCTTTTCTGAATGCTTCGGGAGTTCTATTGTAACCGTCTTTGTCAACGTTACCTCCTACTGTTCCTGTACTATTTGCGGTTTTTTCTCTAATACCATGATACATCATTATTGGTACTTTACCTAATTCGTTAATATTGTCACTAGCTAGTTTTTCTTTATCTAATTTTCCTAAAGAGATTACTACATCTAATTTCATACCTTTATCTATTTTAGTATTTTCTTTTATACTTTGTGATATTACTTTATCTTTGGGAATATCATCACTATAGTCATATGTTATATTGGCTTCTAGTGAATACTTTGATACTAGTGTATTTACTTCGGTAATATCGTTTAATTTTGGCATTAATTCTTCTTGATGCTTATTGTTTTTTGGTATTACTTTAAATACTACTATTAATGCTAATACTATTATTATAAATAGTATCAATGCTATTTTACCTACATTGGAATTTTTTTTATGTCTACTCATATATATCCTCCTATTCATAAGTTAATTATAATATATTTTTGATGATTTTGGAAGATATAATATAAAAATATAGTACAAATATGTATGTACTATATTTAATTATTTCTTAAATAGTCTACTGCTTCATTAAAATTATCAACTTTAATTATATTTAATTTATAATTATATTTTTCTTTTGTTTCTATGGCTTCTTTATAATTAGCGGATGGTACGAAAACGATATCCATTTTATCCTTGGCTGCACCCATTATTTTATATTTTATACCATCTATTTCTCCTACTGAACCATCAGCGGAAATGGTACCTGTACCTGCTATATTTCTTCCTTTTATGATATCTTCATCGCTTATAGCGTTATATACTGTTAATGTTAGCATTAATCCACCTGAGGCTCCGGCTTCGCTACTTTTGAATTTTATATCTACTTTTGGATCAAGGTCATATTCATATTCTGTTATTATTATTACGCCTACTGCTTTAGTATTGTTTTCATTAGATATTTTACTTGTTACTTTCATTTCTTTATTATTTCTTAAAATGGTAAACTCTACAGTATCATCTATATTTTTAAATGATATTATTTGTTTTATTTCTTTAATATCTTCGCATTCTATATTGTCTGCTTTTAAAATTATGTCACCAACTTTAAGTCCGTTTTCCTTAGTAGTGGCTATTACAATATTTGTTTTTTTCTTTATATCTATCTTTTTGTTGGCACTTGTATATGCTACCATAGTGGCTATATCTAAAGAATTATCACGCATTATTTTGTTTCTTTCTTTTACTTCTTCTACTGTTTCGTTAGATATTCTTCTTGTGGATTCTTTTTCGATATCCCAATGTTTTAATTTGGCTACTATATATGTTCCAGGAGTTAATTCATATTCACTTACATATAGCATATTTAAACTACCATCTTTATTTTTATCATAGTTCTGCATTACTACCCTGTCGGTTATATTTATTGTTCCTCCAGGAGCCATGGCATAATATGGTAATTTTATATATAAGCATATTACTAGAATTAATAGTGTTATTAAAAATTTGTAATTTTCTTTTATAAAATTTTTTATTTTCATTATATCACCCTTATTATTTTTTTCTATGTTATATCATATAATTGATTATGAAAAAATATTCTAACCAAATTATAGTGATTGTTACTTTTATTATTTTAATACTTATTTTTTTTAATAAGTCGCTTGTATCCGATACTATTATTTCTTCTTTTTATATTTGGTTTAATACTCTTGTACCATCAATGTTTCCTATGTTTGTTACTTCTAATATATTAATTAGTTATAATTTTATTATGTATATACCAAAAGTCATTACTTCTTTCTTTAGTAAGTTATTTAATATTAGTAAAGAAGCTGTACTAGTTCTATTTATTTCTTTAATAGCGGGATTTCCGAATAATGCAGTGGCAATTAGATCTTCTTATGATATGAAACTTATTTCTAAATTAGAAGCTGAACATCTTCTATTAATATGTCATTTTGCTAATCCTTTATTTGTATTAGAAACAATAGGTGTCTTCTATTTAAAGAATAATATGTATGGAATTATTATTCTTATTTCACATATATTATCTAATATAATAATTGGTATTATCTTTAGAAATAAGAATATTCCTACTAGTGATAATTATATATCGAAAAAGACTAATTGTCAAAGTTTTGGTGCTTTATTTTCTCTTAGTATTAAAAAAAGTGTAAACACACTTTTTATGATATCTGGGATTGTTACTTCTTTTTTAATTGTTAGTACTTTGGTATGTCATATTTTTGCTTTGGATGATTATTTATCAGTACTTGTTAAGGCAGTCTTAGAAATGACTATGGGGTTATCTTCTTTATCGTTACTTAATATTAGTGACATTTATAAAGTTATAATTTCTTCGATGATTATTTCTTTTGGAGGACTGTCTATTCATATGCAGGTTATTAGTATTTTAGATGATAAAATTAGATATCGTAATTATTTTATTGGGAGATTATATCAAGTTTTTTTATCTATAATATTTTCGGCTATGTTTTTTAAGTTATTTGCTTAATCTTTTTATCTTTTGTTTATATACTTCAGTATTGTCTTTAATATCATAGTTTAATTCATCACTAACATAGGAAAATATATCGGGTATAAGATTAATTGCTTTGGTAAATATATGATATCCTTCATTTATTTCGTTTATGGTATATGTTTTTTTTTGGTATGAATCTATTAGCCAATTGGTAAACACTTCATATAGAAATAAGTTTATTTCTAGAAGAGGAGGAATTATTTTTTCTTTATTGGTATTATTTTGTTTACTTTGTAATACTAAATCCATATTATATAAAAATCTACCAATGGTAGTATAAGTTGCATATTCTTTTAGTTTTGTTACTAAATGATATAAGTCTGCAGTAAAGTATAGATTTTGCATTTCTTTCTTTCCTATTACTTTTTCTATAATAATGGATAATATTGCTTCATATTTGTATCCTGATGAAGCTATACTGGCCCCAAAAAAGTGATTGTTTATTGCTTCGGTATATCCTTCGTTTAGTGCATAACTAATATTAGCTTTATTGGTTATTTGGTAAAAGCCTATATGATATTCTTCATTACTGTGACTACTACTAGCCATATGTAATAGTTCATGGTTAAAGGTATTATATGGATTTAAATCATTGGCTGGAAATATTTCTATAGTATTTTTATCTGGTAAATAATGTCCTGCATCTTTATTTAGTTTAAGTTTAGTTAATATATCATCTTTATATTTTATTGTCAGAGTTGATATGTTATTATAAAAGTTGGTTAATTCGTTTTCTGTTAAATTCTTTTTTAGGACATTATAAAAAGAAGATACAAAAGGACGATGAATGGCTTTTATATTATCAAATACTTCTATTTTTTGCGGGTTGTTTGTTATAATTGCTTTAGCTATTTTAACTGTTTTTGTTTCACTATTCATATGCACACTCTTTTCTTGGTAAATTTATTATATTATTATATTATTAAAAAAGCAAGATAAAAGACTTCAGAAATGAAGTCTTTGAATTGTTAATATATGGTGACCTGTATGGAATTCGAATCCATGAATGTTGCCTTGAGAGGGCAATGTGTTAAGCCACTTCACCAACAGGCCATAATGTCTTTTTTGAGACATTATTATTTTAACATAGATAAAAACTTTTTTCAAGTGTTTTTACATACTAATGTTAGTTTTGAGATATTAGCTCAAAACTATTTTCTAATGACCTTAGGCATTAGAAAACGGCGAGCAATGAAATGTGAGACGAAAAGAAAAAGAAAATTACTTTTCTTTTATTAATTCAAGGAACTTATCTTCATCTATAATATTGATTCCTAGTTCTTTGGCTTTATTATTCTTAGTACTTGTACTGGTAATGTCGTTATTTATTAAATAGTTAACTTTACTGGATATTGATGTAACTACTTTGCCACCATGTTCTTCAATAAATTCAATCATTGTATCTCTATTAGTGAATTTGTTTAGGCTACCGGTTATTACGAAGGTTAAGCCGTCTAGGTCTTTATTGCTATTAGTTGATGCTTTTGGTATATCTATTTCTTCTTTTAATTCTTTTAGTTCCTCTATAAAGTCGGGATTGGAAAATGTGTCAATCCACTCTTTAGCAATAACATCTCCTACTCCGGGGATATTACTTAATTCTTCATATGTTAGATTACTTATTTTGTTAAAATCGTTGTTAAAGTGATTGCATATAAGTTTTGCTCTGGAAAAGCCTATATCAGGTATGCCTAAAGCGTATATAAAATTGGCTAATTTTACATGTCGTGACTTTTCTATAGAGTTTATCATATTATTGTAGGATTTTTCTCCGAAACCATCGAAAGCTATTATTTTATCTTTATATCTATCTAAATGATATAGGTCTTTATAATTATTTACTATTTTTTCGGTAATTAGTTTGTTTAGAATCATATCGGAGATACCGTCAATGTTCATAGCGTTTCTACTTACAAAGAGACTTAAGCGTTTTATTAGTTTGGCTTTGCAGAAATCATTCATGCAGTATAAATATTTTACATCGGAATTGGATATGATACTAGCTTTGCTGCCACATACAGGGCATCTATCTGGTATTTCTAAATTACCACTTTGAGTGGAATTACTAGCTATTTGAGGAATGATCATATTGGCTTTATAAACCATGATGGTATCCCCTATTCCTAATTTTAATCCTTCTAATATGGAAACGTTATGAACTGAGGCTCTGGATACTATGGTTCCTTCTAGTTCTACTGGGTCGAATACTGCTACGGGATTGATAAGGCCGGTTCTTGATACGAGCCAATCTACTTTTCTTAATGTGGTGGCTACGGTTTCATCTTTCCATTTGAATGCTAATGAGTGTTTAGGAAATTTGGCGGTAGTTCCAAGGCTATTACCGTATGCTATGTCGTCATAAGTGATAACTAAACCATCGGATGGTATATCGTATTCTTTGACTTTTTCTTTGAACATAAGTACTTGTTCTTTGACTGTGTTTTTTGTTACTTTATAATGTTCTACTACTTCAAAGCCTTGGTTTTTTAGCCAATCGAAACATTCGCTTTTTAAATTGGATATATTAGTAGATGATTCGATTAGGGCAAAGATTATGCAATTAACGCATCTTTTAGCGGTAATACTACTATCAAGTTGTCTTACGGAACCGGAACATAGATTTCTTGGATTTTTATATTGGCTGGAGCCATCTCCTAATTCTTCATTCATTCTGTTAAAATCGGAATATTTAATTATGGCTTCACCTCTTAATACTAGTCTTCCTTTATATGGAATTGTGAGAGGAACGTTTTTGAATTGTTTGACGTTTTCTGTTACTAGCTCTCCTATAATTCCTGTTCCTCTGGTAACGCCACTGATAAGTTTGCCGTCTTCATAAGTAAGTACTATTGTTAGGCCGTCTAGTTTCCATGATAATAGGCCTTCTTTGTCCCCTAGGAAGTTTTCTAATTCGCTTACTTTCTTGGTTTTAGCTAATGACAACATTGGACTAGGATGTTCTACTTGCTTTAAGGAACTGGATATTTCTGGTTCGACATTTATTGTTGGACTGTTGGATAGTGTCATGTTGGTTTCTTTTTCTAATTCTACTAATTCATCATAAAGATGGTCGTATTCGTAGTCGGTCATCATGATTGTATTTTTTTGATAATATAATTCTGAGGCTTTATTTAGGATGTTTATTAGTTCTTTCATTCTTGTTATTTTATCTTCCATTTGCATTCTCCTTTATGTATATTTATATTATAGCATAATTAAAAGAACTATAAAAGTTCTTATTTGATTTTTTTGTTATAAGATATTATAATTTGTCTTTGGCAATAATAATTGTTAGTCATACTAAATGTTATCGATGTTTATTAATTCATAGTCTTTGGTGCCGAATTTTAAATTTGCTGCTGCCTCTATGATGTGATTGCCATTTCTTGATTCTATACGTTCTATTAGGTGGTCTTTGCCTTTGTCAATACTGGATGCTACTCCTATGGATAATTGTTTTATGGCTCCACCAAAGCCTCCCATTGGATGTCCCTTGAAATGCGATAATACTAACATGGCTATCCGTTATATCTATTTGATAATATTTATTCCAACCATGTTCCTGCATTAATTTTTGATGTTTGGCGGTAGTATTTCTGGCTCCTTCGTATGCTGTATTGCATTCTACTACTACGCCATCCACTTCTTCTATTATGTCTTTCATGAATTCTGGTTTTAGATAGTTTTGATTTCCTTCTTCTCCGGAATGTAATTTAACAGCGGTTTGTTTGGGTAATTCTATATTTAATTTCTTATATAATTTTACTAGTGCTTCGCTAGTTATTTCTTTTGTAAAATATACTTTTGTTTTTTTTCATTATATCTTTCTTTCTATTTATATATTATATTGTACCATAAAAATTAGATAATTGTTATAAAAAAAGAGGGGCTTTTGTTAAAGCTGCTCTATTTTTGTTATTCTTTCTTTTATTCTATCTTTACCTAGTAATCTCATTATTTCATATAAGTCTGGTGTCATGCTTTTTGTTGTTAGTGCTACTCTTATTACTGTTGATATGTCTGCTACGCTTCCTTTATACTTATCTGGATTTTCTTTGTATTCTTTCATATTACTGCAATAGCCTAGTTCGTCTGTCAAGTCTTTGATATTGTTAAACCATGCTTCTTTATCGGTAATATTGAAATATTTTTCCATATATGTTTTTAGTATCTTAATGATTTCATTTTTATCATCAATTTTTCCCCATTCATATGAGGTTGGATTGTATAATTCGTCATACATATAGAATATTTGACTTTTTATATCACTATAGCAGGAATAGTCTTTTCTAGGCTTTTTCTGTTCTCTTTCTATGTTTAGTACGTTTTTTGTGTAATCTTCATATTTTACTAGTAGATTATTAAATTCTTTATCATATTCTTTGCTCCAATTTACTAAATTAGTATATACTTCGTCCTTAGTCATTTTACTAATGTAATTTTTAGATATGTTATTTAATTTTTCTAAATCATATAAAGCTCCTGATGGAGACATTTTTTTGGGAGAAAAATTAAAATCTAAGAAATTTTTGTCTGGATTAGCGGCATGCCATTCTTCGTAATTGGAATTAATTATTGTCATCAATGATTCTATTACTGCAATTGTAGGATATCCTTTTTCTTTATAATAACTCATACTTGCTTCTGGGTCTTTTCTTTTGCTTATTTTTCTTTTGATTTCACCATCTTGCTTTAATATCAGTGGGGTGTGGATGTATTTAGGTGGTTTTAAACCTAATGCTTTAAACATTTCTAGATGTTTAGTTACACTTGGTAGCCATTCCTCTCCTCTTACTACATGCGTAGTGTGCATTAGATGGTCATCTACTACATGAGCAAAATGATAAGTTGGAAGCATGGTATCGCTTTTCATAATTACATCATCTATGTCATTTTCACTTAAACTTAGTTTTCCTTTTGATAGGTCTTCAAAAATTATTTTATTGTTAAAATCGCCTTCTGATTTGAATCTAATGACATAGCTTTCGCCATTTTTTATTCTTGTAATTGCTTCCTCTATACTAATACTTCTACATTTAGCAAATCTACCATAGTAACCTGTTCTCATTTTTTTTTCTTCTTGATTTTTTCTCAATTCTTCTAGTGTTTCTTTTTTACAAAAGCATGGATATGCTCTACCTATTTCAATTAATCTTTTTATGTAAGCGTGATATATTTCTATTCTTTCACTTTGAATATATGGTCCATAATTGCCTACTATTTTATCCTTATACTCATATTCATCGGGCATAAGATTATATTCTTTCAATGTTTTTATTATTAATTCAATGGCAGAATCTACTTCTCTTGTTTTGTCGGTGTCTTCATTTCTTAAATAAAATACTCCATTTGTATTTTTTGCAATAATATAATCTGTAAGTGCTTGATAAAATCCTCCTATATGCATAAATCCTGTTGGACTAGGAGCAAATCTTGTTACTTTCGCGCCTTCCTTTAAATTTCTTTCTGGATACATTTTTTCATAGTCTTCTATTGTTTTAGTAACATTAGGAAATATTAAATTTGCTAAATCTTTATTTGTCATTTTTTCACCTCTTTTTGATTTTATTAGGTATCCACTATATTCATTATTATTATAGTTAAATATAATATATTGAAAGGAGAACAGATTAACATGTATGGTTGTGGATACCCTTCTTATGGATATAGCTATGGTGCTAATGGTTTTTGGATAATCATCGTCGTACTTATAATATTCTTCATATTATTCTGGAACAATGGTTCTTGTGGCTGTGGCTGTGGTCAAAGATGTTGCAAATAATAACTATATCAAAATAAAGCCCTTTTGAAGGGCTATTTTTATTTAGTGGTTGCCCTGGTTAGATTCGAACTAACGCGTGCTAGAGTCAGAGTCTAGAGCCTTACCACTTGGCTACAGGGCAGTTACTGATATAATTATAGCATCTAATTTTTAATTATTCAAGTTTTTTTCATTTATCTGCTTATTTTTCTAGTTGTCTACACTTGTTCTTACTATAATTATATCAGTAACTCTCCCCGAATAAAGTGCAAATTGTTTGCACCATCACTTCACAGTGATGAATTTCTGTTTCTTGGAAACTACACTTAGCTTCGTCCACAGACTTAAATTCCGATAAGTGCTACCGTACTTTATTTTTACTTTAAAGAAATTTTGTTCGTTATTGACATTTATTATTGATACTTGGAATATACTTTCTTCATATATAATTTTAGCCCTTCAAACATGATATTTATACTTGCATTTAAATCTCTATCTAATGTGTTTTTGCAACATTGGCATACATAGTCTCTCTCATTTAAGTTCTTGTATTTTTTATCTATATTATCACAAACACTACAGGTTTGACTTGATGGATAGTAGGTATTTATTTTGAAAAAGTATTTACCTTTTTCTTTAGACTTGTATTCTAGTTGTTTTAGTATTTCTCTAAATGTTGCATCATTTATTTTTTTTGATAGATTTATGTTTTTGTCTATAATCATTTTTTTAATATTTAATGATTCGGTAATTATTATATCATAATTATCGGTTATTTCTTTTGTTATTTTATGAATGTAGTATTTTCTGGCATTGGATAATTTGCTATAGAGTTTATTTAATCTTTTTAAATTTTTGTAATAGTTTTGACTTCCTTTATTCTTTTTGGATAATTTATAGTGTTCTCTTTTTATTTGTTCTTCGTATTTATTTATATATTTGTTATTATCATACGATGTATTATCTGACATTGTTATTAGTTTCTTTATTCCTAAATCTATTCCTACTATTGTATTTGGTTTTCTTTTTGATGGTTCTGGCAATTCATATAATATACTCACATAATATTTGCTATTTTTATCTTTCGATATTGTTACGTTTGTTATTTTGCCATTTATTTTGGTGATATTTCTATAGCCTCTTATTTTTAATTCTTCTAATTCTGGTAATTTTATTGTTCTACTAATTAAATCTAATTCTATATTACAGTATTTATTGTAAATAGCTTTAATTGTATAACTATTTTTACCATATTTGCTTCGATATTTTGGATTACTAATTCCACTGTTGAGATGTCTTTTATAATTATCTTGGAGATTAAACAGTGTCTTTTTGATAATTGTTGGATCTATTTCTTGTAAGAAAGGATATTCATATTTTAATTTATTTGTATAATCTTTAATACAAGAATAGGCATTTATATATTCTTCGCTAATTATTTTTCTAAGATAATAATTATATACAAATCTATTACATCCAAAAGTTTTATTTAGTTTTTGTTTTTGTGTGTCACTTGGATATATTCTGAATTTAAATGCTTTATACATTATTTCACCGCCTTATATTTGCTTGTTTATTAAATTAATTAGATTTTTTCTCTCTTCAGGAGTTAATAATTCTAACATTTTGTCATAATTATCTAATACATTTACATTGATAATATTTAAAGGACTTTTTAGTACTATTCCTTCTTTGTTCTTTAATATTAATTTTGCTACTTCTTTTGTGTTAAATATATCTAGGTTTATGATTGCATGTGTACTTGAGAATAACTCTTCGTTTTCTAATTTTAGTTTGGTTATTTCTTCAAATAGATCATAGTATGTTCTAAGTACATAATCTATTTTATCAAAGTTTTCATTTATTCCTAAACTGAAGAATTGATTTTTATTTACTCTTATTAGGTAATTATTATTTATGGTGTTGTCTACTATATGGCTTCTTATTTCTTTTATATAGATGTCTCCTTCTACTAAAATGATATTGTGTTTAGATAAAATGTGGTTTAGGAATTTATATACGATTTTTCTATCTAGTTCTTTGCTTGTTATGACTTTATTAAATATTTGTATTATTTTAATAGTATCCATTTTTTCCTCCTTGCAATGATAATAGCAGATTTGATTTAATTATGCAAATGGGGTAAAAAGGTATTTTGTGAATGTTTTTTCTGGTATAAAGTTATTTTTAATGTGTTAAAAATATATTTTGGCTGTTATTAATGGTATAAAAAGTTATTTTGATTAAATTTTATTTTTTTAAAAAAATGAATCTCATATATTTGAGATTCATTATGTTTATTTTATAACAATATTTACTATTCTTCCTGGTACTACGATAACCTTTACTACTTTTTTGTTTTCAATCCACTTTTTTATGTTTTCTCTTGATAGTGCTGTTTTTTCTAATTCTTCTTTTGAAGTATTTATGTTTATTTTGATGGTATCTCTTACTTTACCATTTACTTGAATAGCTATTTCTTTTTCTTGATCTTCTGTTTTGGCTTCATCATATTTTGGCCATGGTCTATTGCAAATTGGTTCATATCCTATAGTTTCATTTAATTCTTCTGTTATATGTGGAGCAATTGGATTTAGTAGTTCTAGTAATATTCTATAATCGCCTTTGGTAATATGCTCTTTTTCGTCATAAGTATTTAATAGAATCATTAGTGTTGATACTGCTGTATTGTAGGCCATGTGAGTTAGGTCGTGTTCGACTTTTTTGATACTTTTGTTGATAATCACTTCTAGGTCTTTAGAATATTCATCATTATCTGTGACTTTATCTTTTAGTCTTACTATTCTATCAACAAATCTTTTGCATCCTTTAAGTGAGTCTGTGCTCCATGGTGCATCTTGTGTATAGTCGCCCATAAACATTTCGTATATTCTTAAGGCATCTGCTCCATATCCGTTTACTATTTCGTCTGGATTTATTACATTGCCTTTACTTTTACTCATTTTTTCGTTATTAGAGCCTAATATCATTCCGTGGCTTACTCTGGTCCAAATCATTTCTTTATGTGGTACTAAGCCAAAGTTGTATAGCATCTGTACCCAGAATCTAGCATATAATAGATGTCTAGCTGTATGTTCCATACCACCGTTATACCAATCTACTCTGTTCCAATATTTCATTACATCCATATTAGCAAATTCTTTGTTATTGTGTGGATCCATAAATCTTAGGAAATACCATGATGAACCAGCCCAGTTAGGCATTGTATCGGTTTCTCTTCTGGCAGGGCCTCCACAACAAGGACAAGTTGTATTTACCCATTCATCGATCTTTGCTAATGGGCTTTCACCGTTTTCAGTTGGTTCGTATTCTGCAACATTTGGAAGAAGTAGTGGTAAATCTTTTTCTTCCATAGGTTGCCAGCCACATTTTTCGCAATAAATCATTGGAATTGGTTCCCCCCAGAATCTTTGTCTTGAGAAAATCCAATCTCTCATTTTATAGTTATTTACTCTTCTTCCAATACCTAGTTTTTCTAGTTTTTTAGTAATGGCTTCTTTGGCTTCTTCCACTGTCATACCGGTGAATTCTTCGGAATTTATAAGTTTGCAATTTTTTCCTAAATAATCATATTTTTCAAAAGCTTTAGTTGAGATGTCTCCTCCGGATATTACTTCTATCATATCTAGGTTATGGGCTTTCATGTATTCATAGTCTCTTTGGTCGTGTGCTGGAACGGCCATTACTGCACCGGTACCGTAGTCGCCTAAAACGAAGTCTCCTATAAATACTGGTACTTCTTTACCATTTACTGGATTAATTGCTTTAATTCCTTTTAATTCTACACCTGTTTTTCCTTTATTTAATTCTGTTCTATCCATATTAGATTTATGTGATGTTGCTTCTATATAAGATAAAACTTCAGCTTTATTTTCTACTCTTGGTAATAGTTCTTTCATTAGTTTTCCGTCTGGAGCTATTACAAAGAATGTTATACCATATACTGTTTCAATACATGTGGTAAATACTGAGAAGGAACCTCCTCCTACAACATTTGCATCCAACTCAACACCGGTTGATTTGCCTATCCAATTGATTTGTCCTAATTTTACTCTTTCAGCAAAATTTGTGTCATCAAGTCCTTTTAATAAATCTTCAGCATAATCGGACATTCTAAGCATCCATTGTGATTTTTCTTTTTGAACAACGCTACTGCCACATCTTTCACACACGCCACCAGCGGCATCTTCGTTGGAAAGTACGGTTTTACATGTTGGGCACCAATTTACTGGTATTGTTGCTTTATAGGCCATATTGTGTTTGTAAAATTGCAAGAATTGCCATTGTGTCCATTTATAATATTCTGGATCGGTAGTAGAAAATTCTCTACTCCAATCAAATGAAAATCCAAGTCTTTTCATTTGGCCTTTAAATGTTTTTATATTTTCTTTTACGGCGTCTTTGGGATGAATATGATTTTTTATGGCATATTGTTCTGCTGGAGCTCCGAATGCATCCCATCCCATTGGATATAAAACGTTATATCCTTGTCTTCTTTTCATTCTAGCTATAGCATCTTGTGCTGTATAGCCTCTAACGTGGCCTACATGTAGTCCACTTCCTGATGGATATGGAAATTCTACTAGAATGTAATATGGTTTTTTGTTGCTCTCGTTTTGTGCTTCAAAAACATGATTATTTTCCCAGTACTCTTGCCATTTTTTTTCTATTTTTTTGAAATTATACATTTTTTTTACCTCTTTTCTGATAATGTCTTCCTAGTATTCCATACATAATTATTATTAATAGGATTATGAGTATTATGCTACATAGCAATTGCCATAGCCAATTGTCTAATAAGTGAAAAACAATTACATAAGTCAAAGCAATTATAAAAGTATTTATAATTGCGGAAGTGTATAAAAATTTTTTGTAATTTATTTTTTTTTCATCTAATCCATATACTCTTACTAAATAATAGTATTCCACTGGTACTTTCTTTTTATTATATTTTGTCTTTTTAAAGACAAAAAAGAAATAATATAATATAAATATTAATGTATATGATATTATAAAGTCTAATAGTATATTTAATATTTCTTTCATTATATTACCTCCATATAAGTCTGTATTATACTATATTTTTTGGATGTATTCAAGTAAATTGATGAATATTTTTATATATTTACTATCTAATCCTTTTTTCTTTAGTTTTCTTATTTTTATTCTCTTTTTCTTAACTTCTAGGTCGCTAAATAATATTTCATCTAATTTGTCTTTTAGACTTGTATTTATTGCTAAGTCATATAATATTTCTTTAATGTCTTCATTGATAAGTCTAATAGAACTTACTAAAACATTTTCACCTTTTATATTTACTTCTAAGTCTCTGCCTACGATAAGGTTATTTATTTGAATAATGAAATCGTTTTTATCATAATAGCAATTATAAGTAATGCTTTTATCTTCTATGTATACTGCTTTAATATTTTTGGTGTTTTTGAATCTTAATAAATAGTTTCTTTTGCTTAGAAGATTTTTACCTTCTGATTTTGATATTTTTAAGGTGTAATTATCTTTTTCATAATGATAACTAAAGTTTGTTATCATATACATACCTTTTTTATAGTTATTTGTTATGCCATCATCTTCGTATAAATTGTATGTTCCATCGTTAAGTGGATATATATTTAATTCTAGAGTACTTGGTATATCTTCTTTAATATTATAGCTCATTGGTATTATTGATCCGGCTTTTACGAATACGGGATAATCTTCATCGCGATAGAAATTGGTATAATATTTAGCTCCATTATATTGTTTTCCATCTAATAAATTGAACCAAATGCCATCTGGAACAAATATTTTTTTCATTACTCTATCGATAACTATATTTTTTTTGTTAGTTATTGGTGATACGAAAAGGTTTTGACCGAAAAAGTATTGATTTTTGTATTGAACATCATCTAATATTTTTGGATAATCGTAATAGAATGGTTTTACTATTCCTTTTCCTGTTTTATGATAGTTATAGCTTTCGGTATAGATGTATGGTATTAATTTGTATCTTAAATTCATAAAATTAATTATATCGTTTTCGATAATTGGATTCCATTTCCATGGTTCTCTTTTGTAATACTTGCCTCCTTCGCTGGCAAGTAAAAAGATTGGTGAGAAGCAGGCGAATTGTATGTATCTTAAATATAATTCAGCTTCTTCAATACCGTTATGATAACCGCCAATGGGATGAGCTATGAAAGATACTCCGACGTTATATCCTTGGAGATTATATCTTGGTAATAGATTTAGGGTTGTCCAATTTACTAATGTTTTACCACTCCAAATGATTGGATAGCGATGTACCGCTATTCCGTGATTTCGGGTTAGTGATAATCCTCTTTTTCCTCTTGTTTCTATTTTTCCATGATGATAATGAGCAAATTTCCACAAATCTATTTTGTCATTTGGATTGTTATAATCAATACTATATAGTTCTACGCCTTGCATTTCTAGATTATTTATAAACATGTTTAGGTATATTCCTAATTTTTCGTTGCTAAGGGGAATAAATTTGAATTTTTCTTCATTGGTAAAACTGCTTATTAAATTATATTCATTAGTTCCTTTTGCTATTTCTAAATTGGGATTAATTGTTACTCCTAATTTTATGTTTTTTTGTGTTAAATAATTGCTTACGTTTTTTAGGTCAATACTTGGTATGTAATTGTTGTTTCCACGCCATGAGTCTCCTAATAGAAATATTGATATTGGGATATTGTCTTTGTTAAATCTATCTACTAATGATATTATATCTTTACTGGTGTAATTATCGTTTTTATACCACCATGCCCCTAAGGCATATCTTGGTATTAGGTTTGGATAGCCGGTTAAAGTGAAATAGTCGTTTAAGCATCCGTCAAAATCTTTATTGTACATAAAGAGATATATGTCTTTTGATCCTTCTTCTCTTGGGGTGAAAATGTCGTTTTCTGTTAATACTGGGGTATTGTCTTTTACTACTGCATAGCCATCTAAAGAATATAATCCTGTATCTAGAATTATTTTATCCTTAATGCTGTCAATTGAATAATTTATACCTCTTAAATTTTTTACTTGTGGGCTATTCATTTGCCACTCTATTGTAGTATTATTTATGACGGCTTTTAGATTACTGCCGAGGTTTCCGGCTTTGAAATCTTTATCTTTTACGTATGTGATTGTGAAAATGCCGGTATCTATTTGGATTAGTGTTTCACTTTCGGTGATGCCATATGGTGTTTTGGGAAAGGTTCTATTAATGACTAAGGCAGTTGGGTCATCGATAAATTTACCACTTGGTGTATACTCTAATCTGGCTAATCTTGGTGTTAATATGGTTATTCTGTACTTGTTACCTATAATGCATGATTCTTTATTACTAATTAGTTTGGTTCTGGATTCTATGTAGTAATTTGACACATTAGCCATTTTTTCACCTTCTTTTTTATTCTTTTTTGTTTTTTTATTCTTGCTTCATACTAGCTGTACAGCGTACAGTAGCTTTTATTGTTTCCCCTTGTACTTCATAATCGTTTATATTGTTTTCATCAAACCATAAGTATACTTTGTAAGTGGTGCTTATTGTGCTAAGCGGTATGTTTGTTGCTATTAGTTTTGATGTTCCTGCTGAAGTTCCTTTCATACTGCCTGTGGATATTATGGTGTTGCCACTTACAACGGTATATTTTAATGCATCGCTGTTCTTTAATTTATCCCCTATTGAGGTAACATCCATATATATGTGTCCATATATGTCATATGTGTTATCTTTTTTATATAATGTTATGGTAATGCTATTTCCTCCTGTATATGTAGATGATGGATTTATGGTGCCACGCGTTATATCAGTACCTTTATTATATGTTATATAATAATCTAATCCTTTAGTGGTTGTGTTTACATTTAAATCTTCGAATAGTATACTTGTGAAATAAGCTATACTTCCCCCTAGTAGTCCTAAACATAGGATGGTTAGTCCTGATATTATTAATATTTTTTTCTTCTTATCGTATTCCATGTTATTCCTCACTATCTTACTGATATAATAATATCATAATTAACTAAAAAGTGCAATATTACTGGTTATTTTTTGGTATTATTATTCTTTTGATTATATAATAGATTATAGTTATAAATATGTAAAAAATTATGACTAAAATGCTACTGATGATGTTTTTTGTATCTACTTTTATTATTAATGTAAATAATGTTAATATTAAACATAATATTATGTTTTCATAGATAATATTTAATATGCTATTAAAGTTATCTAATAAATTTATTTTTAGTTTTCTAGTTAAAAGTATTATTCCAATAATAATACTGATTATTAGTCCTAATATTGTACTGGCTATGCTTCCGAAATATGCTGTATATCCCATTCTATATGCTGAATTTATTAGTGGTACTTCAAAAATTATCTTAGTTATTAAGCTTATTAAAAGAAATATTATGATATTTTTTTCTTTGTTACATATTATATTTATATTTACAATACTATCATATATTGTATAAAAGAATATTAATGGTACTAATCCGAAAATAAAGTTATAATCGTTATTAAATAATGTAATATTGATTGGTCCTGATATAATCATTAATATTATAGTTATCGTTAGGCTGGTATTGATTATTTTATTTAATATTTTATGAAATAAGTCTTTATAGTTATTATCTTTGTTTATTATAGATGTTTTTAATTTATTTATATCTGTATTATATATTTTTTTGATTATTAAGTGTATAATATATATAATTATTATTCCATAAAAGTATGTATTGGTAATATAATTTGATACATCATCATAACTATATTTATATCTATTTAGTAATATATAATATAATACTATAATGGATATGTATATATATGATGCGTTTATTATATTATATATTATTATGCATCTATTATCTATTAATGATTTTTTTATTTGTATAATATAATTTATTTTTGTTTCTTCTCTCTTTTTTGTATATTTATTGTTTTTCTTTACTACTAATATATAAGATAATATTATTAGTATTATGCCTAATATTATTGGTACTAAATATATTATTATTATTTTTAAATAATCTTCTAATAAAAAGACTTTATATAGTAAGAAGATATTGATTATATTAAATAATATACTACTTAATTTATATATATTTAATAATATGTTTTTTTTATATCCAAATATATTTAAATAGTTATTTATTAGTTTTATAATAAGTGATATGGATAAGAATATTGTCATGGCTATATTAACTAGATATAATTTTTCTATATTTATTAGTGTTGATATAATGTAAGATATTACTCCTAAAAGCATGGTTAAAATAATGATAAGTAATATACTACATTTAAATACTTTATTCATTGTATATAGATATTTTTTATCATAATAATCATTTAATAATTTTTTTATTTTATTTGAACTAAATATACTATAATATATTAAAAACAAGCTAAAACTAAAGGTAAGTAAGAAAGTATTACTAGTTTTAGTAAGATGATATAATACTATTATAAATATAAATGTTAAGATATTTATTATTTTCTTCATATGTACTCCTAAGAAAATTATATAGGAAAATATTGTTTTTGTAAACTTTTTTTGCAAAAGTAGTTGATTTTTTAATAATATTGTGGTATCATTTATGTTGACTGATGTCTTGGTAGCTCAGCTGGATAGAGCAATCGCCTTCTAAGCGATCGGTCTGGAGTTCGAATCTCCACCAGGACACCACTTAGATATTAACTTCTTACTTAGTAAGAAGTTTTTTATTTTTCTCTTAATTCTCTTACACTCAAGTTATAACTTTCTATTATAGATATATAGTAATTAATTTCATCAATATCACTAAACTTTAGAATTTCTACATAATGACTCCAAGTCAAAAGGGCCGACAGTGTAGGCCCTTTTTATATAAAATAATATCCTTTACCTAACTCTTTTGTTAATCTTTCTGAATATTCTTTAATTAGGCCATCACCATACTTTGCTCTATTTTCATCACCTTGTGCTTATATACTTCATTATCTATTAGTTTATTTTTAATTTCATTATAATAATTCATATTATCCTCCTAACTTATTATATATTCTCTAGTTAATATTCTCTTATCACTAGAGTATTCGATATAGTAATGATTGTCTCTTCTAGATATAATAATACCTATTGTTTTATCTTGGTTAATACTTTTAATATGTTTATCTATATAATTCATATATACTTCTATTTGTCCTATATGTTCTTTCTTAAGCTTACATACTTTTAGTTCTATTACTACATAACAATTATATTTAATATTAAATAATAATAAATCTATATAATTATAAGTACTTCCTATCTTTATTTTGTATTCATTTTCTATAAAACTAAAACCTGTCCCTAGTTCTTTTAAAAATGATGGTATATCCTCAAGTATTAATCTTTGTAATACTTTTTCACTTATATTTTCTTTATCAAGATTATTTTTATTATGTATAACTATAGGGTTCTTAATATTATCTTTAATATCTAACTTTTCTTTATTAATAAGTTTTAACTTAGTACTATTATCTAATCTTTGATATTCTTTAGTTTTTATTTTTTCTCTTAACTGTCTATATGATAAATTTTGTTCTATTGTGATTTCCACATAATAATTTAGTTCATTTATATTATCCAAAGTAAGTAATTCTCTATAATGAGTCCAGCTTAATTGGTGCCGCAATGCGGCACCTTTTTCTATCTTAAGATAAAATTGGCGGTATCTTTTTAATGTTGTAATATCATATTTTTTACCAAGTTCGTTATATAGTCTTTCAGAATATTCTTTAATAAGTCTATCACCATACTTAGCTCTTTCTTCTCCTCCTTGAGCTTCGATTAATAACTTACCTACTTCATAATAAGTATTAAGATCATTTCTATTTTTAGAATAATCTTTTACTCTTTTATATACTTCATTATCTATTAATTTATTTTTAATTTCATTGTAATAGTTCATATTGTCCTCCTTCAAGATATACAATAGCAGATATTAATATTGCTTGCAAATGAGTAAAAATTAGTTTTGAATACAAAAAGACAGTGAAAAAATATTTTCACTGTCATTAAAATTATATTTTGGCTGATTTCTATTTGTTAAAATATATTTTTAATATAAATTATATATTTTTGTATTATTATAGCAATTAATAGTATTAAAGTATTTATTTATTATATGTAATGTAGTTATTTTTATATGTTTTTTTAAATTAACATGCTTTGTGTAAAGCAAAATTATGCTAGATTAGTTTCCCGCTTACGCGGGACTAGATTTTCATGACGACAAGCTATGCTTGCCGGGCCTCTAGGAGACTTCGCCCCCTTAGGGCCATTTTTTTCATATTTTTCCTACCATTGTTTGCCCAGTTAGCTATTAGCTAACTGGTATGGATTACTTTGTGAACCATCCCCCGACACTATATCTTGGTCAGAACCCAGATAAAGGACTGGAGCGACCCCATTCGCACTAGAGACGCTGTCGTTGAAGTTGACATAGCCCGTCGAGTCCACATAGAACGCAACGTCCGCAGCGGCTGAGCGAGGGGTTAATAACCAGACCCGGCCTGTTGTAGCCAATATTGGACGCATCCAATCATTACTACTACATGCATATGAGTCAGTACTGTTATCATAGTTATATAAAGTTTGGGAACATTTACTTAAATCAGTAGCATAACCATAATCAGATGGATATGCTAGAGCAATTTTACCGGTCCATGGGGTTGTTCTAGTTATGCCATCACTAGGATTTGATATTACTGTTGTTCCTCTTTCTTTTTCATACATTACGTTAGAATATATATTTGAAGTATTCCATCCACCAGTATTATATGTTGTTTCTGCTATCATATTTCTTGTTGTATCATTTTTTATACCTGTACTAGTAAAGTTACATGATGTAGTGGCATTTTTATATCCATTATAACATGTTCCCGACTTACTATTATAATATAAACTCCCTCCTACAGATTCAGATTCGTGACCTGGATTAAGAAGTTTCATTAAATCAGCCTGGGACCATTCATTTACACCATTTCCAAAGCTTACTGATGATGCAGATGTATCCCAGGAATAATCACCTATTGTTTCATTTCTTATTAGTTTTATTTTACCATCGAATACTCCTATTATTCTCCATAGTTCACAGTTAGTACTAGGATAACTATCGCAATTAAAATATATATAATTATTAGGAGATGCTCCATAGTACCTTATATTACCTGCGGTATCTTGCATTAAATTATTTGTAGTATCATATTGATATGTAATACTGTTATTTGTTACTGGTGTCTTGGTACTATTATTATATAGGTTAGTTATTAGTGCAGAAGCTTTTTCTGGAGCGTTACCTTGACTTGCTTCTGCAGTTATAGTGGCACTGAATGAGGTATTGCCGGCATCGTTAAAGGCTTTATCTCCATCGATATAGAATATTATTAGATAACCATCTTTGGTACTATGTGGTAATTGTTTTGTTAATATTGTTTGTTCTCCAGTAGATGTTATACTGGCTGTTTTTATTATTTCAAATGATTTGTTTTTTAATGTTGATATACTAGGAGATGTATAGGTTGTTGGTGAATATTTGGCTATAGCGTATTTGAATGCTCCTTTACTTTCTCCGGTTATAAAGGCTGAATTTAATGTTTTGACATTCATTTTCATAATCATATATCCGTCAATAGTACATGCGTTATTTATACCTGCGGTTACATATGTTAGTTGCATTCCGTCTTTAACTGTTATGTTGTTATTTGTTATTATTTTACTTTCATCAAATAATATTACGTTTCCTGTTACATCATTACCTTTTACATGATCTACTACAAAACATCCAGCGGTACCTTTTACACTGGATGTATTTGTTGCTACAGAACTATAATAAGCGTAACTAAATCCTGATATTAATACGATAAATAATAGTATTCCTATTATTAAACCAGATATTTTTATTTTTCTATTTATATCCATCTTTATCACCTATACTCTATATATAGAGTATAACATTAGATAATAAATTAGTCAATTATTTTATGTCATTTATGTTTACTGTATATACTTCTTCATTATTTATATAAAATGATACTGTTTCTAGGTTATTATAATAGTTATCCATAGATAAACTTATGGTATATATTACTTCTTCTAGAAGGTTTTTTTTGTTTATATCGTTTAATAATAATTCGTTGAAATTTAGTTTTAGATTGTTATCTAATAATTCGTAATCTTCTAATACTGCTCCAGCATTTAAATAACTCATTAGATTTGTTTCATATATGGGTGAACTACTTAGTTCTTTTATTATTATTTTTATGATATCATTATCTTTATTATTTATATATTTGGTTACTGGTACATAGTATTCGTTATTATTATATTTGTTTACGTAATATGTTGTATATGATATTATGTTATTAGTGGTTACTAAGTCATATGTTTTATTTATACCATAGCTTTTATCTAATACTTCTGGTAATAATTCTTTACTATTAGGTAATTTGGTTAATGGAGAAGAATCTACTTGTATTTTTACTTTGTCGATTCCTTTTATACTGGTAAGGGTATATACTATTGATTCGATCATTTTTCTTTCTTCATTAGGTGGTCCTTCCAATAATTCTTTGGAAAAATTTATAGTTAATGTTTTATCATTTAATTCTACATTTAATATACTTGTTCCTGAGGGTAATATACTTCTGAAACCATTAGGTATTATATCTGATTTGTTTCCATCTATTATTAATCCTTCTAGTAGATCTTTGGCTATATCTACTCCTTCGCATTTACAAGTTGGTATACTTGTTCTGGCTACGTAATTATTGCTATCAACTAAATATATTGTTCCTACTATATCATTACTTATATATTCTATTTTATCGTTTTTTAATTTTATTTCTCTACTATTATCTGGTAAAATATAAATTATTAATAAAACTATAATGGCACATGTTGATACCATTATTTTTTTTATAGACATTCTTTTTAACATAAAATCACCTAGTTATATATATGTATTGTTATTTGTTTTTAGAATATATCTATATATATTAATTTATATTTTATTTATTTGTTTTAAATAAGTAACAATCTTTATCATGGGAATAGATAATACCTATTGCTTGGAGATAGGAATATATTGTAATACTTCCTATAAATGTCATTCCTCTTCTTTTTAAATCTTTAGATATTTTATCTGATAAGGATGATGTTGTTTTATTATATTCATATATTATTTTGTTATTAGTAAATGTTTTTAAATAATTGTAAAAACTATGATATTCTTCTTTGATACTTTTAAATATTTTAGCGTTATTAATACTGGCTTTTATTTTTGATTTGTTTCTAATAATATTGGGATTGTTTTCTAGTTCTTTGATTTTGTCATTGTTATAATTGCATACTTTATCTAAATCAAAATTATCATAGGCTTTTTTAAATTCTTCTCTTTTGTTAAGTACACATTCCCATGATAATCCTATTTGAAATGTTTCTAATATAAGCATTTCAAATAGATAGTTATCATCTGTTTTTAATATTCCCCATTCGTTATCATGATAATCTATATACTTAGGATTATTTACATTGCACCATTTACATCTATTCATATTTCTTCTCCTTTAGTAGTTTATATTTTTATAGGTTATTCCTTCTACTTCATTAATTATTATAACATACTTACCCTTTGATTTTTTACTAACATCATATATGATACTTCTTTGGAGACTATATTATTTTGATTAAGAGTATTATAGTTATGAAAGTATGTATTTTGGTAAAATATGTTGGTCTAGCATGGCCATTTTCATGATTTATCATTAAGCCTTTATCGTTTATTTTATCAAAAAACTCATCTTTAATATGATATATATAACCAGTTCGTACTTTCATTGTATCAACTCCTTAATATGATTTTACTATAAACTAAAAGAAAACTCTACCTAAAAGTAAGAGTTTTCAAACATTTTCGTTCGGGATAACTTATTACTCGCACCATCCAGGAGTGAGAACATTTTCAGGTAGTATATTTTTCTAATTTAATACCAGTATACCACCTTTTTCTATAATTCTAATTATTTAATTTTACTGTCAAGTATATTTCGATTCGACTGTTCGGAAATTTCGAACAGTTGTCTTTTTAAGTTTAACTCTATGTAATTATACCAAATTATAATTACTTATCATTCTTTAGATACTATCAATATCTAAATACTCGGCATATTTATAATCAATTATTTCACCATTTTTTGTATCAATATAGCCCTTAAAACTATGTGACCAATCACTTAGTTCACTAGCAGAATATCCTTTAAACTTATCTTTTATTGTTTTCAGACTATTAAGTTCTTCCTTAGTAAATAACTTCTTATCAAAATCTTTATCAGTAGTAAAGTTTGTACTTATATCGTTAATTTCGATTTTTATATAATCATTCTTTATTAAAAAATTATATAAAGCGTTTCTACTATCTACTACTGGTCCATATGGTAAATGAACATATTTTAAATTAGTTATTGCTTCTTTATTTTCTTTACAATTATAAAAATATTCTAATCTTTCCATTTTAGTTACTTCCATTATCTATATGAAACGATATATACTAGTAATTTTTTTATTGTTCTAATTATATCATTTTATTTCTTTGGTATCAATTGTCTCTTTTTATTTTTTTTGATTTTTTATATTATATAACATTTTAGTATGTAGTGATTGCTTATATATAATTGATATGGTTGATATCTTTATTTGAGACAATATATTGGCTCAAATAAACACTAATAAGACTTAGAATAAGGCTTATAGTGGGCATGATAAAAGAAGTAAATAGTCTTACTCCTTTAATTATCATTAAGTATTATTTGACCATCACTAATAACAACATTTGGAAAACTAGCATCAGTTAAAGTAAAATTCCTAAGTGGTGCTTCTGGATTAGTTATCTCTACTATTTTATTCAATAGTTTTAATATTTAAAACCTAGATATATTTATATAATAAAAAGATTAGTTGTATTTCAAACTAATCTCTATTAAATTACTTTTTATCTAACTAATTACTTGTAATTTATTATTCTGCTGGGCAATTATAATTCGTGTTTTTAAATGTTGGTATTACTGTTACTATATCTTGTTCTTTCACACAATAATATGTATCAATTAAAAATCCTTTATCTACATAACTATCACTATCATTTACATCTTCAACTCTCCAACTTATTATTGGACTGTTTTTAAATGCTACTGCTTGAATTGTGTCTAATAAAATAATTGAAAATATTGTAATAATTATCGTTAATAATATAATTAAGAACTTATTCTTTTTTACTTTTTCAATTTCTTTAACTGAATAATCAAGTGTATCAATTAAAATTTCTTCACTCTTTAAATCAATTTCTTCATCAATTTTTTCACCATTTAATATTTCCGTAACCGAAACGCCTAAAATTTCACTTAATGGTTTTAATAATGACAAATCCATTAAGCCTAATCCTCTTTCCCACTTGCTTACAGCATTTTTTGTTATGCCTAATTTTTCTGCAAGTTGTTCTTGAGTTAACTTTTTTTGCTTTCTTAATTCAGCAATAAATTTACCTATTTTTTCCTGATTCATTTTATCACTCTCCAAGAACAATATATCAATAATTTGTTAAAATTTAAACATACTGTTAGTTCACTTTCAATTACTTACATATCTTTTTTGTGTTTTATAAATTCAATATTATTTCTTTCTAAATCTTCAATAGTAATATCACCATATTCTAAAGATGTTTCAACCGTTTCTTGATAACCATTAGAATAAATAACAATTACATTTTTACTTTTGATACAAGGAAAATAATAAATATATTCTTTATCTTCATAAAATTGTTCTAAAGCCTCATCACAAGCCATATTTTCTTCTTTTACTTTATCGATTATTTTTAAATAAGTAAATGGCTGATTATTTTTATTTATATATTTTTTCTCACTTATCAATACTACTCCAAGAACAAGAATAATAGGTATTACTATAATTATAATCTTCCTAAATAAATCTTTATAGTTAATCTTATTTTTCTCTAAAAGAAATATATTTTTCAATAACTCATTAATAGATTTTATATGCAATATTTCATACATTATTAAAGAGCCAGATACATTTAAAATTACATCATCAATATCACAAGATCCAGACATAGTAATAAATTGTAATAATTCAATTCCTATCACTATACAAATCATAGTTAATAGAAAAGTTTCAAAATTATTTTGTTTCTTAAATAATAGTGGCAAGAAGAAAGCAAAAGGCATTAATGCAATAGCATTGCCTAATATATTATAGATAAAAATATAAGGTGCTATATTGCCACTAACAAATTTTGTAACATAAGAGATAATCGTTTTGAAAGGAACTAGATTAAGTGAATTAGATAAATAGTTTTTAAATATTTCATTGTTCCAATTTAATATATTAAAATTACCTCTGTAAAAGTAATCATCAAATAAAGTAAGTGTTGAGAGTAGTATTATATATAACAATAACCATATTGAAATATTGATTTTTAAAATTTTCTCTTTATATTTCTTATCAACATATTTAGTTAAGAAGAATCCCCCTAAATACATTAGCAAACAACTTGCTGATAATAATATTATTCTTCCACTAGGGCTTAAGTGGAATAGTTTATTAAATTGTAAACTAAAATAATAGATTAATATTATTGCTGACAATAAATAAGTAATTATACTAACTATCAAATTTATCTTCTTTTTCATATTTCATCTCACTTTCAAATTGTAATTTATTGCTTTATTTGATGATATTATTTTTAAGACTAGACCATAAATTACTATCCATTTCCATTTGAACTCCAAGTGTATTTATAATTTCATAATCTTTCTGTGAAATTTTTATATTACCTCTTTCAATAGAAACACATAATACTTCAAAAGCCAAGCCTAATTCATTATGATCTAAATACTCATCTATATCTTTTTTATCTTTTTTCGTTATATTTAAGTTATTAGCAATTTCCATTATTTTTAATTGAATATCCATTATAAACACACTCCTAAATTGTAATTTATGATTATGATTATTTATATAATCTAATAACTTGATATTCATAATGATCATTGGCATTTGAGATTCCTACTGAAATGCCTTTACCATTATTAGCTGTTTCCTTAGCAGAAGATTTTTCTTTGGCTTCTTTTAACAATTCATCAATTTCAGAATCAGTAATTTCTTCATTGTTGGCTTTAATCAAAAGTTTTGTATACTTTATAGCAGTAGTTTCATCATACTTGTCATTATCCATATAAATAGCACTCATATCAAGAATATCTTTTTCTTTATTTCCAGATGACTCAACTGGTTTTAGGTAGAATGCAACATCATCAGTTAATGCAAACCAATATTTACCATTATCCACAACCATATAATCATCACTAGCAGGTGTATTTAATCCACTATCCATTATTTCAGTATTAAATTTAGCAAGAATAGTGTTTACAGTTTCTTTCTCAACCCATCCATATTTTTTATATGTTTCTTCTAAATTTTTTTTAGCTTCTTCTAATTCTTTTTTAGAATCAATAACCGGATTACTACATCCAGCAAGTCCTAAAGTCATAACTCCACAAAATAAAATTGCAAATAATTTCTTTTTCATCTTTCTTTCCTCCTCCTATATTACTCAAACATTATTGAGTCCATAATAAATTTACTAACCTTTTGCCATTCACTCATTTGTTCTTTTGTACAATTAAAATTAACTAATCTTAATTTATCATTAACAGAAAATGCAATAATATGATTATAGATTTCTGTATCTGATCCTTGTGTTGTAAATTTCATTTCACCAATTTTATGATTGTTTCTTTCCCAAAAATTTAATTTTACATCTTTTGAATAATTTTTATAAATCTATTCCATTGTTTTAACATATTCTTCTATCTGACTATTTTTCATTGTAACATCATTCATAACTAGTGCTACATTAATTGTTGTTTTGTCATTTGTGTAAACAAGTGATGGTGCATTTCCATTTGTATATTTAACATTAACAATTTCATCACTCATTATTTTAAATTCACTTGGAATCTTTATTTTAAATCCATCAAACATTTCATATTGTGTTTCAATGTTATTACCCTTATTGGTAGTAATGACTAATGTGTTTTCAATTTCACTTAAATTTTCAGTTTTTGTAATATTTGGTATTGTTATAATAGCCCAAATAATTAAAATTGTTATGCTAATTATCAAACATACATTTAAAATCTTTGTTTTATCTTTGTATTCTGGTATTTTCTTTTCCTTTAAATAATATTGATACATATTTTTAATATCTAAGTCATTCTTTATATCAAATGCTGCAATAAGAAGTGCTATAATAATAATTAAAAGTATATTAATGATTGTTATATTAAATGGGATCATATTATTTATTGTCAGTATAATATTTGGTATAACTATAATTGCTAATAACAATATAAGGATCATTTCATAAACATAGTAGTTCTTAAATGCCTTATTTTCTTTCTTCATCATTTTTTTAAATTCATTTTTCTTCATAATTTCTCCAATTTATTACTATAAATTCATCATTTACAATTATTTCAATATTTCATTTAATTCTTCTAGTGATAATTTTTTAATTAATATGTTATTATCGTTTTCATCAATGACATACTTCATAAGTTTTTTTATGGCCTCATAATAGTCTATATCACCTAAAATTCCATTATTTGTTGTACTTACAAGCATTAACTTCCATTCATCAACTTCTATATTATCTACTTTATACAATAGTTTTGGATTTTTAGGAAAAGAAGTTAAAGTATCTTCTGTCAGTGCAAATGCACCAAATGGCTTACCATCTTTGCCATAATAAAAATTTGGTTTACCTACATAAACACTTTTCCAATCATTATTTTCTTTTTTCTTAAATTTGTCAAATAATCCCATAAGCATTCCTCCACTTCAACATATTACTATTTATTTGTTCCATCTATATCTAAATATAAGTTTATTTCTTCTTCTGTTGGTAATTTATCCATTAATTCTTTTGGTAGTTGTTCTTTTAGTTTATAAGTTGAAACACCTATAGGAACATTGGTAGATTTCAAAGACCAATCCACCGTTAACCTATTCTTTCCTCTACATAATAATAAACCAATCGTAGGTGCATCGCGTTCTTTTTTTATTGTTTCATTAACTGCTGTTACATAAAATCCTAATTGTCCTATATATTCTGGTTTAAATTCACTTATTTTTAATTCAACAACTACATAACATCTAAGTTCTAAATGATAAAATAGCAAATCAATATAAAAATCTTGATTATCAACTGAAATTTTGTATTGATTTCCGACAAAACTAAAGCCTTTTCCTAATTCTAGCAATACATTTCTTATTTTATTTATTAAAGCTGTTTCCAATTCTTTTTCCTTATATTCCTCTTTTAATGTAATAAAATCAAAAATATACGGATCTTTTATGGTATTATTCACTAAATCACTATCTTTTGGAGGTAACATTGCATTAAAATTGTTGTTACTATTTCCTATTCTTTTATGAAATTCTGTTTCAATTTGAATAGCAAGTACATTTCTACTCCATCCATTTTTAATAGTATTTTCGGCATATATTTTTCTAATATCCTTATCTTTAATTTTTTCAATTAGTAATAAATTATGTCCCCAAGGTAATTTGGCAACAAGCTGTTGCCATTTTTCATCATCAGCATATTCTTCATAGAATAATCTCATTGACCTTATATTTCTTTCAGAAAAGCCTTTCATATTAGGAAAAGTTAATTTAAGTTCTGTTGACACTTGCTTTGTAAAATTATTTCCATATTGTTTGTTTTCTGAAACAATTTTTCCTAATTTAAAATACAACATAATTAAATTACTATTGACTTCTTGCATAGTTTTAATTTGCGTATTTATAATTTCGTCTTTAATATTACTAATAATATCTTTAAAATTTTTATCTAGCATAATTCACATCCTTTCCATTTTTTTTACATATTCCTTATTAAGTATTTTCATTATCTATATTACCTTTTACTTTATTCAAACTAATTATTATTTATCTAACTAATTCTATAATGGCCAATTATATCATCACGATATTCTAAAATATCTTCTTCATAATATCTTTGATAAGGATTAGCATGATGAATAATAAAAGATATTCCTTTTTTATTTCTATTATCTGATACTATTCCAATATGTTTTTTAAATACAACAATGTCTCCACCTTGCCACTTATCTATTTTATTTATATCAGTAGTAAGACTTATAGCATTATTATCTAAATATATTTTTAAATTTTGAACTCTTCTAAAATCTATCTTTTTATCAATATTATCTATTTTATATAAATCTTTATTGGCTTTAATATCTTCGTTTACTAATTCCATTAAATCATAGCCTGCATCTTTTAGGGCAAAAGCTACTACATCAGTGCAAACTCCGTATTCATCATTAGGATAGCCTGTAGTATAATATTTACTCTTATATTTAGGTTTTGTTTTTATATAAGCTCTTGCATTATTTAATATATCTGTTTGATCATCTATACCATCTTTATCTTTATCTATCTTACTCTTATAAGTCATTATATTAAAATCTTTATTTGTATATTTCTTATGCGGAATATAATTAAAATAATATAGTGCATATAAAACTATAATTATTAATATTACTATTATCAATGTAGTAATAATTGTTATTTTCTTTTTCATTTTTCCCCTTTTTTATTAAGCCAACTTATAGTATCTTTTATAGTTTCTTTTATATCTCTATTTTTATATCCTAACTCTTCTTTAGCTTTTTTATTACTAAAATTAGAATTAGAGGATAATGTGTATAATGAATACTTTGTAAAGAGAGGTGTTTGTTTTTTTAAATTATAATATGCTTCAAAAAAAGGTGCTATTATTTTTGCTAAACAAATTGGTAATACTATTTTTATTTTTTTTATGCCTTGTACATCACATATTAAATCTGATAGTTCTTTGATTGTTATATATTTATTTGATAAGATATAGCATTCTCCTTTATTATCTTTTTTAGAGGCTGTAATAATAGCGTCTGCTACATCTCTAACATCAACAAAATCATATCCTCCTTTTACTGTGGCAAATAGTTTTCCATTTGATACTTCTCTTACTAGCTCAGTTAAATGGCTATTACCATAATCATATGGTCCTATAATTCCCGATGGATGAATAATACAAGCATTTAAGTTTTTATTTTTAACTGCATTCATAACATATTTTGCTGCTTCGGCTTTTGTTTTGGCATATAATCCATGAACTTCATTGGGATTGAAATCAGTTATCTCTTCTATTAAATCATTATTTTCTTTCTCTGGAATGGCATGCACACTACTAATATAAATAAGTTTGGCTTTTGTTTCTAGTACTTTATCTACTATATTTTTAGTACCATTAACATTTACATTATAAACAAGTGGATTATATTTAGTCTTTATGTATACAACTGCTGCACAGTGAATTACAAATACTTCTTTACCATCTATGTTTTCAAAAAGAGGTAATAAGGTTTCTTTCTTTGTAACATCTCCATAATATATTTTACACTTTAATTTTTCTAATGATTTTATTGATTCGCCATTTAAAACGAAAGCTCTTATTTCATTATTATCATCTTGTTCTAACTTTCTTATAATATTATTTCCTAAAAAGCCATTTGCTCCTGTTACAATATAGATTCTTTTCATATTTTACCCTCCTATCTAATAACTTCTTTATATAATTATATCATTAATTAGATAAATTAAAAAGAGCTAGAATGTATCTAACTCAATTATTTTACTCTATACATCTTCTTCTCTCATCATTCTTCATATCTAACTTCACTCATATAGTTAAATCCACTTAAGAAATAATCATCTTGATATTCTCTTACTCTATTTTCCATAATATCATTTATAGGTATAAGAGTTAAATCTTTTAATACTACATATTTATATGTAAAAGTTAATACTTCATCATAATATTTAGTTAACATATTAATTTTTACTGTAGTAGTAACTGTTTTATTTAGATCAGTATCAAAATAACTCATTAGTTCATAAAAGGCTTTATCTGTTTTTACTATTCTTTCATTATATATTCTAATTATTTTTTCATCTTCATAATTACCACTTACTTTTTCAGTAGTAGGATATTTTTCATTACCATAATTCTTACTATATAAAATATTATCTTTTACATAAACATAATTAGACATAAAATCATAATCTATTTTTTTACCAAGAAATTCTGTTGAATATTCCCATTTTAGATAATCACTTAAGCTATAATTAGCTTTTAAATACATATCATAACTATTATTTATTTTATTATCTGTATTATTATCATGTAATGTATATATAGTATCATTATAATCATAAAACTTTATATCTGGTCCAGCATCAGGAGTAATATTCATAACCTTGATATTTTTATCTACATCATATACTTTTTTATAAGTAAATTCTCCACTATCTAATTTTTCCGGTAAACTATGTATCAGCAGCAGCTTTATCTGGAGAATGTATAAATGGTTTTCATAATAAGGAGATGTATTATTTAACTACTAATAAAAATGAAATTGAATACTATAAAGAAAAAAGTGATTTACTTCTTAAAAAAGCTAAACCACTTATGGAAATTTATAGGGAAAGCAATATAAAGGAATACCATTTATTTTTAAAGAAAGATGAAAATATAGTATGTGATAGAACAAGATATATTTCTTCATTACCTTTATTTACAATTAGTGATGAATTATTAATTAAATATTCATATTTTTTTTACACTTTTTATATTTTGTAATTCAAATCTATATTTTTGTTTTATTTCTGGATATTTATGATGATCTACTTCTGATATAAACATATTATATGGTCTTATATATAGTTTATTATCTCCGTATAAAGCTCTATATATAACATATTCCTCTTCTGTTTCACTATTTATTGCTATGTCTTCAACTAGATATAGGTCTCCTTTAAAATGTTTATATATTCCTTTTATTTTTATTTTATTCATATGTATTTTTCACCTCTTAATATTTTTTATATTTAACTAAATAATATTGGTATATTACCATATAGTATTATTCTTAATATTCCTATTAATACTAAATGTAATGGATAATATAGATAGAAGAACCATTTTAACCATTTTATTTTTCCTCTTTCGCCATTATATTCTTTTAAAAGAGGATATACTAGTACTGCAAATAAAGATATTATTCCATATATTTTATTTACAAAGATAAATGATATTAAGGCATATAATGATAACCATAACATCATTGCTTTCATTTGTTTATTTAAATTACCTCTAGCAGAATACATAGATAGTATACTCATTACCGCTATTGAACTAAAGTCAGCAGGAAAAGCTATTATATTTATTAGTATTACTAATATCCATTTTTGATATTCTTTTAATTTATTATTACCATTAGCTACATATAAAGCTACTACTGCCCAAGCTAGTGACCACATGATACTAGTTTGATTAAAGATATTACCTGTAGTAAATGGTATATAATTTATACCGAAGGCAAAACAATAAGCAAAGTGTGATATTATAGCAAAGATAAATAATCTTGTTATATATTTTTTTAGATTCTTAGTATAATAATAGCCTTCACATATAAAGAAAAACATTATAGGAGCAGTTACTCTACCAATAACATGTAATATTATTGGTATAATATTATTTTGCATATTAGGGTATAAAAGATCTGCTAGATGATCTATTGTCATAGCTATTATTGCTATTATTTTTAAATGATTTGAATTTAATTTTTTCATATTTATTCCTCTATAATCATTATATCAAAAAAAGTAGAATATTTCATCTACTTTAGATTAATTTTATTTATTTCCTAATGAGCTTATAAGCTCATTAGGTGATAAGAAGCCTATGGTCTTCTTATCAAATATTTTATTATTTGGTTTATTTTATTTTTTGTTGATATTTAATTTATTATTCACTTACTATTTTTGTAACTGAAGATAATATTATATCTAACATAAAATCTATAAATACATTGGCATTATTGTTATTATGAGATTCTGCTATTGCATTATAATATTTTTCTTTATTAATATATATTTCTTCTTCAATAGGAATATATTCAAAATTACTATTATAATTTCTTAACATTAAACTAACCCAAAATCTAGCTATTCTTCCATTACCATCAGTAAATGGATGAATATATACTAGGTAGTAATGAAATATTGCTGATAGAATAATTGGATGCATGTTATTTTTATTTTCATTAATAAAAGTAAATAAATTATTCATAAATGTTGGTACTAATATAGAATCTGGAGCCATAAAAATAATTTCATCATCTTTTTTTACTCCTTCACCATGATTACGATAAGTACCATTGTCATCTTCAAAATATTTCATTAATAATAAATGTGCTTTAAGAAAATCTTCTTCATTTAAATAATTATAATTATCCATATTTTCATATAACTCATTAGCATTCTTTACTTCTTGCACATCAGTTCTTTTAGCAAGAACTAATTTATCTTCAGTGATTTTTTCTACAGCTTCTAGAGATAGAGGATTATCTTCGATAGCAAGTGAAGAATAAACTGACCTTACTCTTGACTTGGTACTTATATTTATTTTTTTATTTTGTTCTTCTATATGTATTTTAGATAACTTTTCTTCTATTTCTTTTATTTTTTTTAACATATCTTCACTTATACTATATCTTATTTTTAACTCTAACATAATTATCTCCTTATATATATTATACTATATAAATTATAATTTTAATATATTATTTATATCTTCTTTTAATAATATCATTATCTTCTATATTACCTATTAGTAGTGGAGAATTAACATCATGATTATGATAATTTTCTATTACTTTATTCTCATCATAATTAGCATAACAATATTTGCAAAAGTGTCTACAACTATTATATACACCTATATCTACCATATTAACACATCTGCAATATTTACTACCTCTTGAAGTCCAATTCTTATAAGATTTACCAGTTAATTTATAGGCAAGTGTATGTGATAAACATTCTTCTTTTATAAAGCCATATTCTTCTAATGTTTCTTCTTCAGCACAAGTTTGTACTGTCATATTATTTTCCTTTGCTATTTTAGAAAAAGATTCTCCTAGTAACTTATAGTCTTCTTTAGTAAGTGGTTTTATTTTTAAAATATTATTATTCTTTCTTACATTCTTATAGTCATCTATAAATGATACTATAATATGTTTTACATAACCATTTAATTTACTACATAATTTATTAAAAGCTTTTATATGATAATTTATATTATATTTATCACTTAAAAATATTGGATCATATCTAATATATATATTATCTATTCCTAGTATCTTAGATAATCTTTTTACACCTTCAATTATATTCCTCTTATCTATAACATTAGGTTCTATATCTTTATTATAGGGGGTTATTGTTATATGAAAAAGAATTGGTTTATCTATTTCTTTTATTCTATCTATTATTGGAAGAGGATTCTTGCTGCAAAAGATTATTAAATCAACATCTTCAAAATATATCTCATTTACTAAGTGATAATTAAAAGGATTTCTTACCATAACATATCCTTCTTTATATCTATTCATAAACCACTTGGTATAAAAAGCCACTATATCAGTTCTTCCACTTACATTTAATATCATAATTACATCACATCTAATATTATAGCAAAAAATACATAAGTTTTAAACCTATGTATTATCTTTTATCTTTTTTAAATAAACTTAAAACTCTAGATTTTGCTTTTTTATTCGATACTGGTTCTTCTACTGAAGTCACTGGTAGAGGTTCTTCTACTTCTTTAGTATCCAACTCTTCCTCTAACTTATTTAAATAATCTAGTAATGATTCGTGTCTTTCTATCATAACACCATTTAAAAGACTTTCTAATTTTTCTCTATGTTTTGGATCATTTATTCCATTTTCCTCAAATAGATAGTATTTCATTTCTTCTTTTATCTCATCACTAATAGAATCTAATTTTAATTTAGTAATATATTCTATATCATAATCGTAATTGTTATTATTTTTGTTTGTCATTCTTCTTACAAGCCATTTACGAATTTTAGAATCTAATGTTTTAATTAATAGTATTACATCACTTTGATGGTGTTGATTATCTTTTGTTTCTAATCCATCATAAATTAAACTATATAAATCCATAAAAATATCAAAATCAGTAATACTTTCCAATACTTTTAAATCAAATTCTTTATATTGACTCTTTATAAATTGTGGATTCATTAAAAGAGCAGTATAGTGCATTACAAATTTTTCATCCATATTACTTATTTTAATTAAATTATTTAAGTATTCTGGATCGTTACTGCCGGCGATAAGATTATAATCAAATATTCTAGGACTATTACTTAACATATTATTTAGTGCAGAGCCAACTCCTAATGAAGTGTCAAAACAAAAAATATCAAGAAAGAATTTTTCTTTTGGATTAACTATATAATAGTATAATGCTCTAGCATTCATTTTTCTTTTAGCATTCTTTAATATTTCTACTTCTGTACGATAATTTTCGCCTTTAATAATCCTATTATCTGTCATAATATAAAATAATTCTTCTTTGGCAATGGTGTGTCCTGCTAAAATATGCATATTCTCTAAATGATATTTATCGTTTAATGAATCTTCATTCGTAGCTAAATACTCTAACCCCATTCCCATTCCTATATATTCAAAAGAAAGAAGTTCGGTATCGGCCTTTGATATTAATAACATATCCTTTTGGTGATATGGACTATTTATTGAATATATATTTTCCGCTACTTTAGCTAGAGCCTCTGCAATGTATGGATCTTTGGCTTTTAATATTAACTTTAAGTCTTCATCATGATATGGACTATTTATAAATGCATATTCTCCTATTACACTTAACTCATATCCAGTAGTATTTGATTTGCTTATCATTTCTATGTCTTTATAGAAATTTTTACTGTCTAAAAACTTCTTATTACATATACTACTAAATAAATGATAGCATCCATCAACATTTTTTAATTTTGCAATTGCTTCAACTTTTTTTGAATAATCTTGGCAGTTTAATATATTATTATTAATTAATATACTTTTACTTTTTTCTACTTCTTTTGGTTCTATATTTAGACCAAGAAAATTATCTATTTGTTCAAAACTAAGACTTGATAACCAATTTTCAAAATTGTCTGTTGTTTTAAATACATCTACTAAACCATATTTTTTTATTTGGCTTATTATTCGTTTTAATGTTTTATCACTCATAACAAACCCTCCTTGTGCTTTATATTATATCATAATTTTCAATGTTTTGTTATTATTTTCTTATTTTTCTAATATTTTAAGTTATTTTACAACACTAATATAGAAAAAATACATAAGTTTTAAACCTATGTATTTATATTTAAATATATAAATTATACTTATTTAGAGACTATTTAAAATAGGCTCTAAATAACACTGTAAGATTACAAGCTTACAGTAAAAACAATAAATTATACATTAATACCTCTATATTCTTTAGTACCCCTATCCATAAGTATAATATATAATATTATAGTAACAAATAATAGTATTAATATATGAATAAAAAGTAATAAATAAATACTCATCTTATCATATAATAAACCACCAAGTATTAAAGATATAATAATAATACCCATATTAATAAATAACGATATCATACTACTCATACTCTGTTTAACTACTTCAGTATCATTAGAAGCATTCATTTTAGGATATTTTAAATTAATAATTAATCCTAAGATACTAGATAGAGTAACTATAATAATACTCATACTAAATATTAATAATATATATACTATATTTACTTTAAATACTATAAAGAATAATAATTCTGATAATAATATAAAAGGTAACTCTATAATATATGGATAAATTATCTTAGACTTTAAAATATCTTTTTCACTAATAGGAAGACTCTTAGTAATATTAATAGTCTTGCCTTCTAGTGATATAGATGAAGATGTAATTGATGTCATTAAACATGAGAATAACACTAAGATATAATATAAAAGTGGTAATGATATATTTATACCTCCTACTTCTTCTGTGCTAAGTAATGTATCTATTATACTATTTCCTTTTATACATAAAAGTATTGTTATAACAAGTATTAATAATAGGCCAAATATAGTATTAAACATATATACTGGAGAAGAGAAATATCTCTTTAATTCTTTTATTGTTAATGCTTTTATAGGAGTATTCTTTTTAAATAATTCTTTTTTATTCTTATTCTTTTTAGAAGTATTATTATTACTAGTAGATATTATTTTGAAATAGTATTTACCTCCTAGTAAGATAAATAATATAAATGGAATAATATTTATTAGTAATAATTTTATAAATACTATGATATCAAATTTATTTATTAGTGTAATGTAAGCCCCTACAGGATAATATATTTTAGTTAATATATCGTTGATACTATTAGCACGCAGTGCTATCTCATTAACAAAATTATTTAGATTAAAACTTAAGAAAAATATTCCCATAAATATAATACTAGATAGTATTGTTTGGATTATCTTCTTTGATTTTGATTTACTTGATATAAGTTTTATAAAGTATCCAATTATACTAGATATAACTGTAGGTATTATAGGTATTAATATTGTCATAACAAATGATAATAGATAGAAATTAATACTAGGATGTTCAAAGTAAATATATATAACAAGAATTGGTAATAAGAACATTAAATTATATATATACTGAAATAATATTAATTTAAATATTCTAACAAATAGTATTTGACTTCTTTTTATTGGTAGGGAAAATAATAAGTCATTATCTTTACATTCAAATAGTATTCCTTGGGACTTATATATTCCTTCTATTAAGGTTATTATGGTAACTATAAAAATAAATAAACTAAGCATTACATAAGTAAGATTAACTTCATATAGAGGTTTTGCTATTATATATCCATAGTAGCCTATTGAGTAACATACGATTAGGAAAAGAAGTACTGGTAATAGTATTTTCTTTTTCCTGCTAGCATTCTTACCTGCTGAATATTTAAACATATTCATATCTTCGGTAAGAACTGCTTTTAATAAAGATAATGTTTTCACGCTTTTTCACCTAGTTCTAAAAAGACTTCTTCTAATGATTCATTTCCTTTAATGTCTTTCATCTTACCTATCGTAGTAATACTGCCATCTTTAATTATTGCTACTCTATCACATAGTTTTTCTGCTACATCTAATATATGAGTAGAAAAGAATATTGTTTTGCCACTTTTGGCCATATTTCGCATTACCTCTTTCATATCGTATACGGCTTTAGGATCTAATCCTACGAATGGTTCATCCATGATAAGTATTTCTGGATTATGACTGAGAGCAGCTATTAAAGCAATTTTTTGTTTCATACCATGGGAAAAACTTGATATATCATCATTTAATTTGTCTTCTATTTCAAACATTTTTGCATACTTTAATGTGTTTTCTTTTCTTATTTCTAGAGATGTATCATACATATCACAAACAAAATTAATATAATCTATTGCTTTCATATTCTCATATAAATCGGGATTATCTGGTACATAGGCCATTATTTTTTTACATTCTATGGGCTCTTCTTTAATACTCCTGCCATTAATTAGAATATCTCCTTCTTCAAAGTCTAATATTCCCATAATACTTTTAATCATTGTAGTTTTACCTGCTCCATTATGACCAATAAAAGCAAATATTTCTCCTGATTCTATTTTAAAACTAATATTCTTAAGTACCATCTTTTTTCCATTATAACTTTTACTTACACTTTTTATTTCTATCATAATTTCTCTCTCCTTATAAAAAATAAATATAGATATAATACTCTATATTTATTTAAATCTTATTTATTAATTTCAAATGATTCTAAATATAAATTATTATTACTTCTTGTATACTTAATAATACCATTACTACTATCAATCTTCATTAGTTTGCTTGCTCTATCACTATAATTAATTTTTACAAATGAAGTATATGTTTTAGTATTAGAATCATAACTTACAGAAATAATATCCATACTAGTAACATTTATTCCATTAAGACCTATTTTTTTATTTTCATAATAAACATATTTTTTATCTTTATCATACTCAGTATTAAGACTACTAACTACTCTATTATCTATATCAAAGTTATCACTAAAGTATTTTTTATACTCTTGATTAAATAAATCATATGGGTAATAAGCCATTACATACTCATCACTAGGACTCATTTTTTCATTACTATCCTTACCTTCTGAATCTAAAATAATAAAATTACTATTATTATTTTCATCTTTAAGTATTTGTTGCATTACAAATAATTGCCTATTACTAGTATTACCAATAAAATTCTCTCCTTTAGCGGCTTCATAATTACCACCATCATTATAATTATGTACTGCATCTAATATAACAAGGAATCCTAAATTACTATAAATATCCTCTATTTCTTTACTTAATAATGCTTTTTCATCTTCAGTATTAATATTATTATTAATATCAGTATCTTTCTTATTATTTAATTTATCTTTAATGTCTGTTTTACTATATACCAAGTATCCCCCTAATAATAATATGATTATTACTACAAAAATCCAAACTTTTTTCATTTTTATCTCTCCTAACGGTTTTGTAATTTATCTAATTTTTCTTTATTACTTACTAAAAGATTAGTAACTTCTTGTATTTGGGTAGAAAATTCTTCTATTTTATTTTCTTGTCCCATTATCTTTTGTTTTAATTCTTTAATCTTAGGTAATTCACTGCTATAGCTTGAAACCATATCTTCTTTTTCTTTAATATCATCAAGTCTAATAGTAAGATTATCTATTTCTTTATCTTTAATAGTATTTAAATAAATAACACCTCCTAATAACAATAATAATATACAAACAATAATTATATATAATATATTTTTCTTCTTCTTTTTAATAATAAAGCGCCCTCTTTCCTAAATAATTATATCTTGATTTAAATAATTCTTTATCAAAATATCTAATGGTACCAGTATATGGATCACTTACTATTATTTGACTATCATTATAACCTATTACTACTACAGCATGTTCTCCTGATATCCATTTTATAGTTTCTCCTGTATCTTTATATGTCCATGATTTAGATATATATGGCTTTGATAAATTTGTTGATGTCCATACTAATACTGGTCTATTATCTTTAACGATATTAAGCATATCATTAAAGTCTAAACCTATTTTGCTATTTATACCACTCTTATAAACATTTGCTACATCCGCTAAAGGTTTATTATATACTCCATAGGAATAATTATTTCTAGGGTCTCCTATAAATTCAATCTCAGGATTACCACCATATACTACTCCAGCATTTTCATATGGTAGTTCTCCTTTTTTTAGTTTATCAATAATACTTTCAATAGAGGCATCTATACCGTTATATCTAAGTAGTAAATAAAGGGCTACGCTTTCACAACCGGTTGGATATTTGGGAAATTGACTATAAATAAAATTACCACTTATGTATCTTCTTCTTTCTCTAGCTTTTATCTCTTCTTCCGCTTGAATAATCATCTCTTCAACACTATTATTCTCTTTTTGAAGTCTTTCTAAATCATCTTCAAGAAGACCAAGTAATTCTTCATTATCATTGTAGTTACGTTCTAATAATCCAACCTTATTTTCAATTTTATCAAAAGAACCGACTTCTTTAGTTATACTATCTAAAAGTGTTACATACTCTTCATCTACTTTTTCTCTACTACTAATTTCATTCTTTAAATTATTAATCTTATCATATTTAACATATAAATGATATCCATTATAACCTAAAGTTAAAATAAGTATCAAAGAAATAATAATAAATGCTTTTTTCATTAATTACCCTCTATTCTTAATTAATATTATTATTTATATTATAAATAAATATATCTATTTGATATCCACTCCTCCAAAAATACAAATTGCATTAACATAAATAGTAATATCAGAAGTACTATCATTATTTTTCTTTTTATTATCTACTCCTCCAAAGAATGAAGTAGAACTTACAGATACTTTTATATTATCTGGTACTAATATGTCAGTTCCTCCAAAAACGCTATAAGCATTGATTATGACATCATTCTTAATTTTTGCTTCTCTTAAATCACAATTAATACCTCCAAAAATACTAGTTAAATTACCACCTGTAAATATTCTATTTTTAAAAGAGATATCTTCTCCTGAAAATACAGCAGTTATTTCTTCATTTTTTTCGTATGTTATATCTTTTACTCTCTTGTTAATTTTATCATTAAAACAATCTTTAAATATAAGTGACAAGCCTACTACAATAATGATAAGAGGAAAAATTAATTTCCATATAAGGTTATAATCTATTATATCATTTGCTCCTAGTAATAGTAATATACCTATTATTATTCCGATGATACTACCTGTTTTATCTTTATTATTAAAAAGACTAATTATGCATGGAACAATAATAAATAGAGTCCACCATCCTGGAAAAAATAAATTAATATCTATTATATTCAAAGAATTAAGACCAAATATTATTCCTACTATTACTAATATAATACCCCACATAATACTTTTGTTATTCTTCATAATTTCCTCCATAATTTGTATTTTCTAATTATATTGTATCATATACTAATATATATTTATATATGTTGATAAAAATAATATATAAACAAACTTAAACTATGTAAACTAATTTAATCTACATTAACTCCTTTATTAAATAATTTTTTACAAATCA
>ERZ859738.26-NODE-26-length-104686-cov-8.809789_pt1 | contig 104686 bp, 113 predicted proteins | sample MGYA00510122_ERZ859738 | MGnify/ENA primary metagenome ERZ859738 (study PRJEB30046, sample SAMN00715139) | human gut metagenome | study: EMG produced TPA metagenomics assembly of the A metagenome-wide association study of gut microbiota in type 2...
TATTTTTTTGATGTAGGGGGCGGGGGGCGCTGGCCCCCGGGGGCTTTTTCATTCTTTCCGCCGTCTGCGGCGGATGCGGTTGATGTGGCGCTCGAAGTCGCCGCTGCCGATGAGCTCGGCAAGCACATACTGCTCAAAGACCGGCACGGTGCAGGAATAGAATCCCACCTCGCGCCGAAACTGCTCGGAGAGCGCGGGCGGCAGCACCATGTAGCCCACGCGCATCGACGGCGCGATGGTCTTGGAGAACGTATTCATGTAGATGACCGAGCGCTCGGGTTCGAGGGCGAAGAGCGTATCCTCGCTCTTGCTCGACACGCTGAATTCCGAATCGAAGTCGTCCTCAACGATGTAGCCGCCGCGCTCCTCCGCCCAGCGGAGATATTCGCGGCGTTTGCCCGCGCTGGCGGTCACCTGGCTCGGGAAGCTGTGGAACGGCGTGACATGCAGCACCGTCGCGCTCGCGCGGGTAAGCTCATCGGAGCGGATGCCGTCGCTGCCGAGGCGCAGCATCTCGCACGTGACGCCGTGCGCCTGATACACCCTGCGGATCTTGTCGTAAGACGGGTCTTCGAGCGCAAACACGCGCTCGCGCCCCAAAAGCTGCACGATGAGTCCGTAGAGGTATTCCGCGCCCGAGCCGATCACGATCTGTCCCGGCTGGACGCTGATGCCGCGCGAGCGGGAGAGATACGCCGCAATGGTGCCGCGCAGCTCGGCGCAGCCGTTGTTCGGCGACTTGACGAGAATACTCTCGCCGTACTCGCTGAGTACACGCCGCATCGTCTTGGCGAGCGACGGGAACGGAAATTCATCCTCCGTCCCGTGAGAAACGGTCGTGCGGCGCTCGGTCTCCGTCTCGGAGACCGGGAAGCAGTCCGCCGCGGCGAAGCTCACGAAAAAGCCGCTGCGCTCGCGGGATTCCAAATACCCCTCGTCGCATAGGATCGCCAGCGCGTGCTCGACCGTGATGACACTCACGCCTGTCTCTGTTGCGATCAGGCGCTTGCTGGGCATCTTCGTCCCCAGCGGGTAAACACCGCTGACGATGTCGCGCCGCAGCTGGTGATAGAGCTGTAAATACGCGCTCTGCGCGGCGGTTTTGTCGATGTGATAGTGCATAGAGCTTACTGCTTCTCGTCCGGCGCGGTAGGCTCAGCGGCGGCTTCTTCCGCCTCCGTTGTCTGCTGCACACGCCTGACAAACAGATTCGACCCGTCGGCCTTTTTGACCTTGAACTGATAGACGAGGATCCCTGCGCACACGAGCACCATCACGAGCGACAACGCCTGCGACACGCGGATGCGCTGACCAAACAGCGTCCAGTGGAAAAGATACAGACTGTCGGTGCGCAGCCCCTCGATCCAGAAACGGCCGAGACCATACCAGATGAAGTAAAAGCAGGTGTTCTCCCCGTCGAAGCGGCGGGCGCGGGACACGACAAAATAAAGCAGCAGCAGACCGATCACATTCCACAGGCTCTCATAAAGAAACGTAGGGTGTACATCCACATACGTCGTGGCCGACGTCCAGAGCCGCATGCGCCAGGGGAGCTCCGTCGCCGCGCCGAAGGCTTCCCGGTTCATAAAGTTGCCCCAGCGGCCAATAGCCTGCCCAATGAAAAGTCCCTGCACGCAGCAGTCCGCCAGCGCCCAGAAGGAGATCTTGCGGCGGCGGCTGAAAAGATACGCCGTCAAAAAGCCCGCAATGACGCCGCCGTAGATGGCAAGGCCGCCGTCCCAGATGCGGTAGGTCGACGACCAGTTGATCGAGCCGTCGCTCCCGCGAAACAGGTCGAGGTAGAAAAGCACATAGTAAATCCTCGCACCGATGATAGAAAACGGGATGACCCAGAGCACCGTGTCGATGATATTATCCTCGCTCAGGCCGTATTTCGGTGCCTGCTTCATGCAGAAATAGAGTCCCAGCAGCATGCCCGCGGCAATGATGATGCCGTACCAGTAGATGCCGTTGCCGATGTTCAATGCCTTGGACGGCACGGTGAACTGCCAGTCGCCGAAAAGGCCGGGAAAGCTGATGGGCGCGTCGGAAAAGCTCATGGGATCGTTATCCTTCTTTCTTGGGTTCGATGATGGAGATGGCGCGGCGGCTGTCCGTCAGGTTTTCGCGCAGGAAGCGCTCGACATCCGCTTTTTCGATGCTCGCGTACGCCTCGGGGAACCGGAGCGCATCGAAGCCGCGGAAGTAGCCGTCCGCCATGGAGATGGCGATATTTTCAAACGAGTTGAGCGCGCGCAGCGTCGCGCCGAAGCTCGCGCGGCGGATCTGCTCGAAAAAGTCAGGGTCGATGCCCTCGCGCGCGAGGCGCTGCGCCTCTCCCAAGATCGCGTCGCTCACTTCCTGCGGCTGCCCGCTCTCGCCGCCGGCGCACAGAACCGCGACGCCCGGCAGCTGGTCAAAGCCGCCGCCAAAGCTCGAATTGATGAGTCCCTCATCGTAAAGGCGCTGGTAGAGCGGCGACGAATCGCCGAGCAGCACGTCGCTCGCCATCTCGCCGATGAGCGACTGGCGCAGGAGGTCGCCCTCGTTCGTCTCGCACTTAAAGCCGACTAAAAACTGCGGCAGCGCGACCTCCATCTGCGTGACGGTCTCCTTCTGCGCGGCAACATCGTCCTCTTCTTCGCCATAGCAGCGTGCGATCTCCTCGCCGCGCTCGCGGGGCAAGACCTCCTCGGCCAGCGCGATCACCGTGTGGGGATCGACGTTGCCAACAACGCACAGCGCCATATTGGACGGACAGTAGAACGCGTGGTGGCAGTCGTACAGCGTTTCCGCCGTGATGCCCGCGATGCTCTCGACCGTGCCGGCGATGGGCACGCGCGCAGGCGACGAGCGGTACAGGCAGGCAAGGAGCCTTTCGTAGACCTGCCAGTCGGGCGAATCCTCGACCATGCGGATCTCCTGACCGATGATGCCGCGTTCCTTTTCCACGCTTTCGTCCGTAAAGTACGGAACGGAGACAAACGAGAGCAGGATGCGCAGGTTTTCTTCAAAATGCTCGGTACAGTCAAAGTAATAGCCCGTCATCGCGTTGGAGGTAAAGGCGTTCGGCTCTGCGCCGTTTTGCGAGAGTACCTGAAGGGCGTTGCCGTCCTTCGTGTCGAACATCTTGTGCTCTAAATAGTGCGCGATGCCCGCGGGCGTGTCGCACTTTTCGCCGTTTCGGATGAACTGCATGTCCATCCCACCGTAGCGCGTGGCGAAAAAGGCGTATTTTTTGCGGTGCTGGGGCTTGGGGACGATGAATATCTTCAAGCCGTTCGGCAGCGTCTTTTCCAGGACCGTTTCCCCGATGCGGGGGTAGCTTTTCTCATTCATCCTTGCTGTCCTCCCCTGTCAGGAAATACACCGTGTCAAGCGTCATGCTCTGCGCGGCCTCGGCGATGCGCTCGTTCGTCACGGCGCGCAGCGCCGCGATGAGCTCATCCGCCGTCTCGCGGATGCCCGTGGCCGCCTGACCGAGGGCATTTTCCTCCATGCGGCCCGCGCTGTCGCCGCGCGATTCGAGCGACGCGATCAGGCACGCTCTCGCGCCCTCGACCTCCCATTCCTCAAATTCGCCGCGCTGCACGCTTGCAAGCTGGGCAAGAATTTCACGCTTGGCGGTCTCCACATCCCTGCACTCAATGCCGGACGAGACCGTCACGATGCCCTTGGAGCGGTGATAGGCGGAAGAAGCATAATAGCAGAGGGACAGCTTTTCACGCACGTTCAAAAAGAGCTTGGAATTGCTGTACCCGCCGAAAATCAAATTTGCCAGCATCATCGCAGGCGCGTCGTTCGTCGACGCGCGCCAGCCCATCGAAAGCCTTCCCTGCGTCACGTCCATGCGCTCGGTGATCTCGCGCGGTGTCTCCGGCGCGTTTTTCTTCTCCGCGATGACCGGCGGCACGACACGCCCGCGCTGAAGCGGCGCAAACGCGCGGGAGATGGCCTCCTCCACGCGCTCGCGCTCGGCGCTGCCGCAGTAGAAGAGCTCCAAGTGCGCGGTGGAGAGTAACTCCTGATAGTAGCGGAAGAGCGTGGTCCGTGATCTTCTCAACGCACGCGATGGAGCCGAACTTGTCCACCCCGTAGCGCTCGCCGCGGCACATCTCCTGAAGTAAGCGCAGGTCTGCGTAGTCGCGCTTGTCGTTGATGATGCCGCGGATGGCGTCGATGAGGTTCTGCTTCTCGCTTTCGACATAGTCGTTCAGGAAGCGGCCGTTGCGCGTCACGGGGTCGAGCAGCAGCTCGCCCAAAAGGTCGCACATCGGCTCGAGCAGCTTTTCTCCTCCCGGGACAAATTCCTCGTCGATGAAGCTCGCGGCAAAGCCGATGCACTGGTTCTCGCCCTTTTTGCGTACCGTGCAGCCGATGGACGAGCCATAGAGCAGGTCGAGCGCGGTGGAAAGTGAGCGCATATCGGGGTGCGACATCGTGCCGCGGCGCAGCACGCTCGGCAGCAGCGCGCCAAAGCTCGCCGTTCTTTCGTTGATCGGCGTGATGAGCTGCACGCTCAGCGTCCCCGTTTTGAATTTATCCGAGCGCACATAGTCGAGGTTCACCTCGGGTGCGATCTCAAGTCTGACCGGTTCCATCACGGATTCCTCCTGTGGTCATTTTTCAGAATTTGCCCTTAGGATACCACGAAACTGTGAACAATTCCACTCTTTTCTGCTTACACCGCACTTTCCGGCGCAAAAACGGAAGAATTTTCTGCTCGCATGACGTTTTTCTTGCGATTTTTCCTTGACAATTTTGATAAAATCATGTAAACTGATTCATGTTGTAAAGGTATAAAACTTTACATAAGAATCTGCACAAGGAGGAACTTCCCGTGAAAAACCAGACCTTTCGTATGACGATGCTCTTCGACTTTTATGGGGAGCTTCTCACCGACCGCCAGAAGGAATTCTATGATCTCTACTATAACGAGGACCTGTCGCTCTCCGAAATTGCCGAGAACTACGGCATCTCCCGTCAGGGCGTGCGCGACGTGATCGTGCGCGCGGAGAACTACATGACCGAGATCGAAGACAAGACGGGGCTCATCAAGCGCTTCATGCAGCTTCAGCCCCACGTGGAAAAGATCACGGACGCGGCCGAGCAGATCAAGCAGCTCAACTTCCGCCGGTATGAGGACCGCCAGCTCGAAGAGCTTGCCGGCGTGATCGAGGCCGAGGCGGCGGCACTCAAGGAGTAATACATCCATGGCATTTGAAGGACTGAGCGAAAAGCTCAACGCCACATTCAAACACCTGCGCGGCAAGGGCCGCCTGAGCGAAGAGGACATCAAGCTCGCAATGCGTGAGGTGCGCCTGGCGCTCCTCGAAGCAGACGTGAGCTACAAGGTCGTCAAGGACTTTGTCAAAACCGTCTCTGAGCGCGCCGTCGGCGCCGAGGTGCTCGACAGCCTGACCCCTGCCCAGCAGGTCATCAAGATCGTCAGCGAAGAGCTCACCGCGCTCATGGGCGGTGCCAATGCGAAGCTGACCTTCGCCTCCAAGCCGCCGACGGTCGTCATGATGGTCGGCTTACAGGGCGCCGGTAAGACGACGAACGTCGCCAAGCTCGCGGGCTACTTCCGCAAGCAGGGCCACCGTCCGCTGCTCACCGCGTGCGACGTGTACCGTCCCGCGGCCATCACGCAGTTACAGGTCGTCGGCAAGCAATTGAATATTCCCGTTTTCGAAATGGGTCAGATCGACCCCGTTCAGATCGCGCAGGAGGCCGTCAAGTACGCCGGTGACCACGGCAACGACATGGTCTTCCTCGATACCGCAGGCCGCCTGCACATCGACGAAGCGCTGATGGACGAGCTCAAGCGCATCAAGGCCGCCGTCAAGCCGACCGAGATCCTGCTCGTCGTCGACGCGATGACCGGTCAGGACGCCGTGAACGCCGCCACCGCCTTTGATGAGGCACTCGGCATCGACGGCGTCGTGCTCACGAAGCTCGACGGCGACGCCCGCGGCGGCGCAGCCCTCTCGATCCGCGCGGCGACCGGCAAACCCATCAAGTTCATGGGCACGGGCGAAAAGCTCGACATGATCGAGCCCTTCCACCCCGACCGCATGGCGCAGCGCATCCTCGGCATGGGCGACGTGCTGTCGTTCATCGAGCGCGCCGAGCAGAGCATCGACGAGGAAAAGGCGAAAAAGCTCGAAGAAAAGCTCAAAAAGAACCGCTTCACTCTCTCCGACTATTACGACCAGCTCGTCCAGCTCAAGAGCATGGGCAGCTTTGAACAGCTCGCGGGCATGATGCCCGGCCAGCTCGGCAAGCAGATGGCAAACGCCGAGCTTGACCCCAAGATGATGGCACACACCGAGGCGATCATCCTCTCGATGACACCCTACGAGCGCGAGAATCCCGCGGTGCTCGGCGCCAGCCGCAAAAAGCGCATCGCCGCCGGCTGCGGACTCGAGGTTGTGGACGTCAACCGCCTGCTCAAGCAGTTTGAGATGATGCAGAGCATGATCAAGCAGGTCACGCGCGGCGGCAAGATGCCAAAGGGCATGGGCGGCTTCGGCGGCGGCCGGATGCGCGGTTTCGGGCGCAAGAAACGCTTCAAGTAATTTCCGTTGATAAGTGCACAAGCATTTCATCATAATACAAAATCATTTACATTATTTTTGGAGGTAGTAACCATGGTTAAAATTCGTCTGCGCAGAATGGGCGCCAAGAAGGCTCCTTTCTATCGTGTTGTCGTCGCTGATTCCCGTTATCCCCGCGACGGCCGCTTCATCGAAGAGATCGGCACCTACAATCCCTGCGTCTCCCCCGCCGAGATCAAGATCGACGCTGAGCGCGCTCAGGAGTGGATCAAGACCGGCGCTCAGCCCACCGACACGGTCCGTGCGCTGCTGAAGAAAGTCAACGCGCTGTAAGACCCGGGGTGCAAGAAATGAAAGACTTGCTGCTCTACATCGCCCGCAGCCTTGTTGAGCATCCCGATGACGTCACCGTCACGGAGAAGCAGGGCGCGGACGAGCTTACGTTGGAGCTGCGCGTCGCACCTGACGATATGGGCAAGGTCATCGGCCGTCAGGGCCGCATTGCCAAGGAGATCCGCACGGTCGTCCGTTCCTATGCTCAGCGCACCGGCGTAAAGGTGTCTGTCGACATCGTAGACTGAACTGCAAAAACGTTCCCGAGAAGCTCTCGGGAACGTTTTTTATTCTTGCCATCCCCCGCCGATTCCGCTATACTGGATGGATAGAACAAAACAAAGGAGCATGACAATGGGTCTCTTTTCCAAAAAGAGCGCGCCGCAGCCGAGCGCGCGCCCGGAATATATCGAAGTCGGCCAGATCGTGAACACGCACGGCGTGCGCGGCGAGGTCAAGGTACAGCCCTGGGACGTGAGCCCAGAGCTTCTGTGCGGGTTCAAAACGTTCTACATGGACGGTGCGCCCTTCCGCCCGACGAGCAAGCGCGTGCAGGGCGACATGGTGCTCATGAAGCTGCCCGAGGTCGACGACATGGATGCTGCCGCCGCGCTCAAGCGCAAGGTGCTCTCCATTCGCCGCAACGATGTCCAGCTCAAGCCAGGTGAGCACTTCGACGCCGAGATCATCGGCATGAACGTCTATAACTACTTCCCCCACACGTATATCGGCACGGTGGTGGACGTGCTCTCCTACCCCGCCCACAAGCTCTACAAGGTCAAAGGCGAGGAGAAGACCTATCTCATCCCCGCGGTGAAGGATATCTTCATCACGGACATCGACGAGGAATCGCGCGAGATCAGCGTGCACATGATCGAGGGGTTAGAGACCGATGAGGATTGATATTTTAACGCTCTTCCCCGCTTCGGTCGACGCGATGATGAACGTCAGCATCCTTGGCCGCGCGCAGGAGCGCGGCTACATCACGATCAAGACGCACCAGATCCGCGACTACACGACGAACAAGCAGATGCAGGTCGACGACTACCCCTACGGCGGCGGGCGCGGCGCGGTGATGCAGGCAGACCCCCTGTACCGCTGCTGGGCGCATGTGTGCGAGGAGGCTGGCAGCCGCGGGCATACGATCTACCTCTCCCCCTGCGGGCGCACGTTCACACAGAGCGTGGCGCGCGAGCTGAAGGATAAGTATGACCACCTCATTTTAGTCTGCGGCCACTACGAGGGCATCGACCAGCGCTTTATCGACGAGTGCGTGGACGAAGAGCTCTCGATGGGCGACTTCGTCGTCACGGGCGGCGAAATTCCCGCCATGGCCGTGACGGACGCCATCTGCCGCATGGTCCCGGGCGTGCTGCCCGAGGAGGAATGCTTCACCGAGGAGTCCCACTGGGCTGGGCTTTTGGAGTATCCGCAGTATTCCCGCCCCGATGAATGGCGCGGCCGCCGCGTGCCGGACGTGCTGCTCTCCGGCCACCACGAAAACGTGGCCAAATGGCGCAAAAAAGAGAGCTACAAGCGCACGATGCTCCGCCGCCCTGATCTCTGGGCGCAGTTCGACGAAAAGCAGCTCAAAACAAAGAGCGAGAAAAAAGTCCTCGCCGAAGCCAAAGCCGAAGCAGAAGCCATCCGCGCCGCGGAGGTGAAGAAGGCCGAGGAAAGCGACACCGAAACAACTGTTGAGTAACAGCTCGCACTATCTGCGCAAGGCAAGGCGAACGGTCAATCGACCTCATTTGCCGCCCGCAGGCGGCAAAGTATTTTGATCCGTCGCGGAGGACGACACGCGCGTCCGCAGCGACACTTTGCAGGAAATGGCGCGGTGAGCACCATTTCCTGAACCTCTCTCATCAAGAAGCAGCTTCGCTGCTTTTTGATGAAGTAAAAAAGCGGAACAGCCTAAGCTGTTCCGCTTTTTTTATGTACTTTTACGCGATGCGCTTCGCGCCGACGTAGCGGGAAGCATAGTAGCTCGCGGACAGGCTGTCGATCGTGATCTTGCCGACGCTGTAGCGCGCGTGGATGATCTGACCGTTGCCGATGTAGATGCCGACGTGGCCGATGGCGTGTGAGGAATCCGAGAAGAACACCAGATCACCGGGCTGCAAGTCGGATTTGGCGACGGCGTAGCCGCAGTTCTTATACTGGGCGGTTGCCGAGTGCGGCAGGGAGTAGCCGAGCTGCGCGTAGAGATACATCGTGAAGCCCGAGCAGTCAAAGCCGTTGGGGGACGCGCCGCCGGAGCGGTAGCGCGTGCCGAGGAAGGGCATCGCCATGGAGACGACCTTTGCGCCCACTGTGCCGTCGAGGTCGGCAGGATCGCGCAGATATTCACCGAGCAGCCAGCCGGTCGTGGAGTCGAACGTGACCTGATACCAGCCGTTCGATTCACCGACGACGGTGACCTGCTTGCCGCTGACCACCTGCGTGATCTTGTCGTAATTCGTGCCGGGACCCGTGCGCACGTTGATCGTGCCGCCCGTAACGACCATGGAGACGGTCTCGGTCTCGCTCACGTCTTCCTTGGCGTCGGCCTTGTCTTCAAGCTCTGCCTGCATCTCATCGAGCTTGGCGAGCTCTTCTTCGTTCGCGCTCTCGGTCTGAACGGATTCCGTCAGCACCGTCACGCGGTCAACGAGGTTGCGGATCGAACCGTCGTAAGCGGCCTGCGCCGAAGAGAGCGGCGCGAGCAGGCTGACGGAGAGAATGCCCGAAAGCAGGAATGATAAGCATCGTGAATGGTTTCTCATAGCTGAGTCATCCTTTCGTGAATAAAATCAGGGGGCTGCGCGGCGGCTATTTACATCTTGCCGCTCAGCGCGCGCTCAAGCCAGATGGAGGCAAATTCCATCGCCTCGCCAAGGCTTCCTTTTTCCGTCGAGCGAACCACACGGTCGCGCGAACGGAGACTTGCGTCCGTCATCTGCAGCTGAATGGAAACGCGCTTGGCAAGCGTGATATCCTTGAGCGGTGTGGTATCCAACACCTGCATCATCACGATATATTTATCCGCCATCGAGCCGTAGTAGATGAGATTATCCACACGGCGCAGCGGGTGTCCGCGGTAAACGAGACCTTCCGTAGCTTCTGCCATCTGACTCACTCCTGTCCTTGTAACCAATTTGTAACTTTGTAACCGTTTTGTAACTTTTTGCAGTATAGCATTTTTTGCCCCCCTTGTCAATAAAAGTGGGGCAAAAAATGCAACAAACCCTCGGAGGCCGCGTTCACGGTCTCCGAGGGTCGTTATTCTGACGCTTTTCGCTTACTTGCCGAGGTAGCTGCGCACAAGCGTTTGCAGCAGCTCGTCGCGATCCAGCTTGCGGATCAGCGTGCGGGCGTTGTTATGGTTCGTGATATAGGTGGGGTCCTCCGACAGGATGTAGCCCACGATCTGGTTGATGGGATTATAGCCCTTATCCTCCAGCGCGGCATAAACGGTGGTCAGAATATGACGGATCTCAGCGTCCTTTTCCTGCGCAACATTAAACTTTCGGGTAAATTCTTCCATTGGGAGAGCCCCTCCTTTCCATGCAGACAGTATAGCAACGCAATTTCAAAAAGTAAAGAGAGCGCTGTCAACTGTAACCAAATCGTAATGTTTCCTTAAGGAATTCTCAGCGGAGCACCGCGTTGTGGTCGGCCTTGAGCGCTGCGAGGATGGACTGGACGTCCTCATCTGCCTCTTCGCCGGTCAGGCTGCGGTCATCCGCGCGCAGAACGAGGTTGAACGCCACGCTCTTCTTGCCGATGGCCACGCCGGAGCCGCGGTAAATATCGAACAGCGACACATCCTTGAGAAGGCCCTTCGCGCCGCGGCGGATGCTCTCTTCGAGCGCGCCGACCGTGACGGCCTCGTCGCACACGACGGCGATGTCGCGCGTGACGGCGGGGAACTTCGGAAGCGGCTGGTAGACAGGGATGTCGCCGCGCTTTTCATACATCGCATCGAAGCTCAGCTCTGCGGTGTAGACCTCGGTGTCCATGCCGTAGTTCGCCGCGACGAGCGGATGGATCTGGCCGAACACGCCGAGGTATGTCTCGCCCGCATACACTTTCGCGCAGCGGCCGGGGTGATAAGAATCATTGTCGGTGCAGGCGACGTACTTGACATCCGTGATGCGCAGCTCGTGCAGCAGCGTCTCGATGCTGCCCTTGAAGGAGAAGAAGTCCACGCCGTCGCCGTAAGCGCCGAGGGAGAGGTACTTCGGCTCGTCAGCAAGGCCATCCTCGCGCGGCAGGTAAATTTTGCCGAGCTCATAGAGGCGGGCGGACTTGTTGCGGTAGCTGTGGTTGCGGGCAATGATCTCGAGCATGCTCGGCAGGATCGTCGTGCGCATGATGGAGGTATCCTCGCCCAGCGGGTTCAAAATCTTCAGGGAGTTGCGCAGCGAGGAATCCTTCGGCATGCGGATCTTATCGTAATAGGTCGGGCTGATGAAGGAATAGGTGATGATCTCATCGTAGCCCAGCGCGCGCACAGCGCCGCCGATGGCGCGGTCGAAGCGCTGCTGCTCGCTAAAGCCGCCGCGCGTGGTCTCGCCGCGCATGAGCGTGCAGGGAATCTTATTGTAGCCGTAGAAGCGCGCGACCTCTTCGGCAATGTCGCTGTAATGCTCGACGTCGCCGCGCCAGGATGGCACGTAGATGTCGTCGCCATTCAGGATAAAGCCGAGGGAGACGAGGATCTCGCGCATCAGGTCCTCTTCAAGCTCCGTGCCGAGCAGGGCGTTGATCTTTTGCGGCTCAAGCTTGATGCAGGTGGGCGCCTTTTCCTTGGCGACCACGTCCATCACGCCGTCGACGACCTCGCCGCAGCCGAGCAGCTCCACGAGCTCGCAGGCGCGCTCGACGGCCTTGATGGTGTTCATCATATCGAGGCCCTTTTCATAGCGGGAGGAGGCGTCGGTGCGCATGCCGAGGGCGCTGGCCGTGCGGCGCACGGAAACGCCGTTGAAGTTAGCGGACTCAAAGAGCACCATCGCCGTGTCGCCGACGATCTCGCTGTTCGCGCCGCCCATGACGCCCGCGACGCAGACGGGCTTGTGCTCGTCGCAGATGCAGAGCATGTTCGGCGTCAGCTTGCGCTCGTTGCCGTCGAGCGTCTGGATGGTCTCGCCCTCGTGCGCGGTGCGCACGATGATGTGGCCGCCTTCGACGCAGCTGAAGTCAAAGGCGTGCATCGGCTGGCCGTATTCGAGCATCACATAGTTTGTGATATCGACGATGTTGTTGATGGGGCGCACGCCGCTCGCGCGCAATCTCTCGCGCATCCAGCGCGGGGACGGCGCGATCTTGACGTTTTTCACCATGCGCGCGGTGTAGCGCGGGCAGAGGTCGCCGTCCTCAATGTCGATGTCGACAAGGTCGGCGATGCTGCCGCCGCAGCCGTGCGGCTCGGGCGTGTGCAGCTTAAGGGGGCGCTTGAACGTCGCGCTCGCCTCGCGCGCAAGGCCGATGACGGAAAGGCAGTCGGGGCGGTTCGGCGTGATCTCAAACTCGACGATGGAATCGTCAAAGCCGAGGATGTGCGCCATGTTGAGGCCCGGCTCGGCGTCCTCTTCCTGCAAAACGAAGATGCCGTCGGCGATGCAGTGAGGGAACTCCTTCTGCTCGGCGTGCAGGTCTTCGAGCGTGCAGATCGTGTCGCTCTTCGTGTTGTACGCGACAAGGTCGCCCTCGTGGAGGTTCGAGCAGACAGTCTTCGCCGCACGGGTGACTGCGCCGTCGTTCACACGAACGTCGTAGCCGCCGTCCGTGCTCTTCACCGCTTCGACACGGCCGCAGAGCACGGGGCCGTAGACCTTGTCGCCGGGCTTAATGTCCGCGGGGATGGAGGGCTTCGCGGGGTCGATGGGATGATAGTCGTTCAGAAGCGCCGCGGGCGTGATGACGGCATAGGGGAAGTCATGCTCCGCCGTCATGCCAAGCTCCTTGAGCGAGCAGAGCATGCCGTTCGACTCGACGCCGCGCAGTTTGCCCTTTTCGATCTTCACGCCGCCCGGCAGATGCGCGCCGTGCAGCGCTGCGGGGACATAGTCTCCCACATGGATGTTCCACGCGCCGGTGACGATCTGCACGGGCTCAGCCTGACCGACGTCGATCTGGCAGACCCACATGTGGTCGGAGTTTTCATGGCGCTTCATCTCGAGAATTTTGCCGACGACCACGTTCTTGAGGTTCTCGTCGGGACGCTCGATGGTCTCGACCTTCGAGCCGGAGAGCGTCATCTCGTCGTTGAATTCCTTATCGGTGATATCCTTGAGGTCAACGAATTCGTTGAGCCAATTACGGGATAGGATCATAGTTGTATCCTCCTAAGAAGTAACAATCAAATTTCGTTTTTTGTGACGACATGCGCGCCAGAAAAAACACCGCTCAGGGTGCAAGCGTGCGAGCAAAGCGTGTGCGGTGCAGCACCCTGCGAAAGAGATCGCAGAAAGCGGCTCGCCGCTTTCGCGAGGAATATTAGAACTGTTCGAGGAAGCGGACATCGTTCTCGAAGATCAAACGCAGATCGCTGATCTTGAAGTGGCCGAGCGCCAGACGCTCAAGGCCCATGCCGAACGCCCAGCCGGAATAGACCGTGGAGTCGATGCCGCAGCCCTCGAGGACCTTCGGGTGGATCATGCCGGCGCCGAGCACCTCGATCCAGCCCTCGCCCTTGCAGGTGGGGCAGCCTGCGCCGTGGCACTTGTGGCACTGAATGTCCATTTCGCAGCTCGGCTCGGTGAACGGGAAGTGATGGGGGCGGAAGCGCGTGACCGTGTGCTCGCCGTAGAGCTGGCGCACGACCTCGTTGAGCGTGCCCTTGAGATCCGCCATCGTAATGCCCTTGTCGATGGCCATGCCCTCGATCTGGTGGAACATGGGCGAGTGCGTGGCGTCGACCTCGTCCTTGCGGTACACGCGGCCGGGGGCTAGAATGCGGATGGGCAGCTCGCGCGTCTCCATCGCGTGGATCTGCATCGGAGAGGTCTGCGTGCGCAGAAGGATCGAGCTGTCCTCGGTGAAGTAGAACGTGTCGCTCCACTCGCGGGCGGGATGGCCCTCCTCGACGTTGAGCTTCGTGAAGTTGTACTCGGCAAGTTCGACCTCGCGGTCTTCGAGAATTTCAAAGCCCATGCCGACGAAGATGTCCTTGATCTCGTCGAGCACCTGATACATCGGGTGCTTCACGCCGATCTTTTCCTGCTTGCCGGGGATGGTCACGTCCACGGCCTCGGACTTGAGCTTGAGCTCCATGGCCTTGTCGGCGAGCTCTTTCATCTTTTCCTCGATGTCCGCTTCAAGCTTGGCGCGCACGTCGTTGGCGAGCTGCCCGATCACGGGGCGCTCTTCGGCGCTGAGCTTGCCCATCTGCTTCAAAACGGCGGTCAGCTCCCCCTTTTTGCCAAGGTAGCGGACGCGCAGTGCTTCGAGGTCCTCCGCCTTGCCGGCGTCGGAGATCGCATCGAGCGCCGCCTTGCGGATCGCTTCCAGTTGTTGTTTCATATCATTTCTCCTTTTCAGGTAAAAATTTGCAGAATTTCAAAAATCGGCGGCAGGGGCAAAAAAATAGCCTTTCCTCCCGACACTCTCGGGACGAAAGACTTTCTTCCGCGGTACCACCCTGATTCGCGCCCAAAGGCGCGCGCTCGCTGCCCGTAACGGGGGCTGACCGGCCGCGCATTTCCTCGCGGCTGCTCGGGGGCGAACCAAGCGACATCCCGCAGACCGGCTCCCAGCCGCCGACCGGTCCTCTCTACGCGGAACAAACACGCTATTTTCCCTTTCACAGCATTTGTCTAAGTGGTACTTATATCACAGAAAAAAGGAACTTGCAAGGGGGAATTTGCCCCTTGCCGGCAAAAAAGCGGCAAAAGCGCAAAATATCGCGCATTTTCCTCTGCGCACTCCCCTTTTCCTGCCCAAAACGCGGAAAAACCGCACTTTACAACGTGCAAAAACGTGGTATACTATAATAGTTGTTTACAAACCCACCGTGGCTGCTCTCGCAGCCGGATAAGGAGAACGATCATGGACGAAAGAAAGCGTCTTTACAAGTCCCGCAACAACAAGATGATCTGCGGCGTCTGCGCAGGCATCGCAGACTACTTCAACATTGACCCGTCGATCGTGCGCGTGCTCTGGGCGGTCCTCGCTCTGGCCGCCGGTACCGGCGTGCTCGCCTATATTGCCTGCGCGATCATCCTGCCCGAGGGCGACACCGAGGTCTGACTGCTTGACAATCCGCGCAAAAAAGATATACTAAATCCTGTTTGCCGCGCGAAACGGCAGAAAAAGATGTAAAACGCGAAGGGAGCTTCCTTTTATGGCGACTTATCCGATGCATGTCGCGGGTCTTGACCGCGACTTTCCCATCTGCAAGGTAACGGACGATCTTTATATCGGTGCTTTCATCATGTTCGGCGACGCGGAGCTGACCGTGCGCTGCGCAGAAGAGCTCTTGAAGCTCGCCGAGGGCATCGACTACGATTACCTCTTCACCGCTGAGGCCAAGTCCATCCCCCTCATCCACGAAATGGCGCGCCAGAGCGGCGCGAAAAAGTATTTTATCGCGCGCAAGGGCCCCAAGGTCTACATGCCCGACCCCATTTCCGTGGAGGACAAGTCCATCACCACCGTCGCCCAGCAGAAGCTTTTCCTCGGCTCTGACGACGCGGACCTCATCCGCGGCAAGAAGATTTTGCTCGTCGACGATGTCATCTCCACGGGCGGCTCGCTCAAGGCGATGGAAGCACTCGTCGAAAAGGCGGGCGGCACCGTTACGGGCCGCATGGCCGTTCTCGCCGAGGGCGGCGCAGCCGACCGCAAGGACATCCTGTTCCTTGAAAAGCTGCCCGTCTTCAACGCCGACGGCAGCGTGAAGTAAAAAGATTCAATCACAGAAGCGCAAAGCGCCTTTCAAAGAGCTTTCTTTGAAAGGCGCTTTCTCTGTTATTCGTTGATCTCCTCGCAGACCGTCGGCGATGTGGACCTTGCTTCGGCCTCCGGCGCTGTTCTTAGTCTGCTCAAACCGCGGCGGCAGAGCACGCAGCCCGCCGCGCATACGGCGGCCATGACGGCAAGGAACTGCCACTTCTCCGCAAAACCTCCCAAAAGCCCCAGCGGGTCGTTCATTGCGTTGAACGCGGCGTGCGCGGCGATCGTGGGCAGGATGCTCCCCGTGCGATAGCGAATATAGCCGAAAAGCAGGCCCATGAGAAACGCGTAGCCGATCTGCACCGGCGTTCCGTGGATGAATCCAAAGAGTACCGCTTGCAGTACAATTGCGATCCACACCGGCATGGCACGTTCCAGCCGCGACTGGATGACGCCGCGGAACACGAGCTCCTCCGCAACCGGCGCGCCGGCCACCACGGCAAGCGCCGGGATCAGCCCCGTCTCTGTGCTCAGGCGCATGGCTTTTCCATATTCCTCCATCCAGCTTTCCGGCAGCAGGGCAAGCACCAGACTGACCAGCACATAGAGGCCGACCGCGCCGAAGGCGCAGAAGCCCACCGTCCAGCCCGAGCAGTGACGAAGGCCCGCCGCCTCGGATAGCGGCTTTTTCCGCAGCAGGAACCACAGCAGCAGTACCGCGGCGATGATCAGACACGATAGCAGCGTGAGCGCCGACAGGCTGTCCAGAAGCCGCTCCGCCACCGCCTGCGCCCCCTGTGCAAGGTCCGCTCCCCCATTGATCGCCGCATCGGCAGCGATACCGATCCCATAGACAAAGGGCAGCAAAACCTGCACCGCCACAAAAAAGAGCAGATACAAAGCGGATCTCCCCAGTGCAGCCAAAACGCCCTTTGCGGAATAGGAATGCTCGGTTTTCATATCTTCCCCCCTCCTTGTCCGGTCCTAAAATTGCCGCAGCCTCCATTTTGTGTGCGGGCCACTTCAAGCAAGCCCGGCGCAGTGAATGCCAGCGCATTTTATTCGTCTTTTAGTTGAAAATATTCATTTATCTCTATACCGTTTGTTTAATTATACTGTATTATCAGATGCTTGTAAACAGCATTTTGTGAAAAGCAATCTTTCGGCAACGGCCTGTATTTGTCCGGTCCATCATACAGTTTATGATACAGTGAACTTCTGCACCTTCTCACTTTTCGTCAGTTTTACTAAAAATATTTTAGCTTTTTCTGCTGGACAAGTGTGAAAGAACGTAGTATCCTATAAAAAATAAACGAGGAAGATGGATGATTCATCCGATAAACTGGTCAAACACAACAAAATAAGGAGGAAAACGCATGGCATACCGGGAAAGCTACGCAGGAAAGATCAACCGCAAGCTGAACAAGAAGCTCCACGTCGTCGAGGTGGCCTCGGGACGGCAGAAGGCCGACCTCGTGCTCAAGAACGCGACGTATGTGAACGTCTTCTGCAATGAGCTCAGCCATGGCGACATCGCCGTGGCCGAAGGGCTGATCGCAGGCATGGGCGAGCATTACGAGGGCGCGGTCGAGATCGACATGGGCGGCAAGCTCGTGCTGCCCGGCTTTGTCGACGCGCACATCCACTTAGAGAGCGCGCTCGTTTCCCCCAAGGAATTTGCCAACGCCGTCATTCCGCACGGCACCACGACCGTCATCACCGACCCGCACGAGATCGCCAATGTCATGGGCACCGACGGCATCGAGTATATGCTGCAGGCGACAGAAGATCTGCCCGTTGACGTGCGCTTCATGCTCCCCTCCTGCGTGCCCGCAACGCCGCTCGACGAATCCGGCGCGGTGCTCGATTACCGCGCGATCGACTCGTTCTACGAGCACAACCGCGTCGAGGGTCTGGCCGAAATGATGAACTATGTCGGCGTCGCGAACGCCGACGAGCAGGTGCTCGAAAAGATCGTCGCTGCGCAGGCGCACCACAAAAAAATCGACGGCCACGCCCCCGGCCTTTCGGGCAACGACCTGAACGCCTACATCGCCGCCGGCGTCTATTCCGACCACGAGTGCAGCACCGTGGAGGATGCCATCGCCAAGCTCGAGCGCGGACAGTACATCATGATCCGCGAGGGCACGGCCGCGCGCAACCTCGACGCGCTGCTCCCGCTGCTCACACCGCAGTATTACACCTACTGCATGTTCTGCACGGACGACAAGCACCCGAACGATCTTCTCGAAAAGGGCCACATCGACTACATCGTGCGCCGTGCCATCAAGTCGGGCGTCGACCCGATCATCGCCGTCAAATGCGCGAGCCACCACGCCGCGCGCTACTTCCTGCTCAACAACCGCGGCGCAATCGCACCGGGCTTTCTTGCGGACTTTGTCGTGATCGACAATTTCGACAACTTCAACATCCTTGAGGTCTACAAGAAGGGCAAGCTGATGTTCGACGGCAAGACCGTCACGCCGTTTGAAGCGCCCGAGATCGATCCGCACCTCGTCAAGCGCTCGCACGAGACGTTCCACGTTGCGCACCTTGAGGCCGCGGACTTTATCGAGTCCCGCCCGCGCGCGGTGCTCGGCATGGTGCCCGGCGAGATCGTCACGACCGATGCGGGCTACGCCGAAAAGATCAGCGTTGAGGACGACATCTTGAAAATTGCCGTCATCGAGCGCCACAAGAACACGCACCACATCGGCATCGGCTACATCAAGGGCTACGGCCTCAAGTCCGGCGCGGTGGCGACATCCATCTCGCACGACAGCCACAACATCATCGTCGTCGGCGCGAACGAGGAGGACATGGCCGCGGCGGTCAACCGCGTCGTCGAGCTCGGCGGCGGCATCATCGTGATGGACGACGGCAAGGTGCTCGGCGAACTCCAGCTCCAGATTGCAGGCATCATGAGCGAAGCGCCGCTTATCGAGGTCAACGAGGCGCTCGAAAACGCCAAGGAGCAGGCCTTCAAGCTCGGCGTCTCGCGCGGGGTCGACCCGTTTATGACGCTTTCGTTCATGGCGCTGACCGTCATTCCAACGCTGCGCCTCACGACGCGCGGCGTGTTCGACGTCATCAATCAGCGCTACGTGTGATCTTACATTGTGAAAGGCTCCGGCGCAGTGCGCCGGAGCCTTTTTTTGAAAAGTTTTGCTTGCAAATGCTCCCTGCATCGCATATAATAGTTGCTGCACCTGCCGGTGTGATGGAATTGGTAGACGTAGCGGACTCAAAAGACTATACGCTTACCAGCTCATACAACCGGCCTAACCCTTGCAATTATTGACTTTTCGGTGTATCCTAAGAACGGGCTTTTCGTGAGTTCTGCCCTAAAGTTCTGCCCTACGGCGGATTCAGAAAAATGAGACTCGCAACAACTGAATAATGCCGGTGTGATGGAATTGGTAGACGTAGCGGATTCAAAATCCGCCGGGGGCAACTCCGTGTGGGTTCGAGTCCCACCACCGGCACCACTTGAAAAGACTGGGGTTCTCCGTTTTGGAGATACCCAGTCTTTCGTCATTTTTGACCAAGTTCTCTCCTGAGTTCTCCCGCGTATCGCATCTCTGCTCACTCTTGCATGGCAGCGAGGTTCCCGCTGATGGTCAGATTACCCTGCATCGCGTTTCCCGTAAGCTCCTTCGAGTTTGATTCCAGATGAGCGTAGATATTTGCGGTCGTATTATAATTACTGTGGCCCAGCCACGCCTGAATATCTTTCATGGACACTCCGCTCTTAAGGAGAAGGCTGGCGCAGGTATGTCTCAACTCATGAAAGGTGATCTCCCGCAGATTGTTCTTCCGTAGGATCAGCTTGAAATGCTGTGTCACATAATTAGGTTTGATCTGCTCACCGATATCATTCACATAAATATAATCGCTTTCATGATAGCAGTTGCCGCAGAGTTCGCGGTATTCTTCCTGATGTTTTTTCATTTTGAGCAACAAGTTCCTATACTCTGGAACGAGCGGTAAGGTGCGGTAACTTTTTTTATTTTTCGCACGGTCTTTTGCAACAACGGTGCTCTTACCATCAATATTGACCTGGACGACCGTATGTGCAATGGTGATTGTATTGGCGTCAAAGTCTATCGACTGCCAACGCAGTCCCATAATCTCTTCTCGCCGCAACCCATAGAAAGCCGCCATTAGTACAGGAAACTCAACTCCATCCCCCTGCACACAGCGAAGTAATTGCTCCGCTTCCGTCAGGGTATAGAATTTTCCGATGTGTTCGACCTGCTTAGGGCGCATTCCACGTTTTAGGGGAGTCATTGGGATTTTCTCCAACCGAACGGCATCGTTGAGGGCTTTGCTGATGTTTGCATGGTACTTGATGATCGTGTTGTTGCTGATCTCCAGTTCCGTTGCACAGTAGGTATAGAAGTCTTGAATGTCACCGGCACGCAGACCACCCAGCGTGACCTTACGCCCACGAAAAAACGGTACGATACGCTTTTCAACATTCGTTTTGTATCCAGCGTAAGTCGTTATATCCACGGATGATTTGATTTGCCTGAGCCAGTAGAGCATATAGTCGGCAAAAAGCATATTGGCATCGGCTGTACGCTGATACTCAGCAGGCTGATATTTTTGTCGTTCTGCTACCAGCATTGCCTCCGCCTTTCGTTTGTTGCCCTTCACCGGCAGTCCTGTTGCTATCCACTTGCGTTTTCGCTTTCCATCCGAGTCCACAAAGTTTAATACAATATAAAAAAGTCCTTTTTTCTCTTGCAGATGGCCCGCTACCATTCTGTTAACCTCCTTACTTAACAGTAGCGTCTTTCAACAAACGACAACATCATTGTAGCATGCTGAATCCGCTGGAACAATGGTGCGCAAGATTTTATTTTCACGGACAAAAGTATTTAGATTTCAGATTCCCTTTGCAGATATTCGATGATGTTGGTTTTGGGAATACGAAACGCTTTCCCTATCTTGAAAAAGCGAATGCTGCCATCGTGCAGCAGACCATATGCCGCCTTGTAGCCTATGCCACCTAACATCTCTCTAAGTTGATCAACATTTACTACATCTGGATATCCGGCAAACATTTTCTCTTTCATACGCTCACCTCATCTATGTATTCTGCAAGAATCATAACAGCAAAAAAGAAATGCTTTTTGGCTTAACCCAAAAGCATTTCTTTTACAGCATAAGAATAACATAGACGCCGTGGATAATTCAAGTCCCCAATATCAGTAATTTTTAGGCACTTCTTTCGGTAATCTTTTGTTACATCATCAGGAAGCTCCCTGTTCCCCTTAGATGTCCTTATTTTAATTTGGGGAGTGATTCTATAAGTGCAGTAGGTATTGTTGCTTCGAGCAGGAAGCGATGTCCACCTATTTTACCAGACATGAAAAGCGCCCTTTGCAGATTAATTTTGTGCTAACACCCACGGCGAGTCTATCTTTTCACTTAAGGATGACATCTTGCTCTACGGCAGCCCAGCAGAGCGATTCTCTTGGTATACCGCTGTCAGTTCATTACGAAGTAATTCAAGCGCTTCACGGCTTCTTTGTGAAGCTGCAAAGAAGGTGTTGTTTTCCACTTTCGCATAAGGAACATATGTTGGAACAGTGTCTATCGGTATTACGACATCCTCACCTTCAGTATAAGAGAAAACAGGGGTAACCATCGTATTGCAAAGATAATAAATATTGGTAGGCGACTCCTGTGTTTCGGGCAGTTCAACTTTTCCTTCAAGAAAAATCAGGTAATGCTGCCCATGACGCATAGTGTTTACGAACCCGAGATTTGCAGTCATATCATCGAAAAACAAACACCATGAAGCCCGCGTGATATAGATCTGCTCGCCAATCGTTTCGTCAATCAAATCAGATCCCTTCAAAATATGTACAATTTCTACCGGCTGACGAAGCGTTTTAAACACTGCTTCAATCCCTCCAACCGGAGCAACCTGAAGTACAATAGGCGCATTTTTCAACTCAGTCGGGAGTAATGCGGCATTTTCTACAGCTAAGTTCTCCGGCAATTCTGCAACGCTGAAATGGTTTAGATATTCAGGCTCTCTCGTTATGTCCGTGTAAGTTGAGCGTTTGACCAAACCGATAATCACCGCAATTATAATAACCGCTGCTAAAAAAAGCGAAAAAGTTCGTTTCATTCTTTCACCATCTCAATCTTATCGATACGCCCATCGTTGATATGGTAAATAACATCAGCCAATGGATAAATATCTTCTCTGTTATGGCTTGCAAGTAATACTATTGCGCCTCGCTCTCGTTCCTCACGGATTATTGTTCTCACGTTTGCGGCACTTTCCTCATCCAAAGCGTTGGTCGGTTCATCAAGCATGATCACATCAGGACGCTCCATAATCGCCTGTGCTATAATCAGCCGTTGCTTCATTCCGAGAGAATACTTCTTATACAATCGTGAATCCGCGGGATCTAATCCGACTCGATTCATTGCGAATCGAATATCATCAGAAGTGATACTGCGTCTCAGGTCGGCAAGCTCTTTCAAGTTGTCAAATCCTGTCAGGTTTGGATATAACCCCGCATTTTCAATAACAATTCCGAGACTCGGAAGAACCTCGATATTTTTGTGCAGAATCTGGTTGTTCCATCGTATCTGCCCCGAATCAATACGTATCAACCCTGAAAGTGCGCGAAACAGCATCGTTTTACCGGCACCGTTGATGCCAACAAATCCATAGATATGGCCCCCTGATAGCTGTAAGTTGATATGATCAAGGATCATATTCCTTTTTATCGATTTGCAGATATTCTCAGCAATAAGCTCCATTTATGCCACCTCGGTTTCTATATTTGAAGAAATGATTTCCTGCCGACAGACTATGAATATCGAAACAAGCACCACTACAGAGGACAAGCCCAAGAAAAATGCGACTGAATCGTTCAACGAGATGCCTGTTTCAATCTGATGGATATAGAAATCCACTTCATTAATTGGGCTATTATGCCAACTGAGGATCAGATGTGCAATGGGATTAATACTTAATAAACGGGCGGCAGCACCGTTCTCCGGCTCGCAAAACTTAAGTGCCATAACGAGTAAAAGCTGACTTCCTGTAGCAAAAGCATAGCTCGCAACTTCCTTGATCTTGAGAGACAGAAAATTGATTGTTGTTGTCGTGATAAAGAGCCAGAGAGAAAAGATGGCAACATAATATCCGGTAATTGTCCATGCGATCCGTGATAACATGAGCCGCTGCTGCATAATAAGTATCAGCAGGCTTGGGACAAGTAAGAAGGCGGAATATAATATAGAAGCAAGCAAAAGCTCAAACTGTTTTTTTGCAAGCCATTTCTTTCTCAACTGACAACGCGAAAAATAATACACACTGCCCGTGCAGAAGTAATCGTAGTAAGAATTCCCCATAATAGCTTGGAATGCAAAAAGGGGAAAAAGTCGAAACGTCATGTTGAAAAGCGATGGGAATTCAAAGGACGTGCCGACATAACTCATCCGGAGGACCAAATCAATCAGGCTGACACTTTCTGGAGACAGCAGCATGTCAAGCGTTGCAACAAGTGAAAGGACCGTTCCTGCTGCAATAAGGCCATTTCTTCTTTTCACGAAAATATCACCTCAGTTGCAGATATCCCTTTTGGAAAGCACAGCTACAGCAGTGAGCGACGAAATCAGCATACTCAACAGGAAAACTACAAAAGCAGCATAGTTTTTAAGTGTGCCGTCATAGAACATCAGATAGTCAAAATACGAGGTGGAAAACTCACCGAGAACAGATCCTCCCCAAATCTGCAAGACATAGAATAAAAGATAAGTCGGAAGGAAAAGCACCAACTTATACTTTCCTTTCAAGAAACCTCCAATGGCAAAAGGAAGCAGTCCGATAACTGCGCTGGTTAGGCTCACAACTACCACATTTAGAACCGCATACAGGTATGGCATTTTCACATATAGAGCGGGCCAAAAGTATCGGCTGACTATTTTCAGATATAAAGGATCATAGCAGCTCAAGTTAGATGGATCGCCGAAAGCCTGCAGAGGGAATGCCAGCACGTTTAGAGCTATCTCCAGCAAAAATGGCAGAAAGAAGACCACAAATGTTGTCAGTGCTGCTGAGATTGTGGCACTGAAATGGTATCTTTGTTTTCCAATTCGAGAGCAAATATATATCTCATACCTCGTCTCTCTATTTTCCAAGAGCACAAATGATGCTGGGATAACCGCAAGAAATGGAAAAAGCTGCATGAAATAGAACCCCAGCGGATTATCCGTTGCGACCAGTAGCCGCAGCTTCATGGGATGATACATATCAATGACATCATAGCCAGCATACCTGAAGACATTTTGTAGGTAATTCGCTAAAACAAAGCCAAGGATCACGGCGAAAACCGCTTTGCACTTTCTGGTCTTTAGATTGTGTTTAACTTGTGCTAAGATAGAATAAAACATTTTTGACTCCTATTCGTATTGCCCCTCAAAATCACTACACGACACACTCTCTATGTTAATGACAGTTACTTCGCATCATAAGCTACATCGGCATAAGCCGCTGCACTCGTACCTCCACGGAACTCAAACACAACCGTGCTTTCATTAAGATACCCATCCTTCAACGTCAGCGAGGAAGGGGCGCTGGCTCTTTCATCAAGTGTTGTAATTCCTGTGATATTCGTACCGCCCTCAGTTGTTGCGTGTACCTGAATATAGCGAAGATTATCAGCACCTCCTGCAACAGCCGGGTAAACAGCAAAGCACTGAGCTTCAACGTGGGAATACGCTCCGCTCCTCGTGACAGCAGGCTGTGCCATCCAGTACTGATTGACGGAAAGATAGATGCGGTCTCTGGCAGATGCTGTCGCGCACAATGCAAATGCGCAGCAAAGACACAACAAGGTTGCAAGAAATCTTTTCTTCATAGCGTTCTCCTCTCTATTCTCTATTGTCATAAACTGTCGTGTGATGATTCTTCCTCCCACCCATAGCTTTCAAATAGGGATTTTTTTACAAGGAATTAATTTAAAGTAGCCCTAATCACAATACCCTTATGCACTCACGGGCATTTTCGAGTTATTGACTCTGAGGGTTGAGCAACGCCATTGATGCTCCAGGTAAGAACCAGTCGATAGGTCTTACCACTTTTGACAGTGCATTCGCCGGAAACAGGCACCATACCCGTTCCTGATCCACTCCAGGAATCTATATAAATGTTCCCTCATAGAGCGTAAGCTTCGCACTAATACGTTCAAGATCTCCATCAGCTTGACAAATAACACTTCCTCTAGCAGTCGTCCCGCTAAATGAAAGGATTGGCAAAGCCTGTGGAGTTCGCGCAATTGCAACCTGCGTAGTTGTAACCATTACTAGCAAAAGACAAGCTGCCAAAGCAAAAACTCGTTTTTTCATAAAAGCACCTCCTTTCTTACTATTTGCCAAGAATTTGCTCTTTCTGACGAATAGATGGAAAAGGAGGTGCCTTTCTTACAAAAAAGGAACTACTATTCAATTTCCGGCAGGTTATCCAAAGAAACGCTTTCAGCCATGTGCAAAAGGTCATCAGTGCTTAATCGAGCCTGAATAGTAAACTGAATGTTTTGTTCAATATCAATCCAAGTAACAGCATTTCTGGTTGTTTCTAAATTCTTAGACAAGAAGATTTGACCCTCGCAGCCATTCACTATGATGGGAACACTATCTGCATTTTCCAAAACAAATACAGTTGCAGCACCTTGTTGCATATAACAGTAGTGAAGTGTAATGGTAGAATTAATATCACCATTCTGATAAGAAATGTAAGTCTGTGTACCAAACTTGATTCGTTGATCACAATCTTCAGCGTATCCTTCCGGTAATTCAGTAATGGTATACTCTGGAAGATCGTCGACCATATCATCACCCGCATAACGGTATGTCACATGCGTCTCATACCATTCTGTGACCCAGCGAATAAATGTCGCGCGAGCAGTTGGACTAACGACCATCAAACTGCCGAATGCAAGCGAGATCACCAGCAATATGACAGCGACCCGCTTTAAGGCTTTTTTCCAGACAGACTGCTCTCGATTGCGTGCCCAGCGCAGAGGGTTCTTGAGCATTGCCTTGATCTGCTTTTGATGATGCAGCGACGGCGTATACGGGATCGTCTCTGTATTCGTTTCTTCGTCCAGTGCAATGGCATCCAACAGCACATTACGCATGAAAAGATCAAGTTCCTGCTCCGTCATACATGAAATCCCTCCTTGACAGCGAGCTCACGAAGCAAAATGCGACCGCGGGAAATACGCGTATTGACTGCGGATTCTGAGATTCCAAGATGCACAGCAATTTCTTTACCTGAATAATCGTTGATCATTCGCATTTCCAGCACCGCCCGATAGGTTGGGGGAAGCCGAGAGAACAACTGAACAAGCTCGTTATAGCCTATTGGATCGTTGACATCTGCCGAAAAGTTATCCCAATCCTCTTGCGGCAGCTCCTTCTGCTTGCGTCTCAAAATCATGAGTGCTTCGTTTTTCACTATAGAGATGATCCAGAATCCCAATTTCTTACAAGGAATTTCTGAAATCTTATCAAAATGATGGATCACCTGCAAAAAGGCATTCTGCACAGCATCTTCGGCGTCATGCGGATCTTTCAAAATACGGAGCGCCGTCTGCTCGGCGCGCACATGGTTTTCTTCATATAATTCTGTAAATCTGCGCTTGTCTTCTTCGCTTTCCAGCGCAGCAAGTAAGTACGATAGCATTTTAGGCCTCCATATGGATAGAAAAAGCATATTCAATTCAGGGATACTACAAGTCTCAGAATTTATTGTATCAATCGTCTTCCTAACCTTTCGAATGGCAAAGGCGCTTCGTACCCTGTCCACCGCCGAAAAAGCTCAAGTCTCCAATTCATCGATTCACACATTAAATTTCCACCGCTATCAATAGTAGTTTAACCATTCTGGTTGCCCTGCTCCAACAACCTGTTCGACTTTACTGATCCAGTCCGCAATTTGCTGCAATTTAATTTGAAGCTGTTCTACATCTATTTTGCCATCGTCCGCGTCCTCCCAAAGTTTTTGCAGTCCATACTTTACACCCTCTTCTGGGTAGAAAATAGAATCATGCTGAAGATTCATTAATAACGCGCCTGTACCGTCTGGGTCGCAGGCTCCATTAATTGAAATATGACGAACATTCCAGCCATCAATAGTACGTTGCATCCGGTAGCTATCAGCATGTCCCCATCTACGGCAAAACACAGAAAATGTCAGTTCTTTTCCTAAGGTCTGATCACCGTTCATCTCCATAGTCTCTCCTTTCCCATAAATGTCATTCAGCAAAGCTTCCAGCATATCAAATCCATCGTAAAACTCTGTCAGATTCTCCTCCGGAATCAGCGCGCTATTTATCATTAAATACTTACTGATAATGGGGAGACGCCCCCAATGAAGAACAGGCACAAGCTTTTGAATTTCTGCATAAGTCTCCCTCATTTCCGGAGTAAATCCATAATGATTTGACCTCACGGCATTTTGGAGCTGCCCAAATCGTTTGACGAAAATACTCTCAGCAGCTTCTAAACCACTGCACGCACAATTATGTGCTCTCAGCACTTTTGCCAAATATGCACCGATGTTTGGGCGTAACACATATTGCGCTTCTTCCACACTGTCAAAGAAAGTATCAAATTGATATTTTATATCTCTTTGTGAAAAATAGAATCGTGTCCTTATTTCATCGATCATATATCGGCCACCTATCTCATCCTCGTTGTGCAGGCCTTTAGCAATCGAAATAAGGAGGTTTCGCGCACGCGCTTGTTCTTCTGTCACTTCTCTAAAATACATACTTGTACTCCCTGATACTTACAAAAAGGCGGTCACCATCCGCTTATCTTTCCATTGAAGTAAATATGATCATCACAAAGCAGAAAGCTTTCGCAACAAAAATAACTCTCGCCCAAGTTTTCGCCGCTCGATTCTAGTTCCCCCCAATAGACGGTTCTCCCTGCTTGCAGTAGTGTAAGCACTATATCGATCGTTTCCTGGTTAAATCCTTCTCGTTCCAAGAAATTAGATACGTTATCGCACTCTGGTGCTCTGTTACGAACGTATGATGTAATTTCTTCCTTGCTATGCTCAACAACATCGTATAGTTGCTCAAACAGTGCATTCATAGGAGATTCCCCCTCAATTCCAATGGCCCTCAAAAAATTGTCCTTGGTTATATCCTCTTCCATTGAGAGCAAAAAGGCAGTCGATGAGCTATTTGTTACAAAATCTTGCTTAATCTTCATAGAAAGATATCCTCCAACGTATCATTAAGCATTTTAATTCCACCGCTGTCTGTGGTAAGAAGTTCTGTAAGATTATAGCTTCTGTAATCTGGGTAAAGCTCAATCAGAATTTCGTTCTCTGCAAGATTGAGACTTCTTATATCAGCGCGTTCCCAAAGCTTCTTTTGATAGAGGAAAAAATCAAAATCATCATATTCCTCTGCGTAATAACTCAAATATTCCTGACGAAGATCAACCGCGTCTTGAAAAATTGCGAGAAAAATGCCTTTGCAATACTGCTCTGCAAAAGATCCACTTCGCATATGCATCTTGGCATCTAAAGCAGTCTCAAATGCGCGAAGTGAAAATCTTCCATTCACTTTAGCATAAAACCGATTACGTACAGAAAAAATGTTCATACTTAAAGAGTCCTAATCAAAAATTTCTGATATCTGCGAGCAGATCGTCCTAAACTGTTGACTGACCTCCCGCTCATAGGATGATAAGTCGAAGGATGCGAGTTCCGGATCATTACCGTGCAACGCCCTTAGATTGCTTAGAATGTCTGCTACATTATCTCGAATCAAGCTTCTCGGGTGTTCAAACATTTCTTTCAACAGTGAAAGTGCAAGAGCTGGATGCTGCGAAAAAAAGATGTCCCAAATCTCATCTGTTCCTTGCGGAAATAATTCATATAAATAAACCGACAAGCGGAAAAAATCAATACGCCGCAAAACGTATTGACAGTTAGAATGCTTCAATATGGCATTCAGTGCAGATAAGAACTTATCATAAGCGCAGACCTTTCCCTCACCATATTTGACCAAACTACCGCGTCTTTTTGTTCCTATGGCAAACATCTGGCAAATGAATCCTGTGTACATGCCCATATCAAGAAGCATATCATCCATTGTATCAAAAAGGAGACCGATATTCGCTATTTTAAAATACTCTCTATCTCGTCGACCCAAAAGATGTCTTATTACTGAAGTTGCATGGATTCCCCCTCGAACCAACTGTTCTTTCCACATTTTGGCATCTGATGCTGTTAAGTACCTATCTTCAATATTCCAAACATTATCCCAGTACAGAGACTCATATTGTGGGCATTTTTGCAGCCACGGCAACAGATTGCTCTGGTACTTTGTAATAGCAAGGCAAAAACAGTATCGCTCAACGCCTTCACAAATTGTTGGGTTCTCCGAGTGCAATTCATCCCACATTTCTCGGAAACTCACCTCATCTTTGATGCTTTCGAGGAAATAGTTTGTAACGCAAAAATCTCGAAACTCATCAAAGGTAAAACTGATGGACGTACTTACCCGCGTCCTCAGGCCTCTTTCAACCTGAACCTCGCCTTTGAAGATAACATCATTCTCCAGCATACGATTCAACAGCTGCTGTTCGCTTTGATCAAACCCTACAACTGGTAATTGGAAAAATATCTGCTGTTCTATCATCTTTTGGCATATATGATTTAACAAATTAAAGTACAATTCTTTTGTATCAATGTCCCCTAATCGTTGATATTCCTCTGCTTTTTTATCGAGATACTGTTGAAATACCTCGTACTTATAAATGTTGTACATGTAAACCTGTCGCTTGTGTGCCTCAACCTCACAGAAGAAGCGCAGCAAAAGGATGTCGTCGGTGAGTGTTCGATATATGTCATGTGTTAAAGTGTCTCGCCGGATATCCACGTCGAAAAAATTCAGATATCCTTCAAATATACGATTCTCAAAGTCATCGCTACTGTGCCATATTGGAACATGAATAAAATGCTTGGAATCTTTCATTTTTAGCAATTGTCCAAATCTATCATCTAGGAGTTCCTCTCTCGTAGTCATAATAACTTTCAGATAGGGATAAGCAAAGCACTCCCGCAGGAAATCATACATGCACTGTCCGAAATCAGGAATACTGACGTTTTCATTCAGCCCATCTATTACCAAAACGATAGGTCGTCCAGTTCGATGCCATCTCTGCTCTAGGATCCGGTGTGCATAGCCAAGACTATACCGTCCATCGATGCTCCACTCCCGCTTTAGATATTCCATCGGGGACTCTCTTAGCTCATAAGCATTATAATACCAAACGCAATAATTCTTTTTTAGCAAAAAGTTTTCCGTAAAATCGCACAGGAGATTCGTCTTTCCTTGCCCTGCACGTTTTGTCAGCAAGGCAAAGCTCGCCCCTGCCGCTTCAACATTTTTCAGTAAATCCCCCGCAAAAAAAGGAATGGAGTTATAGTTTCTGCTCCATTGACTCCAGTAGTCTTCACCCGGGATTTCCCTGCCAGGGGTATCATTAGAGAGAAATTCCAACGATTCCTTTGCATAATTCAAAAATGCTAAAACGGTTTGTTGTGTAGCCGAAACATCATCCAGAGAATCGGGTTCCGCTAACATAGATACATCAATCAGTTTCTTCTGAAGCGCTCCCAATTGAGTATTCTGTCTTGAAAAGTCAATATTTCTGCAGTCCCTCACGGCCTTTTTAAGAAAAAGCAACGGATCGGCAAAATAACGCAAGTTTTCCTTACAGTCATTTTCTTCAACAAATATGTTAGGTATGTATTTACCACTTTCCTTATTCTGTTTTACTCGAAGAATAGATTCGTGTCGGCTCCTCTCAAAAAGGAGCGTTTCATATTCATTGGCTGCCAAGCTATCTTGAGGGAGGATATCTTGAAACATCTCTACAGACGACATTTTCAACCCGAGGGTGCCTCTTTCTAACGGAGTTTGAATTTGCAGAATGCCAACGATACGATTACACGATATTACTGGGGTTCCCGACATGCCTCTATAATTCTGCGAATTGCCCGAGGTGATTCCACCCAACTCACAATCCCATACCTCATCATGATATTTTGAACGCACAACACCTTTGCCCGTTATCTCATGGGCAGATTGTTCATCGGTAATATATCCTTCAGCTGACCACGATATATCGTCGTCAAAAATTTCCTGATTTGAAAAAATATTTGCAGATTCACAATGTAATGAGCTATTCGCAGATAGTATTGCTGCCACTTTATTCTTTTGTAGAAGTTGCGTCTCGATTTCAACTTCTCCCTTTTCAGAAACCACAATTACACAGTGCTTTGAACCGCAGATAACATGTGCTGCTGTTAGTATAGCTGTGCCGTTACCTATCACAATGCCCGTGCCATAGCTGAGCAAGCCCGAATTATCATATTCTCTAATTTTTACGATATAGTTTTTCATTCTCGCCTCATAAAATAATCGTTTGTTTTCCAAAATTTGCTGAAAATCCATAGCTGTCTTGCAAATCCATAAGCTGATGTTTTTGCCCTATATCATAATTGAAGTGAAGTCTCTCTGCTCCCGAAAATATCATTCTTGCAAGTAACTCGTTTTCAGGGTAGCGGTCATAAGCCCCTCCATTTGTAGAGACCAAAAGATGTTTTGCCTTGCAGTTTTCTAATAGCTTGATGTTCGGCTTGGTTGACCCGTGGTGAGATATTTTTATTAAATCATATATAGGCGCAAGAAACTCAACCCAGTCAGAACTTTCCCCGTCCCCCGTAAAAAGCATATTTCGACCGTGATAGATGATTTCCACCACTATCGAAGATCTATTAACTGCATTCATAGGTGCCAACAATGAAGTTCCAAGCCAACTTTTCAAATTAGCACTCTTGGCCATAATCGGCTCTGATGATGTCGGCTCCTCATATAGCTCCATGAGAAGCTCAAACAGCTGCGTAAATTCGTCGCTTTGCTGTATCTTGTAATCACGCCCGAACCATCGGATCATTTCGCGATCCAGTTCCCTTGAAAGCGCCTCCAGTTGTGGCTCACCCGGATTTAATATGGCAATTTGGCATCCCGCAATAGAAATCCTGTTTGTCGCTACCTCGCTGTATCTCATAGCCGAACGTTTGACAATTCTATCCGGGCATGAACAGTTCACTCGATAACCGTTCTGCACACATAGTCTTTCAAGCGCCTTGCATTGCGTTGCAGAGATATAGCCTTCATCTGGAAATGACATCTTCAAGCTTTTCAGCTTATCTGATAACATTTTCCTTTCTTCCAAAGAAAGCTCATCTATTTCTCTATGCTTAAATTCAAGCCGAGGAAACAGGGTATTGAAAAAGCCATTAATCCATATCTCATCCACAGGGATAATAGCCGGAATCTCAGCGTCTCCATTTTCCCGCAAGAAATGGACAGCCCCCTCAATGTGGTCTCGATCTATATGACTTATAATCATAAGTGATATACGGTAGCCTTCTGCACTCAAGCGCAGGAGAAGTGGCCTTAGTTCAGTGTTATAGGTCGTTTTATAGCCACAGTCAATTAGAATACAATCAGGGTGCTCTAACTCTATCAGGATGCAATCGCCAGCCATTGCAGGCAGGAAATGAACAATACACTTTTCCAAATAAACGTCTCCCTCAATACTTTTCTATAGGGTATCGATCTGAAGCAACTTTTTTTGATGGCAAAGAACAATTTCATCCATCAGCGGGCACCCTCCCATACACAATCCCCGTTTAGAACAAGCAGGACAAGCTACACGCAAGTGCTCACGAAAACAGTCAAAGGCATTATCATTCCATAATTCTTCAATCGTTGCAGGTCTAAGTTGAAGGCGGTATCGACCGCATTGATCAAAACTGCACGGAGTCATTGACAGATCAGGGCCAATGTAACAACTATATCTCGCTCCCTCACAAGTATCAAAGAGCAGTGTACTACTATACGAGCAATGCTTTAGATACCCTGGAACACTGCAGCTATCAATTCCTATCAAGAATGGATGTGGATGGTTCAATTCCTCAAAAAAATCACTAATACATGTATCATCTTCAGAAATAACATCCTCCTGTGTTCCGAGGCCAACCGGCTTATATAGAAGAAACACGACCGCATTTATTCCAGCCGGGAAATCATTTGAACGAAGTCTGGCAATAGCCTCAGCTATCGTCTTATTTGATACTACAAAGTGAATGTTCGTTCTGACGCCTAAATCTGTCAATAGCCTAATTGCATGCAGAGTGTAACTGTTGTGATACCAACTAACAGCTACAGCGCCGCAGTATTTCTTACAAACTGCAGCCAATTCCTCAGTTAATCTATATCCGGAGGTTGTAAAGTTGGGAACAATTTGATTTTCATGGCAGATTTGAAGAATTTCAGCAAAATGTTCATGCTGATCTGGATCCCCACGCCCACCCAGTGCAAATTGGTAAGTACGTCCGCGGCACTGTTCAGCAATCCATTGAAAATCATTCAACTCCATATTAGATTCCTCTGCATATGGTCCGTTCTGATAACACGCGACTCCCGCTTTTTCACACAAGCCGCTCCTGCCATGTATACAATGTCCCATTATCCCAACGTCTATCAAATGGGGAAACGATGCCATAAACGGGTCAACGCCCGTGTCCTTCCCCTCGCTGTCTATAATCCCTGTCCGCATATAACCGCCGCTCAGCGAATTAAAGAAGGAAAAGAAATGGTATTTTTGATCAAAAATTGCATGTCTCATCAAAATTCTCCGTTTAATTTCATTTAACAATGTAATAGTACAAGATCACGCAAAAATATGCCAGGCCGTTATATTTATTATATTCTGGAGTCTCAAATGTGGCAAGCTTGAAATGGAATACTCTCTCCTTACAAGAGGCATCCGGAAAGGGATTTCATCAACATACATTAATAAAAATCACACATTTCCAATATTTCTCACGAAAAATGTAAGAAAAAGCTTGCGATTATCATCTATATATTAGGTGCTTGTTAGAGTCCGCAGGAATTAGCCATTTAGGTGTATTTTCACTTGACGCTAACAATGTTATTTAAGCAATAGCAGCTAGCACCAATATTCTACATTCAAAGGAGACTATACTATGATCATTGCAGCAAGGAAATGGAAAAATAAAGGTGGTACATCACAGCGTTCATGTAGTTGTGGTTCTTGGAAGCAACATTGGATGAAATTTTCCGACCAGGCGTGGCCAAACGAGTGCTCAATTTTAGATTGCCACCAAAAAGCAACATTAGGCGCACATATCTATTGCACGAATTCCGGGTCACACGATGAATATATCGTTCCTGCATGCGACTCCTGCAACAAACTTACCGAGGAATTTTATCTAAAGAAAAGTGTCACTCTTGTTCCCGCCAGCAAGCAAAAAACTTGTGATAAACCGTAAAGCACAAGCAACATAAGGTGTCATAGTGGACGTGCAGGCAAATTTGCTTGCACGTCCACTATCTATTAGCCCCTCTAAATATTGCATCTGCACGAATTTGATTCGCTACTTCAGATCATTAGCTATTGTGGGCATATAAGTCCGATAATCGAGATGTCAATCAACTGTTGCTGTCAATGCAAAAAGCTCTGTTAGTTCTTCAATTGCCCTTTTCTTGGCAATCTGCGCTGTCTTAGCGCTAATGCCGAGTTCTTCAGCGGTATCTTCGATTGTTTTTCCCTCGAAAAAGCATAGCCGAATTACGCTGGCATTTCTACTGTTCAGCATCCCTACGTAATAATCAATTCGATTCTTTTTGCGCTCCAATTCTAAAAGCTTTGCTGAAATCTCCTCTGAAATCTCATTGTTAGCCACATCAGCTTTCTGTTGATAATTCATTGCAATGTAAAAGGTCTTGTCTGAAACATGCCCTGGAGCGGTCCTGATGCAGTCCCCACGGGCATAGGTCATTGCATCCAACATCTCTTCCGCAGATACATGCACTGGGTGCTCCATCTCATAGCGAAGAACAGCAATTTGCCGAAGAAGCCAAGGATAACTTTCAAGTTCCCGAATCACATAGCCTTTAACACTAGACATATCTAAATTCCTTTCATTGAAAAATAATGCTACTGCAGTGAAAGGAATAATGGCGGTGAGCGGCACCGAGTAACGCATCCCTCCTGCTGATTAAAGCGATTTCTTTGCCACGAGCGTCTGGTATCATATATATTTCGTCATTTGCAGCCAGTTACTGCAGTTATATTGGGACTGCAAAAATAGCACAAAAAATAATCATATAAAGTCTACAAACATTTACAATTGCGAAGTGCTTCACCAATCATTTGCCTAGAAGGCAAGATATCCCTTATTCTATTTTATATATGTCATAAGAACATTACTTTGTGACTTCAATTTCCAAAGCGGATTGCGATTATATTTAAATCGCTGTGAAGTTCCATTAGATAGAGAACCGCTTGGCATGGTCATCAACCGTAATTGTTACAACACCAAGTACATTTGGCTGTCAGATCCTTTGTCAAAGGTTGCCTTGACTCGTGTGGGTGTCCTTCCTAGGGACCGATGAGAAAATGTCGAAAATGCAAGCTGCTCATTTATATAGATAGCCGCTTTACCTGCTGAAAGAAAGCGAAGTGAAGGATTGGGTTGAGTTGATTGAGGTGCGGGTTGTATGGCATCTACCAGTTTTTATTCCCAGTTCAACATCCCTTATGTGGCATGAGTTACCATATGCTCCCACACCGGACGATGCCTTTTGCAACAGGATTGTGTACAGTTCTCATGTACCAACACCTATTAAGGGTAAATCTATGCGGTGACTGAGCGTTATTTCAAGATACTCTGGCATCATAGTGTCCATACGCAACTGTTTTGACTGCTACACTTAATCCAAGTCAAAGGATAGACTCATTCTTGCAAAACGGACACACTATAATGTGCAGTTTCACCACGCTCCATTTACCCAGAATAAACACACTGTTCCTCAAAAAGTACAGAGGAGAACTCTCTCGACCTGTGATTAAGAGAGTTCTCCTCTATATTGGTTGTGAATACGGGGGCAGCTGCCAGGAAATCAACTCCATAGCTTGCCGAGCAGTCTTACTTTTTCGCGCTAGCCTTTAACAGCGCCGCCGCCTCGTGGTAGATTGTACAATTTGCGTCACATCTTGTATCCGCTGGATCAGCCGTCCGATCTATTCGCCGAGTTGCGCCACGGAAGCCAGCCGCTTCAAATGAGTGCCGCATCGAGATATTATAAAAATGGGGACCCCCGCAAAACGGATTATAAACAAACTTGATACGCAGGTACAGCGCTGCCGTCCGGCCCTTTCCAAGTTCCTTCTCCTCTGTTAAGCCCACTCCCAACTTAATGTAACCGTCAACTCTCTGCTTATACTCCAGATAACTAATAAGTTCTTTTCCATGATCAATCCGTAAAGCAAATCGATAATATCAACCTGAGTAGCTTTTCGATAAGTTGGTACGCTTAAGTAGCGGCTACCTGTTCGTTCATATAACTTCTACCTACAACCTCTCTTGTTTCTCCGTCCTTGTTGATGGCATAATGTTTTATACAGAGACGGTATGTTCCACAAAAGATAGGAGGTAGTATTAATATGAAGAAGCAAAGGTTCTCCAATAAGGGCGATACTTTAATTCTTCTAATTAATGTGTTGGCCTTTCTCCTATCCCCAGTCGATTGGATTGCAGGTCCTTAAACCGCATAAAGTTGAAACCACGCACCAATGCGCAAGGGATCTCATCAGAGGTCCCTTGCGCTGTCCTTTTCCCTGTGTAGCTATTGATCACTTAACATTTTCTTTCCAATTGCACTCAAAAGCGACGAAATGAGCCAAGGCTCATTCCGCCGCTTCTTTGCGCTACCTCATTTATTTGCAGACCACAGTATACGAGGTAATATAGCCGGTATCTGATCCCTTACTGTTGCGCGCATATACGGTCAGCGTTACACGATAGCTAACACCTGGAGTTCCTTGAAAGTAGGTAGTTCCCACAAAGTCTCGCGAGTTATATTCGTAAAACTCAGGATGTTCTGAAGCAAACTGGGATTCATAATAGTGCCATACACCATTTGCTTTGTACTCGATTTCAACTTCCCGAACACCAATTTTCTCCATAATACCTGTACCATCAACGGTCATGGCCACTGCGATTTTTCCATTCCCACGTGCTTCAATTCCAACACTATATCCGTCGAGATACTGGCTGGCCCGCGCAATAGCATATGCCTCTACTGCATCATTTTCAACTGCATATGCTGGGCCGGACGCTCCGAATAAAAGGGCCGTTGCTAAAGCAAAGATTAAGAACTGTTTCTTCATTTTGCACCTCATGTAATTGAATCTATGATTTCTTTTACTTCATTTTCTGAAATCTGTCCACCAATTACATAAGTGTTTAACCCTAACTGCCATCCAACTTTTGATTGATCATAGTTAGAAATGATATAATAGTCTACACCTCCTCTAGAGTAGCAAACGCTTGTCTCATCTCGTTCTTCAGTAGCAGCTGTGTTTTCCATGGAGTAAGCCGTTACTCGCATAGTTAATTCTCCGCGTTCTGATTCGAATACCGCAACACATCTAGTTACTCCATCTGTTATTTTTGCAGTCACACCACTAATCGAATAATCTTGGGGAATCCAAGTTGGTAATCCATCGGTATCGATACCATTGCATTTTAGCGCCTCTGCTAAAGAGTGATACTCACTTGTGGTATCATCAGGCAATTCCATGGTTCCTGATGGATTAATACATACCCGAACAACGCCTTCCGCCCATTGCAGGATCGCATGAATCGGATGAAAACCAAGAGCATTTGCCGTAACTGTGGAAAGTACGATTACGGCTGCTGCAACTCCTGCGCCGCGTGTTAGCATGTGGATATGGCGAACATGATGAAGTTTCTCTTTTCGTGCAGACAATGGAGACGTCATTTCTTCCAACTGTGAGCTATCTTCGAAGGCCAACGGATGCGCCTCCTCCAATTTAGCCCATTGAACCTCCGAATCATATTCTTCTATTACTGGTGCACGACTTTGTAATATGGACAGATATTTCTCAATCCCGCTTGTATCCATTTCCTCCGCAGGAGTGTTCATCATATTTTCAATCTCCTGAAGGATTTCTGTATTGGTCATTTCAGCAGGATTAGGTCTTTTTTCGCCTGTCCCGACGGATAAATTATCAGGACTATTGTCAAACATTTCAGTTACCTCCCTAATGGTCTATCTCGCCACAGTGTCCATTTGTGACACACTCCAGACTCATTTCTCGGCTCCGCTCTGCGATTCCTTCTCCAAGAGGGTTCTACATTTCTGAATTGCTCGGGAGAGCCTTTTCCTACAGGCCACATTAGTAATGCCGTAATACTCTGCAATTTCATCAAAGGAGAGTCCTTTATCAACGCGAAGCAAAATTAACTCTTTGTCTTGTTCGCTCAGCCCTGCAGGAAGATAGATGTGCATTGGCAGTTCTAACTCTCCGTAAGCGTCGGAAGTTTCGTCCAACAAGACTTCTGTATGATAGCTACGACGAACCTCTCGCAGTGTCAGATAATTTAAAGTCTCAAACAGCCACCCCGTCGGTCAAGGATGTGAGCACACCTGATCTGCCTTCCAGCATGCGGTCAAGAATGTCTCCTGTACTAAATCCTCTGCGAGATGCCAGTCTCCAACCCGTCTGTAGGTCAGGCGTACCATCGACGTAGCGTGTCGCACCATTAATGAATGGATTATTTCCTGTTGTCGGTTATCCATATATCCTCATCCTCTCCCAATAGTCCCCCACAAAAAGCAATGCTGCCAAGCGTTCACGACCCGGCAGCATACTATATCGTTAGGTTCTCTTTTCCGTAGCCCATAATTGTACGGCATACAGACAGGCAAAGTCCAAGCTGCTCCTGCGTTGCATCCTTCAATACGTTTTCTAACTCTATCCCATAACTGGTTTTGGGCCGCGATTCAATAATTCCATCAAGAAGCGTGTACAGATCGACCGACAATGCTTGCGAAATCGAAATTAGCAACGGTAACCCAACCGTTGTCCTGCCGCATTCGATATGGCTGATGTGCTGGGACGAAACTCCGACCATTTCTGCGAGCTGTGCTTGCCTGAGATTCTTCCGTATTCTGCAGACTTTGATATTGCTGCCAATTACCTTATAGTCTATTGCCATGTAGAATCTCCCATAACATCTTTCTAAGCAACATATTTTTAAGATATTATACCTTGATAATTATTGACAATAAATCGACTATCGAGGCATTTAGCGCCTAAATAATCATAATATCAAAGACTTTTTGTCTTATGGGCTTAATACTACTTTCCCTTATAAGTTACTTTACAGCAAAAGTGCACCTCCTGGATACATTGCAACCCAATATATTGAACATGCGGTAAGGCAGGCCTCTGCAAATACCGTGCTATTAGACGCACCACGGTAAACATTTGTTAAAACCGTTATATAAAGGCGGGCACTTTCTGTCAAGCGTCCACCTTTATATAGTAGTCCAATATTATTATAGATTATTTTTCTGTCAATTATCTTGTAATGCCAATGATGCTGACAGTGAATTAGAAATATCCTTCCTATCATGAAAGTCAAGCATCGTCCTTACCGCATCAAGTGTGTCTTAAAAGGTCGGCGGCCTAAATGTTAGGAAATCAGGCGTTTTGCTTGCCAATGAAACAAATGCATTCAGCACATTTTTCTTTATTCTCGGAGGCAAATAGTAGCTCTTCAAACAAGCGCACTATTCGATTCAGCTATTGTAATAAATCAGCTTAACAGAGCGGATAGTGTCATCATAGACATATGTGTCCTTTTCTGCATCAATCGCACCGGTAATGACATCATAAAAAATCATAGGCCCTGCTGCCATCTGGATAGATAGTGCTGGTCTGGTTGCCGACGGTGTCATAGGCGTATGAAACTGTACTGCCTTTATAATCATCATCAAGGTTAGTGCAACTGTGTTCATCACATAACCGTCCGCATCAATTCTCGATTCCAGTCGTAGCCACAAATGGTGCTGCCACCCAACGAGTTGACTTCACAGGTAATGATCATACTCATATAGCGTGATCTCACGAGAGCCTGCACCATTGAGTACACCCACACGGTGAAGAATGGTAAACATCAACTGATTATTTTTTGTAGCCGAACACGGCTCTATAACCAATACGTCAATGGTCTTTACAATGTTTCCATTGCCGTCATAAACATACTGAACGATTTTGCCATTGCGCTTCTTGCTCTATACGATTCATTTAATTTCGACGTTTCTATGATATAGTCATCTTCCTAATATTGTGTTCTATGACTTGTCATACCTCTGAAATATTGATAAGCTAACAGCGCAAATCCCACAAAACACGGAGTCAACTGCAGCTTTGCCTCTGGGACTGACTTTTACACATTGAATTATCGGTGGAACTTAGCTTAGACATCCGAATCCGCCTTGTTTGCATCGGAAATAAAAGATTGGTACTTTTGAAGTAACTTATCGACCTGTAAAGGCGAAAAATTTTCCTCTCTAAATGAATCGCACTTTGTTTGGATGAGATCAAGTTTATCCGCCAGCCGATGTATCTGGTCAATGAGGACTGGCCTTAATTCACTTTCAATCTCAATCCTTTTGTCCATACAGTGATTAACCAGAAATTCTTTTGCCTCCTTTAACATGTCCAGCTGGTTATAAATCCGATGCAAATCAACTCTTGATATTTCATCGAGTGTGTTGATACAAGTATCAGAATGGTCTAAAATTGACAGGGTCGTATTGGCAGAAACAGTTGCGTAATAAAGTAACTCGTAAAACTCAAAGGTGCCCAGGCACAACACCGATTCACTTTCATATTGATGCATAAATGATCTCACAATAAGGTTATTGTCGCAGGCAATATGATCAAAGTTGTCAATCAGCTCCTTGATTTCACGACTACTCGGAGCGCCACCGTGACGCTTTGAATCGTGATACCACACTCTTGCTTTCTTTAGGAGCCATCTATAAGCAAAAAAAGCAATAATATACGCAACAGAAAATATGACAAACTGTATCAACCCGTTTACACCGTTTTCTTTACCGACATAAGTTATCACAAGCGAAAAACTGGCTGAAAAAATCGTACTTGAAATGGTGTCCGCATTGCTGTTAATCTCACTTGCGTAATCCCTTATACTCCGGTCTATTCGAGTAGATATTTGATGACGAAGCAACTCAAAATTTTTAAAAGACACATACATACAAATTCTCCTTATAATCACCGAAAAGGTCGGTTGAAAACAGACGTAGGAGCATGGAATACATCCTGAAGCTTTGCTGGATTACCTTGCGGTTCAAGATAGAAATGCCGTCGATACTCTCCATCATATACCATTATATGCCGATCATAAAATGAATGACCATAGGTAGCTTCAATGCAATTGCGCAGCGAACTTGGGATCGATTCTTTTTGTGAAATCTCAGAAACGATGTTTACGATCGCGGTAAAGATGAAGCCGATTTTATAAGGAATCATAATGTAATAGTGCTGTCCTCGCTTTTCGGGAAGCCAGTAACTCGATTGGCGTATAGATTTAATTTCGCGCTTGGATGTTTTTAGACTCCAATTCTCTCGCCAAGACACTTGAAGTAACCGATCCGTCTCTTTGCGAATTCTCACATATGCACTCCCGATAGACGTTCGCCCCTCAAGAGGAAAGCGAGACCCTATATACTCGAGTAATGCATCAAAGTTTGCATTAATGTATCGCTCGGAATCTCCATCAAGGATAATCCTTACATATCTAGAATTCAACTGCCGAAGTTCTTTTGCATTCATATTGTATGCGCTATCCTTTCTCTTATCTCTTATACCATAATATGAGGAGTTTTTTCGACATTGTGACCAGTTCTTCTCTCTGTTTGTTACTCCCTAGTATATTCTATCTCCCAGCCCTCTATTTTTGTGACATTTCCATAATCCAGGCCGTAAAAAAGTTATGATAATCATATTTACTTACTACAATAAAATGGATGTAGATCCAGTAATATGCCAAAGTACGCTCTCTAATTATCAGAGCCTTCATTTCGAGGTTCAAATTCTTCCACTCATGCGTCAATGATTAAAGCTCTGTAGAAAAGCACTTCCTTGTTTCGGCTGTAATCTTCTAAAGTTGGCCAATTGCACCGCTTCACTGGCCAGCTTATCAGCAAAAGCTGGCCGCTCCAAATTAGATGCGGCCAGCTTTTCTTCATAAAATCAGCTTATTGAGCACAACTCTTCTCAACAGTGAAGATGCTAAAATGAGCTGCCCGCTTTTTCTGCACAACATCATCGTTTTGTGATACCAAGAAGTAAACCAGGCTGTACGTATCAATATTAGGTTCTAACTTTCACCAGCTTCTCCGCAATAGCATCACCTGTCAACTCACTCGTGCGGTAAATGTTTTGGCAAAAGGCCTTTAAGCTGAAATCCATGCCTTCGTTTCCTTGATCCAGTAGGATACCCGTAATCGTAAAGCGACGTCTCACTTGTTCTTCCTGCAATCGGGATATAAACTCCGGTGATAGAACACATTCACCGTCAGTTATGAACACAATGTCAGCATTTTCAAAGCCTTTCTCCTCCATCAGTCGCAGCGTCTCGTTCAACGGTGCACAAAAATCTGTACCGCCATCGAGAAATGTCTCCGCTGCACGCAGTCTATCCTCTACTGTTGTCTGTTTTGGAAAGAATAAATCCGTCTTGATGGTGCTGAAATCGGAGAAGTGAATAAGGGCAAACCTGCGCCCCTCGCTCTCTGCGATCTCCAGCAGCGTCATGGCGACCGCCTTTCCCCAGGCAGCACACTCTCCGGCAGTAGAACCAGACTCATCCAGGCAGCAGATAATATCGCCTGCGCCTTTATAGACGGGTTCTCGCCTGCGGTACTGCTTAATCTGGCGGCGCTGATACTTCCGCAGGAACAGCGGCAGTGTCTCCGGCGCAGCCAGCATGGCAAGTTCCGAGGTCAGTGCACGCGAGAGGTCGTCGCCAAGTTCCAGCGAGTATTTTTCGCCTCGTCCATAGGCATATCCATTCTGTTTCTTTTGGGCGAGCATTTCCCGAAAGCGGCCAAGATATTTAGAAATATCCCGCAAGGCTGCGCTTTCCCGCACACGCTTCAAAAGAGTCAGATTTTCCGGCGTTCTTTGGAGATTTCCAGGGTCGCTGCTCCATGCGCCGATGATACTCTGCACTTTCTTTGCCTTTTCCGCGGCGTCCGCCACGGCTTCACGTACCATCGCATGCGTCGTTTCCCGGCCATGCAAAGCACTATCATCAATAAGTTTTGTGACAGCCTCCACCTGACGGTGCTTTCCGTCCGCTTCATTGGCAGCCTTTACCACGGCTTCATCCAGTACAGGATCATCCCGGCGAATCGCACCGCGCTGCTCCAGCAGCTCATACAGGCGTCTTGCCGCCTGCTGCTCTGCCTGCTCCAGCTTTTCCAGCGTATGAAGTGCCCCTTGCTTTCCGGCAAGTTGCGGGAGCAGATCGCCCAGTTCTCCGGATACCTTGGAAACGAACTCTGACGCCGCTTCATAGGCAGGAAGCTCCCTGCCTTCGCAGACTTCCTTGAGTGTGGGATATTCCTCGCTCTTTGTCATGTGCTCTAGGATCGGCGCGTTAAATTTACGTGCCGCTACGGAAAGAGATGCCTCTTCATTGCGGCGGGGCACAAGAGAGTAGAAGGACTGGAATACATCCTGTGAGAGAGCGGAAAAGGACTTCAGCTTCTTCTCCGCATCCTGCTCGATTTCATCCATAGCGACATCCTCTGTACGCAGGTCATGGTAGATGCTGCTCTCCAGCTTGGTAGAGCGCAGTACCCGGTCAGTTTTCTGGTGTCTCTCTGCCGACGGAGATAATACCCAGTGTGAAGCAAGAACATCCTGAATCGTTCGGTAGGGCTTCAGCAAGGCTCGTCACCTTCTTCCGTTTCAAAGGTCTTGATCCACGCGATCAAAATGGCATTGGCCTTTTTCTGGGAACCGCGGAGCTCGGGAAATTCCGACTGCAAGTAGGGCGCGGCACCGTACATATTGGTTTCACCGCTCTGACGCAACTTTTCCAGAAAGTCAAAATATTTCTGATAACTCTCCTCTTTGATGTAGGCGTTTAAGTACATACTGTAGTCTCCCTTGCGGGTGACGAGCCTGATCCAGAAAACGCACAGCTTACCTACATAGTAAAAGCTGAACTCATCCTTATTCTCCTTGGCGATACAGGCGTCTGTGTGCTCGCCGCAGAATTTCCGCAGCGTGGTGAGATCTTTTAAGGCATTCGGTGCAGTCAGTGCATCATAAATGTGGTCGATCTCTTTGCAGACTTTCTGAGTAGCAAGTGCTCTGTGGCAGGGCCACACAGTATTGTACCAGCGCCAGCCATCGTAGTCGGCACGGATATGACCGATTTTGCGCCGGGGCTCCGGAAAGGAACAGCCTTCTACAGTTTCCGTATCCTCAAACACCTCGGGGAAAGGACACTTTATCAGAAGCTGCGATAAGATATTATCTTTCATGGTGTACCTCCGTCACGCTGCCTTGGCAGGAAAGAATTGCTTTGCCCTTGTGAGGAGCCACGCTTTGACGCCGTTGCGGCAGGTCATGCCGCTGACCTGGCTGTTACAGGTCGACATTGCACACATGGCGCAGGTGTAGATATCATTATCCAGCACAATCTCCTCGGATAGCTGGTCAATAAACCACGCAAGATCCACAGGGAGCGTATAGGGAGCAAGGCCCTTGGCACAGTGGCCGCACAGCACAATGCCCGTAGTAACAGATTTTTTACAGATAGCACAGTTTGGCATAGTTTTGATTTCCTTTCATCGTAGATGCTGGAGGGAGGGCATTTTACCCTCCCTCTGCTCTTTTTGAATTTAGAACGGCATCTCGCTATCATCGCCAAAGTCCGGCGTGAAACCGCTGGGCGGAGCACCAAAATCAGCGTCAGCGCTGGGAGCACCGTCCTCCTTGGGCTTGGAGTCACCAAAATATACATTGTCGGCAATGACCTCCGCGCTGCGGCGCTTACCGCCCTCCTTGTCCGTCCAGTCACGGATCTGGAGCCGACCCTCCACGGCGGCCATACGGCCCTTCGTGAAGTATTTGCTCACAAACTCCGCAGTGCTTCTCCACGCGACCACATCAATGAAGTCTGTTTCTTTTTCACCGTCGCGCTTATAGTCGCGGTCAACGGCAAGAGAGAAGGAGCAGACGGGGGTGTCAGACTGCGTTTTCCGCAGCTCAGGGTCGCGGGTGAGTCGTCCCATCAAAACAATTCGGTTCAGCATACAAAGTCCTCCTGATTTTTAAGTGATTTTTGACTGTTTGATTCAGTTCAGCGCCGCGATCTCAGATAGCGGCGTGTAGGTAAAGCCCGTCTTTTCATGTGCCCGGCGGCTGATGTCCTCAAGATCATTAAGCAGACTGTCCGTCAGAGCAGTCTCGCTGTCCGACTGTGCGGTAGCGCGAAGCTCACATTGCTTTTGGTAGAGCCGCACCAGTTCTCCACGCAGCTTGATAAACGCCTTGCGGGCAAGGTCTGTCCGACAGCCGTCTCCACAGGCCTCTTCAAATCCTGCCTGCGAATCCAGTGCCATCTCACGAACGCCGTTGACCTTTTCCTGCATGGGGTTGATGCAAAGTCTCTTGAGCACACTCTCTACCTTTTCCCGGTCAGCCGGCAGATGCCAGAGATAGTCCTTCAGCGCCAGCAGGTCGGAAGACTCCACCTTGTCGTGACCGGAGAGCCATGCTCTGGCCTGCGCAATGGGGTAATAGCCAAGGTACTTTCGATCCGACACCGCCATGCTCTTGCGCAGCTCGCAGAGAATGTCGTCCGCCAGCTCGTTTGCGCTGTCCGGCACGGGAATCTCTGCCACCTCACGCTGCATCTCAATGAGTTCTTCCAGCGTGATTGTGACGCTGACCTGTCCAAATGCGCCGTTCTGCTTATTCTTCAGAACGGCAAGGCGGGTATCCCGGTCTTCGATATTGTTCGTCACGACCTTCAGTTCCAGGCGATCATAGAGCGCCTCCAAAATCTTCTCCTGCGGGTCATTGAAATTGGGAATCTCATTGGATGCTGCAAAAAAAGAGATCGTTGGAATGGGATATGTACGGCCCTCGTTGGTGTATTTTCGTTCATTGAGCGCGGTCAAAAGCGAGTTGAGTAAGCCATCGTTACATTTGAAGATCTCATCCAGCAGCACAATGTCCGCCTCGGGGATCTTGCCTACTGTCTGGACAACTGGTTCGCTTGGACGCAGCAGCGCTACCGCTTTGCGGTAGGCTGCCAGCTTGTCCGAGGCCCGATCAAGCATGGCAAAGGTGTCCGGGGTATTTTTCATCTGCCCCAGGCCATCTACCGCACACTTTAGATCAAAGTGCAGGGTTTGATATACACCATCGCCCTCCAGTACAGAGTCCGGAATGCTCCCGGGGATAAGGCTTGAAAGGTCAACGCGGCCGAAAAGCTGTTCTTCATCGGTCTGCTTGGAGAGCAGGCGCTCAAACTGCCTCGCGCCGGTGATGTGCTGGCGGAAGAGGTTGATGGCATAGCTCTTGGCCTGGCCCGGATCGCCCAGAACAAACAGGTTCTTGCGGGCCAGCAGGGCGATTGCAATCATCTCCACCAGTTCTTCACGTTCGGCAACGCTGCCGTTCACATCGTCGATCACAGCCAGCATTTTATCTCGCAGGCTCATTTACATATCCTCGCTTTCTTTTAATATCCCTCTCTGGTACTCGGCATAGCATCTGGGACAGGCTGCATCATAGCGGAGACGGCAGCCTGTCCGCTTGAGCAACGCGGCAAAAAGCCGGGCGCTTCGTTCATCCTCAAAGGAATAAACGCTCATGTCACAGCCACCGAGACTGCAAACCTCTGTCACGACCTCCCATGACGTGGCTTCTTCATCTGCCGGAGCACACGGGAAGGCTCGCAAAGCGCGCAGAGCACTGTCTGGCATCTGGAGCACCTTGGCAAAAATATCAGCCACCACCTCCATTTTCCCAGAAAGATCTACACCTTCCGCAGGCGGCTCAGCAGATGGCTCCAGCATCTCCGGAGCCATGATTACGCTGTCAAGGGCGATATCGGCCATGGTCTTCGGTTCCCCGTACAGCGCTGAGAACCGGCCTTCCAGTTCGAGCACCATATTCTCCGAGGTGGGAGGATCAAAGGCACAATAGATATCCGGTGTGTCATTTTCCGTTTCACGGTCATCACCGCTGCGGATCTCCATGACCGTGCCGCAAAGACCGGCATACTCACTTTCATCGTTGGCGCAGATGATCCCGCCAATGGTGAATACCTTGCCCTCTGTACAAAAATGCGTGCCGTTTTCCTGTAAGAGCATCTCTTTCTGCCCCCTTATGCTGCCATGACCTGCTCATATAGAGAGCTGCCCTCTGAGATATGATCAAGAGAAACCATGTCGCTCTTGCGGTATTCCTTGGGAGCACCGGTCAGGCCACACAGGCGGTAAGCCGACTTGCAGTTGAGCAGTTCATATTTGAGCTGTGCGAAGATATGCTGCTGAAGTGTGCCCTTCTGGGGATCAAAACCGGCCACGGCCCGGATGAGCCGAAGCGCAAGCTGCTGGTACACGTCGTCATACTCCAGCCGGGCCGCCCTCATGAGAGGGCGGTTCTTCCGAATCACGGTATCGATGCACCAAAGATACTTCTCCACAAGGGCATTGCGCTGGGCGATAGTATAGTTGTTGTTCATGTTCATTTCCTTTCTCTGTGATAGGGGTCCAAAGGCGGCAGAAGCCCTTGCCCCAGTCCTCCAGTAACATCTGATGGGTGTAGGCGGGAGAATTGTAGACTGTGTTGCGGCAGTGCTGCAGCTGAACCAGTTTCTTTCCTCCGCTTGGATTTTTCTCGGTCATGTAGTAGGAATCATTGCAGGTGTCACAGTTTCTTTCCGTGTTGTTCAATCGGTATCCTCCCGTTTATTTTTTCTTGCCTCCGCTGCATCAAATGACGGGGCCAGTTCATAGCCGTGCTCCGTTTTATAGAAGAAGGCAGGCCTGAGCCCGTCGTCGATCTCCACTACATAATGACGGTGAACTGCCACATGGAGTGTTTCGGCGTCCGGCTCATTGTTGCAGCGCTTGGCAAATTCCTGCGGTGTAAGGTCGGTGTGCAGCTCATAGAGCGGCGCATACCGCCAGCTATCCGGAGGAATATCTTCGCCAAGGTCAAAACAGAGCATTTCGTGCAGCCTCCACGCATCCCTATTCTTGAAGCAATAGACGCGCAGTTCACAGGGCTTTTTCCGCTTTGGGCACCAGTCCGGCACATAGATCTTGGGATCACTGCGTTTGAATTTACGCGCCCGCTTTCCACCGGTGCAAAAACGCTCCCCCATGTGCATCATGACACCCATCTGCTTTGTGGGGATGCTTTTCGTATATTGGAGTTCACATTCACATCCGATACAAGTTTCTTTTCGTAACTGCATTTCTGCCTCCTTACTCGGTGAGCGCTTCGCTGTGGTTTTCCAGGTGGTCAAACACACTGTCCACCTTATCGCAGTCAAAGCCCTCAATTATGCCATAGTCCTGACAGAGCGACAGGAACACCTTGAACATCTCCTTACCTGCGCTGGTCTCTGCATTGCTCAAATGCACATCTTCGCGGATGGAAGCAAGGCAATCATTTAGGGCAGTGCGGGTGTTGGTAAAGCGGCTGTAGCTCGGATTCGGCATTCTCAGTTCGTCCTCCGGTGCTAGGAAAAGCGGGCTCTCGATGATCTCATAACGGGTAAACCAGCCTGTGGCATAGTTGTCGCAATAGGCCTCCCAGAAATCATCACCGTATTCCTCGCGATAGAGCTCTTCATCATAGGGAAAAGTCATTTCTTCCTTTTCCATCTCCACTAATTCACGAAGCCGCAGGATTGCCCGGTCTTTACACAAGAACATCTCAAGCCCCTCCGGGTCAGGGAAAATCCCCTTATCCGCGTTCGCCGATGTATGGACGATCATGTAGGCTGGCTTCGAGTGTTCATAGCCTTTCAGGTAAGGGGAATAACACCTCCGATGCATCACCCACTTATCGACAACGGGACGGTCCTCCTCGTGGAACATCTCTGCAAACTTGTCGTAATACTCCTCGGGCTGAAGATTCACCTTGAGAGCGCTGTACGCCTGACCGATGCTGTCATCCAGTGCGGAGAGGATCTGCTCCGGCGAGGCTTTGATCTTCGGTGTCTGGCTGATGCAAAGGCGTCCGCCGCATTTTTTGCACCGTCCGACCAAACACAGCCGGTGTCCCTGCACATCTGCAAGCTCCTTATAATCAAGATCCCAGTCAATATCTGTGATGTTCTCTGCAAGATGCGTTACTGTCCGGATTAGATCGCCGTGCTGCCAATCCATGCAGGTGCACAGGTCCTCTGGCATGCGCGAGCAATGATTCTTTTCACACATACTATGCCGCCTCCTTACTCCGTTCTTTTTCACATAAGTCAATGAGCCTTTGGCACCGATCCATTTCAAAGCCTCCAATATGGGCCAGCTGCTCGGATAGGCGCAGCTTCTTCGCCATCCAATGGTAGCCCTGCGTCCGCGTCATGCCGCGCTCCCGCCAAAAGCTGTCAAATATCTGGTGCGTCTCTTTTCGCTTCATGCGGAGAGTTTCATTGGCCAGATTGCCAAGCGGCCGCGTGGTACCCTTATGGCAACCAACACGGGCATTGCAGTTCTGACATTGATAGAATTTCTCCTGTTCAATGTCAAGCCGCTTTGCCGCTGCCATTCCGTAGACCTCAGCGGCAGAAACCAGATGGACAACGCCGCCGCAGTAGCGGCAGATCTTTGGAATTTCCAAACGCATCCCCCCTTTACGCCGCCTTTGCCGCAGGCGGCTCAATGGCTTTCTTGGCTTTTTTCTTAACCGCAGGCGCGCGCATGACATTTTGCAGGTAATAGGCGTCCTGTGTGCTGATCGTCAGCATCCCGCCTTGGGCGATGCCGAGGGTAATCGTCCCGCCGAGCGCCTTTAAGCAGGTCGCCAACTGCTTTGCACTATACCAGTAGCTACCGGTAGGAGCGCCTGTCAGTGCGATCACGTCAATACCGGCAGAAGCATTTCCCCAGTCGCTGGAACAGCGAAAGACGAGCTTTTGATCTTCAAAGGCCAGATTCACCCTGTCATCCGGCGCAACGGACAGCACAGAGGAGAGAGCCTCCCGCATTTCTTTGGTGTCCGTCAGCACGGTAAAGCTGTTGGTAATGGTCTTGAGCAGAGAGTTCGTGTCGATATAGCCGCCCTCCATGAGGCGGGCGCTGAAAAGAAAGTTTTCCTTGAAAAAGACAATGCTTTTTCCTGTTGTGCCGACGCGGAACTCATCTTCGTCCTTACACATACCCGCGAACTTCGCCAGCGAGAGAGCGGGAACCAAGAGGCTGATATCTCCGGTGCTCTGGTCGTCTCCCTTGGCTGTTACGATGCACATACCGTTGCTTCCAGCGGCGCGCAGGCCCGTACTGGTGAACATCAGGTTGACGCAGCGCAGCAGCGGCTTATCCTTATCCTGGGCAGTGGCAAAAACGGTGTGCTGAGCCATGGCAGGAATGCCGCTGACCTTGACGGTATCCTCGGGGAAGGGCAGGTCTGGCTTAGGAAATGCGCCTCGATCCCACACATCGACCTCATAGCTGGCGCTGCCGCTGGTGAGCGTCATGCGTCCACGGTTTTCCTTGCGGCTGATTTCCACCGTATCCTCCGGGAGCCGCTGGAGCATTTCTGCAAGAGTTCTGGCGGAGTAGACGAGAGCGCCGTCCTCCTGTGCGGAGCATGGCAACATCTCTACGAGGGAAACCTCCAGATTGGTAGAGGTCACGGTGAGCATTTTTCTAGTGCTGTCCGTCTCCAAGAGCACACCTTTCAGGACGTCCAGCGGAGAGTCGGGCGGGGCAATGGTTGTTGCGCGTTTGACCGTAGCGAGAAGTTCAGCGCGATTTACAGTAATAAGCAAATAATCTTCTCCTTTATGCAGCAAAATCGAAGATCGACAGTTGGTTTTCATCCACCTCTGCCACCTTCGATTTCCGCTTTTTCTTTTCTTCGTTTGTCCTTGCAAGCAACCCCTCGTAGCGTTCCCAGATCACGGCGGCCTGAGCTGTGCGGACACTGCTCTCGTAGGGCTCGGATACGATCTCCGGGGCAGGCAGACCTTCCACATCTGTCTCTTCCTGCACGCTCTTTTTGCGATTGGGGTTGATGATCGCCATTTTCTTAAAGGCTGCGGCAATATCCTCTACATTGTCCCGGATGCCGGCCGCTAGCTCCTTTGCCATCTGTGAGGTCAGATCCTTCACATCGCTCATGGCGGCAAGGCCCTCTTCGCTGAATGTGCCCTCAATGATGCCCGCGACCGCCAGTTTGGAGGCCATCAGCTTCATGGCCTTGGCCTGCATGGTGTTTGCGTAGTAGAACATATACACCTCCACCTTGGGCGCTGTCTGATTGATGCGCCAGCTTCTGCGGGAGGCCTGACGCAGGGTAAAGAGGTTATAGCCCATGGAGTAGTAGATGATGGTGGTAAAAGCATTGAGGTCAAGGCCTGTCTCCACACAGCGCGGATTTGTGATCAGAACCTGCAGGCCGCTTTTGACCCGCTTGTCCACCCATTCCTCCCGTTTTTCTGTGGGGATCTGCTTTGTCAGGATCTCCGTGCGGTATCCATTCTCCCGCAGCAGCTTCAGCAGCTTTTTCTGAGAGTCCGTCCGCGTCCAGCTGGTGTAGATCAATACCCGTTCGCCATCTTCCACCTTCTGCTGCACCAGATCTAATATCGCTTCTTCTTTTGGCAGAAGTGTCGAGAAGTCTCCGCAGTTTTCCGGCTCTACGAGGGGCGAGCCATCAATGGGATGGACGATCTCCGGCTGGTCGTAGGGTTGATCCGGGTAGACCGTGAGTAGGTTGAGATAAGCAGAGAGTATCTTCTGCGCAATTCCTGTACCCGAACGGAGTATCTTTTGCAGTATGTTCTCCGCTTTCTCATAGGCTTTGCGGACATTCTCAGGCATCTCCAGCGCTATCGGGATCTCCTCATAGCTTGGCAGCTCCTTGTTCATATCCGTAAGGGACAAAAAGGCCGCATACTCCAGCAGGAAGCGGGAAAACACCAGCGGTGAGACGCCAGGGAGCAGCCGCGACTTTGCTTTCCGCTTGTTGGTGCGCCGGTTGGAGTTATATACGCTGTCCTCAATCTCATAGGTATTTTCTACGACGCCATACTCCGCGTCAAAGTCGCCAGGCTTGCGATACCGCTTATCATCTTTGAGCATGAGCCCTGGGACAATGCGGTAGAGCAAATGAAAGATACCCGAGGAGTACCCATTGATCAGCGTCGCAGTCATTCCAACAAACAGCTTGGAAGCACCGTAGAGTTCTGCCATGGCGTCGCCCTGGCCGCTGGCGTTGTTGTATTCGTGGAGCTCATCGCAGAGGAAACCGCTGATTTTTCCGCGCAGTTTTTTCTTGATATAGGTACTGAGCGGATAGCGCCGCTGTGCGCCGCGGACGGGATAGTAGCCATCCGGGTCCTCAGCAATCTTCATAAGCTGGTCAATTACCTTCTCATTTTTCGTCCGCTCGAGATGGGCGGCCGCTCCGTAACGGTGTACCCAGCCATACTCGCCGATCTTGACCCACTCGGTCCGCTTGCTCGGATTGACAGCAGACCATAGCGGCGTGCCGCAATGAGCGCAGACGTGATTTACCCTGTTCTCTTTGCGGAAGAAAAACTGGTCTGCCGGCACGGTATAGCTGATTCCGTCCTCGCTGATATCCATTTCGATGACCGCATCGCAGTCCGGGCAAAGAAATGCACGACGGCGTCTGTTCCACCGCACGGCGGGGCCGCGCATATAGCCGTCTCTGGCCCGTTCCTTGGAAAAGACCGCGTACACACTCTTGTCGCCCTGCTCGTACATGGCATAGAGGCGGTTTAAGTCTGTAATATTGCGTACCACCATAGCGTAGGTATCCGGGAGCGTTTCGCCGATCTCGCGCACCCATTTTTTCGTAACGTGGGAGGGGCACATAATGATGTTGAAAGACTTTTCTGTGCCTTTTTTCTTCTGCGAAGCCCATAGTCCGTGCAGCGCGCCGAGAGCAGTCGATCCGATCTTGGTTTTTCCAGAACCGCATTCCGCGATGATGAGGGCAGCCCGCTTTCGCTCAAGCTGACGTTTGACAGCCTCCGCCACCGCAAGCTGTGCGTCATAAAGGGAATAGCCCGCGTGCTGCGTGATAAAGTCGTTGATGGCTAGCACTTCATCAGAGAGGGGCTCACCGGCAGGGTCAAAGAGGGGCATGAACTGATTGCGGATGCGATCTGCGACGGTCACGCCAAAGGTGTTGAGATATTCCGTGACGTTATTGACTTCCTCGAACCCATCCGAAAAGCCTGGAACCGCGCCGGGGATCTGGATGTCACCGGTTTTCAAGCCTTCCTCCAGCACCTCCACAACATTTTTATCCTCTGGCTTCAGCGTCAGCACCCATGCATCGACCCGCTCTTTTTGCGAGATGACCTCCAGCTGTCGGAGATCTCCACGGTTTTGGAGCGAAGTGAGCACATAGTCCTGAAACGCAGGGATGAGCGGTGCTGCTGTTTTGTGATCCAGTTCCTCAAACAGGCGCACACGATCGCCTTCAGGACAGAAAATGTAGCATTTGCGTGGCTGTGCCGGTTTTTGCGGAGCGACTTCATCATCTCCTTTTTGCTTGTCCTCCTCCGGCCCGTCTTCATCCTGCGGCGATGTTTCTTCCTGTGCGTCGTCTGCTGCCATAAGCGTTGCCACGGCGTATACGCCATCATGGGTGATTTGACGCTGATACCCTTTCAGCTTGCTTTGCAGCTTTCGCACCATATCATTTTGGGTGGCTTCTATGGTAGCGCCGCCATAAATAGCGTCTGCCATAGCCCGCACCATCTCGGGATATCCACCGAAGCGGATCGCACAGATCACGCTTCCTTTCTTGTCTGTGTCAAGCACGACTGTATCTGCGTAGGCTGACAGTCGGATCTTCGCCGACGGATCATAATAGCCCAGCTCGATCAGCTTGCTCTCCGACATTCATTCGCGTCCTCCTTTCAATTTTGAGACAAAAAAGACCGCAACTGCTCTATGAGCAATTACGGTTCTCTTCTTGTCCTTATTTTGATTCCAGTTCGTTTGAGCCTCTGACGGAGGGCGCAATGACCCCCTTTCCGTCGCCGTTCCTCCCTAACTTACTCCGCCCTGACTTACTTCGCCCTGAAATACAGTTTTATTCTACTACCCTATACCTTTCCTGCATAGTTGGAGGTTTTCCATAGTGATTTGATAGTTCATATAGATAGACATGGGGAAGAACTGTATTTGCAGAGTACTCAGTTATTTCACAATCAAGTTCGGTCAACACAGTACCTATGTGTAGAGCAGAAAAGTGCATTTAGTTGCAAAAATCTTTTCTAAGGAAGCAACCTTATGGTTACTCGAAGAGACTTCTATATTCAATCTGCCTATTCGTTGCCAGATGAAACAAAGCGCACACAGGATATCCGGCCATTTGGGAAAATTGATGACTCTTTCAAAAAATCATCAAAGATATCATTTTCCCCTACTATCTTCAACAAAATAAGCGGGGGTATCGACACGTGATGTCGATACCCCCGCTGACTCTTATTTATGCCGCTCTTTGCCGAAATCGCTGATTGCGAATACTGTTCGACCTTACTTGAAGCTCCTGCGATAGTAGCTTAAGGACAGAAAACTCGTCGTCCAGCCCACTCAGTTCCCGCTGCAGCACACCTTCATAGTGCCGTTTCTTCTCCTCCAGAGCCTGCACCTTCAAAACCCAGCGTTCCATAATTGCGGGGCTTTGGCTGTTACTTTTGATAAGATAATCACACTTTTCCTGATACACTGCAATCTCTTTTTTGACTGCATTATAAAATTCTTCTGTCATCTTTTCACGCTGCTTCGCATCGTCAATGATGTAGAAGCTGTTGACAATCAAAGGCGTCGTTCTTTTGTTGAGACCGCTGAGGAGCGTGATAAAATCCTCAAAAATGTCCACTTGGTCCATATGGGTACGGGGAACAAAATACATGTGACCATTGACGCTCAACTTGGTGGCCTCAAGGGATCGCAGATAATTGACGCAGATGGTTTCAATCTGCTTACGGTTGGCACAGCGCTGATAGAGTTCAAAAAGTTCTTCTGCATGCCGGCAGCACATGGGCACATCCACCGCAGAATCGTAGACCATATTGTCGCTGCGGAAAATGCTATCCGCCTTATTGTAGCTGATATTCGCCAGCTTTTCGTATTGATTCGTCTGTCGATTCAGCGTCTCCTTTACCAATTCACGGGAAAGCACGCCGGGGGTGTGCTTATTATCCCGACAGTAGGCAAGGTAGATGTTCGTTTCGCCATCCTCCGTAACAGGAATGCGCTCCCGGATATCACCCGTGGCAGAGCGGAAAGCGTCTGACACGGAAAGGCGGTTGCTGCCGCTGTACGGGATTCCAATGCTCTCGCACAGGTGGGATAACTCGTCTTTATCCACCAGAAGATTTGTCAAAGAAAAATACAGAAACTTTCCTAGCATGTGCTGCCTATCACCAGCAGCCGCACCGATAAGTTCATTCATGTTTATGACTTTATCCATATTATAGATTATCCTTTCTTCATAGCGAGTTCCCTCACCAGTTTTTAATTACTTCCGGCAGCTTATCATACTGCCCGGATATGAGCAGCCCGCACTCGTAATGAAAATTGATGTCGGTCAGATAGTACTCGATTTTTTCCATCGTTTTTTTGTCACCAATTTCCCGTGCGTGCTGATGCTTCTTGAAAAACTGCTTCATCTGGCTGAGCGTAATGCCATACTGCCTTTTTCGGATTATCGCTTGGATTCGTACTTTTTCTTGTTCTGTTAACATCGTTTCTCCTTTACATCGTTGCAGTTCGGCTTAAAAGGTAGTCATCCACGCCCTTGTAGGCGGGATTCCATGTGTATTTTGCATAGCGGATACCTGGTATCTTTTGCACTTCTTTTCTCATAGCAAGGATGGCATTGCGGACATTGGAATTTGTCATCTGATCCATGTCCATTGCCTCCACGACCTCATGGACGCCAAGCTCTCGGATGGTATCGGTCAGCCCATGTAGCGCGTTGACACCGCCGATGCAGATAAACAGCGCATCCTTTGCAAGAAAGCTAGCCACGTCGCCCTTGAGCGGGCCCTCTGTTAAAAAGGCCCGTTTTCGGAAGCGGTCGCCGACTACATGCACCCAGGAATAGCTGCGGGTGCCGTTTGGCAGGCTTCGGCTGGAGAGCCAGCGGTACTTCCGGTTGGGATGGTCCGCTTCGTCGAGCCGGATTTTAAGCCCCTGTATGAGCCCGTCCTTATTCCGAACCGGAATAAGGAACCCATTCGGCCCGGAGAGCGTCCACTCGCCATAGTAGGTGCGAAAGCCGGGAACGCCACGCAGGTCATGCCCGTGGGAGCGGAGCAGGTCGGCCAAAAGCCGACGGCCCCGCTCAGTCTCGGGCATACTTCTGTATCCGTTTTCTCGGATGCGATCTTCGGATAAGCCTCTTCCCAGCAGGTTTTCACCATGCCGGTCAAGAAGAGTCAAGTGCTCCAGCATATCCGTATATGCGGCGTGGCGCTGCCCCAGTGAAACAGGCTGCCGCTCTTTCATTTGAGGAGTAGGCGCCTGGGGCAAAGGATATACCTTTGTCTCCCGCACCAACTCCAAATAGGCCTCTTTATTGCTGATTCCTTTAAGCCTTGCATACAAGCTCACACTGTTGCCGTGAGCCCCGCAAAGGTTACAGCGGTACTGATCTGTGTCGGTATTGAGGCTCAGATGGTATTTCCCCGGTCCGTGGTCATGGCAGAAGGGGCAGCTTGCCTCGACCTCCGTTCGCCGCAGCGTTCGGGAGTCGAGGACAAGCCCACACCGTCTGGCCGTTTCCACGATAGGGATTTTATCATATTGTCGGACGGCCAAACGGGATCACCCCCTATCAGGCGGCGCGCTGCTCCGCGAAAACAATAGGTTTGATTGGCCTCACCTGCAGCGGCGCATTGCTCACGCATTTTGCCATGATGATCTGTCCTGTGGGACGTACATTGGCAAGGTCATCCACGGACTCCATGTTGTCCACGAAGACGGGGTAATTGCGCCCTGTGAGACGTTTTATCAGCTCCGACACCTCCATGCCTGCCCGGATCTTCTCGGAAAGAGAGAGCCGGTCATAACGGCGGCCGCTGTAGATAAACTTGAAGGTATCTTTGACCTCGCCTGTGGATTTCACCACATCGTAGAGGGAAATTTCCACGCGGTTCATTTTAAGCTGTGAAAAAGTAAGCTCGGCCCGCTTGCTGACATACGAAATCACATTTGTCATCGTGCGCTTAATTTCGCCGATGCCCTCCTGCGCCTCACGGATCTCACGGTCAAAGTCAGGCGTCTGTGCAGATGCCATCTCATTCAGCGCAGAGAGCTTGGACTCCAACTCACGGCACTGTTCCCGGCACTCACGCAGGCGGTCATACTCTGCCTGCGTCAAATTGCCGTATTCCAGCTCCGCCGTCAAATTCTGAATCTCACTGCGCAGTGCCTCAGCAGCCTGCAAGCCGGTTTCCGACTGTTCCGCGCAGCGCCGCTCCAGTTCGGCAGCGTCTTCCGACCATTTGCGAAGATCCGCTTCTTTGAAGGCATCGAAGGTATCTCTGGCCTTTTTGTCCAGTTCCTGAAGCTCTGTAAGCTGCCCCTTTTGCTCTGTTCCGGCAGCATACAGTTCAGAAATGGTTTTTTTGAGTGCAGCCTGTACCTCCGGCAGCGTTTCCTCCGTCACGCGACGGTGACAGGTGGGGCAGTCCATACCGGCATGAAATGCCTTGTATGCCACGGTCTCCCGCTTATACCGCGCGCTCAGGTCATTGACCTTGGCCGTGATCTCCGCCAGTGGCTCGGTAAACTTGGACTGATACTGCTCAGCCTGTCTGCGGACGATTTTTTCACGCAGCGCGTGAAGCTCTTTTTGCCGCTGCACCGTATCGCCGCGTTCATCACGGGCCATCTCATCGTATCGCTGACTTAGTTCGACGAGCTGTTCCTGCATTTTGGCAGTATCGAGGCCGGCAAACTGTTTTTCCGCCAATGCCGCGATCTTATTTTGAAGAGACGTAATGCCCTCCGAAAACTCCACCCGCATCGTTTCGTACTGTTTCTTTTGGGTTGCCGCCAGATCCTTTTGCCCGCCGAGATAGGTGATACGCTCCTCCAACTCGCGGATCTCCGCACGCCGTCCCTTGAGATAGGCGTCAGGCGAAAGGATCACCTCATCCTTCAGGGATGCCTGCACCTCGCCAGGGAGCTGTGCGAGGATTGTCTCCTGCGGAATGAACGGAAGATACCGTTCCAGAAGATTCTTACCGCTTGTCCCCAGCTCCTCGATAAAATACAGGGGGTTTAGGATAGAGAGAAACACGTCCCGCTCCCCGAAGAGGTCAGCCAAATCAAGTTGACGGATGGTATGACCGTCGTAATAGATGGACATATCGTTATTTCGGCGGATACGGGTCAATTCATGGGTGATCCCATTCTCATCCACAAAGCGCATCTGAATGGCGACGTCAGGATTTTTCTCATTGTGGAGTCGGTCAAGGCCACGCTCTCCAAAAAGCGGGAGTCCAGTCACGGCAAATGCGATGGCGTCCGCAATGCTGGTTTTCCCCCGGCCATTTCCCCCGGTGATGACGGTAGGGTTGCCGAAGGTCAGCTCCGTAGGTTTTTCATAGGACTTGAAGCCCGAAATACTCATACTGGTGATCTGAAACTGTTCGATCTTTTTCAACTGTCTGCTCCTTTCTTTGGCTCAGGGCAGCTTTTTATGCTGCCTGCTGGCCCTGCTGATAGACCTCATAGGACTCCAGTACACAGAACACCACGGTATCCTGCTTGCGGGTCGTGAGCCTCACATGAGAGAGCTGCGTACCCGGCGTCAGCTCGGGACGTACCCCTCGGACATAGGCATAGGTCTGCTTTTTCTCTGGCGTTTCCAGATTGATCAGCGTATTGCTGCCGCTCATGCCGCCCTGTACCTTCGCGGCCAGAACTGTGTAGATGTCCTCCTCGGGCATAGCCTGCGCGGTATTGCGGAACGGGACGGTCTTTCCGGTGGGTTCAGAGGCATATTCCTGCTTTTTGGGGCCCGCCTGCGGTTTCTGCTGTGCCGAGCGATTCTGGGGCTCGGCAGATTGCTGCGCCGTGCCGCCGCTGCGCTGATCCTGTACAGGTGCGGAGGCCAGCTGCTTATCGCCTGCGGCCTTCTGCTCCGGCGCGGTCTTAGGCATCAACAGAGATTGAATACCGCTCGCTGCGGCAGGCTCAAGCCCCAGCTTTTTAAGCGCGTTCAAATAAGCGTCATCCAGCTTTTTCCGCTCACTAGCCTTAATAATGTAGCTGCGTCCCCGGCGCTCAATGTCCACCCATACGGTGTCGAGGCTGTAGAGGACACGTCCGATGCCCCATTGGTAGGCAGCACGCTTCATGCTGTCGGAGAGGCCGCCTTTGATGGGCTCAATGTCCGAATCCTCAGCGCCGTCCCATTTGGTAATGAAGCCCTTGCCTTCAAAGTAAATGGCAATGCCGCAGAGCTGTGCATCCTTTTTTCCATTGGAGTGCCACGGCTTGAACTCGTTGTACCAGTTTTCTGGGCCGCAGACCTCGTCCAGCCGATTCTGGATGGCGCGGTTGGTCACATAGGGGACCGCCATGCCCCGCATTGATTCCTCAATCGTATTTTGCAGGCGCCATTCCAGATCCTCCGGAGCAAAGGGCTTTGCAAGCGCCGCTTGCATATTTCTGGCATCTTTTTCTGTCAATTTTTTACCTCCTAAGAATAAAATCACTCAGCGTGCGGCCATTGGGGACAAGAATGTCTGTATAGTAGTAGGCGGGGTCTTTGTCTTTGAGATGTTCCAGTAGCGCTTTGTGGTCAAGGCCCTTTTGATTATGCGCGGAGTAGAACATATCGTCGTTGTCGGGCAATCCCAGCAAATACCTTGGGAAATTCTTCATCGCTGAAAGCTTTTTGTATCGCGGCAGGATGTTATTGCCTGTGCATACCCTTTCATCGTCATAGACGTTGGAGAATGGGTAGAAAAACATTGGCGTATCCTCCGTTGGAGGCTCATCCGCGACCACTCCCATAGAACAATCTGCAACCCTTCCGTCAGCCAAGACACGAAGGCCGAAGACCAGCCGCGGCAGCGGAAAATCCATATATTCTGTGTCCCGGTAGATCACATCAGCCCGCAGGTCAGGGTTCCAGATCACAAAGCGGCGTTCTGCGGCATTCATGGAGACATGAAGACAATGCTCCGGCAGAAATCCGCTGCTGATGTATTCGTTTCCGACGCAGCTGCCGTTGAGGGCGTAATAAAATTCGACTGGGTCGATCTCCCGGTAACTCAGGACTCCGCCGGGACTTCGTTCCTGAACAATGATGGTGTTTCGGCTCGGTGAGATCCGAACGATTACCTCCTCCGGCGATTCCTTTCTCACAAGCGGCATTACGCAGCCTCCTTTCCGTTGAAAATAAGATGCTGTTCATTTCTTTCAGTTTCCAGCCGTCTGACTTCCTTTTGACAGTAGAGGATCATATTGATAATTGAATTTAAGAAGAGGAGCGGCTCATAGCAATCCGGTGAAAGTGTAATGTCGATCTTGACACTATCTATGCCGAAATAATAAGCAACATCGAAGACAGAGTGGGATGCGCCAACGACATAAAACAGGAATGTATCTTTGATCTTTTCCTGCCACATCTTGAGCTGCGATGAAAAGATATCCCCATCTTGGCAGCCCAACTGGTATAAACGGTCAACGCTCTGATTGCTAAAGCGCACGGTGTAAAACTCATCATCTGCTTCTTCCGGTTCTTCATCGAAAAAAGCCCACAGCAAATCATACATGATCATGTCAGGGTCTTCCGCGTCCACCTCTGGGTAATCCCGAATGATCGCGTTGACCATATCGGCATCGCTGGTGTGAAGATATTTTAAGATCCGCAAGAAAAGCAGAATATCCCATTCATATTCGTTGTCATACATGGGCGCACCTCAAAAGAAGGTTCGATGCAGCAGCCGGAAGGTCTGCGCTTTTTTACTATTGCCGGCCAAGGCTGCGATCCAGCTGCTTTCAGTGCGTCGACAAATATCATTCAAACCTTCAGGTGTGACCTCCTCCATTTCAAAGGCTAACCAGTTGATCATAGCCAGGTTCAATACGCCATCTTTCTTTACCGTGTCCATCACCGTCTGGAGGTAAGGGTTGTACTTTGGTTCGGAAAGTACAGTTTCTTTCGCAGGTACCTCATGGAGCAACTGCACAAAGCGATCTCTATGGAACTCAAGCATTCTTGATTGCCTCCTGCCCAAAGCTGACCATGCACAGGGCGTACTGGTCCAAATTTTGTATAATCTCACTGCGTTCCTGTTCAGATGCAGATGCCCGGCCGAGCGAGGCATAGTAAATGCCGCAATCAGGAATAGGTGCTCCTTCCTGAATCAGAATGTTCCAGACCGTATGCGCCAGCAGCTCGGGATCGCTGCCATCCACAACCGTAGAGCAAAGCAGCATATCACCGATCTTCTGCGCGCCGCCGAGATTCGCTTTACGGAGCATTCCCGCAGTATGGAAGGCAACCGCCTCCCGCTGCGCTTCCTCGCCAGCCGCGAGCAACCGGTGGAACACCTCCGGTTCCTGTTTCCCCAGCACAACGCCAAAGGGGCGGGAGATCCTATGCTCCCACACGCCACCCGAGGGATTAAACTGTCGGTACAGCTTTCCGAGTTCCGGGCGCAGCAACGCCGTTACCTTTTCCCACACCTGCAAGCGCAGGGCTTCATCGCCTCTGGTGAGGCCGCTCACAGGAACGACAATCACCATATCTAAAGATTTCATTTTTCTTTCTCCTTTATCAATATTCGTCGGCCAGCATGATCGTAGTGGCTGAACGGTCTGCCTCCGTGATGATCAGAATGCGGATCTTGCCGCTGATTTGATACCAAGATAAGATACGGTCCCCATCGCGGATCGCCTGCTCATTGGCTTTTTGATCCGCCATGCAGGTATCGCCCCAGTTACCACGGATATGCCGATTCACAAGACAGATCAGCTTTTCCTTTGAGACATTCGCCAAAGCAGCCGTTGTGGCGCGGACTTCTCCGGTGGGAAACCGGATGGGTCTGTACTGCATAATGGGTAAGCCCCCTTTCTTTATGTCAATGCCTTAAAGCCGTTTGACGTTAGGACATTGAAGATCATTTTATTTGTGATGGTTTCCCTGACCTCACTGCCAAGGTGGTTTCCGCTGGCACTGAACTTCTCCTCGCTCTCCGTGCGCACAACCTTGACGATGCGGCCCTTGATGATGTGAGGGCTGTCGCATTCAATAAGGCCGTTGATCATGCCGGAGCCGCCGATTAGCCCGATCTGGCTGATAGACAGCGGCAGGAGCGGGCGCTTGGCACCACTGTCCAGTTCGCTGCGGCGCATCATCTGTGCGAAGCTGTTAGACTTGCGAAGTTGCTGCTCCAATTCCTTTTGGTTGAACCGCTCCCCCTTGAAGGTGTTGACCTGCAAGGGCTGTGCCGGGAGCGCATAGCGTCCTTCCTCAATCTTCTCAAGAGTCGGTATCGAGGCGGGACTGCACGCAAGCTGCTCCAGCCAGAGCGTATCCTGCAATTCCGTATCTCTGTGCTTTCGGACGCCGAATATAGCAACCTGTTTGAACTGCTTAAACTCGCTGTCTGTAAAGCGCCAGACGGAGATGTCATCGAAATTATCAACGAGGACACGGCAGATATCCGGTGTCAGGCGGTAGTAAGGAATGACATAGATCAGCAGTCCGCCATACATCAAGGTGGGTAGACTCTCGATCAAAAACCGCTTTTCATGCCGGGAGCGGCCGCCGCTTTCATTGATGACAGACAGGTACGGCGGATTCAAAAAGAGCAGATGAAATGCTTCATGGCTGATACGGCTGTAAAAGAAGCTGCCAAATCCGACGCGGTGGAGACGTGTCTGTGCTTCTTCCGCACGGCTCTCATCCAGCTCCACGCCGTAGGCATAGCAGTTATTCCCCTGAGCCAACTGGCGCAGAGCCTTACCACAGCCGCAGCATGGATCGAAGAGGTTCGTGGTGACGCCATCTGGGAACCGGATACCCCGCAGCATCAAAGAGATGTTGTCAGGATCGGTAGGGTAATAGCCCAGCTTAATGTTGTTCATCAGGCGGCCCACCACGGCGGCATTGGCCTTTTGCCCTGTGGGGAACGCAGCCGTGAACTTGCTCAGTACCTCATAGATAGGCTTGTAGCCTGTACTCATGAGATTGAAGCTGCTCATGCCCCGACAAAGCTGTCCTGCCATAGATGCCAGTTTGTACTCTTCCATCTCCAGCAGAAATAGCTGGGCGGCAGTAATCTGCTCTGTCAGATCCCTGCGGATCTGCTCAAGCTCTGTGTAGGTATCCCGTGCCGCCACCAAGTCGCTCTGCCGGTATTTTTCAATCCTTGCCCGCTGCACGACCATGCTCTGCACTGATTGCATGATCTGTGATTGAAGTTGGGTAAGCTGATCCAGGGCATAGGGCCTTTGTGTTTCTAAATCAAGCGGCTTGCTCATCAGATTCCCAGTCCTTTCTCAATGCACAAAGGGCATCCAAGAGATGGGTATAAGACCATTTTTCAAGTTCGTGCCGGGTGATAAAGTGGTTATAGCCGCCTTTATAGTCTCTGCTATGGCGCACCGTGCGGTAGAGCAGCACTTTACCGCTGCCGCAGGCAGGCTGGGAAATGGAGACATAAAGGCCGCCGTTCTCCCACATTCCGATCAGGCTGCACTCTCCCGATACTCCAATGCCACCGGCGTTGCTGCTGACGGTCACATCACGTAGCCCGAGATCTCTTGCGAGGGCGCGCAGGAAAACCTTTCCCACATTGAGGAAGACCTGCTTGCTCCCGTTGGGGCCACACTCCTTTTTTCCATGGATATTGCAAAGATTGATATTAAGCAGCGCGGCCAGCCGCCGCATATTGTTCGTCTGTGATTTTATAGACATGGCAATTCCTCCGATCATTGATATAAAAGATGGCAAGGAACAGATACAGTTCCTTGCCTTCTTGTCGCACGGCTCATGCCGCGCTCTTCATATTCTCTTCGGCTTGCGGTGAAGATTTAGCCGTGCCTGCCGTCCCCAGCGGGACGCGCTTGGCGCAGTATGCTTTTAACCGCACACAGCCGTTTTCTGTCAGGATACCGTGATAGCGCTTTTCATAGAGGACGGCTTTCCCATTCTCGCTGATTCGTACCCTGCTCACCACATTGATCTCCCGCATAGGCTCTTACGCAGCGTTGCGGAGGATACGCTCATGCTCAAAATCGAACACGGGTGCATTTTCCTCCGGCGTGCCGGGGATGAGCTTGAGGGTGTAGCCCTGCTCACGCGCCAGCTTGAAAATGCCGACGATTCGATTGAGTTCTTCATCCACAGGTTCAGGCTCGGCAGTATTTTCTGTCGCGCATGGTACAGCTTGCGCTGCCACAGATTCTTGCTTTTCTTCCTGCACCGGTTCAACAACATCCTCTCGCACATTATCATCGACGTCTGCCATGGCTTTCAGTTCCTTTTGACCGGGAACCGTCAATACCGTCCAGATTGAGCGGAACGCGGAAGCAAGAAGCGTACCGAAAAGTGTACGCTTTTTCGGTGCCAGGTTAACGATCTCTGCGGCATTTACTGTGTCGATCTCACTAAGCGTTACCGTCAGCTTTCCTGTCTCCACATAGGCGGCGGAAAGAAAGCAAGATACCGCGGCGCTCTCTGAGGCAAAGACCTCCGGCGACTGCACACGCTTAGCGAGCAGGCGCTTACAGACGATGCTGCCAGCGTCCATATCATCAACCCGGATCACATCGGCATTCACGGTTCCGGCATGGACTGTTCCGTACCCTGTGATCGTTTTGGCCGTGATGCCGCAGGACACTTGAAGACACCCGTGAACGACCAGATGCTCTGTTGCAAGAGATTCGTAACGGATAGTTTCTCCCTTGGGAATGTAGATAGTTTTCATATTGCTGTCTCCTTTTCATTTTTTGAGGGCGCATCGCCCATTTTCTTTTTAGTCTCAGGCGGCCATTTCATCACGGAGCCGAACCGGCAACACCAGCGCAAAATCGCTGCGCCCCTCTGCCTCGACCACGATGGGCGTATAGGGACCGCTGAGTTTGATCCGCACCGTTGGCTCTTTTCTAAACTGTTTCAATGCGTCCAGCATATAGCGAAGATTAAAACCAATGGCAAGATCACCGCGGCCAACCATAGATACACGGGTCGTAAAACGTCCGGAGGGCACATTCATGGATAATTCCTGTCCGGCAAAGCGTACATACGGAAATGTGCAGCTGCCAATGCATTCTTTGAGATAGGTGAGTTCCCGCAACAGTTCATCCGTTTTCACCGTAATGACTTCCCTGTAGGCCTTGGGGATCGCAGCGTCGGGATCATAGGTGTCCACACCATACCTGCGGACATACAACTTCAGCGTCTCGTCTGAGAAGCATACCTTGTGAGCACCGATCTGTACCGCAACTTCATTTTCTCCGAACGCCCTTAGATGCGTGAGCGCATCGCCCAGCAGCAAACAGGGCACAGGGAAAACCGTATCCGGCTGCGTATCACAGGCCATGCGACGTCCATCCAGAGAAAAAACGCGGTCTTCCCGAAACTGGACACATGCGCTCTGCGGCCGGCGGTCGAGGCATCCCTTTTCTGCGGCATAGCGTACACGCTCGACTCTGCGGAAAAGCGCAGCGGCGTTCAAACGCAGGGATATGCCGTCCTCTATGGTCCCGCACTCCGGATAATCTTCATGGGCGATGACAGGAAACTCCGCGGCTCTCTGCCCACAGAGCACCTCTATCTTCCCATCCCTTTCGTCCTTTGGAGCAAAGGTAATCGCCAGTTCTCCCTCAAAATGAGCACAGGCTTTCATCACGTCCTTTGTTCTGGAAAAAACGAAGGATACATCATCGCCGTGAGCGGGAAGCTCCGCCACGAGCCATGTTTCAAGGTCCGTTGCCATCAGTGTGCAGAGTCCATTCTCTACATGCACGGCGATTTCCTCCAGAATAGGGAGCGGGCTTTTCCGCAGGACCTTACTGACCTTGCTCATCGCGTCCGAGAACGCTCCGGCATCTACCGTGAACCTCATCATGCTACTTTCCTCCTCGGCTGTTTTTCCAGTACCGTCTGCATCCGAATCGTCCGTGTGGAGAAGTCCGTCTGAAGTGCGATATTTTCTCCGTGGGTCAGGATGTTGTAGACCATCGTTAGAACAGCCGTAGCCGCCGTGACATTGGCAACGATGCTCTGCGGATCTGCCTGGGCCGCTTCGGCACAGCTCAGTTCCGAAGGAAAACGGTCTATGACCTTCAGCATTTCCGGGTGGACGCCGCCGATGGGTCTTCGCACGGTACGACCGTTTTTCCGCACACCGCAGACCACCTGGCCAGTATAGCTGCCGTTGCCGCTGTCGATGTAGATGAGATCTAAGCTCTTTTTGAAGGCCTCATGGCAGAGCTGGCGCGTGCGGTTATTGTCCACGCAACCCAGCAGGAGAACCATCTCTCTGACTTTTCTTCTCGGATAGCCGTCCGTTTCCCATTCTCCCGGTTCGATTAAGGTCATAAGCTCCGGGAGCGTTTCAATGAAATTGGGAACATACTCCGTTTCCATGCCCAGCACGGCGGAGTAACGCTCCGAGAGCACACGGGCCTTATTTTCACCAAGATCAGCTTCCACAAAATTCTGCCGATCAAGGTTTTTTGCCTCGACGAGATCTCCGTCGCAGATAATAAACCGTGCCGGACGATCAAGCATGTGCAGCAGGCGGAAGAGGTACGGCGCAACATAGCCGCCTGTCCCGCCTGCGCCCAGCATCACGACCTTTACCGGACGATCCATTGGAAATCTCATCACCACACCTCCGAAAGAAACTCTCGAAAGCTGCGTTTCTTTTCCACCTTCACAGGGACAGGTCTGTGGACGCTGACCTGATCCAACCATTCCTGTGGAAACGGCTGCTCCAGCCCCTCAATGACCGTAGCAGGATCAATAGTAACGAAGTTGTCGCCGCAGAAGATACGAGCTTTGATCTCCGGGTAAAAATGATCAAGTTCTCCAAAGACAAAGTAAAGCCCTACGGAGCGCTCGTCCCGGTCGTCCTTTCCCGAGAAAAAGGCGTCCATGCTGTTGTGGGAGTGGATATCGGCATAGCAGATATAGCGCTCCTCATCGTCATAGGGGCAGCCGCGAAGATCCGCCTCCACTTCATCCTTGCAAACGCTCTGCTTGGGGACATAGGCGAAAAAGCGCTTTTCCTCCTTGTCCCAGTAGATCTGAACGAAAGCCTCGTTTTCCTCATTTTCCGTCATAAGGGCACGGAAGAAAGCGATGATCTCGCCCATGAGCTGAGCGGGGATCTTCGGCAGAGCCGGGGTAAACCCGGCTCTGATCTCCGAAAAATCTACTACATTGTTTTTTGGGGCGATAAACTCGCCCTGCTCCATCTTGCGAAGCTCATAGATCCTGCCGTTGCGGGCGGGAACCATGCAGATGACCTTATCCGATGCCCGCGCCTCCTCCAGAGAACCGAATTTTCCCTTATAGGCGGCGTTGCCCTTGGTCTTCATCTCCACCTTGGGCTTCACATAGCAGCAGGGATTTTTTTCTTTTGTCTTTTTGAGGGCTGCCAAGAATTCACGAGACCGTTCGATCGTCTCTTTCACGGAAATGATCGTGGTGCCCTTGGGGTCTTTAATCTCCTTGCGGATACCGCAATATTCCACGCTCCACGATACTCTCTTTCCTTCCTCAAGGTCGGTAAAGTCCTCGGATTTGCGGATACGCAGTTCCTCGAAGGTCATGGAGGGGTCCTCAATCTCCTCTTTGACGCCCTTGTGATAGAATACCGGCGGCTTTTCCAAAAGCCCTTTCTTGGTGTTCTCGGCTGTTTTCTGCTCAAAGGCCGCAGCGATGGGATTTTCTGCGGCTGCGCTCACCTCCGGCTGCTCGGGTGCAGGCTTTTCCGCAGGCGGGGCAGCGGTAGGTTTGGGTGCAGGTGCCGCAGGCGTTTCAGGATCCCTGGGCGTCGGAGCGGGTGCTGCAGGCTCTACAGGCGCGGCAAAGGGATCGCCCTGATCTACCGTATCTGCACTGTCCTTGAAAATCGCCGCAATGTCCAAACCTTCCTTGTCGGAGATCTCGCCAAAAGGCCACGCGCTGTTGCTGGATTCACTCATAAATGCTTGCTCCTTTCGATTTTTGGATAAAAAAAGACCGCAACTGCTCCCATGAGCAATTACGGTTTTTTCTTATCCTTATTTCATTCCAGTTCGTCCGAGTCTCTGACGGAGGGCGCAATGACCCCCTTTCCGTCGCCGTTCCTCCCTAACTTACTCCGCCCTGACTTACTTCGCCCTGAAATACAGCTCTATTCTACTGTTTTATACTATTCCTGCATAGTTGGAGGTTTTCCATGGTCCAGAAAGCTTGTAGATATAGTAGCTATTTAAAGATAGTAGATCCTAATAATTCTACCACATGCACATAGATAGTAGAATGGAGTTGCGACATATATTCGAAGTAACCTACCTGCTCAGTGATAAATTGACAATCCAAGCAATGGCAATTATGTTCTACTGCGCAAGCGAGTTCATAAACATATTAGAAAGCTCTGTAGCCGTTGGGACGACGCTATCATAGGAGTTAGGGAAAGCTCTGAGCTTCAAACGAGCAAAATAAAACTGCATCGTCTCATCATGTCCGAACCACGGCCATCTACCTGCGGAGAAACCGACGGTGTCAGTCATGACGTATTCTTTATATTTTCATAGTAAAGTGATCGCCATCTCAGCAAGCAAGTGCTTTTTGAGATGGCGGTCTTCTTACGCGTAGGTAAATCTTATGGTTACATCAACGCTGTTGCACAGTACTTATCCTATACATTTATTTCTGTGTTTTATCCTGAACCAACAACATTCCTCGATACGATAAAACAATAGCCTGTTCAATGCTGATTGCATTCTTTGGTTCAATCTTTTTCTGGGCCGTGCCCTGAAATAGTCCTACACTTGAGAGTATTCTAATAGGCTCAGTTGCCCAGTCTGCAATGCCATCTCTGTCCACAAATGATATTGCAGTATTAAAGTTACAAAGGATATTTTCCCCAGTTTCGTTCTCAATATAGTCCAACGCTCTGTAAAGCATTGTAGCATATTCCTCACGTGTAATATCCCGGTATGGCTCAAATTTTGTCCCATCGCCTACGCCTTTTGTAACTCCGATCGTATATGCTTTGTTGATATCTTCAAAATTGGGACGTCCTATAGGCACATCGTCAAATAACTGTACCCCTCTACTCTCAATTGGAGAATTCATCACGGTCTCTACAAATCTGACAAGAAATGCTGCCGCCCAGTCTCTATGTAAAGCTCGCCGACAATCATCATACATTGCAAACGGAAGTAACCTCATATCTTCTGCAGCAGATACTTCTTCTTTGGCCCATCCACTATATACCGGAAGATCACTTGCGGAAGCATTAAGGCTGCAAATAGATACAAAAAGCAAGATAATTGCACATATTGCAGCCTTCTTACTGATGCCAACTTTCATCTTACACTCCTTCAGCCCAAAGTTTCTGATGCAAAAAGGTATTTCTTGCGTCCATAAAAGATTATACTTTATTCATAGTAGGACGGCGGTGTTTGCTGGATAATATTGTTCCAATATTCATTCCAGAGCAACTGAACATTATCGCATTCTTGCATTTCTTTCAAGAATGCGGAAAGTACTTCGTTTTCCGTTTTCGCTTTTTCACAATCACTGCTCAGAATTGTCTTAAGTTGGTCATTCTCTAAGTTTCCCACACACGAGAGGAAAAGAGTATTGTTCTCCATTCTGTTACTAACAAATTGCCGCAGTGCTTCCATGGTAATTGCAGTCTTATATGTTTGACTATTTTTCCCTTGCTTTGCCATTTCCTGCTTTAGCAGTGCTATAGTTGTCCACTTTTCATGCTCAGCAGCGGTTGTTAAAGGAATGGTCCGATTAAGCCTATCCTCTTCTGCTGCAAGTTCGTTAATGGACATGGCTGCAATTTTTGTCAGATTTTTAGCACTTTGGGTACTAAATGTATTAGCAGATATTTTAATTAGACAAACTCTAGTTTTGCCCGATAGACCGAGCACATAATCTCTTAGATTTTTCCACTCGTCTACCGTATGCTGTCCAACACTAACCTTATACTCTCTATTTTCATATGATGTACGGTGAACGGCCTGCGAATGATATGTTGCCCAGTCGCTCGTTCGGACATATTGGATGATATCTCCTGGCTCAAGGTACTCCCAAATATCAAACCAAATGTCATCATCATTAAAATCCGAAGCCAAGTAAACTTTGAATTGATACGCTCGCTTTCCCCCTTCACCGTTTACATCTGCCCAGTAGGTTCGAAAATTGGGAGCGTAAGTCCACGTGGATGTCCGACCTCGCCCCCATGTGGCATTATAGTAATACCATGAAGAATCGGTCGGGTTGTCTACTGCTGCGGTCATACTCATGCCGCCAGCATAAAGAACCTGTGATGCAAAACTCGTGCAATCTCCGCCCTCGTTAAAATAATAATAGTCCGGATTCGGAGAAGTTGTATATCTACCAATATAACTTTGTGCGTTAGTTCGATTATATTGTGTATTTCGTGGGCCATTATCATATACGGCGTAGGTTGACACATTTAACAACATACTTGCAACAATAGCAAGCGCAAATATAGAAGATAACTTTTTCATAACTTTTCCTTTCATTTTGCTTCTACTACTATACTACTATATGTATCTCCGATAGCAACTCTCTTCAAATATCAGCCGATCGTTTCCATCAACTCTCCTATGGGCATGTTTTTGTTACGCTCTGATTTGCCTGAGCAACCCCATTGATACTCCATGTAAGAACTAGTCGATATGACTTTCCCTTCTTAACAAGACATTCGCCAGAAATAGGCACAGTACCATTTCCTGATGCACTCCAAGAGTCTAAATAAATATTTCCTTCATAAAGCGTAAGTTTAGCGTTAATACGGTCATTATTTCCGTCAGCTTGGCAAATAGCACTTCCTCGGGCAGTTGTTCCGCTAAAAGAAAGGCTTGGCGAAGCTACCGGGACACGTAAAGTTACAGCTTGTGCAGTTGTACTCATTACAAGCATAAGACAAGCTATCAAAGCGAGAATTTGCTTCTTCATAAAACACCTCCTTTCATAGTCGCTGACAAATAAATGTAGTTGAAGATGCTTTTCTTACAAGAATTGACATTATATTATTTTTTTGGCATATCAACCAAAAAATTTTTTCTGACCATGTGCAAGTAGTCCTCTCTTACTAATTATAGTCCTCAACATACTCATCAAGAAAATTGACAATGTATATTCAGAAAATTTCCCTGCTATATCATTACCAACATAATGGTATGTCACATACGTCTCAGGGAAAATCCAAAAAATGCAAGAAAAAGGGGTTCCTTAGCATCTATAATAATAAGCTATACACATAGTGCGCTCTAAATACTTTTACAAAGGAGAACAACAATGAGCATCACACAAGTGTAAATTATCGGCCATGCATGAGCATATCTGTTTTGTTTCAGCTACCAATTTACTAACAGACTGAGAATCATCGCTGAATATGCGAACTTGAAAATTGACTTTCTAAAAATGGCTTTTTTAGAATGAAAAACAGAAAATACCCTATTAACACACCGATTATATTTAAGAAAATGTCATCTATATCTACTGAACGCATTTCAAAAAATTGCAGAAATTCAATAAAAAGAGTTACAAAAACGCCAAGGATCATTGTTCTTCTTGCATTAAATTTTTTAAACACCATGGGAAGAAAGAAGCCAAAAGGAGAGAGCATTAAAAGATTTCCCAAGTTGTTATATAATCCATATAAGATACCATGGTCGAACACTGCCATAATACTTTTTAATGGGATAAAATTTACTGTAGAAAGTCCTACGCCGAACCAAATTACAAGCGTATTTTCTAAACGAGTTCCACTTATGGGAAACCATGAAACGCCGGGCAGAACTGTTATTTTGAAGAGGATGACGAGATATATACTGAAAAGGAAGGTAGGAAGGTGGACTATGACACCACCGTCCTCAACTAGAAAACTAAGCCCTTTCCTATAAGTCAGTTTTATTGTCACTATGATAAAGTAAACAAAAACTGTAATAAGGATCAAACTTGGAATACTCGTTATTCTATGAAATAGAGAATTAACAATGTCAGCATTAGCACATGGGATTTCAATATATGTTGTTTCCATACTTTCTCCTTGTTTGAGAATGTCCTCTTGCCGTTTTATATAAATCGGTTATAGACTAAAAAGAGATCCCCTCCCCTCTACTTTGGTGAGAGGAGGGGATCATATGCTATTTAATATTAACTGAGTTCAAGGGCAAGATTAATCCATCTATTGACAAAAATGTTATGAGAGGTGGTATTCCGAAATTCGAAGTAGTAATTTTTGTTGGTACTCAAATTCGAGAATGTCGTATTGATAGAGGTAGACCCCGTAAATTGGGAAACGGTATAGGAATCTACGGCAGTAGAATTACCGACCTCATAGAGATAGATTTTTGCATTGCGCGACTTATCGTTTTGGTCGCCTGCGGAAGATATTGTTCCAGAGACATTGATGTCAGTACCGCTAGGGGAAAAGTAAAACTTCGTATAGGTGCCACAACCTTCGCAAAGGCCTTCCGTCTTGGCCGTATATGGAAGATTATGGGATTCAGTGGGAATGTTCGGAGCACGAGCCGTACTGGTATCAGAAGATTCCGATACTGCAGTTGCCACAGAATCAGTAGTAACATCAACTGCAAAGGAAGGAACTGCCAGTGCCATGGTCATACAAAGGGCACAAAGAATGCTTAAAAACTTTTTCATAACGCTTCCCCTTTCAAATTTGTGTCTGATAGCTATTGGCTGATAATAAGTAGTACACTTTGCTAGCTAGCCCATTGGACTCTACCCCCTTTCTTCTCTGTCATTTCACAGGACGGTGTGACTTGCTTCTATCAATGCTTGACATGAAGTCACTTGCGTTTGCCTTTTGCTATATATGGCCGTCCAAATCTAAAAACTGACATTGTTTTGTTTAAAACTTTTTATAGATTGCTTTTAGACTATATCATACCATTTTTCACTTGGTCGAGTAAAATAGACCTAATGGTGCTTCGGCGTTCTTCTGTTTAGGAAACATAATTTAACCAAACAGGAGGACTACATTATGGAAAAAGATACCCTTGAAATAATCCTCGGTGAGAATATTGCAAGATATAGGAACTTGGCTGGAATGACTCAGGGACAGCTTGCGGAGTGCGTTGGGATTAGCACCGCCGCCATCTCCAGAGTGGAGCGTGGGCTCAAGATGGTAAAGGTACGCACTTTGCTTGCTATTTGCTCAAGCGCTTAACGTAAGTTGCGACGCACTTTTATATCGGGAAAAAGCTACTTCTTGTATGGAAAATATAAACCGCTTGCTGGCAGATCGGCCAATTGAGTATCTGTCTGCGATTGAAAAGCTGATACGCACTTGCATAGAAGAATTTGAACCAAAGGAAAACATACAGACAGATTTATGATATAATATTTTGGCGGAGAGGAGAGGGATCATTTATGCTACCCGAACAGGATGCGTTTCTTGAAGATCTATTTCGTAAATGCGTAAATGATCTTATCCTATATGCAACAGCAACGCTTGGAGATGGCACCCGGGCAAAGGATGTAAAATAGGAGAAGTTATTTTCTTCATAATATTCCTCCTGTACATCTTCTTAGCACATAACGGATGTGGGCAGATATTTCCATAGCAGAAGACTTGCCTTCAATGGCTGTAACCTTCTTAGCATCACCTCCCCTGCACATTCTCGGCAGAGTCCTCTGTTCTTTACATATAGCAAATGCAGATAGAGCATCAAATCTTGCAACATTTTCCAAATTATTCCCATTTTGTCATTTTAGCCAAACTTTAATCTTCATTATAACTGGATTATTTGTATGTTAGGAGACTGCACCTATGGCAAATTTTAGTCTCTCAACTCCTCAGCAGCAGTCAAATTTGGAAAATACTAAGCGAAATGTATTGACCAATCGATGCAAAAACATTTCCTTTACGCTAAATGACTATGCTCCCTCCGCATTTGACAGACAGTGCTTTGTCACAAAGTCTCACGCAGAGGGAGCATTTTCATTTACCACTTACTCAGGATCTTCCCGAACATCTGAAGTTTTTCTTCGTTGTAACGCTGCACAACCAACATTACGTTTTCTCCCACCATAAAGTCGGAGTCTTCGTGCTGGAAGGAGTAATTGCACATACAGACTACGCCATCCGGCAGATTGCAAAACACCCCCCCGCCATACTTTCCCGAAATGACCGCGAGACGACGCGAGCCTACAGGATGGCGCTGTTCCGCTCCAAGGATGGGATTCGTTTCCGTTTCCTTGATGGAGATAATCAGTTCGTCTTTGGTGGGATCATAGGCCTTAACAACGCTCTCTAACTCCATGCCGGGATGATATTCATCCCGCAAATCAGGAATGGCAGCGTAGCGCATTTCGCGCTGAGTGAGGTCAAGATCATGTCCATAGCAGTCAACAAGGCAGCGTCGAGGGCCGACCGCCAGCATCCGACACTTTACGCGGCTGCCGATACGGTGAAGATCCTCGCGGTGAGCGAAGAAATATCGTTGACTGCGGCTTGCGAGGCGACGAGATCCAATAGCAAAGCCCGCCTCACGTTCGACCTTGATGATAACAAGATCGATACTCGCACCGACCATATTCTGCAGCACATAGTCAGGGCGCTCATTTCCTGCTTCCCACATTTCCGAGGCTGGAATTACAATGCGTACACGGTAGGGCACTACAATGGCGCAATACATGGTCTTCTTCTCTCGCCTCTCTGTCTCCGGGTTCCACACATAGATAGAATGCGGGTCTACGCCGATAATCGTACCGGCGATAGCGCTGCGTCCGCGGTAGGAGGCATAGATGGAGTTCCATTCCTGCCGCTCCTCCGGGCTCAGTCCGCGATCAAGATTATTGAACTTCAGCTCGTAGAAAAGCTGCCGATCACTTTTGGGAGCGATCTTTGACGGCCCAGCGGGCACGGATGCCTCCAGCGCCGGCTCGAGCTCTTTCTCTTCGGTAATCTCTTTCTTCGGCTCCTGGAACCCCCAGTCACTCTCTTCGGTGCCGGAAATAGGTGTGCTCTCCGAAGGCACCGTCGCCGGTTCTTCAGAGAGATCTACGCTGTACTCCGCCGTCTCATCTGTCTCGTCGTGCAGTTCTGAAATTTCTCTGGGCACCATGTCCGAGACGCTATTGCCGTCTTCGTCTGCATCGTGCAGAATCGCTGCTTCACTAAGGGCATTCGATGCACTTTCTGGCTCAGTAGTCATTTCCTCAACAGATGCATCTGTACGTTCACTTTCGGCGGACAATTCCTCCTCCGAGGCATAAGTGGCCTCTGCCAACATTGCTTCCTCCGAGGCCTTCTCTGCAGAAACACTTTCCGGCTTCTCCGTCTGCACTGAGCCTTCGGCATCATTTTCGTTGATGCCCTCAAGCGAAGTCTCTGTGGGAGTTGCTTCCGAAGTGATACTTTCTTCTGCATTGCTGTCAGGCATCAGATCAGCGGGTGCTGCATCGTCCGCGTTGGCTGCTGTGGTTTCCTCTGCCATAACAGGCTTGGAAACTTCCTCTTCGGGAACAATCTTTTTTCTTGCCATAATGTTATCCTCCTGTTGTTATATTTTTTCTGGCTCGTGTGAACCAAAAAAGCGATGGGTACCGTCCTCCTGACGGACGGCAAAGATATGATGGCGGGGGAGCGCAATACCGCGGCTATCGCGGCGGTCAGAAATCCAGATGATCCTCTCTCCCTTCATGCGCGATGTCGCAAGGATACGCTCAGGCGTGTCCATCCATGCGACCGTAAAAAGATAGGACAGCTCCTCGCCGCTGCCTGTAAACCGAAGCAGGAAAGGGCTTTCCAACCGCTCTGATGAAAAGAACGACGGATCACAGCCGCTCAGTTCCAGCATGACGTCGATAGCCTCTAAGTACCGGGGATCTACCATGCGCTTTCCGTAGCACACTATGTCTTCCTGAAGCCCCACAAAATTTGTTCCAGCTCGCAGCTGACGCAGCATAACGTCCATGCGATGCTGAGAGATCTCTATCCCCTGCGGCTGGTAATGCTGCGCTGTAAGCGCGTAGAGCTGACATGAGCGGATATATTTGATCTGTCGGAGCACTGAAATGATGTATTTTTGCTGATTGGACAGCAGCATATCCCTTACCTCCTCTTACGCCGTTGACGAAAGCGCATTGAGGTATGGATCAACCAGCAAATCGCTCTCACTTTCGGCAATACAGTTGAACAGCACGGCCATGGTGTAGGCCGTGCTGTTTTTCACGTTTTGTTCCTGATTTTCATGGAGCTTTCGCTCCGCCTCCCGCAGGATCATACCATCCAGCCGCCTCAGCTTCGCCCGCACGCGGCTTTGCGGCAGTGTGGCGTTTCCGATGCGATAGCTGTCAGAGTAATAAAGGCGCTCAATGGCATTTTCAAACACCAGTGCTGTTCCCGGCGTAAAACCGGTAAGCTCACAGGCATCCAGAATACTCTGAAAATCATCCTCTCTTTCTTCGTCCGTCAGTCCGTCATGTGTGGGTTTCAGAACGGACGGACTGACTTCTATCTGACTACGATCAATCTTTCTTTTTTCTTTCTTACTTGGCATCACTTTCTGCGCTTCTGCAGCCGCGCTCTCTGCGGTTCTAAAACCGCAGAATCCACGGTTCTTGAAATGCAGATCCTGCGGGTCTTGCAGAGGTGCGGATTTTTCCGCACTTTCAAGAGGCTCAGAATCAGAGGTTCTTGAACCGCCGCTCTTCTCCGGCGCGGTAAAAGGCGCACTGGTGTAGTTGGGATCATCCTGAGGCGTCACATAGGCAAGATATATCTGATTGGCATCGCCGCGACCGCAGCGCTTTTCCCAGACGAGCTCCAGTTCCACCAGCTTTTTAAAAGCTGCCGTCACACGCTGCTCGCAGATTCGCAGCTCTTTGGCAAGCGCCTTACGGGGAAAGATCACAAAGACCTCACCGCGCTCATTGACCCAGCCGTTCCTGCGCGAAAGCTGGAAGCGGTTCAAAAGAAAGGTGTAGGTCACTTTTGCATCCAAGCTCATCTCACAATAGCGCGGGTCTGAAAAAAGCCAGCGGGGCATCTGCATGTGATAGATACTTTGCACATCTGTTTGGACCATCAGCTGAAAGGATGGCCGTTCCTTCATTTTCGCTGCCCTCATCGCAGGTACCTCCTTATTGAGTGCGCGGGCATAGTCCGCACGATGTTTTCTCTTTGCGACGTAGAGAAAAGACACAGGCATCGTAAGTCAGTGTCTTTTCCCTTTCATAAAATATATCCAGCAAAACTTTCCCGCTAATTTCATGTAGGGTATTAGCAAGAACGCACATTTTCTATTGCAATAGCTTTCGTTGCCTTGCTATATGCCGCGGCCGGGCGGTATCCGGCTCGGGTCATCCAGTTCCTCTAAATCGGAATCATCTTCTCCAATGACGGCAGAGCGGGTCATTTCCACAAGTCCAATATCCTCCGGCGAAGTTCCCTCCTTCATGTCTGAGAAATCGTAAATGCACTGTTCACCCGATTTCTGTCGAGGCATCGTTACCGCATGTGACTTGCGTGTGCAGGCTTTTTCTCTGTCAGGCACCTGCTTTTTCTCCGACGTGTTCTCCGGCTGCACAAAATGTGCAGCCGCCTGAGAAGAGTGTCCTGCAGAAGACTCGTGCGGGACACTCGCAGTTTTTTGAGACGTACGCTGTTTGTTTTCATCCTCCCGCCGTTTCCACTCTGGCACATAATCAAAAACGCTGCACTTTACAAGTTCCTTGTACGCCGGCAGCTCCTCCAGCATGATCTTGTAGAGCTCGGCAGGCTTATAGTGGTTGAACATTACAATGCACTTAAACTTGTCCAGCCGTAAGAATTCATCGGGCTGGAGAAGATCTCGCTGAGTATTGCTGCGGGTCTGCGAGTATGGACGGGTCGTACTGTAAACGGGAGAGAAAAGCGGAGCTAAGGGAAACTGGTTGTTGGTGACGGAGATCGTGACCTTGCCGCACTTTTTAGCAAAGTATTCAGCGCTCGTCATATCGTTGCAACCCATGTAGAGGGTCATGTCAAAGGAACCAAGCTGATTTTCCCACTCCGTCCCCGGATACTTTTCTTTCCATTGAGAGAGGCTCTGTACGGCCACCTGAACAGACATATTGAAGCCGCGGATAGAGTTGAAAACATCGGAGATCCCCTCCATGTAGCCGATGTTGAGGTATTCCTCCAAACAGAAGTTTGTCAGCACCGGAAGGCGCCCGCCGTGGAGACGCGCGTAGTTGGATAGCTGCGGAAAGGTCAGGGAGAAAAAGAGAGAGCTTAGAAAGCGGTAGGCGCTGTCCTGTGCCGAGATGATAACAAAGTAGGCACATGGCCGCTGTCCTGGAAGCAAAAGATCAACATCATGGTTGCGGGTGATCTTGTCCACCAGCGGGTTCTGAAAGACCGCAAGGCGGTTGCCAAGGCCGATGATGATGTTGCCCCAGAGATTTTCTCGTGCCTTCAGAAAAAGGCCGTGCGGCCCTTTGGCCGGATGCTCGGGCGGGAGCTCCGCTAAGGTACGGTTGATTTCGTTAACGCTTTTATAGGCGAGGATCTTATAGACGTCGCCGAGGCTGCGCTGCTCCAAGGGGAGAAGATTGCCTCGATCATCCTTCTTGTTGCAGACATAGTGGATGAGCGCCATGAGGAGATTTAATTCCGCACGGCTCCAGAAGTCATCAGCTTCCTTGGGGCCGGAGGTGTTTTGAATGATGGTATTTGCCACGGTGGTCACAAGGTCGGGATTGGTGTCCAGCCCTGCAAGGCAGTTCCATCCATCCGAGTGCGCCATATCGAGGAAATTGACCGCCTTGACATAAAAGCCCTTCTTTTCAAAGTACGGTGCTGTCATTTCAAAAAGCTCGCCCTTGGGATCCGTTACGATTACAGACTCCGGGTGGCGGCCTTCGTCGTTGCTGCTGCGCTGGGCACAGCCCATGAGGAAGGGAATGATAAAGCCTCTCGACTTATAAGAGCCGGGGGCGCCAATACAGAGGATGTTGTTATTCTCACCAGGCTTCATGCGGTGGGCGACATAGGTGGAATACTTGTCTGGGTCGTCTGGACGCTCCTTGATGCGTCCGAGGAGCATTCCAGTGGCCTCTTGGGCGGTGCCCAGTTCCAGATGCTCGGCAAGCTCTTTCTTCTTCGCAAAGCCAGAGGTGCCATGAGTACCATCCGGCAGAATATCAAAGCCGCGGGGGTCTCGCGTGAAATGGTATCCGGAAAACCAGCTATAACCTTTCTTGGTAATCAGGCATATCAGCAAAAAAATCACAGCGGTGACACCAAGGCCAAAGGGCGTAAGTACGACAAAGAGGTTTCGGAAAGGGTTCAGCACCCAAATGCTCTCCACCTCCTCACCGGTGGTGTTGAATACGGACTCTCTGCCCAGCTTCAGCGAGTTGAGCAGCATCCCATAAAAATACCACCCCAAGGCTCCGAGTACGGCATAGAGCGGAACACGAGCTTTATTGCGTTCGTACCAGCGTCCCCATTTATTTGCGATGCGGTCCTCCAGCTTTTCCAGGAGCTTTGATAAGCGGGGCATCGACAACATCTCCTTTCTCAGTGATGAATTGTGTGCGCGGTGGAGTGTAGAGGGAGGGCGTCCGGCCAAGCAGTTCGGCCAGCACATGATCTGTGACCTTGTAGACGGTGGCGTAACCGGGGTCTGCATAGCGCCGCAGCAGCACCGCGCTGCCTTGACCTTCCAATGCGGCAAGAGCAATCGGCAGACAGCCATGCTGCTTTGCCGTTCTAACGGCAGTGTCGATCCGCCGCAGATCCATATCCGCGCCAATTACAAAGGGATGACCGTTGTAGAGTCCATCCCATGCGGCGTTGTCCTCCGGCGGCGGCCGATAAGCTGAACGCAGCATAAGCCGCGTAAGTTTCACACGGTAATCAGGTACGGCCATAATTTGAAGCTGCTGCGCACCGGTCTCATCGCAGGAAAGCAAATGAATCGGCGCATGAAGGCTGTGATACGCTTCACCGTATCGGATCAGTTTCTCGTTCTTTTTTTCATCTTGGGTTTTCAGTTCCTCGATGACACTTTCATAGCTCGAGCCAGCGAAGAGAAATGCGCGCTGGGTGTTTTTGCCAAAATTAGTGTGGTTATGGAATGCCGCCAGTTCATCATTCACCGCCATACGTCCGATTCCGGGACAAACATAATGAGCAGCATAGTAAATGCCGCCTAAACTGACAATAGCCGCAACTCTCGAACTGCCCCATGAATTACGTCCCCGCGTTCTTGTAATTGATGTAAGGAAAAGAGAGGGAATCTCTCGGGCCACGTTTACCTCGGACGCAAATACATCAATACCCGCCCGATAGGCAGACAGCATCAGTCGAGATAAACGAATACGTCTTTCAATAGCGGCACCATGATAGGAAAGGCTCAGACTTGGGATTGCTCCGTTGAAGATCAGCTCAAGAAGCGCACGCCCGCTGCCGGTAAGTGTCAATGTTCCGCTGCGCTCATGCAGTTTAATAAACCCTAATGCCATCAGATTTTCACGCTCCGCTTTTGTAGAAATACTGTTCAGATCTTGGGGCCTGATGTTTTGGCACCAGCAGAGCAAACGCAGCACATCAACGTCTCGAACGCTGAAGAGCACACCAGTAGCACCTCCTCCTTTATTCCTGCGAACGCCGAAACTGTCCTTGCGCCATATGCGGCGCAAGAACAATTTCGGCGTTCTTTGTCCGCCTCTATGCGGTGGCAATCTGTTACCCCCGCATAGTAGGCAGATAGGTGTATATTTTTTGCTGCCTGCGCCTGATAAAATCGCAAGCAGTCTCAATGCTTTTCGCAGCTTTATCCCCCAACAGGTCGGCGGCTGCGGAACAAGCCCCAGAAAATATCGGATTCGTGCAGGTATCTGTTGGGTGTCTACCCCCGATTCGCGCTTTTGCATTCAGCACCATTGTCCGGAATAGAAGTCTTGACTGGCATAATCACTGGAGTGCGCCGCAAAGAAGTCGTGAGCATCCTCCAGAGGAAGCAGCGTAATGTGGCAACACTCACGTTCGAAGCTCTCCGTAGAAAGGAGTGACACGGCAAGGGTATGCTGATCATCATCCGGAATAAGCCGGCCCTTGATAGCATTGCTGATGGCTTTCCATCCCTTGTTGTCCTGATCATAAATGTGGCGTCCCTCTATGCCGGTATGCTCATCGATCACGAGCATGGCTCGAGAATAGAAAGGCAGCTTCTTCCCACACGCCTCGTATTCGTCCAGCAGACGGCGAAGGGTATCGCTCAGCCAGTTGGGCGTCTGATACCGACAGTGGGGCAGCAGCGTATGAAGTGTGATGTGAAGCCAACCGTAACCGAAGGTCTCTACGCTGCCTGTGATATCCATATAGGGCAGCGCCGGCCTATGAGCAAACCCGCCAGCCCCCGGCGAATATCGTTCGCAGAGTCGGCGCAATTCCAGTGTGGTCCGCTCAAATTGTTCCATTGTCTGCTCCAGCGTCTTTTGCAGTTTATTTGGGTTCATCTGCCCGCCGTCAGTCAATGCCACTAATGATCCAGTCTCGCTGAAAGCCATCCCCACAAGTTCCTGAATACGGATCAGGTCTCGCTTCATGTCATTCATCCCCATGCTCCGATCTGCCCCTGCGCAGGTCAGTGGGCGATGTGGTGATCGCTTCATATTCCTTAGGAGTTGTGTGAAAGGCCACCGGCACGTGGTTATAGCCAATGCAAAGCAGTCCTTCACCGCGTCGAAAGCGGGTAATTTGACGCACCTCATCTTCGGATAAGTTCAACTTATCTTGGATGAGCCTTGCTTCCTGTTCTTCCATTTGCATGACGAGCTTGATACGGCTGGCATCCAGAATACCTTTGCCGTAGCTGCCGCCATCCAAGCCGAAAAGGTCCTGCATTCCCTGCGTACTCGTGACAGCAATCCCGCCAAGACCGCGAATCGTCTTCACCATTTCCAGAACGAAACCGGCAGCCTGTGGATTGGCTGTAGCACCCACAAGGCTCCACAGCTCGTCCGCCAGCAGAGCGGAGAGATCGCTTTCACAGCTCATGATAAGGTCATAGGCAATGCTGGTTGCCCAAAAGGTGCCGTCAGCGATCATGTCATCCGGCATTCCCGAGAGATCAAGAACAATATACTTGTTATCAAGATCAATATTGTTTCGGCTTGCCATAGCAGCGGCAGAGCCTGTGACATAACGGGAGAGAACTACTGACAGATAACGCGTATCCGGATTTTGAGAAAGTACATCGTACCAATCAGAAATAATCGGCATGGTACGGAAATCCCCATTCTCATCCACGATGGAACTGTTATCAAAGGTAATGCCATAGCGCCCGTACACCTCTACCAGCGATGAATCGAGGCGGCTCTTATCCTCCTCGCTCAAATCCTTTTTCTTGAGTGCAAACCAGATAATAAGCTGTGAGATCTTATCGGCCAGCACGGAATCGTCGCGGACGGCGATGTTTTTCAGCCTTGCGTAGGAATCCAGCGACTTGCGCCGAATTGCCATCAGATTCGGACAATCCTTAGAGGAAGGCGACATTCGCAGGTACAGCCCGCCCAGCTTTTCACAGAGCGGGCGGAACTCATGCCCCTTTTTCGGGGCAATGATGATAACGCGCTTGCCCTGCTGGCGAAGCCTGCCGCCGAGGCACTGGAGCGTAACGGTCTTGCCTGCACCGGTAGAGCCGCCGATCCACCAATTTCCGTTGGTGTACTTGTAGTCATCGTATGGGTCAAGGAATACCGGAGAGCGGTTATAGAGATTCAGTCCGAGGAATATCCCGTTGTGATCGCTCAGCTCATAAGAGGCAAAAGGAAATGCCGCAGCCACACCGGATGTCAGCGCATTGCGCCGAGCCTTACGTTCAATGTCCGGATCAAGGGCCAGAATGGGAAGCGAAGATAAAAACGCCTGCTCATTTTTGTAGTCACAGCGCCGGGCGATCATGTCCACGGACACACAGAGCTTTTCCACTTCCGTTGCCCGCTGTTCCAGTGTCTCGGGGTCAGGAGCCGTAACTTCAATGAGGGTGTGCATATAGTAAAAGTCCTCACCTTGACGGTTCATGACGTCCTTGAGATAAAGGCCAGAATTGATGGCGCTATCCAGTTCTTCGTAGTCCTGACGGGTATCGCCTACGTCTCGCATGCGGGAGCGGTTCACCATCGTCGTCTGAGCGATTTTAGAAAGGATCTTTTCTTTTGACTGCCGCTTGACAAGAAAGCTCATGTTGACTCCCTCACCAGCCTCTACCAGCGGGGCAAGCCAGCATGAGCCGACAGTGGTTGCATAGCCATACCCTGTGATATAAAGATAGGTATGGTATACGCCGTCTACAACAATGTAGTCCTTACTTTTCGTATCCACAGTGGTCGGTGCCAGAATATCGAGGATCGTAGTAGATCCGGCCTCCAGTTCTGTGAGGTCGGGTCTCTCTTCACCGAAGATCACACGCTTCAAAAGCGGCTGTTCGGTTTGTTCTTTCTTTGTGCGCTTCTCTTTCGGAGGCACCTTATGGATTTTTTTCGCCGCTGCATTGCGGGGCTTCTTTTTCACTTGCATGATTACTCCTCATAAATGCCGTGTACGGCCGTCGTCATATCAAATACGCCATCCGGCAGCCGGACGCGCTGACTGGTTTTCTTACTCAGGATCTCATAGAGCAGTTTGAGGACAAAGTTATCACTATACTGAGGTTCCAGCACCTCAAGCTCGCAGACATCAAGGTATCGCCGCGCGGTATCTGCCTCTTCGTTGAGCCTCTGAATAATGGAATCTACCGTGTTGCGTTTGGCTCTCATACCTGCTTCGTATTGAAAGACAAGGAAAAAGCGATGCCGCATGGCATCACTCGCGATCCCGTTGCCGATCTCCTGAATGTTATCTTCGATCATCTCCCGGCACGCCTCATTGTCTTCCTTCTCGGCATAACGCTGCATCTGCTCCACATATGCCTGCGTATCCGCCGGCAGTGTACGCGCCACCATCTGCAAATCATTTGGGGCAATTTTGAGATACGCAGCAAAGGATGAAATGATATTTTGCCTGTCATTAGGGGACTTCAAATAGATATTGACCGGCAGAAGTTCAAGTATCTTCACAAATCGACCATCCTTTGTAATGACAACTCCTCCGATGATATTCTTGATGGGCAGCCATGCCTGAATGCTGTCGCGGTATGTACCGCCATCGTCTCCGGACTTCACCCCGCCGCCAAAAATTAAGTCCTTTAGATTCACGTTCTGACCTCCCCTCGAAATAAAATGATCCGGCGTCTTCTCCGCCATTGCCACCAGTAACCCAACCACCGTGTCATACTGTCATCGTTGATCCCAATAAGGCCGAAGCCTCCCACTGGTACAACGACCACCAGTGTCACTATGATCTTTGCAGTCAGCCCAAATGGGAGAAACGCAATGCAGAGATACAAGGCCGGGACTGTCAAAATCACTGCCTCTACCAGATTTCGAAGCTCGAAAAGGCCCATGATGCGTCCTGCATCTGTAAAGTTTGATGGAATGTGGTAGACTTCATAATTCACCTTTTTCCACCTCCACGGTTTCTAATAAGTGTCCGCGATACTGCCGTATCATCTGCTCTAACCCTAATAGCGAGCTCTTGCGCGAACGGATGATCTCATCGATCGCACAGCCAAGAACTTCTTCGTTGTTTGCCGTGCGGCTGACATTTCCCAGCTCCAGCGCACTCAGATATTGATTGCTGACGCGGCTGTGTCGCTCCAGCTCAACCAGTGAAATGCCATATTTCAAGCGTATCGCACGCAGACGGGTCATTCTTTCCATCAATTTCCCTCCCGATAGTCAATATAGGGGAGCTTTCCCCAGCCTTGCCAGTTTCGGTCACTGACCTTGGTTTTCACAACTCCTTTGCTTGTCCCCATGGCTTCTATGGCATATCCACCACCGATATAAACGCCTGCGTGCCCGCTTTTCCAAAGCATCAGACCGGGAATTTCCGGCATGGTAGATATGGCACCATAGTCTTTATTCAATGTCCCGGCGTTTTTGCACGCCTGGTACATCTGGTCGGCACCGTAGTCAGGCATCCCGTTCGTTGCATAGCGGATGGTCATGCTTTTTGTATCCAGCCAGCCGTAGCCCTTGATGAGACCGATACAATCTGCGGTGCGGCGGCCAAGCCAGTGATCCTTAATAAAATCGGCGTAGTTTCCTACACCGTCCGGATACTGCTGTTTTTTGTACTCAAAGAGGGCAGGCGTAAGAACATTTCCATAAGTGCCCCATACGTAGCCCCAGTTGTTCGCCCATGCCTGTATGGCGTAGGACGCAAGATCCAGATTGTTCTTTGTACTGGGATCAACAAAGCCGGATATATCGATTTTATTATCGTAGCCGCTGCCATACTCTACATCACCGGAATAAGAGCCGTCGCCGCCGTAGCCTGGCTGGTAAGCCTCATAGTAGGACCTGTACTTATTGATGGCATCGCTCTCTTCCAGCGTTTCGTAAAGCGCTCCTGCCCATTGCCGTGCCTCATCGTCAAAGCCCAGCTCATCCATGAGCTTTTCCGGGTCAAGGTGCTTGACCTCTATTCGCAGGGTCGTTACGACGCCATCATCGCCGCTGTCCATAAAGCTGAGCGAAGGCGTATAGGATAAGCTCGATTTGCAGAAGTCACGGATAAGATCAGCGCTCATAGTATTGAGATCCTGTTGATGTGCGGCAGAGTTGATGGCAATGACCCAAAGAAGGTCATCATCTGTCATAGCACTGGACACTACAATATGATCAATAGTCGTTCCGTTTTTCTCGTACTCTGCGGCAATACCTGTCACGACGGAGTCAATCTGCGCTCCCTCAAAATTACCAAGTGTCATGTACACGCCGCCAAGTGTCATGGCTTGCTGCGTCATCTGTATGACGGTATCAGTGCCCGAGGAATTGTAACCGAAAAAAATATTGGGAAGTGCCGTAAAAATCACCATAGGCACCACAATGAAGACGACAAGTGCAGCAATCAGGATTTTTAAGAGGAGTGGAAACGCTTCTCTGGCCGTGGCAGCCGCGGCTCCATGCACACCGGATACCGCAGCCGCCTGCATAATACGTTTGGCAGCCCTCGCAGCATGGGCAAAATCTACCGCTGTTTGAAGTCCTGATCGGGATTTATCATTTTCGTTCATGCTTTTCCCTCCGCTGTTTTCTACTACTCGAGGATATCTCTTTGCTATTTTTTACGCTGCCCTTAATAAGGGTGGAAGGCATTAAGACGTTCTTTGATGCCACGGCGCGATTTCCTGTTGTTGGCCGCGTCAGCGTCCCTTGAGAGACATCCGCTCTATTTCCTGCGGGGTCGGGGCGCTGAGCGGAAAACATTCCTTTTGCCGAAGGCTCATTTCGAATCCCAATCGGTCGCGCTTCCTGCCGGGCCGGGTTGTTATTGGTTTTTCGTGTTTGATTAGGAGGAACATTACTACCCTGTGGGATATTCCTGTCAGGCCGTGAACCGGCGATAGGCCCTTGAGTAGATGAGGCAGGATGCGCTGCTCGTCCACTTGAACTGCGTGCCGATTCAACGGTGGAGGACGGCGCAGGCTGTGTGGGCGATGTTCCTGCGTGGCCGGGGCGAATTGCTTTCGGTTTCTGCTCGCTGACGCCTCGAGCAGACGGACGCTGCGTGTAACGTGTTCCCATTCCGAAAGGCTGTGACGAGTGCTGGCCGCTGACCGCGGGCGAGGATGAGATTCCTGCACTGCCGGGCGACGGTCTCTGCGCCACGGCCGGAACTGCGTGATCAATGGACTGTGCCGCTGCATTTTCCGTCTGTTCAGGCCGTTGTGCAGAGCGGTCGTTCACCTTGCTTCGCACACCCTGCATATTTGCCTGAGTCATACGCGTAGACATGGGCGCAGGTGATCTTCCTGCCGGCTCGTGCTGTGAGGCGTTTCCTGATAAGGAGTGCTGAGCAGAATTAGCTGTTCGGATAGAAGCCGTCACATTGCTTTGCTCTCTTACCGTTGAAGTAGTCTTGTTACCCGATGTGTCATGCCCAGCGGCTGGTGTTTGCGCACTGGACGGAGAATCACGATTTGCAGAGGTCACATAAGCAGGCTCTCTCCGCATTCCGGATGGCACAGAGCTCTTTCTTGCTTCCGCTCCTCTAAATGCTGTCTGCCGGATCGAAGAAGTATTCTGCATCGACGAATTCGAGAAATGTTCCTGCGTGGCCGTCTGTGCTCCACCTGATTGAACGCTTTCACGCTGAGAAACAAAGCCTTGTCCATCCACCCCCTGCGAAGTATTCTGTTGCTGTGTGGCTTGATAAGCCTGATAACTTGCAGTATGACCGGCAGCATTGTGCGCTCCGGACGGACCGCCGCCTATACGCGGCCCTCCTGTAGTCGAGCCGGACGCAGCTCCTCTGTTGCCCTTTCCGGTAGATTTGCCGATGGCCTTGGTAATATGAGATGTAGCGGAACGCATGACCAAATAGGTCAACGTGCCGGGGAAGCCCCGACCAAGAGAGTCGCCGGTGATGGCGGGGTTCAGCCCGATACGAGTAATGATAGCATCCGCTTTCCTGGCAACCTTTACAATCGTCAAAACCAGAACGATCCACGGAATTATATCGAGGCCGCTTGGTACATTAGACAAGACGGAGAGCAGCATCTTAAAAAAGATGACATTCGTCACCATCAGCGTACACATACTTCCGAACATCCGGCACCAGCCCCCGAATATCTCTGACGTACTTTTGCTGCCCCCCATTGCAAATGCCAGCGGTGCTGTCATCGTAAGCACTGCAAGGATCACATATCTCTCCGCAATTTCCAGCAAAAGCCTGAATACCTTAAGCATGATAATCAGGCCAAAGATGATCACCAGCAGCCAAGCCGCACCGAGAGAACCGAACACTCCTTCGTCCACAAGCGTCACGTTGATGGCATCAGGTATCTCTAAAAGCTCTATGATTCTTGCAGTGAGGCTTAGTCCCACTTCGCAGATCTGCGGACTCGCCATCAGCAGGAAGGCAAACACAAAGGTCCTGGTAAATAATAGTTTCGGGTCTTCTCCTTCAAAGCCGAGGCCGACTGCCATACTTTTGAGAGCTTGAAAGACAAGATTGCCTATCAGGAGCGCCCAGCCAACGGCCAGAAGCACCTGTGCGATGCTGACCATCACGGGGACATGACTTTTCATGTACGCATAATCCATGCTCATGATGTCAAGCAGCGATGATGAAAAATATTCCCAGCATTCCAGCGCAAGCCCATAAGCCCACTCCATAAATCCCTGGAAAATCAGCTCAAGCAATGTGGACACCTCCTTTTGCCGGAGCTATCTCTACTTTTACGGGGTCAGTGTCGCAAGGCCGTTGAACAGCGGCGCAACATATGCAATGAATGCGCCGATGCCGTTGATGATTGCCCAGGCGATCCAGATGCGTTTGAGCCAGTCCCACGCCTGATCGACTTTGTGCTGGTTATTGGAAAGCTTTGCGCCGATCACCGCAACAGCGGACATCAGCCCTGCCAGAACCGTGCTGACACCGACAATTTTCCCGTAAACATCTACGATAATGTTATTGGCTACTGTCCACATATCATCCACGGCAAAGGCGCTGACGATCATCATGGGCATAGTCAACGTGAGGGTCATACAAGTTAAATAGAAATGGTAAATTCTTTTCATAAGGTTCTCCTTGGAACTAAGGCGATAAACTGGGTTTCCAGTCATTTTCCTCGAGCATCTTGAAATAATGATAGGTCTCAGGCGCAGCGTTTTGCAGCATTGCCATCTTTTTGCCATCACCGCGATTTTTGATCCAGTACACAAAGCAATCCGCAAAATATTCCTGCGCGTCGGTAAGTGCATATGTACGGAGGAGTGATGCTGCCGATGCAGACTCCCTTTGATAAAAGCCCTTCGTCCGGGAAGGAAAGCCCATCATTCCATCGAGGAAGTGTCCAAATTCGTGAATAGTGGATTTCGCTGAGGATACGATGATTTTACGGCCTTCATAGATGGTCGCCCCGGTGCAGCCAAGATCATATTTTTTGCTCAGCTTTGCAAGGTAATCGAAATCGATAACATACCGCCAGTCCTTTTCGGCAAATGACTGCATCATTGATTCGGGAATTTTTTGAATCTCCAACAAGTAGTTGTTCAAAGCGACGCCTGCTTTGTTGTCCAGAGGTATGTTATCTAACATAGGCGGCGGCACAACAGCAAACGTCTTGGTCAGCAGCGCATAAAGAAGCTCCGCAGCCTCTCCTCGTGTGATGATTTCTGTTCCATCGCAGGTATCTTCGCACAGGCCAAAATCCGCAGCAGCGCGAAGGACTTCGCTCTGTTGGGACAGTTTGCCCTCATTCGGGTAGAGCTGCAAACTGTAAAGGTCAACACCAAAGGCGGCAAAGCCGCTTTTGTAGATGGCATAGCGGCAAAGGTCAGAATCCGGTGCCGTAATAGCTGTCATCTCCAGCCATCCATCTGAGTAGCCCTGCCGAATACAGTCATCATCATAATTGAGCGGATTATCGTTGCCCAATGCGCGGCAGAGCATCATTGCCCACTGGCGCACGGTAACAGGTGCATCCGGTACGTATCGACCATTTCCTTCACCACGAACGATGCCGCGTTCGGCGAGATAGAATATGCTTTCATGGAACGGTGAATCATTCGGGACATCAGAAAAGGTGTCGAAAGCGGCACGCGAGAAAGTGGACAGTGATATACTGATAAGCACCATCATGAACACAGTAATAAATCCTTTGTTTGGTTTCATTGGTCATCTCCTCATGCTCTAAGAAAGAGTAATGTCTCTCTGCCATTTTTGCCGCCTACATCTTTCCTTGAAATTACGACCGCTGTCTGCTATAATCGACACCATGTGAGGTGAGAATTTTGGTTTTTACGAGCGAAGAGATCGCAATGATTGACGGCATAATCGAGACTCTTTTCTCCGGAGCAAATGTCTCCGCAGACGTTCGCGACGCATATCTGCTGGTACATCGTCACCTTACAGAAGATGCCTTAGAGGTAAAAGACTTCAAGCGCATCGCGAATGCCATGGAATTTGCAATGAAGAATCAGTTCTGTGATTCCTGCAGCAGAGAGAGTCAGCGTGTTTTGACAAGCGTCCTTATCAAGGCAACCACCGCCTCTTGAACCGCTTGTATCATTGATTAGTTAGGGCAGCGATAGAAAAACTATCGCTGCCCTTTATCGTTTTTAGTAGCCGGTTTTAGGAAGAAGAGGCTTTCTGACGGGAGTGAGATTGCGTACAATGGTAATCCAACTTGCATTAGCGGATTGCCAGGTCTCTCCAAATTTTCCACCGGCATCAGCTCGGTTTGTCACATAGTATTTATTTGCTGTTCTCGGGTTAACAGATACCATGAGAGTCGGCTTTGTCACACTCTGAAAACCAGAGGGGACAGTTCCAAAGTCGAAGTAAATATCTGTCACGACTTCGCCGGCCATAAGCTGCAAACCGCTTAGGCCAAAGGAGTAATTATTGGTGCTGAGAAGATTGCTGGCCAACACGCGATAATCGTTGTAGTTGGTCTTATAAAGGATTCGGTAAGTGAGCCGTGCATTATAGGTTCCGGTAGTCAAAGCAGACACGGTCGTTACATCATAAGGAATCTTGTCATGGAAGTAGAAATTCTGCAAATCCACATTAGAGGTGTTAGCGATTGTAAAGCGGTAGGACATTTTACTACCCGCCAGTACTTCTTTGATTCCGGTCTTCGTCAGTGTAACTCCCAGCTCAGCAGGCTTATTATAAGCCGCCAGCTTAATGATCTGTCCCGCGTATTCGAGCGTTACATCAAAGGTTTCGGCAGACACCTGATAGTACGCTGGCGCAGATACCTCTCGGATGAGATAACGGCCTAATGGCAGCGGTTTGGAAGCCGCAACGCCTCTCGCATCGGTGGTAATATAATCTACTACCTTACCGCTGCGCTCGCGGACAATTTCAAAGGTTGCCCCTTTAAGTGTAACGCCACCAGCCTGACCGGTAATAGCATTGGACTCAGCAGCATACTTGGTAATCTGAATTTGACCAGTAACAGCAGTATTCTCCCACTCGATGGTGCTGGTTTTGCCAGCTTCCACATAAACGGTTTTATACTGCTTGTCAAGGATATAACCGTCCGCCGCTTCCAGTTCACGGATATAGTATTTTCCTGCGGCCAGTTCTTTATCAATATAGGCATATCCGTCCTGATCCGTTGTGACCTCCATGATGGGGTTCCTGCCGGAATCGTAGATAACGAAGGTAACGCCATAGATGCCATCGCCGGTGTTGGCGTCGACCTTGTGGATGAGGATGGAACAGGCCTTGCGATTGGCAATCTCCAACGTGGCCGTCTGACCGTCCTTGACCTCAATACGATGAGGTGTGGTATCCAGCAGGTATCCGGACGCAGTCTCCAATTCCGTCACGGTGTACCAGCCGCTTTCAGCTTCGGGGAGATAGATGACACCGTCGCTGTCCGTTGTGTAGGTGCCGATGATTTCACCGTTCATCTTACGGATCTCGAATTTGACCCCAGCGATACGCTTTCCACTGTCTTTGTCGCTCTTGATGATCTGCAACCCGCCCACAGGCGTGTTGTAAAAATAAAGCGTCTGCGTGTCGTTGGGATTGACCACAACAGTCTGCGTGCGAGTGTTTTCATCAATGGTGTAACCGGGGATCGTTTCGATCTCTGTGACCACCACGGTGCCGGAAATACCGGAAATGGTGATTTTGCCTTCCTTATCCGTCCAGTACAGGCCGGTGGAGGACAGCGTGCCGCCTTCAGCGTCCACATAGGAGCCGTCTGCGTAGACGATCTTGAACTGAACGCCCTCCAGCGGCTCCTTTGTAACGGAGTCCTGCTTTACGATGATGAGATTGCCCTTGGGGGCGTTGCGGAACTCCACCGTGACAACTTCATTGGATTTGACCTTGACCGTCTGCGGGGTATCGTCGAGAATGTAGCCGTCCTTCGCGCGGGTTTCCTTGACAACGAGCGTTGTGCCGGGGGCGATGTCGGTAATCGTGAACGTACCTGCACTGTCCGTCACGAACTTGCCGTTGGCGTTGCCGATGAGATTGCCGTCGGAATCCGTGACAAGGAACTCAACATTGGAGATGGGCGCATTTGTTACGGCGTCCACCTTTTTCACAAGCACGCCGCCCTTGGGTTGATTGCGGAACTCCAGCGTCATCACGGAATTGCGCTTGATCTTAATGCTCTGCGGGGTATCGTCCAGAATGTAGCCGTCTTTTGCCCGCACCTCACGGGCGATGACAGTCATGCCGGGAGTCAGGCCGTCAATGCGGATGGTGCCCGCACTGTCGGTCACATACTTTCCGTTGGCCGTGCCGATCACGCTGCCATCCGAGTCGGTCACAAGGAACTCGACATCGGAGATGGGTGCACCGGTCACGGCGTCCTTTTTGACAATGAGCAAAGAACCCATTTTATCGTTGCCAAAAGTCACGGTAATGACGTCCTGATCCTTGCCGGAGAGATAGACCGTTTCCGTGGCGTCGGTGATCACATACCCGTCCGGCGCGGAGATCTCCTCGCAGACGTAAGTGCCTGCCTTGAGGCTGGTCACAACAATGGTTCCATTGCTCGAAGTGCGGTACTCACCGATGACCGTGCCACCCGTACCGGAGGTGCCGCCAAGGTAGCGGATTCTAAACCATGCACCTTCCAGCGGCTGGCCACTTTCGCTGTCCACCTTGCGGATGATGATGGCAGAAAGGGGCGTATTTTCAAAGGTCAGCACCTTGCTCTCGCCACCGGAAATGAAGCACTCCTGCGTGGCTGGCTCTTTGATGGAGTAGCCGTGCGGCGCTTCCAGCTCCGTTACCTTGTACCAGCCATCCTTGATCTCAGGAAGAATGATTTTTCCGCTTGCGTCAGAAAAGTAAGTGCCGAGGTCGTTGAGCTCACCGGTGTCGGTGTGGTTGCTGCCATACCAGATCTGGAACTTGGCACCCTTGATGGGATTGCCGGTGACACTGTCCACCTTGCGAATCTCCAAGCTGGGCTTGAGAGCGTTGAAGAAGGTGACGGTAGATGTCTCACCGGATTTCAGCGCTACCTCCTGCGGAATGGGGCAGAGAATGACATGACTGGGAACATTGATCTCCGTGACCTTGAATGTGCCGACCGGGACAGAGTCGAGGAAAATGCGGCCATGGTTATCGGTGGTGGCGCTGGTGGAAAAGCTGCCGTCGATCTGCTCGATACGGAAAGTGACGCCCTCGATAGGTTCCCCGTTGGCAATGTTCTTCTTGACAATTTCAAGACCGGGCTTTTCGTAGTCCACAAAGGTGACCTCGGAGATTTTTCCGGGGCGCAGCGCCACGGTCTGCTCCGTATTGCTCACGATGTACGGCTCCGGTACGGATTCCTCACGCACAACATAGACACCGGCAGGAATGGCCGAGAGCGTTGCGGAACCGTCCGTGCCAGTCGTGACGGAGGTGGAATAATTGCCGGTGACGGACTTCACCGAGAACACTGTGCCGACGATGGGCTTGCCGCTCATGGCGTCGCGCTTGATGATCTTCATATCGGGCTTTTCGTAGTTGACCGCCGCAACAGTGTATTCGCGGTCACCCTCAGTTACATCTACGTACACGCTCTTCGGCGTGGGATCGACACAGTAACCGTCCGGTGCAGCGGTTTCCACGAAGCTCCAAAGGCCGGTGGCGGCGTTCTCAACATAGATCTCACCCTGCGCATTGGTAATGTCGCTGCCGACGATCTGCCCGTTGAAATAGATGCTGAAACGTGCACCGGCGAGACCGGTTGTGGTTCCACCGGCAGTTTTTTTCAGTACGATCTTGCCAACGCCTGCAGGCGGTGCAGGTTCTTCTCCGCCGCCTCCGGGCTTATCCTGAGTGACCAGTTTGCGGGGACCATAATAATTGAAGAACGACTGATTTTTGCGATTGCTGGAGATTGCGTACACTGCCCATTTTGCACTCTCGTCCTCCACAATGGATGCAGACTTTCCCTGTGCAGTGAACTCTTCAATCTGACGTTGGAACTCGGCATCCTCCTGCGCCTTCTGCTCCAAAAGCCAGTCGATGAGGCTCAGATACAGATCATAGGTGTCGGCGTTGGCGTAACCGCCCGCGTCGCCGTCTCCACCGGGCTCGCCTTTATAGGACTGGTTCTCCCAAACGTAGGTCTGTACCGCCATAAAGAGTTGGCCGACGTTGGATTCCTTGCAGTCGTTGAGGTAGGTCATCATCCACTTGACATTCTCAACGGTCGCGGCATCCATCTCGCTGAGACCGCTGTTCGTGAGCGCCAACTGCAATACGGCATCTGCATCTGCACCGGTGCCGGACGTCCATGTAAAGGAATTGAGGTACGAAGATGTTGCATAGTGATAGCCAAGTCCGCTATCCATGCAGTACACGAGCTTGCCGTCCACCAGCGGAGGGCGGTAGCTGTACGGGGTACCGTTGGCAAGCAGGCGTGTGCTCCAATATGCCTGGTTGGTGGTAATTTTGAGGCCGGAACCCGTGTTCGACGCGGCAAAAGCCGCAGTCGGCAGCAGGCTCAAGATCGTCACCAGCGCAAGCAATAATGACAAGAATTTTGTTCGAATCGTTTTCAAGGTTATTCCTCCTTTTGTAAAAGAAAAGCAGGCCGAGTAAACTCGGTCTGCTTTGTTTGTATATCGTTTAATTTTCAGCTTTCTGCAAGCTGCTCCTCGCAGAACTGCTTCAGGGTGGGAATGTCATTGACCGCGGTCTCCCAAATGATCTCGCGGTTCATACTGCCGTAGCTGTGCGCGACAAGATTTCGCATTCCTTTCATCGGTCCCCACTGCACGCGGCTGCTGGTCGCTTTGCGGTATTCTTCGGATAATCCGCCGCTCAGCTCACCGATTTGCAGGATGGAAAATGCAATAGAGCGCTGGTAATCTGCGTCTTGGTCAAAGACCGCAAAGCCTTCTCCATAGCGTTCGATGGTCTTGCGGATCTCTTCGCAGTAATCGCGGATATGCTGGATGCGCTGGCGGTCAGGCTGCGTCATATACATTCAGTTTCTCCTTCATCACGGTTTCACGGAACATTTCCTCGCTGGGCATTTGCGCACGTTGTTCCAGCGCGCTGGCAGTAATCAGATCGATTGGCTTTTGCAGCGCCGCTTCAAGGTCGCAATACAGCGCGCCCAAAGAGAGAAGACTGCGCAGGTTCGTTCCGCTGGTATCGACCAGTAGGTCGATATCGCTGTCCTCACGGGCTTCACCTCTTGCGTAAGAGCCAAAGAGGAATACCGCTTTTAGGCCGTACTGCTTTGCAATCGGCGCGATCCGTTGCTGAATTTCTTGAATGGAATAGATCATAAGCTTTCCTCCTTCTTTTTTTATTATATCCAACGATGAATAGAATGTCCACGCTTTTGTTAGGCCCATTGCAGCAATCATTTTGCTGCGGGGCCATCCACCCATGTGACCTCGCAGCCGTCGTAGAGAAAAAGCTGCACACAGTACCAGCACGGATCGCCGGTATCATTGACGCCCTTCGCCAGCCCAACGCCGGTTGCGGATAGCTTTTGGTTGAGCATGTTCTTGTTGTGGGTCGCTGAGGCGCTCCAATCTGCAATGGCTCGTTCGGCAAGCGTTTGATTGGACATTGTCCAATCTGCGATGCGATGGATATTCTCAGCCATGTAAGGACAATCCGTGACGGTATTAAACTTCTTGCCGTTCGGTCTTGTATGCGAATAGACGGTGTGAGCGGCCATTTCCTCTGCGCGGATCTGCGCCGCCTGCATGAGCTTGTCATTAACAGTCAGTGCTGATACACCGTTTTCGCGGCGCAGAGCGTTGGTACGGTCAATGATGTCCTGTTTTGCGTTGGCAACATCAGTCTGCACAGGCTGTTCCGTAGACTTTGTATCCTCTGCTTTCGCTGGCGCTTCACCTGTGTAGGGCTTGCCGCTCTCTACCTGCACACATTTGGCATCGCCGTCCCAGTAAACCTCGAATCCTACCGTCTTGCCGACATCGCGCAGCATAACGTAGTTGTTGCCATTGATGTTGTACGCCGTCAAGTGTACTTCCTGTCCATTGACATAGATACGGTTGGTGCTGCGCTCCGCAGTGATCCCTGCAGCCAAAACGGATGACCCGCCAAAAAGTGTAATGCCAATCAAAATACCGGCAATTAAGTAAAGGCTCTTCTTCATTTGACTACGCTCCCTTTCGATAAAATGTAGTGGTTACACTGGCAGTCATGCGGCAGGTATCCGGATTGAAAACACAGCGCTCAAACTCGTAAATGCCAAGCCGCTCAGCCTGCTCCGCTACTTCCGCAGGAAGATCGACCGTAATGTCCATTTGGACTCTGATCTCATCGTCCTTCCTCGGGGACTTAAATTCCTGTATCAACCAAATACTTCCTTTTGTACTTCTATTCTCCGGAGTGGTTTGAGAATAATACAGAAATCATGCTATGTCAAAGGTTTATTTGAAATGCCTACGCCGATAAAACGCACCTGACGAAAGCCTTAGTGCCGCAAGGGCTTTACTTCACCTCTACAGCCTGAACGCAAACCCTTTTGCTGGGCTGATTTGCAAGACAGGTGGTGATGGTAATACGATTATCGGATGTCGCCTGTAGGTAGCTCCAGTCTGAACTGGCAATTGTCTCTACCGTTACAACCTCATAGGTACGGGTTCCATAGACCGTTGTGTAAGTGATTGTATCACCATCCTTCAAGTTTTTGATGTTGCCGATGGTGTACTTGGCGCCGCGGTTATGCCCACAAACGCCAATATTCCCATCCCACCCGGAAGTAGAGCTATAATGGCCGAGTCCCTTTGCCATGCTGGTGTTGGTTTCGCCCTCCCAGACCTTCATATTGATGTTCAAGGATGGTATTTTCAGCGTACCGATACTGCCATCCTTGCGTTCCATACCGTTAACGCTTGTATAGGCGGAAGGCTGGTAGCTGGTTGATGGAATCTGCGGTTCCTGCTGAATCGGATTCGTGATATTACTCTCGATACCGCTTCCCCCGATAGAGCCTACCAAGCCAGGAAATCGAACCTTTTCCATACATCCGACACTTGTATTGCTGGACACTCCATAGGGTAATGCCGGCCACTGGTAGTCCGTTGCATTGCTCCCGCCATAATTGTATTTAGCACCATAGAGAGATTCATAGCTCGTGGAGGGATAATATTCGGTATCCTCTACGCCGTCAAAGTCGTACTCTAATGCTTCTGCGCAGATTCCCAGTGAAAGCGTTAAGCAGGCGGTGAGAGCCGTGACAAACCAGCGCTTTTTACTCTTCATGTTCATCTTCCTCCTCTGAAAAATCTTCGTGATAAACTGTATCCTCTTGGCGTCTCTTGTGGCAACGCCAAATGAGTACAGCGGCAGTAATTGCAAGAACGATAACAACAAGGGAAATTAAAATAACGGGGAAGTCCTCTGCGCTTTTGGCGGCTACTCGCTGCAGGATACTCGACGGTGTACCGGTATAGATCACCGTATAAGTAACACTCTCGATACCCTCTGCAACGATATCACCGATATATTTTGCAGTCGTAACATATCCGGTCGCCGCGCGATAAGATGCTCTCCCTGCGTAGGTGGCAACAGCTTTGTACTGAGCAGGCACGAGAATATCATCGACCAACGACGTTCCCTGCACCTGCCAATCTACCGATTGGAGCTGAACTGTTACGCCATTTTTTGTAGTCGTATCAGGGACGTAAGCCATGTCGTTCGTATCGAGATTGTCAATTTCTTTGGTCGCACTGACGGTGTAGCTCTTCGTTGTGTAACCAGACGCTACCGTGCTGATCGTCGAGTGGTCAAGATAGAGCGTTCCTCGAAATTCTCCGTCGTCATACTCGATGGACGGGGATAATGCCTTCAGCACCACGGACAGATCACTCTTCTCCGTGTCCGCTGTTACGGTCTCAGTGTGATGCTCCTTCTCCGAATAGGACCGCTCTTCCTTCGTCATGGACGAATAGGTATAAGTATATCCGTCGTATTCAAAAACATCATCGATCAGCGACTGCGGATCTGTGTCCGGTGCGACCGTATAGATCTTAATATACTGCCGTACACCATTGAGGTCCTGAATGGTCGTATTAGTCGGTACTTCCATTGCAAAAGCACTGATGGAGCATGCAGCAGAAACCATCAGGGCGATACAGGTACTAATGATTTTTTTCATGTGCGTTGTGTCCTCCGTTTCATAATGATAATTCCGGCAACAACAATTGCGGCCGAAATGCGGTAAATCAGCTTTTTCACGCCGTGGCCTCCCTTTGAAAATCGAAGTTGCTTGTACGATCCGGATGCTGCTGGATGTCCGACAGTATGTACAGAGATTGATCCAGAGCTTTCTTCGTATCCCGAGGCTGCCGCTTGATAAAGGACGTCAATAAAATAACATCCTCATTCTGCACCGTGAAAACGATTCGAATGAGGACTTTGCCCTTTTCACGCAGTTCATACATCTGACTGTATCTCTCCAGTGAAAAGTGCTTAAAATGAGGTTCCTTTAGTTCGCAGGCAGGAAGATTTCTCAGTCGAAAGATTTGCCACAGGAGCTTAGCCTTGAGTTTCCCGTCCAGAGCATCAATGAAAGCGTAAAGCGGAGGTTCCACTCCGGGCGGGCAGTAGACTTTAATTGCTCGCATAAATCACATCACCTCCAGTTCTTTTAAATATTCCCTCAGATAACTGAGAAATCCTTCAATGAATGGCGGCACCAATAATTTACTGCCGGAGATCCACCAGATAGCTTCTGGGACAGGATGGTTCATCGCGTCATACTCTGAGCAGATCATTAAGACTACTCTCTGCGCCTCTACATTTTCAGACTTACAGAAAGCCTGACATATCCTGGAAACGGTTTGCATTTCAACATAAGAATCACAAAGGGCGTCAAAGAATAGGCCTGCGCAAAGATGGGCAAGGAAATTTACTGCATCCGCGTTCACATCCCCATTGCAATCAAGCAGCCCCATGTGTCTGTGCCTCTGTGCAGCCGCCTCATCAAACGGGCCAACGCTGCGGTTCCATAGGTTGTTCATCTTTCACCTCGTTCAAAAGGAAAGGCCCGGCACCTTACGGTGTCGAGCCTTTCAGCAAATTATCCAATTATTTTAAGATCCTACATGAAGCAGCCTATTCATCCAGCATGAGCTGTCCATCAATCGCCTTTTGTTTCAGGCGTTCCATCTGCTCGCGCTCTAACTGCGCAATGCTCTTTTCGGGTGTTGGAAGATCCTCCGGCATAGTGCCGTCGATCTTTCGGATTGCCTCCCTTACTTCATTCCCGACAGCATAATGAACAGCGGTCGCGGCATCGGAAGTCGAAACTTGATCCTTGCACAGCTTTTCCTCAGTCTGCGAAATGCGAAACAGGTTAGCAATCAACTCCGTGCTCCCCATGTAATCAAGTATCTTTTGGCCGATGGCAAGTCCCTTTCTGCGGTGAATATCATCTACCGTCATTCCGCCATACAAGCCCATATATCCGGCATTCTGAAAGATTGCAAATTCTTCCGCCGTGATAACGCCTGCGTTTCGCGCGGTCTCTGCCAAAAGCTGATTCCACTGCTTGATATCACCGCGAACCACAAGCCTGCGACTATCCTCATCCAGCTGATTAAAGCGGTCTGCGACCTCCTGGCGGTAGGTTTGAATTGCAAAGTACGTCTGCCCAAGAGCAATTACCTCTTTGCGTGGATCACCATTCTGGACGATCAGATAGCAGGCATAACGCGAAAGCTCGTAATCAAGGATGTCTTTTACTCCTCCATTCGGCATGGGAGATGTTTTCCTGACCCCAGGAAAACATTCCAAGGTACTGCGTCCACTGTTCTCGCAGGCAATCATGGCACGCTTGATAACCTTATAGAAGTTCTCCCATTTTGCATAGTCCAGCACGGGAGCAAGCTCCCTTGCTGCCCAGTATTCTGAGCCATCTGGACGGACTCGCTTGATATCTTCAAAGCACTTATACTCTTTTGCAGATAATGTACTCATTGCGCATACTCCTTCATTGTTTTTACTCTATATCAAGAAAACTCTATTTGCTTTTTGAATCATCCTGACGGTCAACCACCTGTGCCGATGCTTCGATCATTTCTGTGACCACCGCATTTAACTGAGCAGCGTTCTGCGAAGTGATAACAGGCTGACCGGTTTCCGCCTCAAGCTGTTGCCGCGCAACGTTTGCGACATTGCCTCCACGCTTGGCAACCTTTACGCTCTCATCAAACCCAACGGGTTTTGATGCCTTGGAAATATCCCGCGTGGATGCCTCAGCCAGCATAGTCAGCACAAGTTCAGTATCGCTCATGTTATCCCGCAGATTTTCTTTTTTTAGTCCCTTGAGATTTTTGTACTGCCGGGTTGTCATACCGGACCACGCCCTTGAAATCTCATCGGTCAGGATCGCAAATTCCCTGCCTTTTTCCACTCCGCGCTTCTGCCATTCGTCGGTGAGCTCATTGCGGATACGGATGGAAAGGAGCCTTTGGTGCACCCAGTCGGGATCATAGCCCTTTTTGAGATAGGTTTCCAAAGCACGGTCAATGGCCTGTTCCGGGTCAATGGTTTCCTCAATGCGCTCGCGGCCAACCTCGGCAAGCCAGCGTTTCACTGGCTCCGCGCGGGGAGACGGAACGGACTGGATGATACGCAAGAGCTGTTCCGTAGTAGCAACATCGGTTACGCGGCGCTTTCCGTCAGATGCGGTCATTTTCAACTGCTGACAATTTGTCAGCAGTTCATCTGCGCCCTCTTCTTTCAGCCGCTGCTTGAGTTTGGCCCAGTAGTTGCTCGCTCCACGAGCGGTCTGCTGACCTGTCAAAACAGAAATGACATCGGTAACTGAAAAATACCATTCTTCTTTTTCTGTATCCCATGCTGTGCGGATCTTTTGATCTTCAAAAAGCTGGATTTTTTCCTGTTCGCTCATAGCGTTCTGTATCCTTTCTTTTACTCTTTTTCATTATACATCAGCCGACCCGCTGCCGCAAGAACGCCAAAAACAACTCTTCAAGTTCCTTGTCGCTGCCCAGCTTTTCAAGGTACGGAGCGAACTTCCTGCGGTCAAAGCTGATCTTCTTTGGAGGTGCAGTACGGCGCTGGGCTTCCTCGGCGCGAGCCTGCCGCCATACAGCGTAAATCTCCTGTTTTCCCACAGAGGGGGGCGGACAGGTGCGGGTGATTTTCTGCACCGTGGCCTTATTGAGCGTGTAGCCCTCGATAGAGCACATCTCCACAAATGCCTGCTGTGTGGTCGCGTCGTAGTCAGCAATCAACTCTGCGCAGGCAATCGGCAGCCTGCGAGGAGTGCTTTCCAAAATCTCCGCAAGCGGTCCAATCAGGCTCGCCAGCTTGATTGCTTTGCGGATCTCATACTCGGTCACGCCAAAGAAATCTGCCACGAGTTTGCGGGCATTATACTTCTGGCGATCTTCGCCAGAAGTTCCTCCGTCGTCTGTTTCTGCCAACCTTTGGCGAGAATCGCCAAAGGTTGGGCAGACAGCATTTCTTTGCCCGTTTCGATTGCTCTCAACAAGCAATGCATGATATGCCTTGCCGCGCTCAATGATGGTAAGGTCCTGTCGCCGCAGGAGGTTGGTGGCAACAGCAATAGAGACAGCCCTTGCGTCGTCGGCACTCACCACCTCGGCTGGGATCATGTTATGCCCGGTTATCTGCCAAGCCCTCGTGCGGTTATGACCGGCAAGGATCTCATAATCGTTGCTGCCCGGGATAGGACGGACGATAACACGCTCGTAGATCCCCTGCTCGGCAAGCTGCTGTGAAAACGCTTTGAGCTTTTCTGGCGGATAGGGACGGAACCCGATGTCGGCAGTAAAGAATGGGCGAAGCCTGTCTATCGGCAGATCACAGAATCTCGATGTCTCCGGTGCTGGTGCACCTCTAAACAGCGTTTCATACGCCTCGTTGCCCACCACAATTTCAGCAGCCTGCTGTGTGGCGCTCATACGCCTTTTTAGCAGGTCATTCATGTCGCGTTTAGGCAAGATGAAGCACCTCCAGGGCAAGGCTGCGGTATGATTCGGCGGCAGGATTCTTGGGTGCATAATCAAGAATGCTCATTCCTGCAGCAGGGCACTCAGCGACCTTGATTGTCTGCTCGATTGGGTGCTCAAAAACATGTAGGCTCTCACCGTAGATATCATTTACACTGTTTCGAACGCTCTGACAGAGCTGAGGGCGCGATTGATACATAGTCAAGAGAATGCCTGCAATCTTCAAATCAGGATTAAATCGGTTCTGAACATTTTTCACCATTTCCAATACATCCGGAATTCCTTCACTTGCAAGGAAATGTGCCTGCACTGGAATAATGCAATAATCGGCAGCGGCGAGTGCGTTGATGGTCAAAAGCTCGTGTTTCAGCCCGCAGTCAATAATAATGTAGTCATACTGTTCGTAAAATGAGGTCAACAAGGTGGCCATTATCTTTTCGCTGGGATCATTCGATGTACCTGCCGCATTATATTGAGATAGCTGCATGACTTGCAATCGGGCTGCAGCATCTGCAAGTCGTTTATTGGCAGGAATCAGGTCCATGCCCACCTCGGTATGTATTACGGAGCGGGGGAGATGTAGCGACAGGTCTTCCGGAGAGTCAATTTGAACAAGCAGCAGTTTTGCCAGGGTGTTTCTCTGTTCTCCTGGAGTATATCCTAACGCAGCCGTCAGATTGCCCTGTGGGTCATTGTCAACCAGAAGGACCTTCTTTTCTTTCGCCGCAAGCGCTGCGCCGAGATTTAGCGCCGTGGTAGTTTTCCCGACTCCACCTTTTGAATTGGTAATAGCGATAACATTATGCTCCCTCATAATCAACACTCCTTATTAAATCCACGTGTGCAGCGCTTTTTTCTTTGATGGAATGAAACGACCTGCTTCCAATAAATCTCAGCAAACCTTTCTTGGGAATATAAGTTCGGGTTCCCAAGCGTACAACTGCAAGTCCGCAGGTTGTATACCATCTGCGAATCACGTGTTCCGAATAACCCAGCAGATCATGCACCTGCTGTACTGTGAGCACCTGCGGTTCATCTTTCCATAACACAGATGCGTATTGTGACAGTTCATTCGCAAAGTTCCGGTCAAACTTGCCTGGATACGTTTGGATCCGAGATTTCCTTTGAAAACTATATTTTGCCGGATCATGAGCCCTATCCGTTAAATAGACCTCGACATCAGACTGACGGATCAGGTAGCGATGTGTTTGATTTCCAATATCAATGTAAGGAATAAGCCCGCTTTGAATCAACTTCAAGACATTTGCTTTCCGAACATGAGCTAATTTGCAAAATTGCTCTTTGCTGATATAGGGTATACCGTCGATAAAATATTCCCTCATACATGATCCCTCACTTTTCTTTTTGCATAGTCCTCGCTGAGCACATAATCAATTACACTGTTTTTCGAGATATAGTAATGCGGCTTGATGAAAATGCTCTTAACGTGCTTTTCGTGGATTAGCTTGCGTGCAAAGTTATCACTTACACCGCTAAGCATTTCTCGAAACTGAAGCAACGTTACCATGTCGGGATATGCGCGAAAAATTTTGCGATAATATTTCTTGCTTCTGCCTTTCATATTGAATTGTTCTCCTGTGCCATAATATAGTGTCGTTAGTGAAAGACTGTAAGCACGGGGAGTTCTGCCCTAGTTCTGCCCTAGTTCTCCCCAAATATGTTTTTCCTTACAAATTGACATTTTCTTAAAAATACAAAAAAGGCCGAAAAACCCTGAATTACAAGGGCTTTCGGCTGTGGAACGATGCGGAAGAAAGTGCAGGAAATCGTGGCTTACAAGACTCAAAATCCGCCGCTGGCGACAGCGTACCGGTTCGAGTCCGGTCACCGGCACCAAGAGCAGAGGACCTGCGGCGCAGGTCCTCTGCTCTTTTCTTTGAACGGGCAAAAGAAAATCCGGATATTAAAATTGTGGTCGTTTGGCCGGGGCAGTGCCGGAGTGAGGCTTTCCTCTGCGATCCCACTGTTGCACTTGAGAAGATCCGATAAGCAGCATTGTATTCCTCGGAAAATCTACAATGCTGTGCGAGCCTGTCTGTCATCGCCTTTCAGGCCGCAATCAAAGTAAGAAAAAGCACGCCTGCCAAGCAGACGTGCTTTTCGTTTTGTGTCAGGGGTTTTGGCTTTTCAGCGTCTTCCGCCGAAGCCGCCTCCGAACATTGAATTCAAAATATCGCCAAATCCTGTGAAGGAGCCCGTGAAGCCCGCACCCGAAAAGCCGTTGAAGCCGCCGCCGTAAGCACCCGCCGAAGGATCAAACGCCGCATGGCCGAACTGATCGTATCTGGCTCGCTTTTCGGGATTGGAGAGCACATCGTACGCCTCGGCCGCCTCCTTGAACTTCTCCTCGGCCT